>Ga0182740_1000402_pt1 | contig 52573 bp, 40 predicted proteins | sample eDN5th37CKraftBY_FD_128872 | JGI IMG/M metagenome (GOLD analysis project Ga0182740, IMG submission 128872) | Enriched backyard soil microbial communities from Emeryville, California, USA - eDNA 5th pass 37_C Kraft BY (version 2) (version 2) | ecosystem: Environmental > Terrestrial > Soil >...
ACCGTGGTGCGCATCAACCCCGGTGACTCACCGGAGCAGAAACTCGACCTCGACGTGCTGTCGCAGACCGCGTACACCACCGTCATGCTGCCCAAGTGCGAATCTGCCGCACAGGTCACCGCTCTGGCGCCGCTGGAGGTCGTGCTGATCGTCGAGACCCCGCTGGGCGCGCTCAAGGTCGACGAGGCCGCCGCGGCCGCGAACACCTGGGGCGTCATGTGGGGTGCGGAGGATTTGTTCGGCTTTCTCGGCGGCACGAACAACCGGTTCCCCGACGACTCCTACCGCGACGTCGCCAAGTACGTCCGGTCGCGCTCACTGCTCGCGGCGAAGTCCTTCGGCAAGCAGGCCCTGGATTCGGTGTACATCGACATCAGGAATCTCGACGGACTGCGCGCCGAGGTCGACGACGCCGTCGCGGTCGGTTTCGACGTCAAGGTCGCCATCCATCCCAGCCAGGTCGCGGTGATCCGCGAGGGCTACATGCCCACGCCCGAGCAGGCGCGGTGGGCGCAGGAGGTGCTCGCGGCCGCCGAGACGCAGCCGGGGGCCTTCGCGTTCGAGGGAATGATGGTCGACGCGCCCGTCCTGCGTCGCGCCGAACGCATCGCCGCGCTGGCACCCGATAACGGTTAGCGACACATTGTGGCGACGGTCACAGCACGTGGCCGTCCGCTGGCATAATGGGCCTTGCCCCTGTGCAGCGACGTGACGAGCGCATTGTCCGGCCGGTACCGCACCCTGGTCCCCACCGGAGTCCCCTCACCTGGGGTTTTGCTCGAACCGTCGTCGCACTGAGCACCTCGTGGAATGACGGCGCAACATGCCGTCACCTGAAGGAGGCGGTATGGCCATGCAGTATTCGTCTGCGCCCGGGTACGACACCGGGTTCGACCCCGAGCCTGTGCAGTTGGTTGCTGCCGACGGTTCACCCCCATCTGACAGACCCCCCTCGCGCTACAGCCGCGACCTCCCTCCGGAGACGCTGAGCTGGCTCTACGAGTCGATGGTCGTCACGCGCAACCTCGACGTCGAGTTCGTCAACCTGCAACGACAGGGTGAGCTGGCGCTGTTCGCGTCGTGCCGCGGTCAGGAGGCCGCGCAGATCGGCGCGGCGGCGTGCCTGCGCAAGACCGACTGGCTGTTCCCGCAGTACCGCGAGATCGGCGCGTTCCTGCTGCGCGGCATCACGCCGGCCCAGATGGGTGCGGTGTGGCGCGGCAAGTGGCACGGCGGCCTGTCGTTCACCGACAAGTGCGTCGCACCCATTGCGATCCCCATCGGCACCCACGGTCTGCACGCGGTCGGCGCGGCGATGGCCGCGCAGCGTCTCGGCGAGGACTCGGTGACCGTGGCGTTCCTCGGGGACGGCGCCACCAGCGAAGGCGACGCGCACGAGGCCTTCAACCTGGCCACGGTGTTCCGCGCGCCGTGCGTGTTCGTCATCCAGAACAACCAGTGGGCGATCTCCGTGCCGGTCAGCCGCCAGCAGGCAGGCCCGACCATCGCCCACCGCGCGATCGGCTACGGCATGCCCGGCATCCGCGTCGACGGCAACGACGTGCTCGCCTGCTACGCGGTGATGTCCGAGGCCGCCGAGCGGGCCCGCCGCGGCGAGGGGCCGACGCTGATCGAGGCCGTCACCTACCGGATGGGCCCGCACACCACTTCCGACGATCCGACCCGCTACCGCCCGGCCGAGGAGGTCGAGGCGTGGGCGGCGCGCGATCCCATCGCGCGGTACCGCACCTACCTGCAGAACATCGGGGTGTGGACCGAGCGCCTCGAAGAGCGGGTGGCCGCGCGGTCCTCGCGGCTGTGCGCCGAGTTGCGCGACGCCATCGTCGGTGCACCCGACGTCGACCCGGCCGAGATGTTCGACACGGTCTACGCCGACATCACACCTGAACTGGCGCGTCAACGTGATCAGTTGCTGTCCGAGTTGGCGAAGGAGGCCTGAGATGACCCAGATCATCGACCGACCCGCGGCGCAGGGCGACGCGCCCGAGCCGTGGGGCAGCATCCTGACCCCGGCTGCAGCCCAGGCTCCCGTCCCGGCAGTCACCGAACTCACCATGGTGCAGGCGATCAACCGTGCGCTGCGCGACGCGATGGCCGCCGACGAGCGCGTCCTGGTCTTCGGGGAGGACGTCGCGACGCTCGGCGGCGTGTTCCGGGTGACCGACGGGCTCACCGAAAGCTTCGGCGCCGAACGGTGTTTCGACACCCCGCTCGCCGAATCGGCGATCATCGGCATCGCCGTGGGTTTCGCGATACGTGGTTTCGTCCCGGTCCCGGAGATCCAGTTCGACGGCTTCAGCTACCCGGCGTTCGACCAGATCGCCAGCCATCTCGCGAAATACCGGATGCGGACCCACGGCGACATCGACATGCCGGTGACGGTGCGCATCCCGTCGTTCGGCGGGATCGGGGCCGTCGAGCACCATTCGGAATCCACTGAGACCTACTGGCTGCACACCGCGGGCCTCAAGGTCGTCGTGCCGTCCACGCCGTCGGACGCGTACTGGCTGCTGCGCGAATCGATCAGCAGCCCCGACCCGGTGATCTATCTGGAGCCCAAACGCCGCTACTGGGCCCGCGAGGCCGTCGACACCACCACGCCGGCGCTGCCCATCGGCCGGGCCGCGGTGCGGCGCAACGGATCCGACGTCACCGTGATCACCTACGGCGGGCTGGTCGCCACCGCACTGTCGGCGGCCGAACTCGCCGAGGACCGCGGCTGGAGCATGGAAGTGGTCGACCTGCGATCGCTCAACCCGCTCGACTTCGACACCGTCGCGGATTCGGTGCGGCGCACCGGTCGCGCCGTGGTGATGCACGAAGGCCCACGCACACTGGGTTTCGGCGCCGAACTGGCCGCACGGATCTCCGAGGAGCTGTTCTACGACCTTGAGGCTCCCGTGTTGCGGGCCACCGGGTTCGACACGCCCTACCCACCGGCCCGGCTCGAGAAGCTGTGGCTGCCCGGCGTGGACCGACTGCTCGACTGCGTCGAACGCGCGATGGAGCAGCCGTGAGCACCCGGGACTTCCTGGTGCCCGATCTCGGTGAGGGCCTCCAGGACGCGACCATCACCAGCTGGAACGTCGACGTCGGCGACACCGTCGAGTTGAACCAGACGCTGTGCACCGTCGAGACCAACAAGGCCGAGGTCGAGATCCCCAGCCCGTATGCAGGCAAGGTGGAAGCGCTCGGCGGCGCGGCGGGGGACACCCTTGCCGTCGGGTCGTTGCTGGTGCGTATCGCCACGTCCTCCGACGAGCCGGTCGAGGCGCAGCCGATGAACGGTGAAGTTCCACAACGCAAGTCGGTGCTCGTGGGGTACGGCGCCGACGACTCGATGGATGCCAGCCGCCGCCGCACGCACGGTCCGCGGGCGCGCGCCAAGCCGCCCGTGCGCAAACTGGCGGCCGATCTCGGCGTCGACCTCGGTGCGTTGAGCCCGGGATCCGGTCCTGACGGCATCATCACGCGCGACGACGTGCTGGCCGCGGCGGGCACATCCCCGGCAGCACAGAGCGTCGTCGTGCCTCAGCCGTCGCAGACCCGCGACGTGCGGGGTGTGCAGGCCGAGATGGCGCGGCGAATGGCGTTGTCGCGCCGCGAGATCCCCGACGCACACGCGCGCGTCGACGTCGACTGCACCGCGCTGCTGCGCCTGCGCGACCGCATCCGCGACGCCGAACCCGACCTGCCCGTCACGCCGTTCGTGCTGACGCTGCGCCTGCTGACCGTCGCGTTGCGTCGCCACGAGGTGCTCAACGCAACGTGGATGGAAACCACCGGCGGTCCCCAGATCCATCAGCACTCGGCGGTGCACCTGGGGATCGGCGTCGCCGCGCCGCGCGGTCTGCTGGTGCCCGTGGTGCGCGATGCGCAGGGCATGACCACGCGGCAACTCGCCGTCACGGTGGCCCGGCTCGTCGAGAGTGCCCGCGCGGGCACGCTGTCGCCGACCGAACTGACGGGGTCGACGTTCACGGTGTCGAACTTCGGCGCGCTCGGCGTCGACGACGGCGTTCCGGTGATCAACTACCCCGAGGCCGCGATCCTCGGCATGGGCTCGCTGCGGGAGCGGCCCGTCGTGGTCGACGGAGTCGTCGTGGCTCGCCCGACGATGTCGCTCACCTGCGTGTTCGACCACCGCATCGCCGACGGGGCCCAGGCCGCGGCGTTCCTCGGCGAACTACGCGGGCTGATCGAGGAACCCGACCTGGCTCTCCTCGATCTCTGAGGTCACTTGCGCCGGGCGGCGAGACGCGCGGCGAACTCGGGTGATTCGATCGAGCGGGCCTGCGGGCCCAGTTCGATGTCGACGGCCGCGCGGTGCTGATCGGTGTCGATCACGCCGGGGTTCGCGGTCGCCCGCATGGACGCCTTGGTGGCCAGCACGACCTCGCGCGGTGCGCTCGCCGGCCCTGAGGCCAGTTCCCTGGCCGCGGCGAGGGGATCGTCGGCCACGGTGAGCGCGAGGCCGTGACGAACCGCGGCCTCGGCGTCGAACCGCATCCCGAAGAGCAGCGCCGCACGCGCGACCTCGGGCCCGACGGCGCGCTGCAGCATCCAGGTGGCGCCGCCGCCCGGGTGGATCCCCAGCTTCTGGAAGCGCGGATCGAACAGCGCGTGCGGACCGGCGATGCGCACGTCGGCCGCCAGCGCCAGATTGAGCCCAGCCCCGACCGCGGCGCCGTTCACCGCGGCAATGGTGGGCAGTGTGCAGTGGGCGACGGCCAGGAAGCCGTCGTAGATCTTGCGAAGCCCGTCCTCGGTCGCCGTGCCGAGGGCGGCCAGGTCCGCGCCCGCGCAGAACGCCTTGCCCGCGCCGGTCACCACCACCGCGTGCACATCGGGATCGGCCTCGGCCGCCTCGACGGCACTGCGCAGCGCCGCGGACATCTCGAACGTCACCGCATTGCGGCGATCGGGATCGTTGACAGTGATCACAGCGATGCGGTCGGACGTTTCGACCAGTACGGAATCGGCCACGGCGGCCAGCTTAGTTCGCGGGCTGCCAGCGCAGCAGGTAGCGGTAGTACAGGGCCCGCCGGATCATCGCGCCCGGTAGCACGTCCGCGGCGACCCGCCGGATCTCGTCGAGATTCTCGGCCGGTTCGGCCACCGGCACCCCGATGTCGCGGGTCTCGCGGTGACAGAACGATCCCAGCCGCACCACAGGCAGGCACAATCCCGACCACGCCCAGTCCCGCAGGGTCTTGTTGGCCGACAGCCCCACCACCGCGATCTCGCCGGTCGGGGTGAGCAGTTCTCGCGCTTTGGTCAACGCGGCACGCAGGTCCATGTGGTGCAGGGTCGCCACCATGGTGACGACGTCGAAGCGGTGGGTCCCCGGGTCGAAAGTATCGAAATCGTTCTGAGCCACAGTCACATTGGGCAGGTGCGCAAGACGGACCCAGGCACGTTGCAACGTCTGGGGATCCGGTTCGATCGCGGTCACCGACCGCGAGACCGGCGCGAGGCGCTGCGCGAGCAGGCCGTCACCGCATCCCACGTCCAGGACGTCGCCGCGGTGTTGCGCGGCGATCCGCCGCAACCACGGGTGGTATGCGGTGTTGTGATTCCAGTACGCGGGAGATGGCACGCCATCGACTGTGCCACGCAGGGGCGGAATCCTCCGTAACCCCACGTAGGGCGGTTGCCTCTTCGGCAGACTCCCGACGTGACAGGCACCGTGGTACTGACCGCCGATGCCGGTCCCGCCGGATCGACCGCCGCCATCCGCCGCGGCGCGTATTGCGCCGCGCGGCGGGCTGCACGCGGCGTGGTGAACGTGGTTGGGGTCTGGCTGGTTTCGAACAGGACCGAGCCGGGTAGAGGACTGTCGACCCCTGTGTGACGCTCTTGGAGGATTCGTGGCTGCCATCACGGCCCACCGTGGCCTGCTCCGGTCGATCGATCTGCACGTGGACGACACCGGTGGTGACGGGCGTCCCGTGGTGCTGGTCCACGGGTGGCCGCTGACCGGCGAGTCGTGGGCGCGGCAGGTCGAGGCGTTGACCGACGCGGGCTACCGGGTGATCACCTACGACCGCCGCGGCTTCGGACGCAGCGACACGTCCCTGGTCGGTTACACCTACGAGGCGCTGTCCGACGACCTGTCGGCGATCTTCACCGAACTCGATCTGCGTGACGCCACCCTGGTCGGCTTCTCCATGGGCGGCGGAGAGGTCGCCGGCTACTGCGCGCGCAAGGGCACCGAGCGGCTGCGCAGCGTGGTGTTCGCCGCGGCGGTCACGCCGTACATGCTGAACACGTCGGACAACCCGGAGGGCCCTGTCAGCAAGACACAGGCCGCGCAGATGGCCGCGGCACTGACGACCAACTCCGATGTGTTCTACCGCGAGATGATGACCGGGGTGTTCTCGGCCAACGGCGTGCTCACCACCTCCGAGGACGCGTTTCAGCAGGTGCTCGACATGTGCGCGCAGGCCAGCAAGAACGCGGCACTGGTATGCATGGCATCGTTCGCCAACACCGACTTCCGCGAGTACCTGCCGAAGGTGACGGTGCCCGCGCTCGTCATTCACGGTGACGCCGACGTGACCACGCCGCTGCAGAGCTGTGGCGCCCGTACCCACGCGGCGCTGCCCGACGCGCGCTTGCATGTCATCGCCGGCGGTCCCCACGGCATACCGGTCAGCCATGCCGACGAGTTCAATCGGGTGCTGCTCGAGTTCCTCGCCGACGACGTCGCTCCGGCGCGCTGAGTCGGCGCGAGAGGCCAGCTGCCCGTGAAGTCGACCCGAATGTGGGGTCGCGACCGCGCCGAGCGGCTTGTCCAGGCACGTACCGACACAGTGGCGGTGATCCGTTCATGTTGCTTTCCCGACCCGAGCCCCCACTCGGAAAGGTGAGCCTTTGTCTCAGCCGTGCTCCGCGCGGCCGATCCCCGCTGACCGCCTTTTCTCACCCGTTCACCTGATCGCCAGGTTGCGTTGAGGGCAAGCTCTGATCCAGCCACGCGGCGAGCGAACGGCCGGCCTCCAACACGTGCCGCTCGGCGATGGTGCGGGCGTGCACGGGATCCTTGAAGGCGAACGCGTCCAAGAGCTCCTCGTGCTCACTGAGGGAATGCCGCTCATGGTCGGGAAAAACCGTGAGGAAGTTCAACGGCACCACACGCGCTGCCTGCCGAATTTGCGTCATGAGTCTGGGGGAGTGGGCGGCGCGGTGAATCTCTTGGTGGAACCGCCAGTTGGCCTCGCCGATGGTGTCGCTCCCGGAACGGGAAGCCACATCGGCGGCGAGCTCACGGAGGTGCTCGAGTTCACGCCCGCTGATGCGTTGTGCCGCCCACGCCGCGGCCTGTCCGGTCAGCACACCCAGGATGGTGAAGCTGTCCATCACGTCCTCGGGTTGGATGCCGATGACCGTGATTCCGCTGCGGGGAGCCACTCGGACCAAGCCCTCGTAGGACAACTCCAACAGTGCCTCGCGGACGGGTGTGCGACTGGTCGCGAATTCCGCGGTGATGGCGTCGAGGTCAATGCGAGACCCCGCCGGGAGCGCTCCGGTCAAAATGCGGTCGCGCAGCTCGCGGGCGGCGCGTTCGCGCACTGTACCGGCGATATCAACCGTCATAGCGGCACTTTAGCGTCTAATTCACCCTACCGTTGATACCTGACATATCAGATGTTAGATTTTCGCTCATGTCAACGTTAGGGCGACGCGACAAGATGGCATTGGTCGCGTTCATGCAGGCCGGAAGCACGTCTGTCTATGCGGGCTCGTGGCGGCACCCCGCCACCGAGCACCGGTACCTCGATGCGAGTTACTACGCGAAAATCGGGCGGCAGCTCGAAGAGGGCTGCTTCGATCTGATGTTCTTCGATGATCGGCTGGCGATGCCCGGGATCTATGGAGGATCGGTCGCCGAGGCTGCCCGCTACGGCGCGCGTCCGGTCAAGCTCGACCTCAGCGTGATCCTGGGCGTGTTGGCGCAGACCACCTCGCACATCGGTTTAGGCGCGACGTATTCGACCACCTATTACGCGCCGTTCCATGTCGCGCGGACTTTCGCCACCCTGGATCACCTGTCGGGTGGCCGGGCCGCCTGGAATGTGGTCACCTCGGTCAATGACAGCGAGGCCCAGAACTTCGGACTGGAATCGCACCTCGGCCACGACGAGCGATACGACCGCGCCGACGAGTTTCTCGACGTCGTCGCGGGTTTGTGGGACAGCTGGGAGGATGACGCGGTCCTGCGCGACCGCGCCTCCGGCATCTACGCCGACCCGGAAAAGATCCACGAGCTCGGCCATGTGGGCCGATACTTTTCGGCCCGCGGACCGCTCACCGTGCCCCGCACACCGCAGGGTCGTCCGGTCATCATCCAGGCCGGATCGTCCGGACGCGGACACGAATTCGCCTCTCGCTGGGCCGATCTGATCTTCACCGGCGACCCTGGCCTGAAGGTCGCGCTTGACCACTATCGCGACCAGAAACAACGCATCGCCGACGCAGGCCGCGACCCGGCATCGGTGCGCATCTGCCCGATGGCCTACGCCGTGGTCGGCGAATCCGAGTCCCACGCCAAGGAACGCGAGGCAATGCTGCTGAACGATCTGGTGCACCCGATGGCGTCACTGACGCTGCTGTCGGAGTTGATGAACTATGACTTCGCCCAACATGATCTCGACGACCCCGTCACCGACGAGTTGATCGCCTCGGTTTCCGGCATCCGCGGCCTGGTGCAGAACCTTCGTACCCACATCGGTGGGGACACCGTCACGGTTCGTGACCTCGCCGAACATCGCGCGACCCTGCTGCAGGGTCCCCGGTTCGTCGGAACCGGGCCGCAGGTGGCCGACCAGATGGCGGACTGGTTCGAATCGGGCGCGTGCGACGGGTTCGTCCTTGCCGCAACTCATCTGCCGGGTGCCTTCGAGGATATAGTCCGCATGGTCATCCCCGAGTTGCAGCGCCGTGGGTTGGCGCGCACCGAGTACGAGGGCAGGACGCTGCGCGACAATCTCGGTCTCGCGCGGCCGATTTCTCAGACCGCCCGGGCGGCATCATAGATGGCGGCACAGGAAAGCAGCCGTGCACTGCTCGATGGCATCCGGGTGATCGACTTCGCGACCCTGGCGGCTGCACCGTTGGTGGCCACCTACCTCGGTGAGTTCGGCGCCGAGGTCATCAAGGTCGAGGACCCCAACGGCGGCGACCCGATCCGCAGCTGGGGCAGTCAGCGCAACGGTGTCGGGCTGATGTGGAAGTCGATTTCACGCAACAAGCGATCGATCACGTTGAACCTGCGGCACGCAGAAGGACAGGAATTGGCCCGCCGTCTGGCCGTCGAGGCCGATGTCGTCATCGTGAATACCCGTCCGCACACCTTGCGCAGATGGGGCCTGGACTATGAGCGGCTACGTGAAGCAAACGATCGAATCGTCATGCTGCACATCACGGGATTCGGATTGTCCGGGCCCAAGAGTGAGCGTCCGGGATTTGGGACGCTGGGCGAGGCGATGAGCGGTTTCGCCCACCTCACCGGCGAAGCCGACGGTCCACCGACCCTGCCGCCATTCATGTTGGCCGACGGGGTCGCATCCCTCAATGCGGCATATGCCGTCATGATGGCGCTGTATCACCGCGACGTCCACGGCGCCTCGGGGCAGCTGATCGATGTCAACCTCATCGACCCGCTGGCGCGCCTGCTCGAGCAGACCCTGTTGTCGCATGATCAGCTCGGCCTGACGCCACAGCGCGCAGGCAACCGGTGGGATATTTCTGCGCCGCGCAACACCTATCAGACCTCCGACGGCAAGTGGCTGGCGATGTCGGGCAGCTCGCCGACGCTCGCGTTGCGGGTGTTTCAGGCCATTGGCCGCGCTGATCTGGTCACCGATGCCGACTTCTCCGACCCGCAACGCAGACTCGCTCGTGCCGCCGAAGTCGACGCCGTGGTCGCGGAATGGGTTGCCGGGCAAACGCTGTCGGATGCGATGGCGATCTTCGATGCGCATGAGGTTGCGGCGGCCCCGGTCTACGACATCGCCGATCTGCTGGCCGACGAGCAGCTCAAGCACCGCGAGGTCTTCGTCGCCGTCGACGACGACGAACTGGGACCGATGACGGTGCAGGCCCCGGTGCCGCGATTCTCGTCCGCGCCCGGGCGGGTGGAACACCTCGGCCCTCGACTTGGCGAGCACAACACCGCCGTCTACGGGGAAATCCTCGGCTTGAGCCAGACAGATATCGACAACCTGCGCACTGACGGTGTGCTGTAACCCGAAAAGGAATCCGTGTCAATGGCCGACCTTTTGCGCCGCTCCGAACTCTCCCTTCCCGCGTGCAATGACCACATGTTCGTCAAGGGTGTGACGTGTGGCGCCGACCTGGTCTTCCTCGACCTTGAGGACGCCACCCCGGTGGCCCTGAAGGTGGAATCTCGCGCCAAGGCTGTCCAGGCGCTGACCCAGCTCGACTGGGGCCGCACCGCCCGCGCTGTGCGTATCAACGGACTGGACACGCCGTGGTGCCATGACGACATCATCGAGGTCGTCACCCGCGCCGGGGCCCAGCTGGACACCATCGTCGTCCCGAAGGTCAAGACGGCCAAGGACGTTTGGTGGGCGGAGGTGCTGCTCGAGCAACTGGAGGAAAAACTCGGACTGGACAAGAAGATTCGGCTGGAAGTTCTCATCGAGGAGGTCGAGGGGCTGGCCAACGCCGAGGAGATCGCACGCTCCAGCCGGCGGATCGACGCGGTGATCTTCGGCGTCGGCGACTTCTCGCTGTCGCAGGGTGCGCGGGTCGACACCAACTTCGTTCCGCTGGGCGACTACCCAGGTGACTTCTGGGCCTATGCCCGCAACAAGATCATGATCGCGGCACGCATCGCTGGGATCGACGCCATCGACTCGCCCTACCCGGATTACGGCGACACCGCCGGTTACAAGGCCGAGGCCCGCCGCTCGTCGCTGTACGGCTACACGGGCAAGTGGGCCATCCACCCCTCCCAGGTGCCGATCGCCAACGCGGTGTTCGCACCGACCGCCGAGGAGATCGCACTGGCCAAACGGAACGTGGCGGCCTACCGGGAGGCGGAGGCCAAGGGGCGTGGCGCCGTCGGTGTCGAAGGCGTTCTCGTTGACGCCGCCCACGTGAAGAAGGCACAGGAGGTGCTCGCTCGGGCCGCCCTGATCAAAGGCGACGCTCAGCTGGTCGAAGCCGACGGATAAGGCAGATCGGTGCTGGAGTGCGGATCCACGTGCACCGGCCTGCCGATATAGGGAAAGGCGCGTTGTGCGCAGGCCGGCCGGTCGCACACCTTGCAGCCCGCGCCGATCGCAACGCTGGTCTCGGCATTGCCGAGATCGACACCTGCGGAGTAGATCAGCTTGTCGGCGTGGTTGAGCTCGCAGCCCAATCCGATGGCGAACGTCTTGCGCTGCCCGAGGTAGCTGCTCGGCGGCGAGTCGGTGGTCCGGGCGATCCAGAAATAGGACCGGCCGTCCGGCATCTGCGCCACCTGAGTGATGAACTCGCCAGGCCGGCTGAACGCGTGGTGCACCACCCACAGCGGACAGCTGCCACCGACGCGGGAGAAGTGAAACGCCGTGGCGGACTGCCGTTTCGAAATGTTTCCGGCCGCATCGGCACGCACAAAGATGAACGGGACCCCGCGGGCATCGGGGCGTTGCAACGTCGACAGTCGGTGGCAGACGGTCTCGAAACCGACTTCGAAGCGACGGGCCAGCCGGTCGATATCGTAGCGAAGTTCGTTGGCGGACTGCAGGAATTGGCGATAGGGCAGGAGTAACGCGCCGGCGAAATAGTTCGCCAGCCCGATCCGCGCCACCTCGCGCGCTTCCGGGGTGAGTTGATCGTCGGTGGCCAGGATGTCATCGAAGGTGTCGACCTGAGTCAGTAGCGCGAGCTGAGTGGCCATTTGGAACGCTCGCTGGCCCGGGTGCAGCCATCGGGCAATGTGCAATGTCGCTGTGTCCGGACGGTAGCGACGTTTGATGTTCGGACCCAGTGTTTTTCCGTCGTCGAGGACGGCCTTGATCCCGAGCTCGTCGGCCATGACCTGGATCAGTTGTACATCGAGTTCACCAACGCGCAGCTCATGTGCCTCGAACAACTGCTCTGCGGCCCGGTCGAGTTCGTCGATGTAGTTCTTGCGGTCGTAGAAGAAGTCACGAACCTCTTCGAACGGCATCGGACGGACCCGGTCATCGGGGATGTCGACGCTGGCCCGGCTGCGTAGCGCCTCGACTTCGGCGGTGGCGTTGACCATCCGGCGGTAGAGGCTGACGATGGCCCGTCCGACATCTGGCATGCGTGCTGCCAGTTCCTCGATCTGCGCCGTGGTGGCCTGGCTCTCGGCGAGGCTCTCCTGCAAGTCGGCCACCAGCCGGGCATCGGAGTCGGTGGCGAAAAAGTGGGCGGGCAGATTGAAGCGCTCGGTCAGCGCGAGCAGCACCGGCACGGTGAGGGGTCGCTGGTCGTTTTCCAGCTGATTGAAGTAGCTCGTCGACAGGTTCAACGTCCTGGCCATTGCCACCTGGGTCAGGCCGTGCTCCTCCCGCAGGCGGCGCAATCGCGCCCCGGCGTAGGTCTTGGAAGGCGGCCCGGCCACGACGAAAAGCCTACCGTGCAAAGGGTTCGCAAATTTCGCAGGATCGGCGTACAAAGGACGCAAAATTACGCTTTTACAGTGGGTTTTCGATCCCCCACGGGCTGCGTACTGTGCGAATCATGTCGAGTTTGCAGATTCATGACGTCCGTACCAGGCGCAGCGCGGAAGAATTCCCGCGCTCTGAACACCTCGCATGGAAGATCGCCGAAGTGGCCGCCGACCCGGTGGCCGTGCCGGCGGATACCGAAGAGATGGTCATCAACCGCATCATCGACAACGCGGCAGTGTCGGCGGCTTCGGTCATCAGGCGGCCCGTCACGGTGGCACGCACCCAGGCGCTCGCACACCGCACGGCCCGCGGCGGCGCCCGGGTCTTCGGTGTCCCCGGCAGTGTCTCGCCGGAGTGGGCGGCGTGGGCCAACGGGGTGGCCGTACGCGAACTCGATTTTCACGACACATTCCTGGCCGCCGAGTACTCGCACCCTGGTGACAACATCCCGGCGCTGGTTGCCGTCGCTCAACATCTCGACGTCCGCGGTGCGGACCTGATCCGCGGTATCGCCACCGCGTACGAAGTTCAGATCGACCTCGCCAAGGGAATCTGCCTGCACGAGCACAAGATCGACCACGTCGCGCACCTCGGGCCTGCTGTCGCCGCCGGACTCGGCACCATGTTGAGGTTGAATCCGGAGACCATCTACAACGCGATCGGACAGGCACTGCATCTGACCACCGCGACCCGGCAGTCGCGAAAAGGTCTGATCTCCAGCTGGAAGGCCTACGCCCCCGCGCTGGCCGGCAAGGTCGCCATCGAGGCCGTCGACCGTGCGATGCGTGGTGAGGGGTCGCCCGCCCCGATCTGGGAGGGTGAGGACGGCGTCATCGCCTGGCTGCTGTCGGGTCCCGAGCACACCTATCGGGTGCCGCTACCCAAGCCGGGTGAGCCCAAACGGGCCATCCTGGACAGCTACACCAAGGAACACTCTGCCGAATACCAGAGCCAGGCGCCGATTGACCTGGCCCGCCGGCTGCGGGATCGCATCGGTGATCTCGATCAAATCGCGACGATCGTCCTGCACACCAGCCATCACACCCACGTCGTGATCGGCACCGGATCCAACGATCCGCAAAAGTTCGACCCCGACGCCTCGCGGGAAACCCTCGACCACTCGGTGATGTACATCTTCGCCGTAGCGTTGCAGGACGGCACCTGGCACCACGAGCGCTCCTATGCGCCTGAGCGTGCGCACCGTGCCGACACCATCGAGTTGTGGCGCAAGATCTCAACGGTCGAGGACCCGGAATGGACGCGCCGATATCACTCTGCCGATCCGGCCGAGAAGGCGTTCGGCGCCAAAGCCGTCGTCACCCTCAAGAACGGTGAGGTCATCACCGACGAACTCGCCGTCGCGGACGCGCATCCGCTGGGCGCGAGGCCATTTGAACGCGACCAGTACGTTGCCAAGTTCACCGAACTGGCCGAAGGGGTCGTTGACGAGGTCGAGCAGCAGCGCTTCCTGTCGACGGTCGGCGAGCTCGGCGCCCTCAAACCCGGTGAGGTGGACCGGCTCAACGTACTCGTCGATCCACGGGTTCTCGACAAGGCGCCGACGATCCCGTCCGGGATTTTCTCGTGAACGGCGGTCTGATCGGCGCGGTGGAGTCGCCGTCCGAGAAGCGTGCGCGTTTCCGCAGAGGGCTCGATTCCGGTCGCCTGCTCCGCTTTCCGGGAGCATTTTCACCCCTGGTCGCCAAACTGGCGACCGAGATCGGCTTTGACGGGGTGTACGTGTCCGGCGCGGTGCTCTCGGCTGACCTCGGCTTGCCGGACGTCGGCCTGACCACCCTGACCGAAGTTGCGTCCCGCGGCAGCCAGATCGCCGGTGTCACCGATCTGCCCACGCTCATCGATGCCGACACCGGGTTCGGTGAGCCCATGAACGCGGCGCGCACCGTGACAGTCCTCGAGGACGCCGGTCTGGCCGGCTGCCACCTGGAAGACCAGGTGAACCCGAAGCGGTGCGGCCACCTCGACGGCAAAGCCGTCGTGCCGACCGCAGAGATGGTGAAGCGGATCCGGGCGGCGGTCGCTGCCCGGCGTGATGCGAACTTCATCATCTGCGCCAGGACCGACGCCGCCGGTATCGAAGGCGTGCCGGCCGCCATCGACCGCGCGAAGGCCTATGCCGACGCCGGTGCGGATCTGATCTTCACCGAGGCGCTCCGTACGCCAATGGAGTTCGAGCAGTTCCGCGCCGCCGTGAACACGCCGCTGCTGGCGAACATGACGGAGTTCGGCAAATCGGAACTTCTCACCACCGCTCAGTTGTCCGACGTCGGCTACAACGTGGTCATCTATCCGGTGACCACGCTGCGATTGGCCATGCACGCTGTCGAACTCGGGTTGCGTGAGATCAAGTCCGCCGGAACCCAAGCCGGTCTGCTCGACCAGATGCAACACCGCAGCCGACTCTACGAACTGTTGCGTTATTCCGAATACAACCAGTTCGACTCCGACATCTACAACTTCGCGCTGCAAGGAGTGATCCCATGAGTGCTCCCACCATCCACAAGGGACTGGCCGGTGTCGTGGTCGATACGACCGCGATCTCCAAGGTGGTTCCCGAGACCAACTCACTGACCTACCGGGGCTACCCGGTGCAGGATCTGGCCGAGAACTGCAGCTTCGAGCAGGTCGCATACCTGTTGTGGCACGGCGAACTGCCGACCGATCAGGAGCTGGCACTGTTCACCCAACGGGAGCGCGCCTCGCGCCGGATCGACCGGTCGGTGCACTCCCTGCTGGCCAAACTGCCGGACAACTGCCACCCGATGGATGTGGTGCGGACCGCGATCAGCTACCTCGGTGCTGAGGACCCCGACGAGGACAACAGCACCCAGCCCGCCAACTACGCCAAGTCGCTGCGGATGTTCGCGGTGCTTCCGACCATCGTCGCAGCCGACATCCGGCGACGCCGCGGTCTCGAACCCATCGCTCCGCACAGCCACCTCAGCTACGCGGAGAACTTCCTGCGGATGAGCCTGGGCGAGGTGCCGGAGCCGGTCATCGTCAAGGCATTCGAACAGTCGATGATCCTGTATGCAGAGCACAGCTTCAACGCCTCGACGTTCGCCGCCCGCGTCGTCACCTCGACCCAGTCCGACATCTACAGCGCGGTGACCGCAGCGATCGGAGCGTTGAAGGGCTCGCTGCACGGTGGTGCGAACGAGGCTGTCATGCATGACATGATCGAGATCGGATCGGCCGACCGGGTGCCGGAATGGTTGCACGGCAAGCTGTCCCGTAAGGACAAGGTGATGGGATTCGGCCACCGGGTGTACAAGAAAGGCGACTCCCGCGTCCCGACCATGAAAGCTGCGCTGACCCGGGTGGTCGCTGCGCGGGACGGTCAGCGCTGGATGGACATCTACAACGCGCTCGAGAGTTCGATGTACGCCGTCACCAAGATCAAGCCGAACCTCGACTTCCCGACCGGACCTGCCTACTACCTGATGGGGTTCGACATCCCCAGTTTCACCCCGCTGTTCGTGATGAGCCGGATCACCGGGTGGACTGCGCACATCATGGAGCAGGCGGCGTCGAACGCGTTGATCCGCCCTCTCAGTGAGTATTCGGGTCACCCGCAACGCGCCCTCGTCTAGTGTCGGACCGAAAGGCAAGTGTGTTCAGCAAGGTTCTGGTCGCCAACCGCGGGGAAATCGCGATCCGGGCGTTCCGCGCCGCCTACGAGTTGGGCGCCGCCACGGTGGCGGTGTATCCGTACGAAGACCGCAACTCGCTGCACCGGTTGAAGGCGGATGAGTCGTATCAGATCGGTGTTGCGGGGCATCCGGTCCGGGCGTACCTCGACATCGATCAGATCGTATCCACCGCGCTGGCCTGTGGAGCCGACGCGATCTACCCAGGTTATGGGTTCCTTTCGGAGAATCCCGAATTGGCGGCAGCATGCGCGGCGGCAGGCATCACCTTCGTGGGTCCGTCGGCGCAGGTGTTGGAGTTGACGGGCAACAAGGCCCGGGCCATCGCCGCAGCACGCGCGGCGGGGTTGCCTGTGCTTGCGTCTTCGGCACCCTCGGCCGACGTCGACGAATTGGTGACGGCCGCGATGACCATGGAATTCCCGCTGTTCGTGAAAGCGGTGGCCGGGGGTGGTGGTCGCGGCATGCGCCGGGTCACCGAAGCGGGGGAGCTGCGCGACGCCATCGAAGCGGCATCACGCGAGGCGGAGTCGGCATTCGGCGATGTGACGGTGTTCCTGGAGCAGGCGGTGCTCAATCCGCGCCACATCGAGGTCCAGATCCTCGCCGACAACACGGGTGACGTCATACATCTGTTCGAGCGGGATTGCAGTCTGCAGCGGCGCCATCAGAAGGTCATCGAGGTGGCACCGGCGCCGAGTCTGGATCCCCAACTACGGGAGCGCATCTGCGCCGACGCGGTGGCGTTCGCCCGGCAGATCGGTTACTCGTGTGCGGGCACGGTGGAGTTCCTGCTCGACGAGCGTGGCCACTATTTCTTCATAGAGATGAATCCGCGCATCCAGGTCGAGCACACGGTGACCGAGGAGATCACCGATGTGGACCTGGTGTCCGCACAGCTGCGTATCGCGGCCGGTGCCAGGCTGGCCGATCTCGGACTGGCGCAGGACACCCTCACCATGCACGGCGCGGCGATCCAATGCCGCATCACGACCGAAGATCCTGCCAATGGTTTCCGGCCCGACACCGGACGGATCACCGGATACCGGTCACCGGGCGGCGCGGGTATCCGGCTGGACGGAGGCACGAATATCGGCGCCGAGGTCACCGCCCACTTCGACTCCATGCTGGTCAAACTCAGCTGCCGTGGCCGCGATTTCCCGACCGCCGTCCGGCGGGCGCGACGCGCGGTTGCCGAGTTCCGCATCCGTGGTGTGTCCACCAATATCCCGTTCCTGCAAGCCGTTCTGGACGACCCGGTCTTCCAGGCCGGCCAGGTGACGACCTCGTTCATCGAAGAGCGCCCGCACCTGCTGACCGCGCGCTCCAGCGCTGACCGCGGCACCAAGATCCTCAACTATCTGGCGGACGTCACCGTCAATCAGCCGCACGGTCCGCGACCGTCGGCGGTCTACCCCCGCGACAAACTGCCTGAGGTGGACCTGCAGAAACCTCCGCCACCGGGTTCCAAGCAGCGGCTCACCGAGCTCGGCCCGGAGGGCTTCGCCCGCTGGCTACGGGATTCCAAGGCCGTCGGCGTCACCGACACCACCTTCCGCGACGCGCACCAGTCGCTGCTGGCAACCCGGGTGCGTACCAGTGGATTGATACGGGTTGCGCCGTACGTCGCGCGCATGACACCGCAACTGCTCTCGGTCGAATGCTGGGGCGGCGCCACCTACGACGTCGCGTTACGCTTCCTCAAGCAGGATCCCTGGGAGCGCCTGGCCGCGCTACGGGAAGCTCTACCCAACATTTGTCTGCAGATGCTGCTCCGAGGCCGCAACACCGTCGGTTACACCCCGTACCCGCTGAAGGTCACGCAGGCGTTCGTCGACGAGGCGGCGCGGACCGGGGTGGACATCTTCCGGATCTTCGACTCCTTGAACAACGTCGACGCCATGCGGCCGGCCATCGACGCGGTCCGGGAGACCGGATCGACGGTCGCTGAGGTGGCAATGTCGTACACCGGGGACCTGTCCGACCCAGCCGAGCACCTGTACACGCTGGACTACTATCTGCGGCTGGCCGAGTCGATCGTGGACGCCGGCGCACATGTGCTCGCGATCAAGGACATGGCAGGGCTGTTGCGCGCCCCTGCCGCGGCGACGCTGGTGACGGCGTTGAAGTCCCGCTTCGACCTACCGGTCCACGTCCACACCCATGACACCCCCGGTGGGCAGTTGGCGACCTATGTCGCGGCGTGGACCGCAGGTGCCGATGCCGTCGACGGCGCGGCGGCACCGATGGCCGGCACCACCAGTCAGCCGGCGTTGTCCTCGATCGTGGCCGCCGCCGCGCACACCGAATTCGATACCGGGCTGGACCTGTCCGCGGTGTGCGACCTGGAGCCGTACTGGGAGGCCCTGCGAAAGGTGTACGCGCCATTCGATGTTGCGGCTTCTGGGCCGACGTTTCCCACCGGACGGGTGTACACCCACGAAATCCCAGGCGGGCAGCTGTCCAATCTGCGGCAGCAGGCGATCGCACTGGGGTTGGGTGACCGGTTCGAGGAGATCGAGAAGGCCTACGCCGGCGCCGACCGTATCTTAGGCCGGCTGGTCAAGGTCACCCCGTCGAGCAAGGTGGTGGGGGATCTGGCGCTGTCGTTGGTGGGAGCCGAAGCCACCGCCGAGGAGTTTGCCGCTGACCCCGGCCGCTACGACATTCCTGACAGTGTCATCGGATTTCTGCACGGTGAGCTGGGTGATCCGCCCGGCGGCTGGCCAGAACCGTTGCGGTCAAAAGCCCTTCGGGGCCGGAATGCGACCAATCCCGAGCAGGAGCTGACGGCCGAGGAGGAAGCGGTTCTGGTGTCTCCTGGGCCGAAGCGGCAGGCGACGCTGAACCGACTGCTGTTCCCGGGCCCGACGGCCGAATTCGAGACCCACCGCGAGGAGTTCGGCGACACCAGCCGGCTGTCGGCGAATCAGTTCTTCTACGGTCTGCGGCACGGTGAAGAACATCGGGTCAAGCTTGAGCAAGGTGTCGAGTTGCTGATCGGGCTGGAGGCGATCAGTGACCCCGACGAGCGCGGAATGCGCACGGTTATGTGCATCATCAATGGGCAGCTGCGGCCTGTTCTCGTACGGGACCGCTCGATTGCCTCAAACGTCCCCGCATCGGAGAAGGCCGATAAGGCCAACCCCGATCATGTCGCGGCACCGTTCGCCGGTGTCGTCACTATCGCAGTGGCCGAGGGTGACGCCGTGAAGACAGGACAGACGTTGGCGACGATCGAGGCGATGAAAATGGAGGCCGCGATCACCGCCACAAAGGCTGGCACAGTTACCCGGATCGCGGTTGCCGCAACCGCTCAAGTCGAAGGTGGTGACCTTCTCGCCGTCGTCAGCTGACCGTCACTCAGGTTGCCGATGACGCCTTTTCGGTCTGTCGAACTGGTATCGCGAGAGGCGGTCGGGTATTTGAGCTATACCGGGTCCGCCGTCACACAACCAGTTGGTGATGTCGGTCGCCGCGGCTTCGTCGAGGACGAAACCGAGCCACGTCGGTCGTCCGCCGATTCGGTGTCCTTGGCTGGATGGCGAGACCACGAGGACGTTGGAGCGCTCGCAGGGGCCGAGGCAGTCCGTGATCCGAAAGTTCGCGGTGCCTTGAAGCAGGTCGCGCAGCATCGCGACCTGTGCGTCGTGGTCGAAGCCCGGGTGCTTGCGCGTCGTACCGCAGCAGCAGCCACGGCACATGGTCACGGTCGGTCTGGACTGGTCCACGGTCAGCCCCAGACCGCGTTCAACATCGCGATGGTGTCGACGGTTTCGGGGACGTCGTGGACGCGGATGATGTCCACTTCCGCCGACCAGGCCGGGGCGATGACCGCCAGGGAACCCGCGAGGCGGTCATCGACCTCTCGTCCCGTCAGCGCTTGCAAGAACGACTTTCGGCTGACGCCGAGCAAGACCGGGAAAGGGCCCGGCATATCTCGGGAAGCTGCCGATATCGGCGCAGACGTCGTCGTAGCGTGGGTAGACGCCGGCGACCACCGGCACGGTGTGCGCGTGCATGCTGACATACCCCACGCCGAGGCGGCCTCGGCCACCTCCGCGTGCCGGGTGTCGACCGCGACGACACCGAACCGAACCGGTTCGGCGACCACTGGGACGACGCGGTCGAGTTCCTCGGCCACCGAAACCGGCACAGCACCGGGCCGGGTGGATTCGCCGCTGACGTCGACGGCCCACGCACCGTCGTCGAACATCTGCCGGCCCGCGCTCACCGCCCGTTCCAGTGTCTCGAATCTGCTGTTGGCCCAGAAGGAATCGGGAGTGACGTTGAGGATACCCATCACGCGCAGCGGCGTGGAGCGAGGTCGGATCGGGTTCATGCCGGCGGCGACCAGTAGTCGAGCATTTCGGCGAAGGTGTCAAACGCCGGCTTCGAGACACCGTACGGCGCCTCGAAGTGCAGGCTCAACGGATAGCCCAATTCGGCGACACCATCGATTACGCGCTGGTACAGGTCGAGCAGACGGCGGCGTTTGACATTCGGTTCACTTGCGGCAAGGGCTCGCACGAACTCCTGTTCCGCAGCGACTGCCTGGTTGCCGGGATCCTGGATCAGCCAATCGATCAGGCCGACCTTGCTCTCCAGCTCGGGCACGAAGCCGAACGACAGCAGGATCTCGGGCCGATGGTCGTTGACTCGCGCGAAGTCGGAGAGGAATCCGACGATCGCGTCGGAATACAGCAGCTGAGTCATCCCGAAGGCGGCGCCTTGATCGCATTTGAATTCGAAACGTCCCTGCTCGCCATCGCGTGTGGGGATCAGGATGACGCCCCTGTTCTGGACCAGGTCGTCGAATTTCGATAGAGCGTCGGTGGGTGAGAGCCCGTCGCCGTCCCCGTCATTCATTGGGCGGGGGACCCCTACGAAGATGACACCGTCGAATCCCGCTTCGCCTAAACCGATGAGTCGGCCGCGTAGTGCCGATTCGTCGAGGAACGAGGTGACCTGGGTGCACAGACCACGGACGCCGGGAAGTTCGGGATGGATGGCCGACCAAAAATCCGAGACGTCCAGCTTTGGTTTCATCTCGATGGGACGGTCGTCGTCCTCCGCGATCATCCCGGGGATCATGACGTGGCCGATGCGGCCCGCGATGCCCGCTTCAGCGGACAACCGCAAAACCTTGTGTGCCTCGGCGCGAGCGTGCTCGGCGCCTCGGTCGGTGTTGGGCGGCACCAGTTCCAGTGCGATGGTGTTCAAGGGCACCAGGCATCTCCGATTTCTAATGGTGGACACGTTGCGCCCCAGAGCTGTCGGGGCGCAACGTGTCGCGTGATCAGGCGTCAGCGCGGACCTGTTCGGCGGCTTCGACCATGTTGCGCAGCGCGGCCTCGACCTCGTCGGGCTTGCGGGTCTTCAAACCGCAGTCCGGGTTGACCCAGAGACGGTCGGGACCTACGGCTGACAACGCGGCACGCAGGCCCTCGGCGATCTCGCTGGTGTCGGGCACTCGGGGCGAGTGGATGTCGTAGACACCGGGACCGATGCTGTTGGCGAATCCCGCCTCTGTCAGATCACCCACGATCTCCATGTGCGAGCGCGCGGCTTCCACCGACGTCACATCGGCATCCAGGTCGGCGATCGCCCCGATCACCTCACCGAATTCCGAGTAGCACAGGTGCGTGTGGATCTGGGTGGAATCAGAGACACCCGACGTCGACAACCGGAACGCGGACACCGCCCAGCTCAGATAGGCGTCTTTGTCCTTGCGCCGCAATGGAAGCAGCTCACGCAACGCCGGCTCATCGACTTGGATGATGGCGATACCGGCGGCTTCCAGATCCACCGTTTCGTCTCGGATCGCCAATGCCACCTGATTGGCGGTATCGGCCAACGGCTGATCGTCGCGGACGAACGACCACGCCAGGATCGTCACCGGTCCGGTCAGCATGCCCTTCACCGGCTTGTCGGTCAGCGATTGGGCATAGGTGGCCCAGTCGACCGTCATCGGATTGGGCCGGGCGACATCGCCGTACAGGATCGGCGGTCGGACACACCGGGTGCCGTAGGACTGCACCCAACCGTTGGCCGTGGCGAAGAACCCGTCGAGTTGCTCGGCGAAGTACTGAACCATGTCGTTGCGTTCCGGCTCGCCGTGCACCAGCACGTCGAGGCCGAGCCGCTCCTGCAGCCGAATGACCGACTCCACTTCGGCTTTCATCCGGTTGGAGTACTCCGTCTCGTCGATCTCGCCGGCCACCAATGCCGCACGGGCCTTACGGATCTCGACGGTCTGCGGGTACGACCCGATGGTCGTGGTCGGCAGCGCGGGAAGGTTGAGCCGCGCGTCCTGGCTCCTGCGTCGCTCCGCGGCGGGGCCACGGCGGTGGCCGGAGGCCAGGATCGCGGCCAGCCGCTCCCGGACATCGTCGTTGTGCAGGCGCTGGTCCGACCTGCGCGACTCGACCGCGGCATTGGACGCCGCCACCTCACCGGCAATCGCCTCCCTGCCGTGTTCAAGGCCCTTCGCCAATGCGACGACCTCGGTCACTTTCTCGAAACCGAAAGCCAACCAACTCCGCAGCACCGCGTCGATATCCGACTCCGTGTCGAGCGTGTAGGGGACATGCAGCGTCGAGCACGATGTCGACACCGCCAACCGACCCGCCGAGCCGAGCAGCGATGCCAGCGTGCCGAGGGCCGACTGAAGGTCGGTGCGCCAAATGTTGCGCCCGTCGACGATGCCGGCGACGACGGTCTTGTCTGCCAATTCCGGCGCGGCGCCGATCGCGGACGCGGAGCCGGCCACCAGGTCGACGCCGACCGCTTCGACCGCAGTTGTGGCCAACGCCGGCAATGCGTCGGTGAGTTCGCCGAAGTAGGTCGCCACGAAGATGGCCGGGCGGTGTGACAGGTCGCCGAGGACACCGTAGGTGTGCCGGGCGAGATCGGCGGCATTGTCGAGCACGTCGGTGACGAGTATCGGCTCGTCGATCTGCACCCACTCGACCCCGTGGTTCGCCAACGTCGCGAGCAGGGTCGCGTACTGCGCGATGAGCTCGTCCAGTCGACCGATCGGCGGTCCGGCGCCTTCGACTGCTTTCGACAGCGCGAGAAACGTGATGGGTCCGATGATGACCGGCCGGCCCGCGATGCCGAGCTCTTGTGCTTCCTCCACCTCAGCGACGACTTTCGTCGGATTGAGCGCAAACTGCGTCGCGGGACCGATTTCGGGCACGATGTAGTGGTAGTTGGTGTCGAACCATTTGGTCATCTCCAACGGCGCGATCTCGGCGGTGCCGCGCGCAGCCGCGAAGTAGCGGTCCAACTCGTCACTGACGACGTCATACCGAGTCGGCACAGCGCCAAGCAGCACCGCGGTGTCCAGCATCTGGTCGTAGTAGGAGAACGTATTGACCGGGATGGAGTCGAGGCCTGCCGCAGACAGTTGGTTCCAGGTCTGCGTGCGCAGGTCGGCAGCCACCGACTCGAGCTGCGCCTTCTCGATCCGGCCGGCCCAGTAATTTTCAATGGCGCGTTTGAGTTCGCGATTGGGACCGATGCGTGGCGATCCCAAGATTGTTGCGGTGAAAGGTGAAGCGGTACGAGACACGAAAGAGCGTCCTTCGAACGATGGGGTGCTCATCGCCATAGGACGTCTGCCAGAGCGGTCGGGTAACCGCTGGATGACCTACGCCCATTCCACGAGGCGATGCGCCGCTGGGCGCGGCGCACCCAGCACGACTGGCAGGTCTTCGGACTCGCAGGCGCGCACCGTATCGGTGCACCTAATGGCCGTCGCTTCCCGGTCGTGAAGACCAGTGCCATTGACGGCGGTCGTTCCTGCATACCGCTGCGGGACAGTCCCGGATTCTCACCGGGTTCCCTCTCACGTCGCACCTAGCTCAGCGTGCTCCGTTCGATGTGACGACCGAAGTCGTCACAGACCAGTTGCCCCGTCAGATTACTCTGCGATCAAAACCGCGGCGGCATCGGGCGGCTCACCCCGCGGTGACATGTCTGTCACCGCGGGGTGAGCCGCCGAAGGTGCTGCAGATGGCCGACTTTCAGTCGAACTATCCGACTTGGGGCGGACAAGAAGGAGGTGACCGCCATGGATGGGAGCCTCGATGACAAGTGGACTGGTCACCGGTATGTGCAGCTCGGAAGGCGCGTCCGGTACCTGCGGAGCACGTAATCAGCTGGGAACGATAGCAATTCATCAAGGGTGAACGGGACTCAGCCTGAGTGTGCTCCGGAAATCGTGTTGCAAAGCCGCAGCGTGTAGAGGAAGGCGTCGGGCGTCGGCCACCACACTGGCTCGCCGATCCAGGACGCGGCTGCGCGGAGCGCAAGAGCTGGCAGTCCTCAACAATGTCCTCGGCGCCAACCCTGTGCGCGACATGCAGGCAATCAAATCCAAGGAGCAACCCAAGGACGCCCAGGCGCTCACCGGCGGACCTGCGCGCCGCTCCGAACTTCTCCCGCTGGGCTGGGGCCGACTTCGACGCCGACGCCGGAACGATCGTCGTCTCCGTCAAAGCCATCCGTGAGAAAGCTGGGGACCTCGTCCGGGTTGACGAAACCGAGACCGACGCAGGCCGGCGAGTCATCCTGCTGCCCGTTCGCTGTTGCTGTAAGCGCCGAGTAAACGCCGACTGACGATGTTCAGTCGGGCCGATACCACCTATGACCAGCGCCCCCGGCAGGAATCGAACCTGCGACCTAGGGATTAGAAGGCCCTTGCTCTATCCAACTGAGCTACGGAGGCAGCGCCGGATGAGTCTACCGTGTCCGGCGCGCAGACTCGCTGGGCCTGTGACACGTGGGAAACCGGACCCGTGTCCGGCGGACGCAGACTAGCGTGGACGCTGCACTTGGCTGCCGGGTGAGGGGAGAGGGACCACGCTATGAGCTACGTGCCGGAGCGGGACGCGGCCGGATTGCCCGAAGAGCTGAGTGCAGTCGATCAGCTGCTGCACCGCGGGGAGGCGAACCCGCGCACACGCTCGGGAATCATGGGCGTCGAACTGCTCGACACCACCCCGGACTGGGAGCGGTTCCGCACCCGCTTCGACCATGCGTCGCGCAAGGTGGTGCGGCTGCGGCAGAAGGTCGTGATGCCCACACTTCCGACCGCGGCGCCGCGCTGGGTGGTTGACCCCGACTTCAACCTCGACTACCACGTGCGACGTGTGCGGGTGCCCGGGCCGGGAACCCTGCGGCAGGTGCTCGACCTGGCCGAGGTTGCCATGCAGTCACCGATGGACATCACCCGTCCGCTGTGGAGCGCCACGCTGGTCGAGGGACTGGCCGACGGGCGCGCCGCGACGATCCTGCACCTGAGCCACGCGGTCAGCGACGCCGTCGGCGGTGTGGAGATGTTCGCCAGCATCTATGACCTCGAACGCGATCCCGAACCGGACACGCCACCGCCGCTGCCCATCCCGCAGGATCTCTCACCCGGCGAACTGATGCGCGAGGGCATCAACCGGTTGCCCGGCTCGATCGCCGGCGGCGTGCTCGGCGCCCTCGGCGGCGCGGCGCGTGCGGTCACCAAGGTGGTGCGCGACCCGATCTCGGCGGTCAGCGGTGTCGTGGACTACGCAATGTCGGGCACCCGGGTGATGGCCCCGGCCGCCGAGCCCTCGCCGCTGCTGCGCCGACGCAGCCTGGCGTCGCGCAGCGAGGCCATCGACATCCCGTTCGGCGACTTCCACCGCGCGGCCAAGGCCGCGGGCGGTTCGATCAACGACGCCTATCTCGCCGGGGTGTGCGGCGCGCTGCGGCTCTACCACGACGCCAAGGGCGTGCCGATCGACTCGCTGCCGATGGCGGTGCCGGTGAACCTGCGCGCCGAGGACGACCCGGCCGGCGGCAACCGCTTCGCGGGGGTCAACCTGTCGGCGCCGATCGGCATCGAGGACGCCGAGCAGCGCATCAAGTCCGTCAGGAGCCAGATGACCAGCCTGCGCGAGGAACGGGCGATCGATGTCGTCGGTGCCATCGCGCCGGTGTTGAGCCTGCTGCCCGACACGATCCTGGAATCGGTGGCCGGTTCGGTGGTGAACTCCGACGTGCAGGCCTCGAACGTGCCGATCTATCCGGGCGACACCTTCCTCGCCGGGGCCAAGATCCTGCGGCACTACGGGCTGGGACCGCTGCCCGGCGTGGCGATGATGGTGGTGCTGATCTCGCGGGGCGGCTACATCACCGTCACCGTCCGCTACGACCGCGCGGCGATCACCGACGGCGCGCTGTTCGCGCGGTGCCTGCAGCAGGGCTTCGACGAGGTGCTCGCCCTCGGTGGCGACGTGCGCTGCACCCCGGCGTCGTTTGACCCCGAACCCGGCACGAACATTGGTGGTGCGCAGTGACATCCGTGGGTTCGGCCGGTAGGCCCATGCGGCTTCCCGGGACACTCGCCGAGATCGAGGCGAGCCCGGAAGGTCCGGAGATCGGTGCGTTCTTCGACCTCGACGGCACCCTGGTGGCGGGTTTCACCGGGGTGCTCATGACCCAGGACCGGCTGCGGCGACGCCAGATGAGCGTCGGCGAGTTCATCGGCATGGTGCAGGCCGGGCTCAACCACCGCCTCGGCCGCTCGGAGTTCGAGGACCTCATCGGCAAGGGCGCGCGGATGCTGCGCGGCAATTCGCTCAGTGATCTCGACGAACTCGGGGAGCGCCTGTTCGTGCAGTACGTGCAGGGCCGCATCTATCCCGAGATGCGGGCGATGGTCCGTGCCCACATGGCCCGCGGGCACACCGTGGTGCTCAGTTCGTCGGCGCTGACCGTGCAGGTGGAGCCCGTGGCCCGCTTCCTGGGCATCGACAACGTGCTGAGCAACAAGTTCGAGACCGACGAGGACGGTTTGATCACCGGTGAGGTGAGGACGCCGATCATCTGGGGTCCCGGGAAGGCCCGCGCCGTACAGGAATTCGCGGCGGCCAACGGTGTCGACCTGTCGAAGAGCTACTTCTACGCCGACGGCGACGAGGACGTCGCGCTGATGTACCTCGTCGGCAACCCGCGGCCGACCAACCCCGAGGGCAAGCTCGCCGCGGTCGCCGCCAAACGCGGGTGGCCCATCCTGCGGTTCACCAGCCGCAGCGGCAGCAGCCCCATGGCGCAACTGCGCACCGTGGCCGGCGTGGCGTCGCTGATGCCGGTGGCGGGGGCGGCGATCGGCTGGGGTCTGCTCAACCGCAACCGCCGTCGCGGCGTCAACTTCTTCACCTCCACGTGGAGCCGGGTGCTGCTGGCGACCACCGGCGTCAACCTCAACGTGCTGGGGGAGGAGAACCTGACCGCGCAGCGGCCGGCGGTGTTCATCTTCAACCACCGCAACCAGGTCGACCCGATCATCGCGGGAACCCTGGTGCGTGACAACTTCACCGGTGTCGGCAAGAAAGAGCTCGCCAACGATCCGCTGGTCGGCACCCTCGGGCGCGTCATGGACGCCGCGTTCATCGACCGCGACGACCCGGTGAAGGCCGTCGAAGGCCTGCACAAGGTGGAAGAGCTTGCCCGCGAAGGCATCTCGATCCTGATCGCGCCGGAGGGCACCCGGCTGGACACCACCGCGGTGGGCCCGTTCAAGAAGGGCGCGTTCCGCATCGCGATGGCCGCGGGAATTCCCGTGGTGCCCATCGTGATCCGCAACGCCGAGGTGATCGCCGCGCGCGATTCCAGCACGTTCAACCCGGGCACCGTCGACGTCGCGGTGTACCCGCCGATCCCGGTCGACGACTGGACCGTCGAGAACCTGCCCGAACGCATCGAGCAGGTCCGCCAGATCTACCTCGACACGCTCGCGTCGTGGCCGCACGATCGGCTGCCGGAGTTCGACATCTATTCGCCACGCAAAGCCGCGAAGAAGACGGTCCGCAAAGCGGCGAAGAAGGCGCCTGCGAAAGGACGTCCGTGACCGCGCCCCCGACCGACTACTTCGCGAGCTTCACCACCAACGACGACGCGCTGGTGCTGGCGTCGGTGTCGTCGGACGCCGAACTGGAACTGCTCAACGTCTGGCTGCGCACCCACCGCCGAGAACACCCCGATTCCAAGGTCGACGTGCTCCAGTTGCCTGCCACCGACGAACCGGCGCCGGGGGATCTCGCACGTCTGGTCGAGGAACTCGAAGCCGACGAGAACCGTCTCGTGGTTCCCGTGCGGGTGTTCTGGGTTCCCGGGGGGCTGCCCACGCGGCTGAAGGTGGTCGCCCTGATGTCGGGCCGCGACACCTACCGGCCACCGGAGATCCTGCAGCGCCGCATCCTGCGCAAGGACCCGTCGCGCGCCCGCGTGGTCGCGGGCGAACCGGCCAAGGTGTCCGAGCTGCGCAAGCAGTGGAGTGAGACGACCGTCGGCGAAAACCCGCGCGACTTCGCGCATTTCGTGCTGCGCCGCGCCGTGCTGGCCATCGAGCGGGTCGAGTTGCGGCTCTTGGGGCCGGAGTACAAGTCGCCGCGGCTGGTCAAACCGGAGATGATGGCGTCGGCGCGGTTCCGGGAGGGCCTCGCCCAGATCCCGGGTGCCACGCCGGAGAAGGCCGGCGAGATGCTCGACGAGCTCTCGACCGGGTGGAGCCGTTTCTCGGTGGACCTCATCCCGTCACTGGGCCGGGCCATCTTCAGCCGTGGTTTCGATCCGCGAATCGACTACGACCGCATCGAGATCGAGCAGATGCGCCACGCGCTCGAGCAGCATCCCGCCGTGCTGCTGTTCTCGCACCGCTCTTATCTCGACGGTGTCATCGTGCCGGTCGCGATGCAGGAGAACCGACTTCCGCCGGTGCACACCTTCGCCGGGATCAACCTGTCGTTCGGCGTCATGGGTCCGATCTTCCGGCATTCGGGTGTGATCTTCCTGCGCCGCAAGCTCGACGACCCGCTGTACAAATACGTGCTGCGCCAGTACGTCGGCTACCTCGTCGAGAAGCGGTTCAACCTGAACTGGTCCATCGAGGGCACGCGGTCGCGCACCGGGAAGATGCTGCCGCCCAAGCTCGGACTGCTGGCGTACGTGGCCGACGCCTACCTCGACGGCCGCAGCGACGACATCCTGCTGCAACCGGTGTCGATCAGCTTCGACCAGTTGCACGAGACCGCCGAGTACGCCGAGTACGCGCGCGGCGGGGAGAAGCGGCCCGAAGGGCTGAGCTGGCTGTACAACTTCGTCAAGGCCCAGGGCGAACGCAACTACGGCAAGATCTATGTCCGCTTCCCCGAGGCGGTTTCGATGCGCCAGTACCTCGGTGAGCCGCACGGCCCGCTCGTCGAGGACGAGGCGGCCAAGCGGCTGGCCATGCAGAAGATGGCGATCGAGGTGGCCTGGCGCATCCTGCGCGTCACGCCCGTCAATGCGACCAACCTCGTCTCGGCGCTGCTGCTCACCGCGCGCGGCGTCGCGCTCACCCTCGAGCAACTCCATCAGGCACTGCAGGATTCGCTCGACTACCTCGAGCAAAAGAAGACCCCGGTGACCAACAGCGCGATGCGGTTGCGCACCCTCGAAGGTGTGCGTGCGGCCGTCGACGCGCTGTCGGGCGGTCATCCCGTCACGTGCGTCGACACCGGGCGCGAACCGGTCTGGCGCATCGCCCCCGAGAACGAACTCGAGGCCGCGTTCTACCGCAACTCGCTGATCCACGCGTTCCTGGAGACCTCGCTCGTCGAGCTTGCGCTCGCCTACGCCGCACGCACCGCCGACGCCGAAGGCGATCCGCTGCAGGCCTTCTGGACCCAGGTGGTGCGACTGCGTGATCTGCTGAAGTTCGACTTCTATTTCGCCGACTCCGCGGCATTCCACCAGAACGTCGCGGAAGAGATGTCGTGGCATGCCGATTGGGAGCAGCAGGTGCGGGCGGGCCGCGACGGCATCGAGACGCTGATGCGGGCGAAGCGCCCACTGCTGGCCGACGCCATGCTGCGTCCGTACTTCGAGGCCTACACGATCGTGGCCGACGTGCTGCGCGACGCACCCGCCGAGATCGCCGAGAAGGATCTGACCAAGTTGGCGCTCGGGGTGGGGCAGCAGTACGTCGCGCAGGGCCGCGTCCGCAACAACGAATCGGTGTCGGCGCTGCTGTTCGCCACGGCCCGGCAGGTCGCCGCCGACCAGGGACTGCTGGAACACGGCCCCGGCCTGATGGAGCAGCGGCGCGCGTTCCGCGACGAACTGCGCGGCATCCTGCGCGACCTCGACACCGTCGACCGGTACGCGCGCGAACTGTTCGCCGTGCGGGAGCGCGAGCGGCGCACGAAGCGGGGCGAAGCCGTCTGAGGCGTGTTCCGACGCATTTCGAGAGGTAGGCGCTCCGCTGTGGCCTGAGACACGCCATACGCTGGAAGCATGACTTCTGTCGGCCGCGTGGCCTCTGACGTGCGTGCGGTCTGGCCCGTACTGGTCGGTGTCGGACTCCTCGCGGGCGCCGTCGCAGCCGGGATCGGGGCGCTCGCGCTGGCCGACGCGCTGACCGCGACGGGCCTGCCCAACCCCGGTCCCGTCACCACCTACGGCCTTCCGTTCGTGCGCGCGGCCGGTGAGATCGCGGCCGTCATCGCGGTCGGCTCGTTCCTGTTCGCGGCGTTCCTGGTGGCGCCGCAGGAAAACGGTGTCCTCGACGTGGCGGGCTACCGCGCGCTGCGCCTCGGCTCGGCGGCGTCGGCCGTGTGGACGGTGTGCGCGGCCATGCTGGTGCCGCTGACCGTCTCCGACGTGTCGGGCCAACCGGTCCTCGAGCACCTGAGCCCGGTCGACGTGTGGTCGGCCACCAGCCTGGTCGACATCGCCGGGGCGTGGCGGTGGACGGCGATCCTCGCCGCAGCGGTGACCATCGCGAGCCTGCCCGTGCTGCGCTGGGGCTGGACGCCGGTGCTTTTCGCGGGTTCGCTGGTCACGCTGGTGCCGCTGGCACTGACCGGGCACTCGTCGTCGGGCGGCGCGCACGATCTGGCCACCAACAGCCTGTTCATCCACCTCGTCGCGGGAGCGGTGTGGGCCGGTGGGCTGCTGGCGCTGCTGGCCCACGCGATGCGTGGCAGAGCGGGTGAGGGCGCGGCCACTGCGCTGGCCGCGCGGCGTTTCTCGGCGCTGGCGCTGTGGTGCTTCATCGCGATGGGTGTCAGCGGCGTGATCAACGCGCTGGTGCGGATGTCACCCGCCGACCTGTTCCGCACGTCCTACGGCTGGCTGATCGTCGGCAAGATCGTCGCGCTCGTCGTGCTGGGGGCGCTGGGCTTCCTCCAGCGGCGCAGCGCGGTGTCGGCACTGCAGGCCGATCCCACGGCGCGCGGCCCGCTGATCCGGCTCGCGCTCACCGAGGGCGCGATCTTCGGCGTGACGTTCGGCATCGCGGTCGGGCTGGGGCGCACCCCGCCGCCGCCGATCAAGCGCATCCCGTCGGCCGCCGAGGTGGCGATCGGTTACGACTTCGCCGGTCCGCCCACGGTCGCCCGTGTGCTGTTCGACTGGCGGTTCGACCTGTTGTTCGGCACGGCCGCGATCGTCGGCGCCCTGGTCTACCTCGCGGCGCTGTACCGGCTGCGTCATCGTGGTGACGCCTGGCCGGTCGGCCGCACCATCGCGTGGCTGCTGGGCTGCGCGACGCTGCTGTTCACCACGTCGTCGGGCCTCGGGCGGTACATGCCCGCGATGTTCAGCATGCACATGATCGCCCACATGCTGCTGTCCATGCTGGTGCCGATCCTGCTGGTGCTCGGCGCCCCGGTGACCATGGCGCTGCGGGCCCTGCCCGCCGCGGGCCGCGGGCAGCCGCCGGGACCGCGCGAATGGCTGCTGGCCGCGCTGCACTCCAAGATCTCGCAGTTCTTCACCAACCCGGTGATCGCGACGGTGATGTTCGTGGTCGGGTTCTACGGCCTGTATTTCGGCGGCATCTTCGACGCCGCGGTGAGCAACCACGCCGCGCACGTGATGATGAACGTGCACTTCCTGCTGTCGGGCTACCTGTTCTACTGGGTCGTCATCGGCATCGACCCGACACCGCGTCCCATCCCGCACCTCGGCAAGATCGGCATGGTCTTCGCGTCGCTGCCGCTGCACGCGTTCTTCGGCGTGGTGATGATGGGCATGAAGACCGTGCTGGGCGAGCCTTTCTACCGGTCGCTGCAGCTGAGCTGGCACACCGATCTGCTCGGTGATCAGAAGCTGGGCGGCGGGGTGGCGTGGGCGGCCGGTGAGGTTCCGCTGGTGATCGTGATGCTCGCGCTGCTCATCCAGTGGCGGCGCAGCGACGACCGCACGGCCAAACGCCTCGACCGCGCGGCCGACCGCGACGACGACGCCGACCTGGCCGCCTACAACCGGATGCTGGCCCACCTGGCCCGTCGGGACAACCCGCCCCAGTAGCCGGGCCCTCACGGGCATGGACCCTTCGAGGCTGTAGTCACCGAGCAGAAGTGCGAGTGCACAGCACGGCAACTACAGCCTCGACGCGTCGCCGGCGCCTGCCGCGCCGTGGGCCCGGCAGTTATCCCCAGATCGCATTTCATCCACAACCCTGTCGCTTCATCGGCCCTGCGCACGGCCCGTGTCGGCCCGTGCGCGATGAATGGGTCACAGGCGGCCGGATCTCACCGGTTCGCATGGATGAAAAGCGAAAGGGAATGAACATGTTCGAGACACCGTTCACTGTGGTCGGCAACATCATCACCAATCCGGTGCGGCTGCGCTTCGGCGACCAGGAGCTCTACAAGTTCCGGGTGGCCAGCAATTCGCGGCGGCGCAGCCCCGAGGGCACCTGGGAGCCCGGCAACTCGTTGTACGTCACGGTGAACTGCTGGGGGAACCTCGCCCGCGGCGTCAGCGCGTCACTCGGCAAGGGTGACTCCGTGGTCGTAGTCGGTCACCTCTACACCAATGAGTACGAGGACCGCGAAGGCGTGCGCCGCTCGTCGGTCGAGGTCAGGGCCACCGCGGTGGGCCCGGACCTGTCCCGGTGCATCGCGCGGGTGGAAAAGGTGCAGCCGTCCCAAGGGCCGCGAGCCGACGCCGGAGGCGATCCCGAGCGCGTTCCCGATGATGGCGTCGACCGCCGGGATGCCGACGACGAGCCGGACGACCTCGCGGACGACGACGTCGCCGACCTCGCCGGCGACGGGCTGCCACTGACGGCGTAGCCGTATTCGGCCACGCCTAGGATGGTCGGCGAGCAAGTGGCGCTTGCCGCGTTCACCGCGCGAGCGCACCGAGACGACTCGAACAGCTTCAGAAAGGCACATCACGGCATGGCCGAATTCATCTACACGATGCGGAAGGTCCGCAAGGCGCACGGCGACAAGGTGATCCTTGACGACGTCACCCTGAACTTCCTCCCTGGCGCGAAGATCGGTGTCGTCGGCCCCAACGGCGCTGGCAAGTCGAGCGTCTTGCGGATCATGGCTGGCCTCGACCAGCCCAACAACGGCGACGCGTTCCTGGCGCCCGACGCGACGGTCGGCATCCTCATGCAGGAGCCCCAGCTCGACGAGACCAAGACCGTCCGCGAGAACGTCGAGGACGGCGTCGCGATCAAGGGCAAGCTCAACCGGTACAACGAGGTCGCCGAGCTCATGGCGACCGATTACTCCGACGAGCTCATGGAAGAGATGGGCAAGCTCCAGGAGGAACTGGACGCCGCCGACGCGTGGGACATCGACTCCCAGCTGGAACAGGCCATGGACGCCCTGCGCTGCCCGCCGCCCGATGAGCCCGTGACGCACCTGTCCGGCGGTGAGCGCCGCCGCGTCGCGCTGTGCAAGCTGCTGCTGTCCAAGCCGGACCTGCTGCTGCTCGACGAGCCCACCAACCACCTCGACGCCGAGAGCGTGCTGTGGCTCGAACAGCACCTGGCGTCCTACCCGGGTGCCATCCTCGCGGTCACCCACGACCGGTACTTCCTGGACAACGTGGCCGAGTGGATCCTGGAGCTCGACCGTGGCCGGGCCTACCCGTACGAGGGCAACTACTCGACCTACCTGGAGAAGAAGGCCGAACGTCTCGAGGTCCAGGGCAAGAAGGACCAGAAGCTGCAGAAGCGGCTGAAGGAAGAGCTGGCATGGGTGCGCTCGGGCGCCAAGGCCCGCCAGGCCAAGAACAAGGCCCGCCTGGACCGCTACGAGGAGATGGTCGCCGAGGCCGAGAAGACCCGCAAGCTCGACTTCGAGGAGATCCAGATCCCGACGCCGCCGCGCCTGGGCAGTGTCGTGGTCGAGGTCGAGCACCTCGACAAGGGCTTCAACGGCCGCACCTTGATCAAGGACCTGTCGTTCACGCTGCCCCGCAACGGCATCGTCGGCGTGATCGGTCCCAACGGTGTCGGTAAGACCACACTGTTCAAAACCATCGTCGGCCTCGAGCAGCCCGACAGCGGCACGGTCAAGATCGGCGAGACGGTCAAGCTGAGCTACGTCGACCAGACCCGCGCCGGTATCGACCCCAAGAAGACCGTGTGGCAGGTGGTCTCCGACGGGCTCGACTACATCGAGGTCGGCCAGAACGAGATCCCGTCGCGCGCGTACGTGTCGGCGTTCGGTTTCAAGGGACCGGACCAGCAAAAGCCTGCCGGTGTGCTCTCGGGCGGTGAGCGCAACCGCCTGAACCTCGCGCTGACGCTCAAAGAGGGCGGCAACCTCATCCTGCTCGACGAGCCCACCAACGACCTCGACGTCGAGACGCTGTCGTCGCTGGAGAACGCGCTTCAGCAGTTCCCGGGCTGCGCCGTGGTGATCTCCCACGACCGGTGGTTCCTGGACCGCACCTGCACGCACATCCTGGCGTGGGAGGGCGACGACGACAACGAAGCCAAGTGGTTCTGGTTCGAGGGCAACTTCGGTGCCTACGAAGAGAACAAGATCCAGCGCATGGGCGCCGAGGCCGCGCGTCCGCACCGCGTCACCCACCGCCGACTCACACGAGACTGACCGTCCACGGGCTGTGGGCGCGGATTCCAACCGGCCCACAGCCAGGACGACTAGTGTCGCGTTAGTGCACCAATGCCGGTGTGCGAAAGCGTGAGTCAGGAGTGGTCGGTTATGACGCGAGAGGGTCGGCAGGTCGGCGATCGGGGAGGGCTCGAAGCTTCGCCTGAAATGATTCGCCGGCTTTCGGTGGCCTTCCTGTCCACCTACCGCGGCCCACAGGCGGATGCGCCGGGCGTGACGTCGACGGGCCCGCTTGCGGTGGCCGCACACGACGATCTGGTGTCCGACGATCTCGTGGCGGCGCACTACCGTCTGGCGAGCACGCGCGCCCCCGGCGAGACGAAGGCCGCGGTGTATCCCGGCGACGCGGGCAGCGGCGCGGCGCTGCAGATCGTCACCGACCAGGCGCCGATGCTGGTCGACTCGGTCACGGTGCTGCTGCACCGCCACGGCATCGCCTACACCGCGATCATGAACCCGGTGTTCCGGGTGCGCCGCGGTCTCGACGGCGAACTGCTCGACGTGCGTCCGGCGGCCGAGGCCGCCCCGGGCGACGGTGCCGACGAGTGCTGGATCCTGGTGCCGATCACCGCTGCCGCCGACGGTGAGGCGCTCACCGAGGCGACGCGCCTGGTGCCCGGCATCCTGGCCGAGGCCCGCCAGATCGGGCTGGACTCCGGCGCGATGATCGCGGCGCTGCACGGCCTGGCCAACGATCTGGCCACCGACCTCGAAGGCCATTTCCCCAATGCCGAACGCAAAGAGGTCGCGGCGCTGCTGCGCTGGCTCGCCGACGGCCACTTCGTGCTGCTGGGTTACCAGCAGTGCGTGGTCGGTGACGGCAACGCCGAGGTCGACCCGGCCAGCCGGCTCGGGGTGCTGCGCCTGCGCAACGACGTGCTGCCGCCACTGACCGACAGCGACGACCTGCTGGTGCTCGCGCAGGCGACCATGCCGAGTTACCTGCGTTACGGGGCCTATCCGTACATCGTCGTCGTCCGCGAGAGCCCGGGCGCCTCGCGGGTGATCGAGCACCGTTTCGTCGGGCTGTTCACGGTCGCGGCCATGAACGCCAACGCGCTGGAGATCCCGCTGATCTCGCGCCGGGTCGAGGAGGCGCTGGCGATGGCGCACCGCGATCCCAGCCATCCCGGACAGCTGCTGCGCGACATCATCCAGACCATCCCGCGCCCCGAACTCTTCGCGCTGAGCTCCAAGCAGCTGCTCGAGATGGCGCTTGCGGTCGTCGATCTGGGCTCGCGGCGCCGCACGCTTCTGTTCCTGCGCGCCGACCACCTCGCACACTTCGTCTCGTGCCTGGTGTATCTGCCCCGTGACCGCTACACCACCGCGGTGCGGTTGGAGATGCAGGACATCCTGGTGCGCGAACTCGGCGGAGCCGGCATCGACTACTCGGCGCGCGTGAGCGAGTCCCCATGGGCGGTGGTGCATTTCACGGTGCGGCTGCCGGAGGGCACCGCCGCGGACTCGGTGGACACGTCGCTGGAGAACGAGTCGCGCATCCAGGACCTGCTGACCGAGGCCACCCGCAACTGGGGCGACCGGATGATCAGCGCCGCGGCCGCGGCGTCGATCAGCCCCGCGGCGCTCGAGCACTACGCGCACGCGTTCCCCGAGGACTACAAGCAGGCCTTCGCGCCGCAGGACGCCATCGCCGACATCTCGATCATCGAAGCGCTGCAGGACGATTCGGTGAAGCTCGTGCTCGCCGATACCGCCGAGGACCGGGTCTGGAAGCTCACGTGGTACCTCGGCGGGCACTCGGCGTCGCTGAGCGAACTGCTGCCGATGCTGCAGTCCATGGGCGTCGTGGTGCTCGAAGAGCGGCCGTTCACGTTGCGGCGCACCGACGGTCTGCCGGTGTGGATCTACCAGTTCAAGATCTCGCCGCACCCCAGCATCCCGCACGCGCCGGACGCCGAGGCCCAGCGTGACACCGCGCAGCGGTTCGCCGACGCGGTCACCGCCATCTGGCACGGCCGGGTCGAGATCGACCGGTTCAACGAACTCGTGATGCGCGCGGGCCTGACCTGGCAGCAGGTGGTGATCCTGCGGGCCTACGCAAAGTACCTGCGCCAGGCCGGATTCCCGTACAGCCAGTCGCACATCGAGTCGGTGCTGAACGAGAACCCGCACACCACGCGCTCGCTCATCGACCTGTTCGAGGCGCTGTTCGACCCGTCACAGGACACCGACGGCCGGCGCGACGCGCAGGGTGCGGCGGCGGCCGTCGCGGCCGATATCGACGCGCTGGTGAGCCTGGACACCGACCGCGTACTGCGCGCGTTCGCCAACCTCATCGAGGCCACGCTGCGCACCAATTACTTCGTGGCGCGGCCCGATTCGGCGCGTGCGCGCAACGTGCTCGCGTTCAAGCTCAATCCTCTTGTGATCAAGGAACTCCCGCTGCCGCGGCCGAAGTTCGAGATCTTCGTGTACTCGCCACGCGTCGAGGGTGTGCACCTGCGTTTCGGTTTCGTCGCGCGCGGTGGGCTTCGGTGGTCGGATCGCCGTGAGGACTTCCGCACCGAGATCCTCGGCCTGGTCAAGGCGCAGGCCGTCAAGAACGCCGTCATCGTGCCCGTCGGCGCCAAGGGCGGATTCGTCGTCAAGCGGCCACCCACGCTGACCGGCGACGCCGCGGCCGACCGCGAGGCCACCCGCGCCGAGGGCGTCGAGTGCTACCGCCTGTTCATCTCCGGCCTGCTCGACGTCACCGACAACGTCGACAAGGCCACCGGCGCCGTCGTCACACCGCCCGAGGTGGTGCGCCGCGACGGTGAGGACGCCTACCTGGTGGTCGCGGCCGACAAGGGCACCGCGACGTTCTCCGACATCGCCAACGAGGTCGCCAAGTCCTACGGGTTCTGGCTGGGCGACGCGTTCGCCTCGGGCGGTTCGATCGGATACGACCACAAGGCCATGGGCATCACCGCCAAAGGCGCATGGGAGTCGGTCAAACGGCACTTCCGTGAGATGGGCGTCGACACCCAGACCCAGGACTTCACCGTCGTCGGCATCGGCGACATGAGCGGCGACGTGTTCGGCAACGGCATGCTGCTGTCCAAGCACATCCGGCTGGTCGCGGCGTTCGACCACCGCGACATCTTCCTCGACCCGAACCCGGATGCGGGCCGGTCGTGGGACGAGCGCAAGCGGCTGTTCGACCTGCCCCGGTCGAGTTGGGCGGACTACGACAAGTCGCTGATCAGCGAGGGTGGCGGCGTGTACAGCCGCCAGCAGAAGTCGATCCCGGTCAGCCCGCAGGTGCGCACCGCGCTGGGCCTGGATGCCGATGTCGAGGAGCTGACCCCGCCCGCGCTGATCAAGGCGATCCTCAAGGCGCCGGTCGACCTGCTGTGGAACGGCGGCATCGGCACCTACATCAAGGCCGAGACCGAGGCCGACGCCGACGTCGGCGACCGTGCCAACGATCAGATCCGCGTCTGCGGAAACCAGGTGCGCGCCAAGGTGATCGGCGAGGGCGGCAACCTCGGCGTGACCGCGCTGGGACGCATCGAGTTCGACCTGGCCGGCGGGCGCATCAACACCGACGCGCTGGACAACTCCGCGGGTGTGGACTGCTCGGACCACGAGGTCAACATCAAGATCCTCATCGACTCGGCGGTCACCGCGGGCAAGGTCACTCCAGAAGAACGCACCGAACTGCTGCTGTCGATGACCGACGAGGTCGGCGAACTGGTGCTGGCCGACAACCGCGACCAGAACGACCTGATGGGCACCAGCCGGGCCAACGCGGCAAGCCTGCTGTCGGTGCACGCGCGCATGATCAAGGACCTCGTCGACAACCGCGGACTCAACCGTGAGCTCGAGGCGCTGCCGTCCGAGAAGGAGATCCGCAGGCGCGCCGACGCCGGGATCGGTTTGACCTCACCGGAACTCGCGACGCTGATGGCGCACGTCAAGCTGGCGCTCAAGGACGACGTCCTGGCCAGCGACCTGCCCGATCAGGAGGTGTTCGCCTCACGGCTGCCGTACTACTTCCCGACGCGGCTGCGCGAGGAGTTGCACGGCGAGATCCGCTCGCACCAACTGCGCCGCGAGATCATCACCACGATGCTGGTCAACGACCTGGTCGACACCGCGGGCATCAGCTACGCCTACCGCATCACCGAGGACGTCGGCGTCGGCCCGGTCGACGCGGTACGCAGCTACGTCGCCATCAACGCCATCTTCGGGATCGGCGACGTGTGGCGGCGGATCCGTGCCGCGGGTGACGCCGGGGTGCCGACGTCGGTGACCGACCGGATGACGCTGGATCTGCGCCGCCTGGTCGACCGCGCCGGACGCTGGCTGCTGAATTACCGGCCGCAACCGCTGGCGGTCGGCGCCGAGATCAACCGGTTCGGCGCCAAGGTGGCCGCACTCACCCCGCGGATGTCGGAATGGCTGCGTGGCGACGACAAGGCGATCGTCTCCAAGGAGGCCGGCGATTTCGCGTCGCACGGCGTCCCGGAGGATCTGGCCTACCACATCGCGACCGGGCTCTACCAGTACAGCCTGCTCGACGTCATCGACATCGCCGACATCGTCGACCGCGAACCGGACGAGGTGGCCGACACGTACTTCGCGCTCATGGACCACCTCGGCGCCGACGCCCTGCTCACCGCGGTGTCGCGGCTCAGCCGCGACGACCGGTGGCACTCGCTGGCCCGATTGGCCATCCGCGACGACATCTACGGTTCGCTGCGCGCGCTGTGCTTCGACGTGCTGGCCGTCGGCGAACCGGACGAGAACGGCGAGGAGAAGATCGCCGAGTGGGAGACCACCAACAGCTCACGGGTGACCCGCGCTCGTCGCACGCTCACCGAGATATACAAAGATGGTGAGCAGGATCTGGCGACCCTGTCGGTTGCGGCACGTCAGATCCGCAGCATGACGCGAACGAGCGGGACCGGAACGACTGGGTGAGCCTGACGCTCGCCTGAGGAGAAAACAACGTGAGCTTTACGACGCCGGTGCATGTGCGCTGGTCGGATATCGACATGTACCAGCACATCAACCATGCCACCATGGTGACGATCCTCGAAGAGGCGCGCATACCGTTCCTGCGTGAGCCGTTCGGCCCCACGATCGACACCATCGGCCTGCTGATCGCCGAGGTGAACATCTCCTACAAGGGGCAGTTGCGGCTGATCGACTCACCGTTGCAGGTGACCATGTGGAGCAAGCGGGTGCGCGCGGTGGACTTCACCATCGGCTACGAGGTGCGCTCGGTCAACGCCGCGCCCGACTCCAAGCCTTCGGTGATCGGGGAGACGCAGCTCGCGGCCGTGCACATCGAACAGCAACGGCTGGAACGGCTTACGCCCGAACAACGCGCGTACCTCGAATCCCATCTGCGATGAACGTCCCGGAACGGGGCCTGTGGATCGAGGATCCGCGGGACCGCAGGGACCTCATGACCTTCGTCGACCGCTCGCTGCGCCTCGACGAGGCCGCCGTGGTGCGGTTGCGGCAGCGGACCCAGACCGAACACGTGGTGGCCTGGGTGGCAACGGGTTTCGATGTGCTCGCGAGCCGCGCGGTGTCCGGGCGCGTCCGTCCGCACGACCTGTCCGCGGGCGCCGACGCGCTCGCGACGGCTCTTTCGGGCGGCGGGGACCACATCGATCCCGGGTTCCCGATGGATTCGGCGTGGCGTGGCGCGCTGCCGCCCGAGAACGGGTTCGTCCACCTCGACGACGTACCGGCCCGGGTGGTCCTCGACCTCGCCCAGCAGGGCCTCGCGCTGGCCAGGGAACACAGCGGGGCCCACGGACCGCCCGCGTCGCTGCTGGATTCCGAGGTGCTGTCGGTGACCGGTGGCGACGTCACCGTCGGTATCCCGATGCGGTGTGTATTCGCTTTGACCGCAATGGGTTTCTTGCCGCAGACCGGTGACGAGGTCAGCGCGCAGGAGATCGTCCGGGTGCGTGCGCACGCCGCGTGGTTACGCATCGACGCGCGTTTCGGTTCGGTGTACCGCCGCCGCGGTGACCCGGCCCTGGTGCTGAACTGACTAGACCAGCCAGGCCGCGGTGTCGGGCGGCAGCATGCCGTCGGCGAGTTCTCCGCTGGTGAGCAGGATCTCGCCGTCGGGCAGCGGCAGGGGAGTGGTCCCGGTGTTGAAGGCGCACGTGAGCCCACCGGGCCGGCGGAACACCTGACCGTCGACCCACTCGATACATGATCCGTCGAATTCGCCTCGCGCGGAGCGCAACTGGACCGCGCGACGGTAGAACGCCAGCGTCGACGACGGATCGGCCAGTTGCCGCTCGACCGTCAGCGCCGCCCACTCGTCGGGCATCGGCAGCCAGGTGTCGGGCGTCGAGGAGAACCCGAACGGCGGCGCGGTGCCCGCCCACGGCATCGGCACGCGGCACCCGTCGCGGCCACGCTCGGTGTGACCCGAGCGTTCCCACACCGGGTCCTGCAGCACCGCGTCGGGCAGTTCGACGTTGGGCAGGCCGAGTTCCTCGCCGTTGTAGATGAACACCGCGCCGGGCAGGGCCAGCATCACCAGCGCCATGGCCCGGGCCCGCGCCAGACCCTGCGCACCGCCGCCGTAGCGCGTCACCTCACGGACCACGTCGTGGTTGGACAGCGTCCAGGTGGGCGTCGCGCCCTCCAGCGCGGCCGCGGTCATCGCGTTGTCGATGGCGTCGCGGATCTCGGCGGCGTCGTAATCCGCCTTCACCAGACGGAAATTGAAGCCCAGGTGCAATTCGTCGGCACGCAGGTACCGCGCGAACCGTTCGTTGCCGTGCACCCACACCTCGCCGACGGCGACGGTGTCGGGATAGTCGTCGAGCACCCGGCGGATGAAGCGGTGGATGTCGTGGACGCTGTCGTTGTCGAAGCGCGGATCGTCGTCGCTGTTGCGCAGCAGCGCGGTGTCGGTGACGGACATGTCGGGCAGATCGGGCGGTTTGGCCATGCCGTGTGCGACGTCGATGCGGAACCCGTCGACGCCGCGGTCCAGCCAGAACCGCAGCGTCTTCTCCAGGTCTTCGAAGACCTCGGGGTTGTTCCAATTCAGATCGGGCTGAGCCGGGTCGAACAGGTGCAGGTACCACTGCCCGGGCGTGCCGTCGGGTTCGGTCACGCGGGTCCACGCCGGCCCGCCGAACACCGACACCCAGTTGTTGGGCGGCTGCGCACCGTCGGGCCCGCGCCCGTCGCGGAAGATGTAGCGGTCGCGCCGCCGTGGATTGGCCAGCGCCTCGACGAACCACGGATGCGCCGAGCTGGTGTGGTTGGGCACCAGGTCCATCGTCACGCGGATGCCGCGCGCATGGGCGGCGTCGAGCAACCGGTCCAGCGCGTCCAGCCCGCCGAACAGCGGGTCGACGTCGCGCGGGTCGGCGACGTCGTAGCCGTGGTCGGCCATCGGCGAGACCATCACGGGGTTGAGCCACAGCGCGTCGACACCGAGGTCGGCCAGATGGTCCAGGCCTGCGGTCACGCCGTCCAGGTCGCCGACGCCGTCACCGTTGCTGTCACGGAACGAGCGGGGATAGGCCTGGTAGAAGACCGCGTGCGACCACCACTGCGCCATCAGAACGCCGAGTTCACCATCGAGTCCGCGGCCATCTGGAGGTAGTCGAGCAACGCGCGGCGGTGCGCGTCGTCCAGCGTCTGCGAATCGATCTCGGCGACCGCGGTGTGCATGCACCGCAACCACGCGTCGCGCTCGAGGAAACCGATGCGGAACGGCGCGTGACGCATCCGCAGCCGCGGGTGCCCGCGCTGGTCGGAGTAGGTGCGCGGACCACCCCAGTACTGCTCGAGGAACATCCGCAACCGTTCCTCGGCGCCCTCGAAATCGTCCTCCGGATACAGCGGATGCAGGATCTCGTCCTCGCGCACCAGCTGGTAGAACCGCGACACGATGGCATGGAACGTGTCGTGGCCACCGACTTCGTCGTAGAAAGATCGTTGCACCTGCGTCACGTCACCCATTGTTCCTGATCTGCGGCCGCCCGCCGGGCGAGGACGGGCCCGTCACCTGGTGTTCATCGGACTGACCTGCGAACACCCGAAGAATTATCGTGCGATCGGCAGTGATCCGTGGTGGACTGTCTCTCCGGAGGCTCCATGGCGCACAGCAGAAAAGCCCATACACGACGGACCGGCCACATACCCGGCCCAGCGGGGCCTCTTGTGCCCAACCGCCCACTGCACAGCGTCGAGCCGCTCGCGTCCGCCGAGCCCGACGCGTCACTGTGGGGGCGTCGCAGGGTCTTGTTGCTCAACGCCACATACGAGCCGCTCACGGCGCTGCCGCTGCGTCGCGCGGTGATCATGGTGGTGTGCGGCAAGGCCGACGTCGTGCACGACGACCCCACCAGCCCGGTCATCCACTCGGCGTCGCGGTCGATCGTCGTGCCGTCGGTGATCCGGCTGCGCACCTACGTGCGCGTGCCGTACCGGGCGCGCGTCCCCATGACGCGGGCCGCGCTGATGCACCGCGACCGGTTCCGCTGCGCGTACTGCGGCGGCCGCGCCGACACCGTCGACCACGTCGTGCCCCGCAGCCGCGGCGGCGAGCACTCGTGGGAGAACTGCGTCGCGGCGTGTGCGACGTGCAACCACCGCAAGGCCGACCGGCTGCTCACCGAGCTGGGGTGGACGCTGCGGTGCGTGCCGATGCCGCCGAAAGGCCAGCACTGGCGGCTGTTGTCGACGGTCAAGGAGCTCGACCCGGCCTGGGTGCGGTATCTGGGCGAGGGCGCGGCCTGAACGGGCCTCACTGTCGGCGCGCGCACAGTTGGCGACTGATACGGTTTGCTCGTGAGCACAGCACTTACCCATGGCCTCATCGGAGGGGTCCCGCTGGTGTTGTTCGCGGTCCTCGCGCTGATCTTCCTGACTCGCAAGGGACCGCATCCGGACACCTACAAGATGTCAGACCCGTGGACGCACGCGCCGATCTTGTGGGCGGCCGAGGAACCGCGTGAGCACGGGCACGGCGGTCACGGACACGATTCGCACGGCGTGGTGATTGGAGGCGGCGCAAGTGGCAAGTGGTGACATCGCGACAGTCGCGAATGCCGAACTGGATCTGCCGTACGGCTCTGCCCTGACCTCGAGCGGCCGCATCTCGGCCGTCACCGAGCCCGGTGAGCTGTCGGTGCACTACCCGTTCCCCACCATGGACCTCGTGGTGCTCGACGACGCGCTCAAGTACGGCTCGCGTGCGGCCAAGGCCCGTTTCGCCGTGTACATCGGCCCGCTGGGTGCCGACACCGCGGCCACGGCCCGCGAGATCCTGGCCAAGGTGCCAACCCCCGAGAACGCGGTCCTGCTGGCGGTCTCGCCGGATCAGCGCGCCATCGAGGTGGTCTACGGCGCCGACGTCAAGGGCCGCGGCATCGAATCCGCCGCCCCGTTGGGCGTCTCGGCTGCCGCGGCGTCGTTCAAGGAGGGCAACCTCATCGACGGCCTGATCAGCGCCGTGCGTGTCATGTCGGCCGGCGTTTCGCCTGCCTGAACCTTTTTCGATCGCGAGCGACCGTGCGTGAGCACGGTCGCTCGCGGCGTTTGTGGGGGCGCTACGCGAACTGCTCGGTCAGTTGTGCGCGGATCTCGACGTAGCGCGTGAGGAACCGCCGCTCGTCGAGGCGTTTACGACGCAGCCAGCCGGTCACCTCGTCGTTGCACTTGCTCGCGTTGCACGATCCGCATGCGGGCACGACGTTGTCGACGGTGTAGCGCCCGCCCCTCGAGATCGCCATGACGCAGTCCTTCTGGAACTGGCCGCCGGTGGCCCCGCAGTAGGCGCAGCCGCCCCACGCCTGCTTGATCGCCTCCCACTGTGCGGGGGTGAGGTCGTTGACTACAGCGTCGAGCCTGCGCTTACGCCTGCGGGCATACCGTGCTGAACGGGTACGACTGACGGCCACCGGCCAAGGGTATGGCCCGCGAGCGTGCGCGGAATGCTGCTGTTTTCCGGCGTGTCGGGCAGCAACCACGCACGGTCGCGGTGCGGGGTGCTAGCTCACGTCGAACGCGCGGGCACGCAGTGCCCGCTCGACGCCCGCGCGGCCTTCGAGCACCAGGCGGCGCAGGGCAGGCGGCACCTCGGGATCGGACAGGAACGCATCGGCCGCGTCGAGCCCGTTCTGGCTGATGTCCCACGACGGGTACAGCCCGATCACCACGGTCTGGGCGACCTCGCTGGACCGGCGCGCCCACACGCCCGAGATGGCCGCGAAGTACTGCGTGGTGAACGGCGTGAGCAGTTCGGCCTGACCGGGCTGCACGATGCCGCCGACGATCGCGCGGGTCATGATGTTGGCCAGCGTGTCGTCCTCGACCACCTGCTGCCAGGCGTTGGCCTTCACCACGTCCTGAGGGCGCGCGGCCGAGGCCGCGGCGGCCTGCCGCTTGCCCGCGGCCGTGGGGTCGCGCTGGGCCTCGGCGTCGATGAACGGCGTCTCGGGGCCGTCGGCGTCGATCTCGCCCGAGCGGGCCAGCGCGATGACGATGCGCCAGCGCAGATCGGTGTCGACCACCAGGCCTTCGAGCCCCAGCGATCCGGGATCCTTGTCGAGCAGGTCGGCCAGCAGCGTGGTGTGGCGCGCGGACAGCACCGAGGTGGTCAGCGCATTGACGTAGGCCAGCTGGTGGTCCGATCCGGCCTCGGCGGCGCGGGCGAGTTCCAGCAGACGGTCGGCGAACCCGGGCCAGCCCTCGGTGGTAGCCCACTCCGGGTCGGCGTAGGAGCCCAGCGCGGTCTGCGCCTGCATCAACAGGCGCTGCAGAACGCCGACTTCGGTCTCGGCGTGCACACCGGACGACACCAGCGCGACGAAGTCGCGGGCCTTCATCTCGGCGTCGCGCGTCATCTCCCATGCGGCCGACCAGGCGAGCGTGCGCGGGAGCGGGTCGGCGATGTCGGCGATGCGGTTGACCACCGTCGACAGCGAGTCCGGGTCGAGCCGCAGCGAGCAGTAGGTGAGGTCGTCGTCGTTGACCAGGATCAGCTGGCCACGCGAAACCCCCACGAGCTCAGGGACTTCGGTGCGCGGGCCCTCGACGTCGAGTTCCTCGCGGCGCACCCGCTGAAGCTTGCCGTCCACGTCGTCGTAGATGCCGACGGCCAGCCGGTGCACGCGGGTCTCACCGGCCCCGGGTGCCGCGCCGGACTGCGCGACGGTGAACCGGGTGAACGCGCCCGAGGAGTCCACGTCGAAGTCGGCGCGCAGCTTGTTCAGACCCGTTGTCTTGAGCCACTGTTGGCCCCAGCCGGACAGGTCGCGGCCCGAAGCCTTCTCCAGCGCGCCGAGCAGATCCCCGAAGGTCGCGTTGGCGAACGCGTGGTCGCGGAAGTAGTCCCGCAGCCCGGAGAGGAACTCCTCCTTGCCGACGTAGGCGACCAGCTGCTTGAGCACGCTCGCGCCCTTGGCGTAGGTGATGCCGTCGAAGTTGACCTCAACGGCGTGCAGGTCCGGGATGTCGGCGGCGACCGGATGCGTCGACGGCAGCTGGTCCTGGCGGTAGGCCCAGGACTTCTCGACGTTGGCGAACGTGGTCCAGGCCTGCTTGTACTCGGTGGCCTCGGCCTGGCACAGCACCGACGCGAACGTCGCGAAGGACTCGTTGAGCCACAGGTCGTCCCACCACCGCATGGTGACGAGGTCGCCGAACCACATGTGCGCCATCTCGTGCAGCACGGTCTCGGCGCGGCGCTCATACGACGCCCGGGTGACCTTGCTGCGGAAGACGTAGTCCTCCAGGAACGTCACCGCGCCTGCGTTCTCCATGGCGCCCGCGTTGAACTCGGGCACGAACAGCTGGTCGTACTTGCCGAACGCGTACGGCACGCCGAAGTTCGCATGGTAGAAGCCGAAGCCCTGCTTGGTCTCGGTGAAAAGCCGCTCGGCGTCCATGTGTTCGGCCAGCGACTTGCGGCAGAACAGGCCAAGCGGGATGGTGCCGTGCTCGTCGGTGTACTCGTCGCGCCACACCGCGTACGGCCCGGCGATCAACGCCACCAGGTAGGTGCTCATGCGCGGCGTGGTGGCGAACGTGTGGACGGTCGCCCCGCCGGTGACCTCGGCCGAGGTGGTCGCGCCGTTGGAGACCACCTCCCAGTGCGTCGGCGCGGTGACCTCGACGTCGAACGTCGCCTTGAGGTCGGGCTGGTCGAAACACGCGAACATGCGCTTGGCGTCGGCGGTTTCGAACTGCGAGTACAGGTACACCTCGTCGTCGACCGGGTCGACGAACCGGTGCAGGCCCTCACCGGTGTTGGAGTACAGGCAGTCGGCGTCGACGACGACCACGTTGTGCTCGGCGAGTCCGACGAGCGGGATGCCCGTGGATTCGTCGTACGCCGACACGTCGATCGGCTTGCCGTTCAGCGTCGCGCTGTGGATCTTGTCGGCCGCGAGGTCGAGCACGGTCTCGCCGCCTGCGAGTGCGTCGAACTCCACGGTCGTGGTCGACCGGAAGGTGCGTTCGCTCGGCTTTCCTTGGCCGTCGGTCAGATCGAGGACGATGCGATAGGTGTCGACGGTGACCAGAGCTGCGCGCTCGATGGCCTGATCACGGGTGAGGTTGGGAAGTGCCACCCGTCCAACCTATCGGCTGGCGGGGACACCGGCCGACCTACCGGCCCAATGCGCCCAGACCGGGAACCGCCAGCATGCGCAACAGGGTCCCGTCGCCGATTCCGGAGATCATCTGGGGGCAGTACATGGAGATCGCGATCCCGGCGAAGAATGCCGCGACGTCAGGGGAGACGACGCTGCGGTCCCCGCGCAGCTTCGTCACGACCGACGCGAAGTTCTTCCCCGGTTCGACCAGCATCGGGCACACGTCCTGCCCCAGGCGCACGGCCGCGTCCGGGTCCGCGTAGCCGACGCCCGCGTTGTTCAGCGCGGTCAGAAACGAGCGGTCCACCGGATTGCCAGGGGCGCCGGGAGCCGCCGGGTCGGCGTGGGCGGGGGTGGCGCCGACACCGGCGGCAAGGGCGGCGGCGGTGACGAGCACCGCGGGGAGGCGAGCGGACATGTGGCTCCTCAATTGTCACGGAGAGCACTCACAGCGCTCTAGTACGTTTCTGTAACGGTGGTAGACGTAGGTCACAGAGGAAACACGGTTCGATAAAGATCGGCGCACTATCTGCGTTGCGTGCTTTCCGCTGTGACTTTCCTGTGCAAGCTCGGCCGGTTTGTCTGCGTCGGATGTGAGTGGGAACACCGCGGGCGCGCCGGCAGTTGTGCTGAACGGAATTCCGACCGGTTGTGGAGAGGACGCGTTGATGGCTCAGAAGGATGTCGCAGGTTTCTGGTTCGACCCGTTGTGCCCGTGGTGCTGGATCACCTCGCGCTGGATTCTCGAAGTGGAGAAGGTGCGTGACATCGAGGTGCAGTTCCACGTGATGAGCCTGGCGGTCCTCAACGAGGGCAGGGACCTGCCCGAGGAATACCAGGAGATGATGAAGAAGGCCTGGGGCCCGGTCCGCGTCGCGATCGCCGCCGAGCAGCTCAAGGGCTCCGAGATCCTGTCGCCGCTCTACACCGCGATGGGCACCCGGATCCACAACCAGGACAACAAGAACTTCGACGAGGTGATCGCGCAGTCGCTCGAGGAGGTGGGCCTGCCCGCCGAGCTGGCGGAGGCCGCCACCACCGACAAGTACGACGAGGCGCTGCGTCGCAGCCACCACGCCGGCATGGACGCCGTCGGTGACGACGTCGGCACCCCCACCATCCACGTCAACGGCGTCGCGTTCTTCGGCCCGGTCCTGTCGCGCATCCCGCGCGGCGAGGAGGCCGGCAAGTTGTGGGACGCCTCCGTCACCTTCGCGTCCTACCCGCACTTCTGGGAGCTCAAGCGGTCCCGCACCGAGAGCCCCGAATTCGACTGATCCGGTCTCCGGTTGCGTAACACCGTGGCTCAGGCCACGGTGTTACGCGTGCATGCAAACAGTTTGACTCCGGAGCAGATGCTCGACGTCGCGGTCGAAGAGGCCCGAAAAGGCTTGTCCGAAGGCGGTATTCCCATTGGCGCCGCCCTGTTCAGTGCCGACGGCGAGCTACTGGGCAGCGGGCACAACCGGCGCGTACAGGACGGCGACCCCTCGATACACGCCGAGACCGACGCCTTCCGGGCCGCCGGGCGCCAGCGTGGCTACCGCAAGACGATCATGGTGACGACGCTCTCACCGTGCTGGTACTGCAGCGGCCTGGTCCGCCAGTTCAACATCGGCGCACTCGTCATCGGCGAGGCCCGCACGTTCTCCGGCGGTCACGAATGGCTCGCCGACAACGGTGTCTCCGTCACGTTGCTGGACGACGAGCGGTGCGTGACGATGATGCAGGATTTCATCACGGCCAACCCGGATCTGTGGGCGGAGGACATCGGCGAATGAGCGCCATTGCGACAGTTGACCTTTCACGGTGGTATGCCGGCGGCGCGGAAGCCGACGCGGTGGCGGCCGAGGTCGACGCCGGACTGCAGCGCGCCGGGTTCATCGTCGTCACCGGCCATGGTGTGGACCCGACCCTCGCGGCGCGGGTGCGCGCGGCGAGCCGTGAATTCTTCGCCCTGCCCGACGAGGTCAAGCAGCGATACTCGGTGCCCGTCGGAGGCCGCGGTTGGATCGGGCCCGGCGCCGAGGCCAACGGGTACGCCGAGGGCACCGAGACGCCGCCGGACCTCAAAGAGAGCTTCAGCCTGGGCGCCGACGACGCGACCGGCGACCCCGAGGTCGACCGGATCTGGTTCGCGCCCAACGTCTGGCCCGACGAGGTCCCGGCCCTGCGGTCGCTGGTCACCGAATACACCGCGGCGATGCGCAAGCTCTCCGACGACCTGCTGGCCCTGTTCGCCCACGCGCTCGGGCTGCCGGCGAATCCGTTTGTGGCGCTGGCCGATCGACCGACATGGACGATGAACATCAACCACTACCCGCCGATGACGGTGGTGGGGGAGCCCGAGCCGGGGCAGTTCCGCATCGGGCCCCACACCGACTTCGGCACGGTCACGGTGCTCGACCGTGAGCCGGGGGCGGGCGGCCTGCAGGTGTACTCGCAGGAGGCCGGCTGGGAGGACGCGCCGTGGGAACCCGGCGCGCTGACCATCAACATCGGCGATCTGCTGGAGTACTGGAGCGGGCGCCGCTGGCCGTCGGGACGTCATCGTGTGCTGCCCCCGCAGCCCGACGCACCCGAAGAGGACCTGGTGTCGCTGATCTACTTCTACGAGGCCAACCACGACGCCGTGGTGACGCCGCTGCCGCCGCCCGTGGGCCGCGCCGCGGGGCTGGCACCGGTGACGTCGTCAGCCTTCATCAAGGAACGCCTCGACGCCATCACCGTGGGCTGACTGCTCACCGGGTACGGCGTCGAGTGCGGCGATCGCGGTGTCGCTCAACCTGATATCGCCGCAGCGCACGTTCTGCTCCAGGTGATCGATCGACGAGGTGCCTGCGATGAGCAGGATGTTGGGTGCGTGGGCCAACAGCCACGCCAGGCCGATCTGGGCCGGCGCGGCGCCCGTCTCGGCGGCGACCGCGCGCACCACCGCGTTCTGGGACACCTTGGGGAACCCAGGAAACGCGGAGCCCAGCGGGAAGTACGGCACGAACGCGATGTCCTGCTGCCGCGCGAATTCGAGAACGTCCGCGCCCGTGCGGTTCAGCAGGTTGTACGCGTTCTGGATGCACACGATGCCCGCGGGTGCAGCGCGCCGCGCGGTGTCCAGGTCGATATTGCTCATGCCGATCGCGGCGATCTTGCCCTCGTCGCGCAGCGCGATCATCTCGGCGAGCTGGTCGTCGAGGTCGACGACCTGGTCGCCGGTGGCCACCAGCCCCGGTCCGATGTCCGCGCGCCGCAGGTTGGCCACCGCGATCCGTTCGACGCCCAACTCGGTGAGATCCCGCTCGACCGCGGCACGCAGTTCGGCGGGCCGCTGCGCGAGCGCGAGCGGCACCGGTCCGGTGGCCGGCCGGGCGCCGACCTTGCTGACGATCACCAGATCGTCGGGATAGGGGGACAGCGCCCCCCGGATCCGCCGGTTCACCTCGCCGTCGTCGTAGAACGACGCGGTGTCGATGTGGTTGACGCCCAGTTCGAGTGCACGCCGCAGCAACGCCTCGGCATCGTCGGCGGGCACAGAGGGCCCCAGGCCCATCGCGCCGTAGCCGACCCGGGCGACCGGACGTGAATCGATCGAGCTCAGGCCACCGGGGTGTCGAGGTGTCACGGCAAAGTCTCCTGTCTGCTCCGTGGTGTCGAACCCGTTTGCCGACACGTTAGGGTTAGCCGCATGCGCGTCTACGTCGGTGCCGATCACGCCGGTTTCGAGTTCAAGAAAACGATCATCGCCCACCTGGAGAAGAACGGCCACGAGCCTATCGACTGCGGGGCTTACGAGTACGACGCCGACGACGACTACCCGGCGTTCTGCATCGCCGCGGCGGAGAAGACCGTCGCCGATCCGGGCAGCCTCGGTATCGTGCTCGGCGGTTCGGGCAACGGTGAGCAGATCGCCGCGAACAAGGTGCCCGGTGCACGCGCCGCGCTGGCCTGGAGCGTCGAAACCGCGAAACTGGCGCGCGAGCACAACAACGCGAACGTGGTCGGCATCGGTGGCCGGATGCACACCACCGAGGAGGCGCTCGCGATCGTCGACGCGTTCCTGACCACCCCGTGGTCGGAGGCCGAGCGGCACCAGCGCCGCATCGACATCCTCGCCGAGTACGAACGCACGCACGTCGCACCCGCGGTTCCGGGCGCGCCGGCCTGACCGCGAGCGTCTTCGGTGCCTGAGGGGCACACCCTGCACCGGCTGGCCCGGTTGCACCAACGTCGGTTCGGTCGGACCGCCGTCGTCGTCTCGAGTCCGCAGGGCCGGTTCGCCGACGGCGCCGCGGCGGTCAGCGGTCACATCTTCAAACGGGCGAGTGCATGGGGCAAGCATCTGTTCCACCACTACGACGGTGGCCGCGTGGTGCACATCCACCTGGGTCTGTACGGCGCGTTCACCGAGTGGCCCGTGCCCGAAGAACCGGCACTGCCACTGCCGGTGGGCCAGGTCCGGATGCGCATGGTCGGTGCGCAGTACGGCACCGATCTGCGCGGGCCGACGGTGTGTGAGCTGATCGCCGAACCCGAGATCGTCGACGTCATCGCCAAACTCGGCCCGGACCCGCTGCGCCCCGACGCCGACGCGTCCCTGGCCTGGAAGCGGATCACCAAGTCACGCAGACCGATCGGCGCGCTGCTGATGGACCAGACGGTCATGGCCGGGGTCGGCAACGTGTACCGCAGCGAACTGCTGTTCCGCCACGGCA
>Ga0182740_1000404_pt1 | contig 52438 bp, 49 predicted proteins | sample eDN5th37CKraftBY_FD_128872 | JGI IMG/M metagenome (GOLD analysis project Ga0182740, IMG submission 128872) | Enriched backyard soil microbial communities from Emeryville, California, USA - eDNA 5th pass 37_C Kraft BY (version 2) (version 2) | ecosystem: Environmental > Terrestrial > Soil >...
ATGGTGCGCGATACTGGGATTGAACCAGTGACCTCTTCCGTGTCAGGGAAGCGCTCTCCCGCTGAGCTAATCGCGCTGGTCGAACTTTGGAGGTGGAGACGGGAATCGAACCCGTGTGCACGGCTTTGCAGGCCGTTGCCTCACCACTCGGCCACTCCACCGCGGGGGTTGATGCCTTTCGCACCTTCGAGCGGATGACGGGATTCGAACCCGCGACCCTCACCTTGGCAAGGTGATGCGCTACCAACTGCGCTACATCCGCGCGCCACGGGCGAGATCGTCGCCCGTCGCGATGCAGAACATTAGTCGACGGAGGCTCAAAGGCACAAATCCGCATTACGAACGGGGAACGGGCGGTCAAAAACCATGTTTCGGGGCAGGTCGGCGGCACGTCTGTCGAGGTGGACCGGCGGGTTTCGGAATCAAGCGCGAGGCTTGGATGGAGTGTGACCTTGACCACATGCGCCACATGCGTCACACCCGTCTCACTGGTTACCCGGGCCGTCCACGAGTGAAACCTCCGCCCGACGATCCGACGATCCGACCCTCGCGTCCCACGCGCCCGTCGGTCGAGTGTGCATCGAGGGCGGGAGACCGGCGGAAAACCCGCCACTTGTGCACGGTCGGGGCAACGGGAACGCAAAGGGCCAAGATCGAAAACAGCCCCCTCTGGGCAGGCGATTCCAGTTCCACGGAGAAGGCGTGCTAGTCTTCCTCCTCGTTCCCATGGTCTCGTAGCTCAGTGGGAGAGCGTCCGCCTCACACGCGGAAGGTCGCTGGTTCGAACCCAGCCGGGACCACCACAAACCCCTCGCGGACCACCGCCATTCACCGCCGGCCAAGTGCCGGCAATTTCTATCTGCGCGCCATCCTTCGTGGTTCCTGTGTGCCCGTTTCAGGCGGTCATCGCCCGGGTAGGCCCGAGAAAGCGTGGTACACGCGACAGGGCAGGAGCACGATCATGGCTCGCACAGACCGGATCTCGGACCCATGGGGCTCCAGGACGCCGTACGCGGCTGGTGAACCGTGGCCGCAACGTGTCGATCGATACCTCACGCCGGGCCTCACCGACGACGACGTCGACAGGTGGGTGCAGTCGGCCGCGGTGCTGCACTCCAACGGCGACGGGCTCGACATCGCGGTCAAGGACGGACGCATCGTCGGCGTGCGCGGCCGGGCGGACGACCGGGTCAACCACGGCCGCCTCGACCCCAAGGACCTGTTCGGCTGGCAGGCTAACCACGCGAGAGACCGGCTGCGCACACCGCTGATCCGGCAGGACGGGGTCCTCGTCGAATCCGACTGGGACACCGCGATGGACCGCATCGTCGCCCGCAGCCGGCAGTTGCTCGACGAGCGCGGACCGAACTCGATCGGGTTCTACACCTCTGGGCAGCTGTTCCTGGAGGAGTACTACACGCAGTGCGTGATCGCGCACGGGGCGATCGGCACCAACCACGTCGACGGCAACACCCGGCTCTGCACCGCTACGGCGGCCGAGGCGCTCAAGGAGTCGTTCGGCTGCGACGGCCAACCCGGCTCGTACACCGACGTCGACCATGCCGACGTCATCGCGCTCTACGGCCACAACGTCGCCGAGACACAGACGGTGCTGTGGATGCGAATGCTCGATCGCCTCGCCGGGCCGAACCCGCCTGCGATCGTCTGCATCGACCCACGCCCAACTCCGGTGGCTCGGCACGCCACCGTGCACCTCGCGCCGCTGCCCGGCACCAACGTCGCGCTGATGAACGGCCTGCTGCACGAGATCCTCGACCACGACTGGATGGACCACGACTACATCGAGGCGCACACTGTCGGCTTCCACGAACTCCGCAAGCGGGTCGCTGAGTTCCCTCCGGAACGCGTCGCCGATATCTGCGGCGTCGACCCCGACGACGTCCGACGCGCCGGTGAACTGATCGGCACGGCCGAGCGGCTGCTGTCGACCGTGCTACAGGGGTTCTACCAGTCGCATCAGGCCACCGCGGCCGCGGTGCAGGTGAACAACATCCACCTGGTGCGGGGCATGCTCGGAAGACCCGGCTGCGGCCTGCTGCAGATGAACGGACAGCCCACGGCCGAGAACACCCGTGAGTGCGGCGCCGACGGCGACCTCGCCGGATTCCGCAACTGGGCCAACGATTCCCACATCGAGGAACTCGCGACGCTGTGGAATCTCGACGTCACGGCCATCCCGCACTACGCCCCGCCCACGCACGCCATGCAGATGTTCCGCTACGCCGAAGAGGGATCGCTGCGGATGCTGTGGGTCAGCGCCACCAATCCCGCGGTGTCGCTTCCTGAGCTGGGCCGCATCCGCCGGATCCTGTCGCAGGACCGGCTGTTCTTGGTGGTGCAGGATCTGTTCCTCACCGAGACCGCGCAACTCGCCGACGTGGTGCTGCCCGCCGCGGCGTGGGCCGAGAAGACCGGCACGTTCACCAATGCCGATCGGACCGTGCATATTTCGGACAAGGCGGTCGACCCGCCCGGGCAGGCCCGGTCCGACTTCGACATCTTCCTCGACTACGCCCGCCGGATGGACTTCCGCGACAGGGACGACGCGCCGCTGCCTGCGTGGAACACCCAGGAGGAGGCCTTCGAGGCGTGGAAACGGTGCAGCGCCGGGCGCCCGTGCGACTACACGGGGCTGTCCTACGCCAAATTGCGTGGTACCGGCGGGATCCAATGGCCCTGCAACGCAGAGCATCCCGACGGTGCCGAACGTCTCTACGCCGACGGGCAGTTCTTCGCCGCACCGGACTACTGCGAGGCGTACGGCAAGGATCTGATCACCGGCGCTCCGCTGGAGCCCACCGAGTACCGCGCCATGAACCCGTTCGGCAAGGCCATCATCAAGGCTGCCGAGTACGTGCCGCCGCACGAACGTCCGTCGGCCGAGTATCCGTACGTGTTGATCACGGGCCGCACGGTGTACCACTTCCACACCCGCACCAAGACAGGCCGCACACCGCAACTGCAGGCGGCCGCGCCCGAGGTCTGGGTGGAGATGGCGCGTGCCGACGCGCGTCGCGCCGGAATCGTGGAGGGGGACCTGGTCGAGATCCGGACAGTGCGCGGCTGTGTGACGGCCGCCGCGCGCCTGACCGACCTGCGCCGCGGGGTGGTGTTCCTGCCGTTCCATTACGGCTACTGGGACACGGGCGACGACGGCGGGAAGGACGGCCACCACCGCGCCGCCAACGAGTTGACGCTCACAGACTGGGACCCGGTGTCCAAGCAACCCATCTTCAAGACCGCGGCCGCGTCGGTGCGACGCATCGGTGCCGGCATGTCGGCCACCCCCGAACCCGTGGCCCACGCGGTCGCCGACGAACACCTCTGAGAGGGCCGATCATGACCAAGCTCGCGCTGCCGATCGTCCAGCTGCACCGCAGCGAGCGCCACCTCGCGCACGCGCTGCGGGCGATCGCCGCCCGCCACCACAGCGACCAGGACATCTGCCATCTCGCACGCGATCTCGCGGGCTGGTGTGACGAGCATGTCGAACTTCTGGCGCGGCACGGCCGTCGCTACCACGTGCGGCTGCCCGCCGGGCCGCGTCGCATCCACGCCCGGCGATGGATCCAGGAAAAGCTCAGCGATGCGCTGAACACGAGGCCGGAGCCCGCCCTGCTGCTCCTGGCCGATCTACGGCGTGTCCACCGCATCGCCGCGGGCGTGTCGCTGGACTGGGAACTGCTCGCCCAGGGCGCGCAGGCCACCAGGGACGACCAGCTGCTGGCGTTGACCCAGCAGTGCCACCCGCAGTCGCTACGGCAGATGCGCTGGGCGAATGCCATGCTCAAGGAGCTCTCGCCGCAGGCCCTGGCGGTGTGACCGCGAGCGTGACGGACACACAGCCGCCGTGACGCGGCGTTGTCGGCCGCATTCGGTAGGGTCCTCCGACGTGACTCAGAGCGTGCCTACGTCCGGTCCTGTCCCCGGCGTCCGATCGATCACCGCCCGGCTGGCCGAGGAGCTGTCCGTCGGTGAGCACCAGGTGGCTGCGGCCATCCACCTGCTCGACGAGGGCTCGACGGTGCCGTTCATCGCGCGTTACCGCAAGGAGGTCACGGGAAGCCTCGACGACGGTCAGCTGCGCACCCTGGAGGAGCGCCTGGCGTATCTGCGCGAGCTCGACGCGCGCCGTGAGGCCGTGCTGGCCTCGATCGAGGAGCAGGGCAAGCTCACCGACGAGCTGCGCGCAGCACTTGTCGCCGCGGACACCAAGGCCCGCGTCGAAGACATATACCTGCCGTACAAGCCCAAGCGCCGCACCAAGGCGCAGATCGCCAGGGAAGCCGGCCTGGAGCCGCTGGCGGACCGGCTGCTCGCCGATCCGAACCTGGTGCCCGAGGAGGTGGCGGGGGAGTTCCTCAACGAGAACGTCGCCGACGCCGCCGCCGCGCTCGAGGGTGCGCGCCACATCATCATCGAGCGCGCGTCCGAGGATGCCGAGCTGGTCGGTGCCACGCGTGAGAAGTTCTGGTCCGAGGGTTCGCTGCGCACCGCGCCGTTCTCCGAGGAGGCCGCGAAAAGCCCTGCCGCACAGAAGTTCCGTGACTACTTCGAGTTCTCCGAACCGCTGGAGCAGATGCCGTCGCACCGCGTGCTCGCGGTGCTGCGTGGCGAGAAGGAGCAGGCCCTGTCGCTGACGTTCGACGGCGGCGAGGACGAGGCCTACCAGGCGATGATCGCCCAGGCGCTCGGCATCGACATGACCTCGCCTGCGCCGGCGACGCCGTGGCTGGCCACCACCGTGCGGCTGGCATGGCGCGCCAAACTGATGATCTCGGCGTCGGTCGACGCGCGGATCCGGCTGCGCCAGCGCGCCGAGGAGGACGCCGTCGCGGTGTTCGCCCGCAACCTCAAGGACCTGCTGCTGGCCGCACCGGCCGGTACCCGCACCACGCTCGGCCTGGACCCGGGCTTCCGCACCGGCGTCAAGGTCGCCGTCGTCGACGGCACCGGCAAGGTGCTGGAGACCTGCGCGATCTACCCGCACCAGCCGCAGAAGCAGTGGGATCAGGCCAAGGCCACGCTCGGCGCGCTGATCGCCCGCCACGGCGTCGAACTCATCGCGATCGGCAACGGCACCGCATCACGCGAAACCGATGCGCTGGCTTCCGAACTCATCGCCGACATCCGCAAATCCGGCGCGAATCCGCCGATCAAGGCCATGGTCAGCGAGGCGGGCGCCTCGGTGTACTCGGCATCGGCCTACGCCGCGCGCGAACTTCCCGATCTCGACGTGACCGTGCGTGGTGCGGTGTCGATCGCGCGGCGCCTGCAGGACCCGCTGGCCGAACTGGTGAAGATCGACCCGAAGTCCATCGGTGTCGGCCAGTACCAGCACGACGTCACACCCGGGTCGCTCGCGCGCAGCCTCGACGCGGTCGTCGAGGACGCCGTGAACGCCGTCGGCGTCGACCTCAACACGGCCTCGGTACCGCTGCTCGCGCGCGTCTCGGGTGTCACCGAATCGCTGGCCGAGGCCATCGTCGCGCACCGCGAGAGCACCGGGCCGTTCCGCAACCGCAAGGCGCTGCTGGACGTTCCTCGCCTGGGCCCCAAGGCTTTCGAACAGTGCGCGGGCTTCCTGCGCATCCGCGACGGCGAGGATCCGCTCGACGCGTCCGGTGTGCACCCGGAGTCCTACCCGGTGGTGCGCCGCATCCTGGACCGCGCAGGTGTCACGCTCGCCGAACTGATCGGGGACACCCGCACGCTGCGCACTCTCAAACCGGCCGAGTTCGCCGACGACCGGTTCGGTGTCCCGACGGTCACCGACATCATCGGCGAGTTGGAAAAGCCCGGCCGGGACCCGCGTCCGGCGTTCTCGACGGCCACCTTCGCCGCGGGCGTCGAGAAGGTCGCCGACCTCAAGCCCGGCATGATCCTCGAAGGCGTCGTGACCAACGTCGCGGCGTTCGGCGCGTTCGTCGACGTGGGTGTGCACCAGGACGGTCTGGTGCACGTCTCGGCGATGGCCGACCGCTTCGTCTCCGATCCGCACGAGGTGGTGAAGTCGGGTCAGGTGGTCAAGGTCAAGGTCGTCGACGTCGACGTCGATCGCCAGCGCATCGGTCTGAGCCTGCGCCTCAACGACGAACCCGACAAGGGCAAGCGCAACGACCGTCGCGACGGCGGGCAGAACCGCAACCAGAACCGCGGCGGCGGTCAGCGCAACAAGGGCGGCAACAGCGGTGGGAACAAGGGCGGCAACAACCGCGGCAACAAGGGCGGCCGCCGGGACCAGCCCATGGGGTCGATGGCTGAGGCGCTGCGCAACGCCGGTTTCGGCCGGTAGGGGTCAGGACGCCGGGTCCTGGTGCCTGCCGCGCCAGGACCGGTACCCGCGGTGCGCCGCGAACGCACCGATGATCGCGGTGACGCACCACACCGCGATCGCGGTGTAGGCCAGCGGCGCCGACAGGTCACCGATCGACGCGCCGAGCGCGGTGTAGACGAACGCACGCGGCGCCGATCCGATGAACGAGCCGACCACCATCTGCCACAACGGCACTCCGAACGCGCCGAACGCATATGAGGCGAGCGCGTCGGAGATGCCGGGGACGAACCGCTGGCCGACGACGGCCCACAACCCGCCGCGTTCGATCTGCCGGTCGAGCCGGTCGGCACGCTCGGCGCCCAGCACACCGCGGGCGCTCTCGCGGCCGGCGCGCCGTCCGATGAGGCTCGCGACGGTGGCGGTGCCGACCGTGGCGCCCAGCGTGACGAACGTGCCCAGCACCGGGCCGAACAGGAAGCCACTGGTGCCTGCCAGGAGGGGGCCGGGCACGAACAGCGCACCCAGGCACGCCGACACCACGACATAGACCAGGGGAGCGATCGGGCCGGTCGCCGACACCGCGCCGCGGATGTCACCGATCTCCACGACGCGCGCGACGGCCACGAGGTAGAACAGCCCGAGCAGAAACGCCGCGAACAGCGCGAGCCGGATGATGTGCCGGGTGCGGCCGGTAGCGGGGGGATCGTCGGTGTCGGTCATGCTGACGCCGATTCTCCCGTACGGCCGGCCTCTGGACCGATCGGGACTACGGGTGAGGCTGGGCGGCCACGGCCGCGCACGCCTGCGGGGCACGCCAGGCCCGCGGCAGGGTCACCCCGACTCCGATCACGCCGAGGCCCACGGGCACCAGCAATGCCATGCGGTACGAGTCGAGTTGCCCGGCACCGGCTGTCGTCGCCGCGACCTGGACCGCCGTGGCCGCGGCCAGTCCGACCGCCGCACCGAACTGGAAGGTCGTGTAGAGCAGACCGCTGGTGAGCCCCTGCGACGACTCCTCGACACCGTCGGTCGCGGCGATCGTCAGCGGCCCGTAGGCCAGGGTGAACGCGAGCCCGAGCGCCAGCAGGCTCGGCAGCATGCTCAGATACCCCCAGTCCTGTTCGACGCCCAGGAACAGCAGGAACGACAGCGCCGCGAACGCCATGCCTGCCGCGATGACGCGCCACAGACCGAACCAGCGCACCAGCACAGGCGTGAGTGTGGGAGCCAGCACCGCGTCGATACCGGCCACCAGCAGCGCCAGCGCCGTCGTCATCGCCGACCAGCCGCGCAACTCTTGCAGGTAGAGCACGACGATGAACTGGAAACCCATGAATCCGGCAGCCAGACAGCCCGCCCCCACGTAGGCGTTGACCTGCGAACCCGGCCGCAGCAGCGCCGGCGGTACCAACGGGTCGGCTGCGGTGCGCTGCCGGGCGGCGAATCCCGCGAACAGGGCGAGCGCGAGCAGGCCGAACGACACCGATCCGAGAACTGTTCCGTGGGCGGCGTTTTCGATTGCCGTCACGGTGAGCACCACGGCGCCGGTGACGAGTACCGCACCGGGAACATCCAGCGTTCGCCTCGCCGTGACATCGTCGCGGGGGATCAGCGGGACCGCCAGCAGCAGCACCACCGACGCGAGCACGACGGGCGCGAAGAACACCCACCGCCAACCGAACGCGGTCAGCACACCTCCCGCGACGAGTCCCAGTGAGAACCCCGCCGCACCGATGCCGGCATAGATGAGCACGGCCCGATCCCGTTGCGGCCCTTCGGGAAAACTCGTCGTGATGATCGAGAGCCCGGCCGGCATGAGAAACGCCGCGGCGATCCCGGTGATCACCCGCACCGTGATCACGGTGGCTCCGTTGGGCGCGACACCACCCAACGCCGACATCCCGATGAAGATGACCAGGGCGGTCAGGAACACCCGCCGCCGCCCGTACACGTCGGCCGTGCGTCCGCCGAGCAGCATGAACCCGCCGTAGCCGATGACGTATCCGCTGACGATCCACTGCAGTTCGACGGTCGGGAGGTCGAGTGCCTGCCGGATGGTGGGCAGTGCGATGTTGAACATCGCGATGTCGATGCCCTCCAGGAAGGCTGCGCCGCACAGCGTTGCGAGCAGCAACGCCGCGCGGAAACCGGTTGCCCTGACGTCGACCGAGTCCATGCGACCACCTTTGGTTCCTTCTGGTAACTGACCACATCTTCAGGCACCATGGAGCGATGGCGGAAGAAGGCACTTTGAAGTCAGTCGGTATCCCCAAGGGAACCGAGTGCTGCCCGGACGCTTTTCAATGGGACCGTCGCGAGGACTGCGAGGTCCGCCAGATCCTCGACCGCATCGCCGACAAGTGGTCGCTGCTCATCATCGCCCTGCTCGACGACGGGTCCATGCGGTTCACCGAGCTCAAACGCATGATCGACGGCATCAGTCAGCGGATGCTGACGGTCACGCTGCGCCAACTCGAACGCGACGGCCTGGTGCGCCGCACCGTGCACCCCGTGGTCCCGCCACGCGTGGACTACGAGTTGACCGATCTCGGCCGCACGCTGCACCAGACCGTGCAGCCTCTGGTCCGCTGGACCGAGGAGCATCAGCGCGACATCGCCGCGGCGCGGCAGCGATTCGACGAGGCGAACTGACCCGGTTTCCGGGACTCCCGCGGAATGGATGTTGTCACGCGACCGTTTCTCACCTGGAGACTGATCAGCGGCGAAAGGGTGCGACATGACAGAGGCCATCGACTGGGACCAGATGAACAACCAGGTGATCAAGGAGTTCCGGGAGACAGGCGGCAAGGCCGGCGGCCTCTTCGAGGGCAGCCCTCTGGTCCTGGTCCACCACACGGGTGCCAAGTCGGGGAAGCAACGGATCGCGCCTCTGGTGCCGCTGCTCGACGGCGACCGGGTCTACATCTTCGGCAGCAAGGGCGGCGCCGACTCGCATCCGGACTGGTACCACAACCTGGTGGCCAACCCGGACACCGTCGTGGAACTCGGCACCGAGACCTTCCCGGTCAAGGCGCGCGTGCTCACCGGTGCCGAACGTGACGAGATCTACGCCAAGCAGGTTGCGGTCGCACCGCAGTTCGGCGATTACCAGCGCAAGACCGCCCGCGTCATCCCGGTCGTCGAGTTGCAGCGCGTCTGAACGCTCGTGCGCTCTAGAGGCGCACGAGCGAGAACGGGTAGGTGAACGTGCCGCCAGGCGCGCCGTCGCAACCCGCGGCGAACGAGGACTCCAAGGTGCCCTGCAATGTCTGCGCATCCCACGAGTACACGTCGCGGGTGGCGATCACCGGACCGTAATACACGTTGCCGCAACGCAATCCGTCCGGCACGTCGACGGTCAACGTGTAACGCCCGTCGGTCAGATGCGCATTGGCCCGGTACTCGAACGCCTTCGCGACCGGCATCGGTATCGCGGTGATCTGCACGCAGTCGGACGCTTCCGGAACGCAGTACGACACCGCCCATGTCCAGGTGTGGAAGTCGTATCGGTCGGGGATGATCAGCTGATAGTTCGCGTAGAACGCCCGGGCCGGCGCTGCCGACAGGACGGCCGCCACCGTGACCCCGGTTACCATGGCCCCGGCCGTCATCAGCCCGGACATCAGCACGGAAACAGCCTTCCGTGTGCGCATGTGTTCTCCTCGTGTCAACCCGCAAGCTTCCGTAGGTGCGTGCTCGCACCTACATGTGCGAGCCGCCGTCGATGCGGACCTCGGTGCCGGTGATGAAGTACGCGTCGGCGCTGCCCAGCATCGCGACCACGCCCGCGACCGCATCGGGTCGGGCGAAGATCGCGCCGCCGTCGAGCGGGAGCATCGGGGCCACCTTGCCGAACAGGGAGAAGTCCGCGTCCTCGGGAAGCCCGGGGCCGATGCTCTGCCGCGACGCCCCGGTTCCGTCGGTCATCCCCGACGAGATGGAGCCCGGCTGAACCGAATTGAACCGGATGCCGGCCTTCGCGAACTCCAGTGCCCAGGCGTGGGTCATCGCCAGCACGCCACCCTTGGACGCGGCGTAGGCGGCCATGTAGGGATGTGCGAAGTGCGCCGAGGTCGAACTGAAGTTCACCACAGCGGGCCGGTGGCCCTCGTGGAGCGCGCCGATGGCCTCCCGGGTCACCAGGAACGTCCCGGTCAGGTTGATGCGCAGAACCTGTTCGAAGTCGGCGAGGGAGGTCTGCGCCAGGTGGCTCGACCGTAGGATGCCCGCGGCGTTGACCAGGGTGTCGAGCCCGCCCAGCTCGGCGACCGCCGCGGCGACCCCGGCGCGCACCGAATCCTCGTCGCCGACGTCGAGCGTCACGGTGGTCAACCGACCGCTGAACTCACCGGCCTTACCCGTGGTGTCGTCGAGTCCCTCTGGGCTGATGTCGGCGGCCACCACCTGAGCGCCCTCGGCGAGGATCCGCAGTACGCAGGCCTGGCCGATCCCGGATCCACCCCCGGTGATGAGCACCCGCCGACCGGCGTACCGCGATGGTGCGATCGGTGATTCGGCCTGCAGATCGGGCACAGTGCGACTCCCCATTTCGTCGACGAGGCCGGCCCCTGGTGAACCGGCTCCGACTACGTTGCGGCCCAACCCGGTCCACCGCCGCCGTGCCTCCCAGTGGATGGGACGAGCCGTGTCCGGGCAAACACTGCGGCTGCCATGGTGGGTCCCCACGAGATCGGCGGGCCGCCGTCTCCCACAGAAGTGCTGATTTGATGGAGTTGTCGTCGACACATGGTGAATGAGGCCGCGGATCGTTGGTCCCCCGGACTGCGCGTCCTGCGCGGGGGCACGTCGACAACGCTTGAGGCCATCGGTGGCCTGTTCGCGATGTCGTCGGATGCGGTCCGGTTCGCGTTCCGCCGCCCGTTCCAGGGCCGCGAGTTCCTGGAGCAGTCGTGGTTCGTCGCGCGCGTGTCACTGGCGCCGACGCTGCTGGTGGCCATCCCGTTCACGGTGCTCGTCAGCTTCACGCTCAACATCCTGTTGCGTGAACTCGGTGCGGCCGACCTGTCCGGTGCCGGGGCCGCGTTCGGCGCGGTGACACAGGTGGGTCCGATGGTGACGGTGCTGATCGTGGCCGGAGCCGGCGCGACCGCCATGTGTGCCGATCTGGGCTCACGCACCATCCGCGACGAGATCGACGCCATGGAAGTGCTGGGGATCAACCCGATCCAGCGTCTGGTCACGCCGCGCATCCTCGCCTCGGGCCTGGTGGCGCTGCTGCTGAACAGCCTGGTGGTGATCATCGGGATCCTGGGTGGCTACACCTTCTCGGTGTTCATCCAGGGCGTCAATCCGGGCGCGTTCGCAGCGGGTATCACCCTGCTCACCGGGGTGCCCGAGGTGATCATCTCGTGCATCAAGGCGATGCTGTTCGGCTTCATCGCCGGCATGGTGGCCTGCTTCCGGGGGCTCACCATCGCCGGTGGGGGCGCCAAGGCCGTCGGCAATGCCGTCAACGAGACCGTGGTGTACGCGTTCATGGCGCTTTTCGTCGTGAACGTGGTGGTGACGGCCATCGGTATCCGGATGACGACCGGATAGCGGGGGCCGGCCATGGTGGTACGAACTCTTCACCCACGCCTCACACGTGAACTCCGTCGCCCGGTCGACGTCGCGGGGCGGCTCGGTGACCACACGTCGTTCTACGGCAGGGCGCTCGCGGGCACCCCGCATGCGGCAATGCACTACCGGCGTGAGGTCATCCGTCTGATCGCCGAGATCAGCATGGGCGCAGGCACCTTGGCGATGATCGGCGGCACCGTCGTGATCGTCGGTTTCCTCACCCTCGCCGCGGGCGGAACCCTGGCGGTCCAGGGCTACAGCTCGCTCGGCAACATCGGCATCGAGGCCCTGACGGGCTTCCTCGCGGCGTTCATCAACGTGCGGATCTCGGCGCCGGTGGTGGCCGGCATCGGGCTGGCGGCCACGTTCGGCGCGGGCGTCACCGCGCAGCTGGGCGCCATGCGCATCAACGAGGAGATCGACGCGCTCGAGTCGATGGGCATCAGGCCGGTGGAATACCTGGTGAGCACGCGCATCGTCGCCGGCATGGTGGCCATCACGCCGCTGTACGCGGTCGCGGTGATCCTGTCGTTCGCCGCGAGCAACCTCACCACGGTGGTGATGTTCGGCCAGTCCGCGGGCCTGTACAACCATTACTTCTCGACGTTCCTCAACCCGGTCGACCTGCTGTGGTCGTTCCTGCAGGCCATCCTGATGGCGATCGCGATCCTGTTGGTGCACACGTACTTCGGTTTCTTCGCGGCGGGCGGCCCGTCCGGTGTCGGCGTGGCCGTCGGCAATGCGGTGCGCACGTCGCTCATCGTGGTGATCGCGGTGACGCTGCTGGTCTCGCTGGCGGTCTACGGCTCCAACGGCAACTTCAACCTGTCGGGGTAGCGAGGCGAGATGGCGAGAAACTCAGATGTGAGAGGTCCGTTGTTGGGCGTCGCGACCGCGGTGGTGATCCTCGCGGTCGTGGCCCTGTCGGTGAGTCTGTTCCGCGGCAGCTTCATCGAGTCCGTGCCCATCACGGTGCTGACGCAGCGTGCCGGACTGGTGATGAACCCCGACGCGAAGGTGAAACTCCATGGGGCACAGGTGGGCCGGGTGCAGTCGATCGAATCGTTGCCCGACGGGCGCGCCGCTCTCCATCTTGCGATGGAGCCGGCGTACCTGGATCTGATCCCGGCCAACGTCGGCGTCGACATCGCGGCGCCGACGGTGTTCGGCGCCAAGTCGATCGAACTCGTTCCGCCGCCGGATCCTGATCCGCAACCGTTGCGCGCCGGTCAGGTGCTGTCGGCCGACCATGTCACGGTCGAAATCAACACCATCTTCGAGAAGTTGTCCACCGTGCTGTCCAAGATCGAACCCCACAAGCTGAACCAGACCCTGGGCGCGTTGTCGGTCGCCGTCGACGGGCGTGGGAACCAGATCGGTGCGATGCTCACCGAATTCGACGCTTTCCTGACCAAGATCGACCCGAGCCTGCCCACCCTGGACCACGAACTCGCCGTGGCACCGCACGTGCTCGATGCCTACGCCGACGTCGCACCCGAGATGCTCACGACCGTCGATGCGGCCACCACGGTCAGCCGCACCATCGTCGAGGAACGGCACAACGTCGACGGGTTGCTGCTCAGCATGATCGGACTGTCCGACATCGGGATCGACGTCGTCGGCGCCAACCGGCAGGCGATCACCGACGCGGCGCACCTGCTGGCTCCCACGACCGATCTGACCAACGAGTACCACCAGGCGCTCACGTGCGGACTCGGCGGCGCGGTGCAACTCGCCAAGGCGCCGGGCAGTCCGGTGCCCGGCGGGTTGCTGCTGCAGACCGTCGTGCTGGGGCAGGAGCGTTACCGCTACCCGGACAACCTGCCCAAGGTCGCGGCCAAGGGCGGCCCGCAGTGCACCGACCTGCCGAAGGTGCCCTTCCAGAAGCATCCGCCGTTCGTGATCACCGATGTCAACGCCAACCCGGCGCAGTACGGCAACGAGGGCATCCTGCTCAATTCCGACGGTCTCAAGCAGATGCTCTACGGGCCGATCGCCGGGCCGCCCCGCAACTCCGGTCAGATCGGACAGCCGGGATGACGGGCATCGGTGGAACCGCGCTCAAGTTCGGCGTCTTCGGCGTCGTCATGACCCTGATGACGGGCGTGCTGTTCGTGATCTTCGGCGAGTACCGGTCGGGTTCGGCCAACACCTATTCCGCGGTGTTCGACGACGTCTCCAGTCTCAAGCCCGGCGATTCGGTACGGGTGGCAGGGCTGCGCGTCGGAACCGTGAACAGTGTTGCGCTGCAACCCGACAACACCGTCGTCGTGAAGTTCGACGCCGACGACGACGTGCGCCTCACCGAGGGCACCACCGTGAAGGTCCGGTACCTCAACCTCGTGGGCGACCACTATCTCGAGCTCGTCGACGAGCCCGGGTCGGCGCGGATCCAGCCTCCGGGTTCGCAGATCGGCTCGGACAGAACCGAGTCCGCGCTCGATCTCGATCTGCTGCTCGGCGGATTGAAGCCGGTCATCCAGGGTCTCAATCCCCAGGACATCAACGCCCTGACCAGTTCGCTCATCCAGATCCTGCAGGGCCAGAGCGGTGATGTGGAAGCGCTTTTCGCGCGCACCTCCGCGTTCACCAACACCCTTGCTGACAACGGCCAGACCGTCGAGCAGCTCATCGTCAACCTCAACGACGTCCTCACCACGGTCGCCCGCGACGGTGAGAAGTTCTCCGGCGCGGTCGATCACCTGGAAACCCTGGTCACCGGACTGGCCGCGGACCGCGATCCGATCGCGGAGGCGATCACCGCACTGGACAACGGAACCGCGTCGCTCGCGAGTCTGCTGACCGAAGCCCGGCCGCCGCTGTCGGGAACCGTCGACCAGATGGAGCGCCTGGCGCCGCTGCTGTCCAATGACGACGACCTCGCACGCCTGGATCTGGCCCTGCAGAAGACCCCGGCCAACTACCGCAAACTGGTGCGGCTCGGCTCCTACGGCAGCTGGCTCAACCTCTACATCTGCGGTGTGTCGGTGCGCGTGACCGACCTTCAGGGCCGGACCGCCCACTTCCCGTGGGTCATCCAGAACACCGGAAGATGCGCGGAGCCCTGATGCACAAATATCGTGGAACACGGCTCATCCGGACCGGGCTGCTCGGCCTGGTCCTGGTGGTGCTCATCATCGTCGTCGGCCTGCAGCCGCAGCAGCTCATCCAGATGGCCACCTCGGTCCGCTATCACGCCGAGTTCGCCGAGGCCGGTGGGCTCACGGCAGGCAACGAGGTCAAGGTGTCCGGTGTGACCGTGGGCACCGTGTCCGATGTCGAGCTCGTGAACGGCCGCGCGCGAGTCACTTTCGCGCTCGACGGCAAGACACGGCTGGGACAGGACACGACGGCGCACATCCGCACCGGCACCCTGCTCGGGCAGCGAGTTCTCACCGTGGAACCGAAGGGCAGCGGGCGGATCGGCCCATCGGGTGTGATCCCGGTGAGCCGGACGGGTTCGCCGTACTCGTTGACCGACGCGGTCGGTGACTTCACCACCAACACGGCCGAGACCGACACCGCGGCCATCAACCAGTCACTCGACGTCCTCTCGGAGACCATCGAGCGGATCGCGCCGCAGCTCGCCCCGACCTTCGACGGCATCACGCGCCTGTCGCAGTCGCTCAACAATCGCAACGAGTCCCTCGCCGATCTGCTCAAGAGCGCATCGGAGATCACGGGGATCCTCTCCGAGCGCAGTGAGCAGGTCAATCGGCTGATCCTCAACGCCAACGACCTGCTCGCCGTGGTCCGCGACCGCCGGTACGTGATCGTCAACCTGCTGGCCAACACCTCGGCCGTGGCACGACAACTCTCCGCACTGGTCGCCGACAACGAAGCGGAACTCGCACCCGCGCTGGAGAAGCTCAACAAGGTCCTCGCGATGCTCGAACGCAACCGCGACAACCTCACGGCCTCACTCAAGGGACTCGCCAAATACCAGCTGACGCAGGGCGAGGCGGTCAACAACGGGTTCTACTACTACGGTTTCGCGTCCAATCTGCTGCCCGGGCCCGCCATCCAGCCGTTCCTCGACTACGCACTCGGGTTCCGGCGCGGGGTCAACGCGGGACAGCCGCCCGACAACGCCGGGCCACGTGCCGAGTTCCCCTTCCCCAACAACGGCATTCCCGGAGGATGACGATGCGCGCCTCATGGCGGATCACTCCGCGGCTCACGCGAATCCTGCTCGTCGCACTGGTGGCGCTGACTGCCGCCGGATGCGGGGTCGTGTTGTACCAGAAGAATTTCGGCCCCAAGACGATCGTCGCCCATTTCACGTCGGCGACCGCGATCTACCCGGGTGACGAGGTCCGTGTCGCCGGCGTCAAGGTCGGCAACATCAAGACCATCGATGCCGCGGGCACGACCGCGAAGATGACACTTGAGGTCCAGCGGGATGTGCCGATCCCGGCGGATGCCAAGGCGATCATCGTCGCGCAGAACCTGGTGTCGGCGCGATATGTCCAGTTGACACCGCCGTACGGGGTCGACGGCGCGGACGGCCCGGTCATGTCCGACGGCGCCGAGATCGGCACCGACCGCACGGCCGTGCCAGTGGAGTGGGACGAGGTCAAGGAGCAGTTGACCCGCCTGGCAACCGATCTCGGACCTGCCAACGGTGTGTCGGAGACGTCGCTGGGCCGGTTCATCGACAGCACCGCCAACGCCATGGCAGGCAACGGAGACAAACTGCGCACCACCATCGCGCAGATGTCGGAGGTGGGCCGCATCCTGGGAGAGGGCAGCGGGAACATCGTCGAGATCCTGCAGAACCTGCAGACCTTCGTCACGGCGTTGCGCGACAGCAACGCCCAGATCGTGCAGTTCCAGGGCAGCCTGGCCGATGTCACGAGTGTCATCGACGGTAGCCGGTCAGATCTGGACGCCGCGGTCAAAGACCTGTCCGAAGCGGTCGGCCTGGTCCAGGGTTTCATCTCCGGCACCCGGGATCAGACCGCCGAACAGATCCAACGGCTCGCCGAGGTGACGCAGGTGTTGTCCGACAACAGCACTGTGGTCAAGAACGTGCTGCACGCCGCGCCCAACGCGTTGGTGAACGGCTACAACATCTACAACCCCGACACCGGGGGGCCGCGAGGGTCGTTCGCCATGAACAACTTCGCCAATCCGGTGGCGGTGATCTGCTCTGCCATCGGTGCCGTCGAGAACGTCACCTCCGAAGAATCGGCCAAGGCCTGCGCACAGTACCTGGGACCGGCGCTGCGGTTGATGAACTTCAACTACCTGCCGATGCCGTTCAACGCCTATCTCGGGCCGGCGCCCAAGAACGTGATCTACTCCGAGCCGGGCCTGGCTCCCGGCGGAGGCGGAACACCCTCGGCCCCTGCCGAACTGCCGCCTGCCGTATCGGCCTACACCGGCGCCGGCGACGTGCCGCCTCCTGCGGGATGGGCCGACCCACCGCAGCCCCCCGGTGCGTACACCCCGAACGGGCTTCCGGCCGAACGCCATCCCGCGTTGTACCCGGGCGCGCCGGTCCCGCCCGCCACCTCGCCGCCGCCGGCGTCGACTCTGGAGGACCTGCTGTTACCTGCCGAGATGGCCGCTGCGCCACCCGCACCGGAAGGAACCCCGTGAAGCCACGTAAGCCCGCACGCGGTTGGCTCGCCGTGGCCTGCTGTGCGGTCCTCACGGTGTCGGGCTGCAGGTTCGACGGCGTCAACTCGCTACCGCTGCCTGGCACCGTGGGCACCGGGTCCGACGCGGCGACCTTCCACGTGCAGATCGCGAATGTCGGTACGTTGGAGCCCAATTCGCCCGTGATGATCGACGACGTCGTGGTCGGTGCGGTCCGCAGGATGACCCTGGCCGGCTGGCATGCCGATGTCGAGGTGTCCGTGCAACCCGACGTCGTGGTACCCGCCAACGCCGTCGCGACCGTCGGACAGACGAGTCTGCTGGGGTCGATGCACCTGGCGCTGGATCCGCCCGTGGACTCAGCACCGGAGGGCAGGTTGGCGCCGGGCGCGACGATACCGCTGAGCCGATCGACGACCTACCCCTCGACCGAGCAGACCCTGTCGTCGTTGTCGCTGGTCGTCAACGGTGGGGGACTGATGCAGATCGCGGATATCGTGCACAACTTCAGCGCGGCGCTCGACGGGCGCGCGGTCGAGATCCGAGACCTGCTGACGCGCATGAACAACGTCGTCGGCATCCTCGACAATCAACGCGACAACATCGTCGCGACCATCGCGGCGATGAACCGTGTGGCAGGCACTTTCGCCGCGCAACGCAGCACCCTCACCGAGGCGCTCGACCGGATCCCACCCGCGCTCGAAGTTCTTGCCGAGCAGCGACCACAGATCACGACGGCCATGAACAAGCTGGGGGCGTTCAGCGACATCGCCCATCGGCTGATCAACGACTCACAGGCCGATCTGGTCCGCAATTTGAAGAACCTCGAACCGACCGTGAAGGCGCTGGCCGACGTGGGCCCGGACCTGGTCACGGCACTGTCGTACCTTCCGACCTATCCCTACACCCAGGACTTCATCGACCGCGGCATCCGCGGCGACTTCATGAACCAGTTCATCGTCTTCGACTTCACCATCCCGCGTCTGAAGAGCGGCATCCTGCTCGGAACCCGGTGGGGACAGCCGGGAGCCTCACTGGTGCCTGCACCCGGTGACCCGTGGTACTCGTCGTACACGCTGGATCCGCTCAAGGCCCCGGTCACCCCCAAGCCCACCGAGTTGGCTCCGTTCCCGCCGACGGTCGACGGAGCCGGGGATGCGGCACCGGCCGCAGAGGGAGGCAACTGATGATCACCCGGTTCATCCGCACCCAGCTGATCATCTTCACCATCACCTCGGTGGTCGCGTTGGCGATGATGGTGTTCAGCTATCTGCAGGCGCCCGTGCTGTTCGGAATCGGCCGCATCACCGTGACATTGGAGTTGCCGTCCACCGGTGGGCTGTACCGGTTCTCCAACGTCACCTACCGCGGCATCGAGGTGGGCAAGGTGACCGACGTCCGGCCCACGCGCTCCGGGGCGCTGGCCACGCTGTCGCTGCAGACCTCGCCCAGGATCCCGGCCGACCTGCAGGCGGACGTCCGCAGCGTGTCCGCGGTCGGTGAGCAGTATGTCGACCTGCGGCCCCGGACGGACGACGCGCCGTATCTTCAGGACGGGTCGGTCATCACGGCCGCGAACACCTCGGTCCCGCAAAAGGTGGGCCCGATGCTCGACCAGATGAGCGCCCTGGTCGACAGCATTCCCTCGGGTCAACTCGGCGGCCTGCTCGACGAATCGTTCAGGGCCCTCAACGGATCCGGGCACGAACTCGGCGCGCTGTTCGATTCCTCGGCGCGGTTGGCATCCGACCTCGACGCGACCTCCGACACCACACGCACCCTGATCGACGACAGCAGGCCACTGCTCGACGGTCAGGCCGCGAGCGTCGATGCGATCCGCACGTGGGCTCGCAGCCTCGCCGGCATCACCCGGCAGGTGGCCGACGACGATGCGCAGATCCGCACCATCGTGCAGACCGGTTCGGGTGCGGCCGACGAGGCGTCGAGGCTGCTGGACCAGGTCAAGCCCACGCTGCCGGTGCTGCTGGCCAACCTGGTCACGGTCGGACAGATCGGCGTGACCTACAACCCGTCGATCGAACAACTCCTGGTGCTGCTGCCGCCGTACCTGGCCGCCACCCAGTCCTACGGTTCGTCGCTCAACAACCCGACCGGCATGGCGCTGTCGGAGTTCAGCCTGACCCTCGGTGATCCTCCGGCGTGCACGGTCGGGTTCCTGCCGCCCTCGGAGTGGCGGTCACCGGCCGATCTGACCGACGTCGACACCCCGGACGGGCTGTACTGCAAACTCCCGCAGGACTCACCGATCGGTGTGCGCGGCGCGAGGAACTTCCCGTGCATGGGACAACCGGGCAAGCGGGCTCCCACCGTCGAGATCTGTGAGAGCGACCGGCCTTTCGAACCGCTCGCGATGCGTCAGCATGTGACCGGTCCGTACCCGATCGACCCCAACCTGATCGCCCAGGGCGTGCCGCCGGATGACCGGGTCACGCTGGACGAACACATCTACGGGCCGGTCGAGGGAACACCTGTCGACGGCGGTGCGCTGCCGGTGGCGCCGAGTGCCCACACCGCAGGTGACGGTCCCTCGGTCGCGATCGCGACCTACGACCCCGAGACGGGGCGGTACGCGACGCCGGACGGCCAGGTGCACCACCAGGCGGATCTGGCGACGCCGGGCGCGCAGAACTGGGAAGACCTGCTCCCCAGGTGATCCCGGTGGATCAGGTCTTGACCAGTTTGAACGGCATCGTGATGTAGACGGGCTTGTTCACGCCGCAGGCACCGCTCTCACCGGTGGTGATGTCCTCACCCACCAGCGTCGTCGACTTCGGGTCGTTCATCGCGCCGTTGGGCGTCATCGGCTTGAACCGGAACACCTGAAGCCCGGGTGCGGCGGTGCCGTCCGGGCACGGAACCCAGTCGGGGATGGTGTGTTTGACGTACCAGATCCCGCTCTTCTGGTAGATCGGTGCGGTCCAGCCCCATTCGCTGTGCACCGTGCCGGTGCATTCACCGGGGTAGCTGCACTGCGTGCTGATGGTCCAGGTGCTGCGCAGGCTGGCCTGTTCGTAGAACACGTCGTTCTTGCGCGCCCACTCACCGTTGGAGGTCGCGACGTACGTGCCGTTGAGGCCCCAGTCGTTCTCGGCCGCGGCCGGTGCGCTCGTCGCCACTCCGAAGCAGGTCGCGGCGGCGGTGGCCATCACGATCGATACCCGGGATACACGCATCATCGCCTACTCCTCGTACGCGGTGGCCAGTCCAGATCGGACCGAACGCTAGCAACGGGTGGCGGTGCCGGGCGGGGGAGCGCCCACTGAGCGGACGCGCGGATGGTCTCGCCGATGTCGCCGTGTCACAGTGCTGCCCGTGCGATCGACTGTGGTGGCGGCGATGACCGTGCTGTCCGTCGTCTCGGCAGCAATGACGGCGGTGTCGGGTCAACCGGCGTACGCCGAGAGCTGTGACGAACCGTCCTGCGTTCCCGGCATCACACCGAACGTGGTGCTGGGCGCGCCGTGCGCGGACACCGCCCGCCACGTCTTCGGCACGACCTCGTGGGGCCGGCTGGTCTTCTGCGGTTCACCGCGCCGGTACGAGCCGCGCTATTTCCGGTCGCCACAGATGGCCGGCGTCAAGGAGCCGGGGACGAGCTGTGCGGGCTACGAGCACTGGGTGGCACAGGCCCCCGACGGATTGTTCCTGAGCTGCCAGTCGCATGACGGGGGTCCGTTGTGGGAGAGGGGCAACTGATGCGCGTGGTGCTCGCGACCGGTTCGGTCGCCGCCGCGATATGCCTGCCGGTCCCGGCGCACGCTGATCCGGCGCCGCTTCACCAGGTCACGTACACGGTGACGGCCCAGACGCCGACCCGGGCCGACATCTACTACCGCGAGACCGATCCGCCGAACTGGGCCGACTACAGCCACAATCCGTACGTCTTCAGCCCGAAGGCCGAGGTCGAGGTGGGACCAGGCGCGCCGTGGGTGCTGACCGTGCAGCTCGCCGATCCGGACCGGTGGGCGATGGTGTCGGCCACCAGCGGCAGAGGCCCCGCGACCCCGGCGTTCCACTGTGAGCTGGCGGTGGACGGAGTGGTGGTGGCGACCGGGGACGGGCCCAAGGGCGCGCTGTGCGCGGTCCGGCACTGGTAGTGCCGCGCGGCTGATATCCCGAGCGTGGGGCCCGTGCACAGAATCTGCCCGAAACGCGTGCACAGGGCCCACGGTCGACGGATGTGCTCGGTGCCCACTGGGTGGGAGCCGCCGCATCGACGAGTGCTCGCCGGGGCTTACCGTGCCGCATCGGCCCGTGGGCTGATGCACTACGGAGGGAACGTTCTTGCTGAGCACGACTGAACGAGTGGGTACCGACGCGGACCTGCTCGCGGAGAAAGCCGAAGCCGAAGCGGCCGAGGCCGAATCGGCGGCCGCGGCGGCACGCGAACGCGCGTCACGGCTGCGGCAGCAGGCGGGTGTCACGGCAGCCGACCCGGCACCCGGCCGTCCGCGCCGTTTACGGGTGGGCCTGTCCCGGCCCCGGTGGACCACGGTGGCCGCGGCCGTCGCACTGCTGTGCACGGCCGCACTGCTCACCGTCGGCGGATACCTCACGTGGGATCATCGCAAGACGGTCCACGACGAGCGCATGCGTGCCGAGTACACCGCGGCGGCGCGCCAGGTGGCCGTGAGTCTGATGTCGATCGACCACAACAACGCCGACGGCGATGTGCAACGCATCATCGACAATTCCACCGGGGAGTTCCGGGACGAGTTCGCCCAGGCCTCCGAGGATTTCGTCAAGCTGGCGAAGGACGCCAAGGTCACCACCGAGGCCACGGCCACTGCCGCGGCCGTCGAATCCATGACCGATGATGCGGCCGTGGTGCTGGTGACGGTCTCGTCGACGGTCACCGACGCCGAGGGCGCCAAGGATGCGCCGCGGAACTGGCGCCTGAGCGTGGACCTGCGGCGCGACGGGGACCAGATCAAGATGGCGAAGGTGGAGTTCGTGCCATGACGGTCGACGAAATGACGACTACGAGCGACGTCGAGGCCGATGTCGAGGCCGGTGCTGAAACCGGTGCTGAAGCCGGTACCGACAGTCGGCTCAGGCGCGGCGCGCACTGGCGGGCGATCGTCGTGGTCGGCCTGCTGGTGTCGTCGGCGGCCCTCGTGACGGTGCTGTACCTCACGCAGTACCGCATCGACCGGCAGACCGATACGGAGGCCGTCGACGAGGTCGTCGCCGCCGCATCGAGCGGCACGGTCGCGCTGTTGTCCTACGCCCCGGACACACTGGAAGCGGATCTGGCCGGCGCACGGTCGAAGATGACCGGCGACTTCTTGACCTACTACGGGAAGTTCACCTCCGATGTGGTGGCGCCGGCGGTGCAGCAGAAGGGGATCACGGCCACCGCACAGATCGTGCGGGCGGGCATGATGGAGATCCGTCCCGATTCCGCGAAGGTCCTGGTGTTCCTCAACCAGGAGACCTCCAGCAAGGAACGGCCCGACCCGTCGCTCACGGCCAGCAGCGTGGTGGTGAGCTTGACCAAAGTCGATGGGAACTGGCTGATCTCGGCGTTCGACCCGGTGTGATCAGCGGGCCGACCTGGGGCGGATGAAAACGCCTTCGGCCTGTGCGGTGACCTCGCCATCGGGTCCGAGAAGATGGCCCACGGCAAAGGTTTTCGAGCCCTCTTCCCGGTCGATCCACGCCTCGGCCCGCAGCGCACCCAGCCAGGTGGGTCGCACATAGCGGATCGTGAGCGTGCCGGTGAACGCCGTCTGGTGACGGTGATGCGCGGTGGCACCGAGCACATGGTCGAGCACCAACGCACATACCCCACCGTGCACCTGACCGGGCGGTCCCTCGTACGGCGCGCCGAGCACCAGATCGGCTGTCGCGCGGCCGTCGGAATCCCGGTGTACATCCAGCGGCGGGGCGATGGCGTTGCGCACCCCGATGGCCACGTTGCCCCACGGCATGGGCCGACCCGCGGCGTCGCTGCGTATGCCGAACGAACCGGGTGCCACACGGGAGCCGAGCAGGGCCGCGGCTTCGTCGACGAGTCGATGCGCTCGGCGCACGGCGTCGTCGTCGGCCTCACTGCGGATCGTCAGGTCGACCAGCCGCCGAACGCTCTGTGTCAACGGTTCGTACAGCGCGCGAGCGTGTTCGGGGTCGGCAACCGAAATGGGATCGCTCACGCCGTGGTGCCTTCGGCCGCCATGTCGAGCGCCGCGAAGTGACTGAACAGCATCGACGCCCCGATCGGATTGCCGCCGCCGGGGTAGGTCGTACCGCTCACGGCAGCCATGGTGTTGCCCGCGGCGTACAGGCCCGGAATCGGCTCGCCGTCACGTCCGCGGACACGGGCGCGGGTGTCGGTGCGCAGGCCGCCTTTCGTCCCGAGATCGGACAGTCCGAACGCGGCCGCATGGTAGGGCGGTGTGTCGATCGGAACCAGCGGCGAGGCCCCGCCGGTGAACACCCGGTCGTATGCCTCGTCGCCGCGGCCGAAGTCGTCGTCGTGGCCTGCGGTGGCCATCTCGTTGAAGCGCTGGATGGTGGCTTCGAGAGCGTCGGCGGGAACGCCGATCTCCTCTGCGAGGCCCGAGATCGTCTCTGCTGAACGCCACAGTCCCGCCGCGCGGTACTCGGCCGGATCGACCATCGAGACGTTGGTGGCGCCGACCGGCGGCACATCACCGGCCCGGCTGTCGTACACCATCCAGTACGGCAGCGTCAGGCGCCCGGATTCGAGTCGCTCGATCACCGCGCGGCCCAACCGGTCGTACGGTGCGGACTCGTTGACGAACCGCTTGCCGTCCTGGTCGACGAAGATGCCCCCGGTGAACCACAGCGCGAACGCGGAACGGCCGTCCGGGTGTGTCAGGCCCGGCGACCACCACGCCTGATCCATCAGGTCGACATCCGCACCCACCGCCATCGCCGCGCGGTGGGCCGCACCTGTGCTGCCCGGGCCGCCCATGGTGTCCGTCGCGCTGCCCGGCACCCCGTATCTGCCACGCATGTCGGCGTTCTGCTCGAACCCGCCCGACGCCAGCAGCACCCCGCGCCGGGCGCACACCCGTAGACGCTCACCGCCGCGTTCCACGATGGCGCCCACCACTCGGCCACTTTCGGTGATCAGTTCGGTCAGCGGGGCCTCACACCAGCAGTCGGCGTTCGGCAGCTTGTCCAGGGCGGCCAGGAACCGTCCGACCAGTGCGCGGCCGCCGATCAGCGTGTCGGGTGCGGGCGCGCCGAGGCGTTCGGTGTCGAGCGGACCGCGCACCAGACCCTGGTATGAGCCCAAAGCGCTGTCGGGCAGTGGTTTCGGGACGATGTGGCGGTACCCGTCGTTGCGGGCGCCCGGTACCGAACCGTAGTAGTCCGGCCAGGGCAGCACGGCGAACTCGAAGCCGTGGTCCTGCTCGAGGTAGGCGATGAAGCCGGCCCCGCCGGTGACGTAGGCGTCCTGCAGTTCTTGGGGAGTCCGGTCGCCGACGACGGCGTGGAAGTACTTCAACGCCTCGTCGAGGGTGTCGTCGGTTCCGGCCCGTTCGAGCACCGGGTTGCAGGGAAACCACATGCCGCCACCACCGGAGAACGCCGTGGTGCCGCCGAACTTGTCGGTGGCCTCCACCAGCAGCACCGAAAGACCCTCCCGGGCAGCGGTATACGCACCGGCCACACCGCCACCGGAACCAGCCACCAACACATCGACCTCGACGTCGAACCGGCCGGACTCAGATCTTTGGTCGGGCATGCTCCTCCTTCTTCGCAGAGGATCAATGTTGCCTCCGGCGGGTGACGGCGCAACGGGTTCTCCCGATGAGCGGTAGTGGTGCGACCCGTGGGGGTCGGGTGGTTGTTAGCCTTGGCGAGTGACAGATGCCGCCGACACGCCGCTCGGTGAGCTGAACGTGTCGCCCACGGGATGGGCGTTGCTGGGCATGCTCTCCGGCGGTGACGAACTGTCCGGTTACGACATCAAGAAGTGGATCAACTGGGCCATCCAGTTCTTCTACTCCAGCCCCGCGTACAGCCAGATCTATTCCGAACTGAAGCGACTGGAGCGGCTGGGCCTGGTGAGCTCGCGAGTCGACGCGGGCGCCCGCAGCCGGCGCATGTACAAGATCACCGACGCCGGACTGTCCGCCGTCACGCGGTGGGCCAACGAGGAGGCCGTCGAGCCGCCCACGCTCAAACACAACCCGGTGTTGCGGGTCATGCTGGGCCACTTGCTGAAACCGGGCCGACTGCGTGAGGTGCTCGCCGAGCACGCCGACTACGCCGACCGCATGCATCAGGCCGCCGCCACCGAGGCCCGCTGGACCGAGGACCAACCCGCCTGGTCGTACGCGGGACTGGCGCTGAGGTGGTCGGAGCGTTACTACGCCGCCGAACGCGAACTCGCGCTGCAGATGATCAAGGATCTCGACGCCGTCGAGGCACAGCTTGCCGACACGGGCGCGCAGAACATCGAGTTCCCGGTGCGCGAGTACTGGTACGAGGTCGAGCGGCGCATCGCGGCGGAGGAGACCGACGAGACACCGCCCGGCGCAGATCGGCCCGACTGAGTTCCCCGGAGGGATCAGTCGAGCCGGCCTGCGGCGTGCCGGGCCGCGATGTAGCCGAACACCAGACCCTGCCCGATGGTGGCGCCCGCGCCCGGGTAGCTGGCGCCGAAGGTGTTGGCGGCGGTGTTGCCGATGGCGTAGAGACCCTCGATCACCGAGCCGTCCTCACGCAACGCCCGGCCGCGGGCATCGGCCCGCACGCCACCGCACGTGCCGAGGTCGCTCAGCACCACCTTCACCGCGTAGAGCGGGCCGTCGTCCAGCGGGCGCAGATTGGGGTTCGGTGTCACGGTGGGGTCGCCGTAGTAGCGATCGTAGGCGCTGTCGCCGCGGCCGAAGTCGGAGTCGACGCCGGTGCGTGCGAGCGCGTTGAAGCGGCTCAGTGTGGCGGTCAGGACCGACACGTCGACGCCGATCGACCGCGCGAGTCCGCCGAGATCGTCACTGCGGTGCGCGATGCCGGCGTCATACCAGGTCTGCGGGATCGGCATCCGCGGAAACAGTTCGGCGGCAAGCAGATAGCTGTTGCGGTACCGCTGGTCGAAGATCATCCACATCACGTCGACCGGGTTGCCCACGCGCTCACGGTCCAGCACGCGCTGCCCGAACGACATGTAGTCGGTGGCTTCGTTGATGAACCGGTTGCCGGTCTGATCGACCAGCAGGCAGCCGGGCAGTGACCGCTCGGCGAGCATCACGGTGGGCTCACCACCGGGTAGGGGAGCGAACGCGGGGAACCACCACGCCTGGTCCATGAGTCCGGTGTCGGCGCCGAGGTCCTGGGCGATGCGGATACCGTCGCCGGTGTTGCCCTCGGATCCGAGGCTGAGGTCCTCGTTCATCGATTCGGACTGGAACTTGCGCCGCCAGTCCATCTGGTGGTCGAAGCCTCCGGTGGCCAGCACGACGCCCCGGCGTGCGGTGATGGCGACGTCGATGCCGTTGCGGTTCACCACCGCACCGGTCACACGATCCCCGTCGCCCAGCAGTCGGACCAGCGGACTTTCCGTCCACACCGGGATGCCGGCGCGTAGTACACCGGCGTACAGGCCCGCGGCGAGCGCCTGACCGCCCGCGGCGTAACGACGGCGCAGGGCCAGACCGCCGATGCCCTGGAATGCGCGCAGTATGATGCGCGGGACGGCCTTTCGCGGCATGCGGGCCATCAGGTTCAGCCAGCGGTAGTCGGCGCCGGTCACCGGCATCGGGAACGAGGATTTCATCACCCCCGGCCGCAGCCGTGACAGTTCCCGCCCGAGGACGGCGGTGTCGAACGGGCGGCATTCACACGTGCGGCCGACGGCACTGCCACCGGGACGCTCCGGGTGATAATCCGAATACCCCTTGGCCCACTGGAATTTCATCGGCGTGGTGCGCCGCAGCATCTCGACTGTCGCGCTGCCGTGATCCAGGAACGCCCCGGCCCGGTCGGCCGGTGCGGCATCGGCGACGAGGGTCTCCAGATAGGTGCGCCCGGCATCGAGGGTGTCGTCGGAACCCTCTTCGGACAGGATCGGATTGGCAGGCATCCAGAACGCGCCGCCTGAGCGTGCGGTCGACCCGCCGACCAGGGCGGTCTTCTCCACGATCATCGCCGACAACCCGAGTTCGTGCGCGGCCAGTGCCGCGGCCATTCCGGTGCCGGAGCCGACAACCAGCATATCGACGGTGAGGTTCTGGGGATCAGTCACTGCGCGATTCTCAGGCGTCGACCGTGAGGCGTGCGCCGGGCCCGCCCGGTCAGTGGAACAGCAGACCCACTCTGGCCCCGCGCCGGTGTTACATCGGAAGGTCTTTGCAAGCGACACATGACGAGGATGGCCGGTATGACATCGTTGCAGCCCGACGGCGGCACCGGCGAGGTTCGCCAGATCGAGGCGCAGGCAGCGCCGACACGATTCGCGCGAGGCTGGCACTGCCTGGGGTTGATCCGTGAGCTCGGGGACGGTAAACCGCACGCGATCAATGCCTTTGGTGGAAAGCTCGTGGTCTTCCGCGGTGCCGACGGAAAGATCAACGTGCTGGACTCATATTGCAGGCACATGGGCGGCGATCTGTCCGACGGCGAGGTGAAAGGCAACGAGATCGCCTGCCCGTTCCACGACTGGCGCTGGGGTGGCGACGGACGCTGCAAGCAGATCCCCTACAGCCGCCGCGTGCCCAAGCTGGCCCGCACCGCCACCTGGCCCACCCTGGAGCAGGACGGCATGCTGTTCGTGTGGAACGACCCGGAGAAGAACCCGCCGCCGCCTGAGGTGACGATCCCGCGCATCGAGGGCGTGGGCACCGACCGGTGGACCGACTGGCACTGGTACACGACGGTGGTGCACACCAACTGCCGCGAGATCATCGACAACGTCGTCGACATGGCCCACTTCTTCTACATCCACGGTGGCCTGCCGACGGGCTTCAAGAACGTCTTCGAGGGGCACATCGCCACGCAGTACTACAAGAGCGAGGCGCGCCCGGATCTCGGATCCGGTGAGGGCGCGAAGATCCTCGGGACCACGTCGGTCGCCTCCTATTACGGGCCGTCCTTCATGATCGACGACCTGACCTACCACTACGAGCACGGTGACCAGCGCACCGTGCTGCTCAACTGCCACTATCCGATCGACGCCAATTCTTTTGTGCTGCAGTACGGCATCACCGTCGAGATGTCCGATGCGGTGCCGCACGACGTCGCGACCCAGATGGCCGTGGCGCTCGGCGATTTCGTCAAGATGGGCTTCGAGCAGGACGTCGCGATCTGGAAGCGCAAGGCGCGCATCGACAATCCGCTGCTGTGCGAAGAGGACGGCCCCGTCTACCAGCTGCGGCGGTGGTACGAGCAGTTCTATGTCGACGTCGCCGACGTGACGCCGGACATGGTGGACCGCTTCGAGTTCGAGATCGACACCACGCGTCCGCGGGAGGCCTGGCTCAAGGAGGTCCAGGACAACCTGGCCGCGGGCCGGCTGCCCAGACTGGTGGGCGTCAACAAGTGACGGTGCGGCCCGACAACCGGCTCGCCGACGCGCCCATGCGGCCGGTCGGGTGTGGGACCTGCGGTGCGCGCGTGCTGGTGCGCAAGGCCAGCTGGGAGCAGACCAGCGTGCAGTGGAGCGCGGCCGCACGGCAGAGGTGCGTGGACCCGCATCGCCATGCCGGACAGACACTGTCGCTGTGCCCGCAGCTGCGTACCGCGATCGAGAACGCGGTCCTGGAGGGCGCAGTGCCGGTGCTCGCCGAATCGGAGGATGCGAATGCGCATCGCGGATAGGGTTTTCGTCGTCACCGGTGCAGGCAACGGCATGGGGCGTGAGGTGGCGTTGGGCCTGGCCCGGCGGGGCGCACACGTCGCCGCCGTCGACCTCGACGAAGCGGGCCTCGCCGGCACGGCCGAGCGCGCCCGCGGCACCGGGGCGAGGATGTCGACCCACGTTCTGAACGTCACCGACCGAGACGCGGTGGCCGGGCTGCCCGACGCGGTGCTCGACGTCCACGGCCAGATCGACGGTCTGGTGAACATCGCCGGAATCGCCCAGAGGTTCGCGCTGTTCACCGACCTGGAGGCCGACCAGATCGACCGGGTGACGACCGTGAACTTTTTGGGCACGGTGCAGATGTGCCGAGCCTTCCTGCCGGTCCTTCGGCAACGACCCGAGGCCAACATCACCAACATGTCCAGCCTGTCGGCGCTCGTGCCGTTCGCCAGCCAGGTGCTCTACAGCGCGAGCAAGGCCGCCGTCCAGCAGTTCAGCGAGGGACTCGACGCCGAACTCGCCGACACCAACGTCCGTGTGGTGACAGTGTTTCCGGGCCAGGTCTCCACCAACCTGGCACAGAACTCCGGAGTGAAGATGCTCGACGCCGGCGGGCGGCGGGCCCCGGTCACCACACCCGAGGCCGCCGGGCGCAAGATCGTCACCGGCATCGCCAAGGACCGGTACCGGGTGATCATCGGTACCGACGCCCACGTGCTGTACACACTGTCGCGGTTGGCGCCGCGGCGCACGGCCCGGATGGTGGCCAAACAGATCAAATCCGTTCTCTGATCAGGAGTATCGATGCCGACAGGTCGTGACTACGACGTCATCATCGTGGGGTTCGGCGCCGCAGGCGCGTCCGCCGCGATCGAGGCCGCCGACCGCGGCGCCCGTGTGCTGGTGCTCGACCGGGGCTACGGCGGCGGCGCCACGGCCTACTCGGGCGGCATCGTCTACGCCGGTGCGGGAACACCCGAGCAGCGCGCGGGCGGCTACTCCGACAGCGTGGAGAACATGCGCGCCTACCTCGAGCAGGAGGTGGCCGGTGCCGTCAAACCCGAGACCCTGGCCCGGTTCTGTGAGCAGAGCCCGGCACTGCTCGAGTGGCTCAAGGCCCAGGGCGTGCCGTTCCGGGGCGGGGCGGTGCCGTCGTACAAGACCTCGTACCCCACCGACGACAACTACCTCTACTACTCGGGCAACGAAAAGGCCTACCCCTACGTCGATCACGCGCAACCCGCCCCACGAGGCCATCGCGTGCTCGCACCGGGCATGAGTTCCGGGCGGGTGCTTTTCGAGCGCCTCCGGGATTCCGCGCTGGCCAAGGGTGTGCACTTCACGCCGCTGGCGCACGTACATTCGCTGATCCAGGACGAAGACGGCAGGGTCACCGGTGTCCGGTACACGGTCACCGACCCCAGGCACCGCAACGCGCGTCGGCACCGGCGCATCGCCAAGGCCACGGGCAAGCTGGGCACCTGGATGCCCAGAGCGGTCGCCGGGGCCGTGGCCCGAGGCGAGCGCCTGCGCGCCGAGGCCGGTGTCGAGGCGCACGCGACCGCAGGCGCGGTGATCCTCGCCGCGGGCGGGTTCATCAACAACCGCGACTGGGTCAGCCGTTATGCGCCGGAATTCCTGAAGATCTCGCCACTGGGCACCGTCGGCGACGACGGCACCGGGATCCGGTTGGGACTCGACGCCGGGGGAGTGACCGACAAGATGGGCAACGTCACGGCCTGGCGGTTCCTGTCGCCGCCCAGTGCGTTCCTGGAGGGGCTGACCGTGGGGGCGGACGGGCGACGGATCGCCAACGAGGATCTCTACGGCGCCGCGCACGGTAGCGTGCTCATGCGCGAGTTCGGCGGTACCGGATGGGCGATCTACGACGCCGCCACCTGGCGGAAGATCAAACACCAGATCACCGAACAGACCCAGGTGTTCCAGCGACTGCAGATCTGGTACCTGCGGACCATAGGCCACAAGAAGGCGGCCACCATCGAGGGCATCGCGGCCAAGAACGGCATCGACGCCGCGGCGCTGCGCAAGACCGTCGACGAGTACAACCGTAGAATCGCCGGCGGGGCAGGTGATCCCGCACACAAAGATCCGTCGCTGTGCCCACCGATGGAGCGGGGACCGTTCTACTCCATCGACATCTCCGCCGATTCCTCGCTGTTCTACCCGATTCCGGGGCTGACGTTGGGCGGTCTGGTGGTCGACGAGGACACCGGAGCGGTGGTGCACCGCGACGGCGGGGTGGTGCCGGGCCTCTACGCTGCGGGCCGGACCGCGGTCGGTGTGTGCTCCAACAGCTACGTCAGCGGGTTGTCGATCTCCGATTGCGTGTTCAGCGGTCGGCGGGCCGGCGCGGACGCCGTCGCGAAAATCTAGGAATCCCGCCAACAGTTCGGCCCCGGCTTCCTCTCGGAAGACCGGGGCCGGACTGTGTGTGGCTCAGCTGAGGACGAACGCGCTCAGCGGAGCCTCCTCGGGGTAGATGGCCGGACCACCGAGGTCGTATGCGGCGTTGAGCGCGCCGATGAAGGCCGGGTCGTGCAGCGGGTCGCTCGGGATGTCGAGCTTGATGCCCTTGGAGGCCAGGTCGTCGACCATCATGTCGATGGCCTTGTCGGTGGTCAGGTCGTCGGAGCCGTCCATGTTCTTCTTCAGCTCGTCGAAGTCGGTGAACACCTCGGCCGACCAGTGCACCAGGAACCGCAGTTCGTCGGTGTGATGGCGGGCGATCACGTCGTCACCGTTCTTGAGCACCCACTGGTCACGGTCCGCGGGATCACCGGCGAACACCGTGTCGAACGCCAGTCCGGCCGGCATCTGCTGCTCCAGTGGACCGTTCGCCTCGCCGCGGTGCACCATCATCTCGTTCTGCACCACCACGCCACGGTTGTTGATCGGGGGCAGGACCCGCTTGGGTGCCTTGAGCGGACCGTCGGGCCAGTAGGTGAAACCGCTGCCCTCGTCGAGGGAGAACCAGGTGATCACCTGAGCCATCTTGACCAGGTAGTCGTTGAACAGCCCGGACTTGCCCATCACGCTGCATAGCCAGGTCGGCGCGTTCTCGTGCCGCACACCGCGGAAACTGGGTGAATCCAGGTGTCCCGGATCGCGATTCGCGCACGGACCGTTGATGTTGAACAGCATCATCTCCGGCTTCGCGTACTGCGCACCCCAGTAGTCCTTGGCGTGGTTGAGGAACGTCTCGTTGTAGAAGCAGTCGTGCAGTTCGGGGTAGAGCACCGCACCGTAGTTGGCCAGATAGCCGCGGAACGTCGGGGTCAGGAACAGGTCCATGGACGGTTCGAAACCCTCGGGGAACATGCCGCTCATTGTCGCCATCAACTCGTCGGCCGACGCGAAGTGCTGCGCGATGATCAGCTTCCACGGGCCGCGATCGTGCACCACGTCGAGCAGGCGCTGCTTCTGGTCGGCGGTGTAGACATTGTCGACCTCGCGCGGCGGCGCCACGGGCCGCAGGATGTCGGACAACTCCATTCGCCGCTCATCGGTGAGCATCAGGGGCACTCCTTCTCTGAGATCCGGCGACATCCGCGCCGTTGCTTTTTCAATTCTGGTCGGCATCACCGGGGTTGGACCGAGCGATGTCCGGCCATCGGGAGGTTCAGCCCGCGAAGGGCAGGGGATCGGCGAACTTCGCACGCAGCAGAGCACCGGTTTCGGCCAGTGCCAGACGCCCGCGTGCGGTGGCCTCGTAGCGCATCAAAAAGCCGTGGTACATACCGGGATAGCGGGTGAGGGTGGTCTGCACACGCGCGGCGCGAAGCCGGTCCGCGTAGCGCTCGCCCCAGTCCCGGATCGGGTCGCACTCACCGGTGACCACGATCGCCTGGGGCAGACCGCGCAGGTCGTCGGCATAGGCCGGAACACGGTACGGGTCGTGCGGGCTGCCCGCGCCGATGTCGGCCAGATCGTGCATGTACAGGATGTCGTCACGCGACAACATCGGTGCGTCGGGCATCTCGACGATGGACTGTGCGCCCATGTCGCGGTCGAGGCCCGGGTAGAGCAGCACCTGGGCGAAGATGGCGGGCCCGCCGTGGTCGCGTGCGGCCAGGGCCACCGCGGCCGCCAGCCCACCACCGGCGCTGTCGCCGGCGACCACGAGGCGACGGGCATCGACACCGAGTTCTTCGGCGTGCCGGGCCACCCATTCGGTCGCGGCGTACGCGTCGTCGAACTGGGCGGGCGGCGGGTATTCCGGGGCCAACCGGTAGTCGACGGCCACCACGACCGCCCCTGCGGCCGCCGCGAGCCCGCGGGCCAGCGGTTCGAACGAATGCACGCTGCCCATCACCAGCCCGCCGCCGTGGAAGTGCAGGATGACCGGGGCCCCGTCGTGCCCGACCTGCTCGGGCCGGTACACCCGCACGCCGATCTCACGATCGGATGCAGGCACGGTCCGGTCGACGATTTCGGCCATCGGTGGCATATCGCTTGGCAGCGGGGCCGATTCGATCGCCGCGCGCACGGTTTCCAGTCCCCGGTCACGGACCGGGGCGGGCTTGCCGAACCCGGCGATGCGGGCGGCGGCGTCGGGGTCGAGGGGCGGGCCCTGCGGCGGGCTCGGTGGTGAGGTGGTCATGATTGCGCTCAGTGCTTGGCCGGATCGAAGCGGCGCTCGGTACGAAGCTGCGGAGGCACCTGTGAGATCAGCACCTGAGCGCGTTCGGCCATGGCCGAGCCGACATACTCGGGTTGGGTCAGCAGGTAGAACGCCCCGCGCGCCGACTGCTCGAAGATCGCCTCTGCCGCGTCGATGGGATCCATTGCGGCGGCCTTGATGTCGAGCATCGCCTCGCGCTGCGACTCGGCCGCGTTCACGTCGGCGCCGTCCTGCCCGGAGTCCACCCCGCCCGCTGCCTCGAAGATGTTCGACTTCACCGCACCCGGCAGCACCGCCTGCACGTGCACGTGATCGTCGTGACCGGCCAACTGCACCTCCAGCCGCAGGCATTCCGTCAGTGCGAGCACAGCGTGCTTGCTGATGATGTACGGCGCCTGCAACGGGACCGCGGCCACACCGCCTATGGAGGACAGGTTCCACACCCAGGCAGGGGACCCGTGCGCCATCATCTTCGGCAGGAACGCGCGCACGCCGTGGAAGACGCCGCTGACGTTGATGTCCATCACCCGGTTCCAGTTCGCCACCGGGGTGTCCCAGAGATATCCGAACTGTTCGACGCCGGCATTGTTCACCAGAAGGCGGACCGGACCGAGGTCCCGGTAGGTCCGGTCGGCGAGGTCGGCGACCGCGTCGGGATCACGCACGTCACACTTCTCGGCCACGGCCGTGCCGCCATCGGACCGCAGCTCGTCGCGCAGGGTCGCCGCGGCGGCCTCGTCGACATCGGCGAGCACCACGGTCATGCCCAACCGGTGGGCGTACCGGGCGAGACCGGCGCCGATACCCGCGCCGGCGCCGGTGATGACCGCGACACCGCCACCGAAGGTTTCGCGTGCCTGGCTCATGCGCCCGCCGGTGTTGCCGACTTCGCCCGGTGCTCGGCGAACGGGATCGAATCCTCGGCGTCGAGGATCACCGTCAACGATGTGAACACCAGGCCGTCGTCCGTGCGCCGGATGCCCGCGTCGACCACACCGGAGGACACATCGAAGGGCACGTTGTTGGTCACCTGGTTGACGTACAGGTAGAAGCGGACCTTGGTGACCTCTCCCTGGGGTCCGGATTCGGTGCCCGTGCGGAAGATGTTGGTGGCGTGATGGCGCAACGGGTACGGGTTTTCGTCGCGGTGTTGCCGCAACCACGCCAAAGTGTCGGCGCCGCCGTGCAGTTCGGCGGCCAAGAGCTCCTCGAACGGGCAGGTGCCTGAGTCCGACCTGCTGACGTACTCCATCTCGTCGGCGATGAACCCGGCAAGCACATCGAATTGACCCTGGTCGTAGTGGTACCAGAACCGGGCGATGAACTCCTGGACTTCGGGGAGCGTGATCTCGTTGGTCATAAGGGGAGTCAACTCCGGTGCCAAGGGCTCGGACACCGTTGCGCCCGGTCAGCGGAACAGCGGTGTCGGCTCAGCTGGTGATGAGCTCCCACAGTCCGGCCCCGCCCGCCTGCAAGGCCGCTGTCGTGACCCGTTCGTCCCACGACCGCACGGAACCGAACTCGCCCCGCCAGGCCAGGGCGGCGCGCGTGTACTCGTGCAACCTGTGTTCGGCCGTGGTACCGATCGCGCCGAACACCTGGTGGGCGTTGCGGACCACCACCGACGCCGCGTGCCCGCAGCACGACCGCGCCACTGCGACCAGGAATTCCAGGTGCGGCGCCGACCACGTCGTGCCGACTGCCGCGGTGAGGGCGGCTTCGGTGGCGGTCCGGGCCAGCGTCGCCTCAGCGGCGATGTCGGAGATCATGTGCTGGATCGCCTGGAACTTGGCCAGGGGCCGACCGAACTGGATGCGCGACGAGGAGTGCTCCACTGCGAGTTCGAGGATCGTGTCCATCGCGGCGCAGACCTGGACGGCGCGCACCAGGGCCGCCTTGAGGTGCAGTGTGGTCACCGTCGCCTCGGACACGGTGGCCCCATCGGCAGGCACATCGGCGGACACGGTGTCGCGTGGCTCGCCGATCATGTTGGCACCGGCCGTGATCCGCACCTGGCCGGTGTCCACGTCGGAAACCGCGTGCTCGCCCGTCTGGGTCCGCCACACCAGCACGATCCGCTGCGCGGTGGACGCCCACGGCACCGCGGTCGCCGTGCCCGATTCGTCGAGCAGGGCTACGGTCCGGGTGTTGTCGTCGACGGCAATTCCGGCGACCTCGAGCAGCCAGCAGGCCAGCAGATCGTGCTCGGGAAGTCCCACGCGCACACCGGAACGCACGGCTGCCGCCATCAGTTCGGCGGCCTCGTGCCAGCCCGCTCCGCTGCCGCCGCTCTCCTCGGCGCCCGTGAGACGAGCCAGACCCAGAGTCCGCAGCTGGTCCCACAATTCGGGGCCGGCGGTGGGTCCGTGTGCCGTGCGGTGATCGGCGAACACCGCGTTCATCATCGCGACCAGTTCGGCGTCGACCGTCATCGCAACCCCAATCCCCGCGCGATCACACCGCGCAGCACCTCGTTGGTCCCGCCGCGCAGGGTGAACCCGGGACGCTGGTCCACTGCGGCGGTGATCAGATCCCGCGCCTGCTGCGGCAGGGCACCGTCGTCGCCGCGGTGCAGGTCGGCGAAGTCCGCGATGTCACCCTCGGTGGTGGTGCCCAGCACCTTCACCACCGCGGCAGGCACGTCCGCGGGTTCGTGGCGTTCCAACGCCCCGGCCACCGCCATCGACATGTGGTGCAGGCCCGCGATGCGCGCCACCAGGCGACCGAGATCCGCGTCGCGGCTGATCTGTTGCCGCGCCATGCTGTCGGTGGTCTGCGCCAGCAGCACGAACGTCGACAACAGGCGTTCCGGGCCGCTGCGCTCGAAGCTGAGTTCGGAGGTGACCTGCTGCCAGCCGTTGCCGATCTGCCCGAACACCATGTCGTCGGGGACGAACGCGTCGTCGAGGATCACCTCGTTGAAGTGGTGGCCGCCGTTCATCGAAATGATCGGGCGCACTTCGACACCTGGACCGTCGAAGCGCACGATGAACTGGCTGAGCCCGGCGTGGCGGTGCGCCGGGTCGACGGGCGCGGTGCGGGCCAGTACGATGAACGCGTGTGCGCGGTGCGCGCCCGACGTCCACACCTTGGTGCCGGTCAGCCGCCATCCGCCCTCGACCTGCACGGCCCTGGTACGCACGCTTGCCAGATCGGACCCGGAATCCGGTTCGCTCATCCCGATGCCGAAGAAGCACTGCCCGGCGGCGATCCGGGGCAGGAACTCCTGCTTCTGTCGTTCGGTTCCGTACTTCAGCAGCGACGGGACGATCTGCCGGTCGGCGATCCAGTGCGCGGCCACGGGCGCCCCCGCGGCCAAAAGTTCCTCGGTGACCACGAATCGATGCAAAAACGAACGGCCCTGGCCGCCATATTCTTTCGGGACCGTCATACCCAGCCAGCCGCGGGCGGCCAGCGCGGTGGTGAACTTCTCGTCCCATCCGCACAGCCACGCGTCCACAGCGGGGGTGAACGTACCCGCGGCGCGCTGCTCATCGAGAAAGGCGCGGACCTCGGCGCGCAGTGCGGTGGCGTCGGCGGGTTCGGTGTCCAGCGCAGGCACGAGACGGGGGATGGCCATCAGACGCTGCGCCATTTCTCGATGCGGCGGGCGTGCTCGCCGTCGTGGTGCGCCAGTGGCTGCATGGCCGCGGCCATCCCGAGTGTGGATTCGAGCACGCCGGTGCGCGACTCCTGCAGCAGACGCTTGGCCATGCGCAGTGCGCGCGACGGATTGCGCACGATCCGTGCGGCCAGATCCTGGGCCGCAGAGAGCAGTTCGTCGTGCGGGACGACGCGGCTGACCAGACCCCAGTCGAGCGCGGTCGCGGCGTCGACCCGGTCACCGGTGAACGTCATCTCGGCCGCGCGTTCGTAACCGATCGCGCGTTGCAAAAACCACGTCCCGCCGTCACCCGGAACCAGCCCCAACTGCACGAAACTCTCGGCGAACGAGGCCCGTTCAGAGGCCACCCTGATGTCGCACATCATGGCCAGGTCGAAACCGGCGCCGACGGCGGCACCGTTGACCGCGGCGATGATCGGCACCTCCAGACGCGCCAGTGCCCTCGGGATGCGCTGGATCCCGTCCACGTAGGCGAACCGCTGGTCGATGGCGTCCAGACCGAACATGCCTTCGCGGTCGGCCATCTCCTTGACGTTGCCGCCCGCGGAGAAGATCTTGCCGGACCCGGTGAGGATCACCGCACCGACCGTGGCGTCGCGGTTGGCGGCGTCGACGGCGTCCTCGAAGGCACGGATGAAATCGCTGCCGGTGATCGCATTTCCGACCTGCGGAAGATTGATCGTCCACATCTGGGCGGCGCCGGAGGCGCCGATCAGCAGAGGCTCCGATGCGGTCATGACTCGGTCACCTTTCGTGTCGTCGTGGTCACGGCAGCTGCAGGGACTTGGTCTGCAGGTACTCCTCGAACCCGAACCGGCCGAGTTCGCGGCCCACGCCGGACTTCTTGTAACCGCCGAAGGGCGCCGCGGGGTTGTACTTTCCGCCGTTGATGTCGAGCTGACCGGTCTGCACCTGCCGTGCGAACGCGATGGCGGTGTCGTCGTCGGCTGCCCACACCGCTCCGGACAGGCCGTAGGGGGTGCCGTTGGCGATCTCGAGAGCCTCGTCGCTGTCGCGGAACGGAATGACCGCGAGCACGGGTCCGAACACCTCCTCCTGGCCCAACTCGGAGTCGGGCAGCACATCGGCGAACACCGTGGGAGCCACGTAATACCCGGTGTCGCGGATCTTCTCGGGTCCGCCTGCCACGAGCCGCGCACCATCGCGCGATGCGCGTTCGATGAAGCCCAGCACGGTCTCGAACTGCCGCTGCGACGCCGACGGGCCGATCCGGGTGGCGGGATCCCACGGATCACCCACGGTGTACTTCGCCACCGCGGCCGCCACCAGGTCCAGTGCCTCGCTGTAGCGTGACAGCGGCACGAGCATGCGGGTCCACGCCATGCAGGTCTGCCCGCCGTTGAGGAAGGCGTTGCCCACACCCACCTTGACCGCGGTGGCCAGGTCGGCGCCGTCGAGGATCACGTTGGCCGACTTGCCGCCGAGTTCCAGGGCCACCTTCTTGACGTTGCGGCCGGCGAGTTCACCGACACGGGCGCCGACCTCGGTGGACCCGGTGAACGACACGAAGTCCACGTCGGGGTGCGCGGCCATCCGCTCACCGATGACGCTGCCAGGTCCGGACACCAGGTTGACCACACCGGGCGGCAGGCCGGCGTCGTCGAGGGCCTCGACGAACTCGAACACCGACAGGGGTGCCTCGTTGCTGGGCTTGAGCACCACCGTGCATCCGGCCGCGATCGCGGGCAGCACCTTCGCGACCACCTGGTACAGCGGGTAGTTCCACGGCGTGATGGCCGAGACCACGCCGTAGGGTTCGCGCACCACCAGCGAGTTGCCGATGCGTTCGGAGAACTCGAAATCCGCCAGGGCATCGGCGAATCCGCGCGCGACTGCCAGCGGGACCTGGGTCTGCACGGTCTGGGAGATGCGGATGGGCGCGCCCATCTCGCGGGTGATGGTCTCGGCGATCCGCGGCAGACGCTTCTCCATCGCGGTGATCACCGCGTCCAGTCGCTGCCGCCGTTCGTCGACGCCGATCAGCGGATCGAACGCGCGACGGGCCGCGGCCACGGCGACGTCCACGTCGGCCTCGGTGCCGCCCGGGACGTGGCCGATGACCTCTTCGGTGGCCGGGTCGACGACGTCGATGGTGCCCGTTGCCGCAGGCGCCACCCACTGGCCGTCGATGTAGAGGGTGGTGCGGTCGTACTCGTGATTCATCATAGCTGCTTTCCGGTTGTGTCAGGGCACGATACTGGCGCGCACGTCGCGCTTGTTCTCGGCCGCCGAGAACGCATCGTTGATGTCTTCGAGGCGGTAGCACGCGGCGGCCAACCGGTCGAAGGGAAGACGGTCCTGGTATTCCGCCAGGAAGGTCAGCGCGCGTGACAGCACCGCGGGATCGTAGAGGGAGACACCGACCATGGTCTTGTTGGCGAAGACGAACCGCGACGGGTCGAACTCGAACGTCTTGCCGATGTTGATGTTCCCGATCTCGACGTAACGGCCGAACTGGCCGAGCAGTTTGAGGCCCTCGTCGATGGCCGACGGATGGCCGACCACCTCGACCACCACGTCGGCGCCCTGCCCGTCGGTGAGCCGGCGAACGATCTTGACCCTGTCCTTGTCGGTGGTGGCCGTGATGTCGATGACCTCGTCGGCGCCGAAGGCCTTGGCCAACTCCAAGCGCTCGGGCACCCCGTCGATGGCGATCACGGTCTTGGCCCCGCGCGCTTTCGCGACGGCGACGGCGTAGAGCCCCAGAGCACCCGCACCCTGCACCACGACGGTCTCACCGAGTTGCAGGTCCACCCGTTCGAGGCCGTACATCACCTGCGACAGCGCACAGTTGGCGCCTGCGGCGATCTCGTCGGACACCGAGTCGGGCACGGTGTAGACCACCGCTTTCGCGGGCAGCAGGAAGTAATCGGCGTAGCCGCCGACGAAGTGCGGGGGTTCGTCGGCGCGGCCGAGCATCGCCATCTTGAGGTTCAGGCAGGCGTTGCGCCGCCCGGCCAGGCAGTTGCGGCACGTGTGGCAGCAGAAGAAGTAGGGGAACACCACTCGGGTGCCCACCTCGAGCGGACGCCCGTCGGAATCGCTGTGCACATCGTCACCCAGAACCGCCACCACACCGACCATTTCGTGGCCCAGTACGGTCGGCAGCTGCCCACCGAGTCCGCGCGTGGCGAAGGTGCCGTGCCACGCGTGCACATCGGATCCGCAGATGTTGGCGCGTGTCACCCGGATGAGGATCTCACCGGGGCCGACCTGCGGAACGGGGACCGTCTGGATCTCGAACGGTTTTCCTGGCTCGTCGAAACGCGCGATGCGACCCGTGCCTGAGGCGAGCGTCATGGAGCGGAATCCTTTCCTCCGGTGTTGTCCCGCAGGCTAATTCCGCGACTGGTCGGCCTGATGGCCGCTTCCCGCCCAGCGGGCGCAATCAGATCGCGTCGGTTGTGGTCCGCGCGAACCGTTCCCGCAGCACCCGTTTGAGCAGCTTGCCGCTCGGGTTCTTGGGAAGCGACTCGACGAAGAAGACCTGTTTGGGTGTCTTGAAGCCCGCCAGACACGACCGGCAGTGGGTCAGCAGTTCGTCCTCGGTGAGTTCGGCACCGTCGCGGGTCACCACCGCGGCCACCACGGCCTCGACCCACGTCGGATGCGGCAGGCCGAAGACCGCCACCTCCTCCACGGCGGGGTGGCGGTAGACGGCCTCTTCCACCTCGCGGCTCGCGACGTTCTCGCCGCCGGTCTTGATCATGTCCTTCTTGCGGTCCACGACGTGCAACAGGCCGTGCTCGTCGTAGTAGCCGAGATCGCCGGAGTGGAACCATCCGCCGCGGAACGCCTCTGCCGTCTTGGCCTCGTCGTCGAGATAACCGAGCATCAGATGTGGGCTGCGGTGGGCGATCTCGCCGACCTCCCCGGGGGGCACGGGACGGTTGTCATCGTCCAGGATCGCGGTCTCGACGTTGATGACGGGGCGTCCCGCGGCGCCGGCGTGGGCGTCCTGTTCGTCGGGCCCCAGCGCCGAGGCCAGCGGCGCCATCTCGGTCTGGCCATAGAAGTTCCACAGGCGCAGGTTGGGCAGGCGCTCGCGCATCTCGGCGAGGATCTCGACCGGCATCGCCGAGGCCCCGTAGTACCCCTTGCGCAGGCTGGTCAGGTCCACCTGGTCGAACACCGGTGAGCGCAGCAGTGAGATCCACACCGTCGGTGGCGCGAAATAGTTGGTGACGCCGTACTTTTCGATGGTCCGCAGCACCAGCTCAGGCTCCGGGCGGGGCAGGATGATGCTGGTGGCGCCCAGATAGATGTCGGTGATGAAGAAGTTGTCCATCTGGGCGCAGTGGTACAGCGGCAGCGAGTGGATCTCGATGTCGGTGCCCTCCATGGACCCGGCGATGATGCTGCTGATGTAGTTGCCCATCAGGCTGCGGGTGGAGTGCATGGCACCCTTCGGGTGTGATTCCGTGCCGCTGGTGTACATCAGGCGGATCATCTGATCATCGGCCACATACGGGGCGGGGGCGGGGGAGTCCGTCTGCAGCCACCGGTCGAAGTCGGTCCATCCGGCGGGCAGGCCCTGGCCCGGCAGCACCAGCGCGGCGGTGGTGGTCACGGATCCGCCGAGGCGCATCGCGGCCTCTGCCGTGGGCACCAGATCGGCCTCGACCAGGAATCCGCCGGCTCGGCTGTGGCCCAGGATGTAGCAGATCTCCTCGGCCGTCAGCATGAAGTTGACGGGCACCAGCACCACGCCTGCGCGGGCCGTCGCAAAGGCCAGCACGGCGTACTGCCAGCAGTTGTGCGCCAGCACCGCGACACGATCGCCGACGCCGAATCCGTTGTCCTGCAGCGCCGCCGCGGCACGGTCGACGTGATGCTCGAACTCGGCGAAGGTCAACGTCACATCGCCGTCGATGATCGCCACCTTGTCCGGACACCGGCGCGCCGAACGGCGAGGGATGTCACCGAGCGCGTGGCTGCGTGTCGATGCGAGCACGGCCTGGAGGTCTTCCATGCCAACGACCCTAGGACGCCTGCGCGACACCCGGACAAACCACGTCCCGCTCAGTAGAAGAGGCCCGTGCCGCCGCAGCGGGACAGCCACATACTCGGCGACACGACCAAGGAGGTTCGATGACGACCGATGCGACCGTGACCGCGGACGGCACCAGGCTGGATGCCGACGAACTGCGCCGTAACCTGCGTCAGGCCGACGCGGGGGTGCTGGTCGCGGTGCTGGCCCAGCTCACCGGTGATCCGGCAGTTGTCGATCGATTCGCGCCGGGGATCTCCCATATCCCGGATCCCCCGGAACACATCGGTGTCGCGGACGACGAGACATTGGACCAGCTCGTCGAAGCCGTTGTGGAGGCCATGAACTCACCCCGGCCGCAATCGGCGCTGCCCGCCGACGACCAGGATCTGTTCCTGCGGATCGCACCGCTGGCCCTCGGCACCCCCGTCGGCCCGGAGTACGCCGGGCTGCTGTTGGAACAAGGTGGTTTTCACCCCTCGCAGCCCGTGCTGCCGCGGACCGCGAAGCTGCCGCCCGATTTCAAGGTGGTCATCATCGGCGCGGGCATCGCCGGTATGGCCGCCGCGCTGGAACTGGCCGATGCCGGTGTCGACTTCGAGATCATCGACCGCAACGACGAAGTGGGCGGCACCTGGTACACCACCACCTACCCGGGCATCGGGGTGGACACACCGTCGGCGTACTACTCGTTGTCGCGTGACGTCAACGGTGACTGGACGAGCTACTACCCGCAGGGACCGGAGTACCAAAATTACCTGAGGGCCGTGGCCGACAAGAACGGTCTGCGCGACCGCACCCGGTTCGGCACCGAGGTGACGGCACTGCACTGGGACGAACAGCGCGCGCAGTGGCAGGTGCACACCGTCGGTCCCGACGGCCGTCGCGATGTCGGCCACGCCAACGTCGTCATCCCCGCAGCCGGTTACCTGAACCGGCCGCGCTGGCCGGATCTCGAGGGTCGGGAGACCTTCGGCGGAATCAGCATCCATTCGGCGGAATGGGATCCGGGCCTGGATCTCACCGGCAAGAAGGTCGCGATCATCGGGGCGGGCTGCACCGCGGTGCAGATCGTGGATGCCTGCGTCGACCGGGTGGAACACCTCACGGTGTTCCAGCGCCAACCGCACTGGGTCGCGCCGCGCAAACGGCTGTCCGACGACGTTCCCGAGCATCGCCGGTGGCTCAACAACCACGTCCCGTTCCACGCCAACTGGGTTCGGCTGAAGTCGTTCTGGGGCACCGCCGACAACAACCACCCGGTGATCCTCCGCGACCCGGAGTGGGCGGCCGAACATCTGTCGATCTCGAAGGCCAACGATGTGCTGCTGCAGATCTGCCTGGACTACATCGACCGGACCTTCGGCGCGGGAAGCGAGCTCGCCGCCAAGGTCACACCTGATTTCGCGCCGTACGGCAAACGCATCATCCGCGACCCGGGCGGCTACTACGCCGCGCTGACCAAACCCCACGTCGACGTCGAGGCCGCCGAACCTGCGCGGGTGAACGAGGCAGGCATCGTCACCCAGGACGGCAGGCAGATCGATCTGGACGTCATCATCTACGCCACGGGGTATCACCTCGACTTCCTGTCGACCGTCGACATCCGGGGGCGAAACGGGGTGCGGCTCAGCGAGTTCTGGGGCGACAGCCCCAGCGCCTACCGTGGTGGCCTCGTGCCGGGATTCCCCAACCTGTTCATCTCGTCGGCGCCCAACTACAGCCCCGGTCACGGCGCCGGACACAACTTCGGCGTCGAGGTGATGGTGCACTACGTGATGGAATGCCTGCAGTTGATGGCCATCCGCGAAGCCACCACGCTGGAGGTCACCGAGGAGGCGTTCACCGACTACGTGCGGCAGATCGACGAGGCCATGCAGAACACCGTCTGGTGCCACACGCCCACGGCGCACACCTACTACCGCTCCGGCGGCGGTCGGATCGTGACGGCGTTCCCGTTCCGGCTGATCGATGTCTGGCAGAGCCACCGCGCCCCGATCGAGGAGGACCTCACTCTCTCATGACCAACCTGCTCAGTGGCAGAACGGCTCTGGTGACCGGAAGCAGCCGAGGGATCGGCCGGGCCGTGGCGCAGCGTCTGGCGGCCGAGGGGGCCGTTGTCGCGGTCACGGCACGCTCCTACGAGCCGTCACCCTCGGTGCGGGCAGGCCAGGCGACGGCGTTGCCCGGCACCATCGGTGAGACGATCGAACTCATCGAGGCCGCAGGCGGAAAGGCCTTCGGCATCGCCGCGGATCTCGAGGATGCCGAGCAGCGCGCGGCGCTGGTCGACCAGGTGATCGAACGGACCGGTCGCATCGACATCCTGGTCAACAACGCCGGCTTCGCCGACTACTCGATCATCGAGGACATGCCGATGGACACGTTCGACCGCACGGTCGAACATTATCTGCGCACGCCGTTCGTCCTCACGCAGGCCGCCGTACCGCACATGCGGAATCAGGGTGCCGGCTGGATCGTGAACATCGGCTCGGTGACCGGCCTGGCGCCGGTGCGGCCCTACCGCGAGTACAACAAGTCCTCCGGCGACGTCATCTACGCCTCCATGAAGGCTGCTCTGCACCGGTTCACGCAAGGCGTCGCGGCCGAACTGCTCGACGCCAACATCGCGGTCAACGCCGTGGGACCCAGCAGCGCGGTGCGAACTCCCGGCGCTGCCAGCCTGATCCCGGACACCTTTCCCACCGAACCCGTGGAATACCTCGCCGAGACGGTGCTCGCGATGTGCCATCGGCCTGCCGCCGAACGCACCGGACTGGTCGCCTTCAGCCTGCACTACCCGTGGTCACAGGGTCTTGCTGTGCACAGCCTCGACGGCCGGGATCTGCTGCCGCCGCTGGAGCCGCCCGCGTCGGCCAACCCGAACATCCTGCCCGCGGGCATCTGATTCAGCTCAGCACCGGGCCGGTGATGCCGCAGAAGCTGTGGCACACCCGGTCCCGGATGATCACGTCGGTGGTCTCCGGGTCGAACCAGCGATCCACCACGGCCCAGTGGATCGGGTGCATCAGATAAGGGCCCATCAATCCGGCGACGTCGGTGAACTCCTGCTCGAACACATGGGTCCACGTCGTGTCGCCGACGGCCTCGGTCACCTGGCTCAACTGCCAACTCAGGATCGTGCCGACATGGCGGGGCATCGCGGCGAGTTCGGCTTCGAAGCGCGCCACGGCGTCCGGATCGGTGCCCGGCGCAACCCGCAGCAACAGGGTGCGATAGACAGATCCCGTCGTGCCCGCGGTCACCGGTGCGCCGTGATAGGTCACGCCGTTGACCCGGGTGATCGCCGGATCGCGAAGCACCGCAGCGACTTCCGAGGCCTGGTCCCACTGGGTCTCGTCGGTGAAGCGGAAGTGGGCCAGGATGTCCCCGCCGTTGCGTGAACCCGGATCGGTGCACTCGACCACCCAACGGTGCGCACCGGCGGTTGCCGCGGCCTGCCGCAACGCGGCCAGGACGCGGTCGCGGTCATCTGCGGTGACGTCGACCAGACGTGTCACGTTGAACATGGCAATCACCCCTCGCACAAGATGTCGACATCGTCGGCCGCAGCCGCCACCGACCGGGTCCGTTCCTCCACCAGTTCGCTGATCTGCGACCACCATTCGCCCAGTGTCGGATCCGGCCTGCCCCGCCACGTCATCTGCCACCACGCCTGCGGGCCGGGTAGCGACCACGTGACGGTGACGGTGTTGGACCGGTCGTCGAACCAGATCGGCGGGCTGACCAGCACCCGCTCAAGGGTCATGCCGCGGCTGCGGGCGCCGGGGGCGTATTCGGCGAGGTACCGGTCGACGAATACTCGTGCCTGACCGGGTTTTGTGACAACCCGGTCGATGACGTAGACGGTCGCGGTGTCGGCCATGGACGAAAGACTATGAACTCCGTCGCCGGACTTCATGCGCGCTCCCGGCCATCGGGAGAGCCGGGTCGTCGCGGTTCGGCTGCGTGACACGGTGATCGGATGACCGACCTCAGCCCCGATCCGTTCGCTCCGGTTCAACTCGGTCCGGTGCGGTTGCGAAATCGTGTGATCAAGGCCGCCACCTCGGAAGGCCGCTCACCCGATGGCGTCGTGACCGATGACCTCATCGACTTCCACCGCGGGTTCGCCGAGGGCGGCGTCGGCATGACGACCGTCGCATACTGCTGTGTGTCGCCTCAGGCGGCGAGCGCGCCCGGGCAGATCGTGATGAACGCCAAGGCGTTGCCGGGTCTGCGCAAACTCACCGACGCGGTGCACGGCGCGGGAGCGGCGATCTCGGCGCAACTGGGGCACGCGGGCGTCGTCGCCCAGAAGAAGCTCACGGGTGTGACGGCGGTGGCTCCGAGCCGGTTCGTCAACCCGACCTCGTTCGCGTACTGCCGGGCGATCACGCGCAGCGAGATCGCCATGGTGATCGATCAATTCGGTGATGCCGCCCAGGTGGCGGTCGACGCCGGCTTCGACGCGGTCGAGTTGCACTTCGGACATCTGTACCTGCCGAGTTCGTTCCTGAGTCCTCTGATCAATCGGCGCAAGGACGAATACGGTGGGGACATCGACAACCGGTCACGGTTCGTCCGCGAGATCGCCGGGCGGGTTCGCGAGGTCGTAGGGGACCGTGTCGCGGTGATCGCCAAGCTGAACATGGACGACGGCCTGCCCGGCAGCATCTGGATCGACGAAGCGCTGCGCACCGCGTCGCTGCTCGACGCCGATCAGACGTTGGACGCCATCGAATTGACCCAGGGCTCATCGGTGTTCAAGCCGATGTACCTGTTCCGGGGTGATGTGCCGGTGCGCGAGTTCGCGCAGGTGATGCCACCGGCGATGCGTCCGGCGGTGCGGGTCGTCGGCAAGAAGGCCATGGGCTCTTACCCGTACGAAGATCTGTACATGCTTCCCGCGGCACGGCAGTTCGTTCCCGTCGTGCGCAACACCAAGCTGATCCTGCTCGGCGGTATCACCAACCGCGACCACCTCGAGACGGGGCTGCGCGAGGGGTTCGAGCTGATGGCGATGGGGCGCGCACTGCTGCGCGAACCCGACCTGGTCAACCGGATGATGACCGATGCGGGAACGCGCAGCCGGTGCAACCACAACAACAAGTGCATGGTGACGGTCTTCGGCCGCACGCACTGTGTGCTCGACCCGGATCAGCGTTACGGCGCGGCGATTCCGATGGATTCCACGAGAGCGCTGATGTCCGAACAGGCCTGAGCGCGCGCCTGTCGGCACAGGTCCAGAGACGGCATCGTCATGAAACCGTGGATACCGCCCTCGAAGTAGCGCGTCACAGTGGGTACTCCCGCGAGCTCGAGGGCCTCCGCATAGGCCAGGCCCTCATCACGCAGCGGGTCGTGGCCGGCCACGACCGTGATCGCAGGCGGCAACCCGGACAGATCGGCGTGCAGCGGCGACGCGTAGGGATGCACGCGGTCGGTTGCGGCAGGAACGTACTGATCCCAGTACCACTGCAGCGCCGGGCGCGGGTTGTAGTGGCCTGCGCCGAAACGGCGGTAGGACTCGTTGTCGAAATCGGCGGCGATCACGGGGTACAGGAGCACCTGTCCGGCGAGGTCGGGCCCGCCGCGGTCACGGGCCATCAGGGCCGTGACGGCGGCGAGGTTGCCGCCCGCGCTGTCACCGCCGACCAGCAGAAGGTTCTCGGCACCGCCCAGATCGGCCGCGTGCGCGGCTGCCCAGCGTGTCGCGGTGAACATGTCGTCGGCGGCCGCGGGCCACTGCCCCTCGTCGGGGGCGCGACGGTAATCCACCGAAACGATCACGGCAGGAACACGAGTCGCGATGTCTCGACAGAGTTCGTCATGGCTGTCGAGATCGCAGAACACCCACCCGCCGCCGTGGGCCCACACCAGGGTGGGGAGCGGGCGGGTCGGGGTGGCGGGCCGGTAGATGCGCACCGCCACATCGCCCGAAGACCCGGTGGCGGTGGCATCTTCGACGGCGGCCATCGGCTGAGGATGGGCGGCCGGCCGGAACCTGGCTTTGATGGCGGCCCTGGCCTGCGCCCCGGTCATGGTGTGCACCGGGGGAAATCCCGAGTCGAGGGCCTCGATGATGTCCGCGATCTGCGGATCGAGCCCACTCATGCGAGCGCGAGGTTGGCAGCCGGGTGGCCGGCGGGGGTTCCCGAGGGACCGCCGCGCAGCGGGCGCATCTGCTGCAGGGTCGGCGCGACCCGCATCTCGGCGCCCTGCATGGCACGCCAGATGCCCAACGCGGTCATCCGCACCGGTGCGGCCATGCGGTGGTCGAACACCATGCGGTTCATCGGTCCGCACACCGACACCGCCGCGACCGCCTGACCGGGATCGCCGATCGGGGCGGCCACGCAGCCCAGGCGCGGGAAGGATTCCTCGCGGTCGAACGCGATGCCGTGCGCCCTGACCTTCGCGAGTTCGCTGCGCAGCCGGCCCGAGTTGGTGATGGAGTACTTGGTGCGGCGCGCCAGCACATCGTCGGTGAGCGCCTCGACGTCGCAGTCGTCGGCGTAGGCCAGCACGGCCTTGCCGACCGCGGCGCAGTGGGCGGGCTGCCTGCCGCCGACACGGGTGGGGATGGCCGCGGCCATGCGGTTGCCGACCTTTTCCATGAACACCACATCGGGGCCGTCGAGCACGGCCAGGTGCACGACGAGTCCGGTCGCGGCGTGCAACTCGTGCAGCTTGGGGATCGCTGCCTTGTGCAGCCGGTCCTGGTGGACCGCCAGCGAGCCCAGCTCGACCAGGCGCATGCCCAGTTCGTAGTCGCGTCCGTTGCGGCGGAGCCACCTCAGTTGGACCAGTCGCTCAAGCATGCGGTGGGCCGACGAGCGGGGCAGCCCGGTACGGCGCACTACCTGGGCGAGGGTCAACCGGCCCGGACCGTCGAATGCGTCGAGGACGAGGGAGATGCGGTCGATGACGGCGCTGGGCGTATCCGCGGCTGCACCTTTTCCACTGGTCACAGGCGATTCGACGGTGATGGTCATGAGGTCCTCCATTGGACGGGCCGTTACTACTAGTCGTCATATGACTAATAGGAATATGACTATCACACATATGTGCGCGGTGTCACGCTGTGGGGTCGTTTATGCGTCACGTCATAAGACAGGCGCCCCCGAACCGAGGTTCGGGGGCGCCTGTGAACGTGTGGACAGCGTGCGTCTACGTGGGGGGCCGGTGCTCACGGCTGCATCGCCCGCGGCAGGTCACTGACCCACTGATGGCCCCAGTAGCTGTCCGCGGTGATCTCTTCGGCGGTGTAGTGCTGCTCGTCGACCCGCATCCCGTCGGTGCCGAACTCGATATCCCAGTCGCCGGGAGCGCGCACGTAGAAGGACACCATCTTGTCGTTGGTGTGTCTGCCCAGCGTCGACGACAGCTGGAACCCGTCGGCGTTGACCCGGTCGAGGGCCTGTCCGACCGCGTCCAGCGAATCGACCTCCACCATCAGGTGGACCAGGCCCGGGTCCCGCAACGTCGAGGCGGGGCAGAGGGCCAGGCTGTGGTGGCGTTCGTTGACTCCGAGGAAGCGCACCCGTACGGGACCGAACTCCGGGGGCACGGGTACCCGGAATGCGCCGCGCGACTTGAAACCGAGTGTCTCGGTGTAGAACTCGAACAATCCGTTGACATCGAGCGCGGGGAGCACCACGTGCCCGAGGCCCTGATCGCCGGTGACGAACCGCGCGCCGAACGGCGTGACGACCGGGCTGTGGTCGAGCACCGGACCGTGGAACACCTCGAGGGAGGTGCCTGCCGGATCCTCGAACGCGATGACCTCCTCCACGCGCCGACTGTCGGCTTCGGCGAGCGACAGTTGTTTGTGGGGCACACCCGCAGCGTCCAGCGCGCGCTTGACCTCCTGCAGGGCGGCGTGGTCGCGCACCTCCCAGCCGACGGTGACGATCTTGTCGACATCGCCGGGGGTCACGATGATGCGGGCGCAGCGTTCGTCCATCCGCAGGTACAGCGCATCCGGATCGGGACCCTTGCCCTCGGCGAAACCGAGTACACCGAAGGCGAAGTGACGCCACCGCTGCATGTCCGTGGCTTGGACGGTGACGTATCCGAGGCTCTTGATCATGCTCGTGGTCTCCTGCTCAGATCATCGCCCGCAGCGGGCCCTGTGGGTCGACACCCAGCGAGCTGAGTGCCGAGGCGTGGTAGACGGTGCCCGGCACGTGGATGGCGTGCGCCTGCCCGACGTGCACGTCGCGCCAGTACCGCTGCAACGGCTTGTCCATGCGGGCGGCGTTGCCGCCGCAGCGCGCGAAGATCTCGTCGACGGCCGACACCGCCCGCCACACGGCGCGGATCTGGGTGCGCCTGCCCGCGGCCCGGTCTTCGAAGGACACCTCTTTGCCCGCGGCCACCATGTCGTAGACGCGGTCGGCGTTGGCCAGGAGTTCCTGGCGCGCGGCGTTGATGTCCGCGGCCGCCTCACCGATCGCGTACATGACGTATGGGTCGTCCTTGACGGCCACACCGCTGGAGTTGACGCGCTGGCGCTGATAGTCGAGCGCCGCGGCCAGTGCGCCCTCGGCGATGCCGATCGTCGCCGAGGAGATGCCGAGCGGGAACATCGTCGACCACGGCATCAGGTACAGCGGTTCGGTCATGCCGGCCTCGCGCTGCGCGGTGCCGTCCATGACCTTCATGCCGTCCATGGTTCGGTACGCCGGTACGAAGGCGTCCTTGACGATGACGTCCTTGGAGCCGGTGCCGCGCAGGCCCACGACATCCCACGAATCGTCGACGATCTCGTAGTCCTTGCGCGGGAGGATCATGTGCAGCATCTGCGGCGGCATCAGCGGGGTGCCGTCCGCGTCACCGACCATCGCGCCCAGGATGATCCAGTCGCAGTGGTCGGTTCCCGAACTGAACTGCCACCGGCCGTTGAAGATGTAGCCGCCGTCGACGGGGACGGCGACGCCTTGCGGCGCATAGGGGGACGCGACCCAGGTGTCGACGTCCTGGGCCCAGATCTCTTCTCCCACCCGCGGGTCGGCATACGCGAGCTGGTAGGGGTGGACACCGACCACGCCGTTGATCCAGCCGGCCGACGGATCCAGCGCGGCGGTCGCCATGACGGTCTCGGCGAACTCGCGCGGGTGGACCTCAAGCCCGCCATGCTTTTTCGGCTGGAGCAACCGGATGCTGCCGACCTGCTTCATCGTCTTGACCGTGGTGTCGGTCAGCTTGCCGATCCTCTCGGCCTCGACGGCTTGTTCGCGTAGCTGGTCGGCGAGTTCAGCGATACCGTCGATCACCCGTTTTGTCATGGAACCGATCGTGGACCGTACCGGGCACACACCGTCGGGTGTTTCCCGGTCAGCGGAAATCAGAACTCGATCCTGATCCGGTCCGACACCGGACGCGCCTGACAGGCCAGGAAGAGCCCATCCGCGATGTCCTGCGCATCGAGAATCGGGGTGTCGCCGCGTTCGATCTCGCCGTCCAGCACGGTCGCCGCGCACGATCCACAGCTGCCCTCACGGCATGAGTACGGCACCTCGACACCTGCGGCCAGCATGGTGTCGACCAGATTGCGGTCGCGCGGCCAACGAAGTCGGTGCACCGTTCCGTCGAGTTCGATCTCGGCTTCGGCAGCGCCGGCATCGGTTCCGGGGCCGGCCGGCTCCGAGACGGGCACGTCTTCGGCGAACGGGTCTCCCGACAGGGATTGGAACACCTCAAGGTGGATGCGTCGGCGCGGAACCCCGGCCTCGGTGAGCGCGGCCCGCACCACCGCCATGAACGGCTCTGGACCGCAGATGAACGACTCGTAACCGCTGAACAACTGTGCGAACCCGCACAACTGGGCCCGCGTCGGCAGGCCCTGGACCGATTCCAGCCAGTGCAACACC
>Ga0182740_1000405_pt1 | contig 52437 bp, 50 predicted proteins | sample eDN5th37CKraftBY_FD_128872 | JGI IMG/M metagenome (GOLD analysis project Ga0182740, IMG submission 128872) | Enriched backyard soil microbial communities from Emeryville, California, USA - eDNA 5th pass 37_C Kraft BY (version 2) (version 2) | ecosystem: Environmental > Terrestrial > Soil >...
GACGTCTGGCCCAACGACATCTCCCGCCTCGAACGCGGACTCAAACGCGACGACACCCTCGCCGCCAACTACCGCGAGTACCTCAGCGCCGCTTGACCCGTAACACGAATAGGAGCATCAAGTGAGAATGTCCTGATGGGACTGTTCCGGAGCTCGGATGAGGATTTGCCTCACCCCTCCAGCTCCACGCGCCAAGCCGAGAGCTTGTCCTCGAAGCGCATGGTCTGTGCCGGGCTGGTCGATGGCATCCGCACATAAGGCAGGGGCACCTCGCCGACGAGACGGCGATAATTCGCCTCGGCCGCAGCACCGTTGAACACCACACGCTCAAGCGAGGGATGCGACGCGAAGAACCCGGCAAAGTCATTGGGCACCATGCTGTCGCGCTCCACCGCCGAATCCAGGCTCCCGACGCGCCGGCATGAGCGCAGTACATCCCACACCGCAATGCCGTGCGACGTCACCGCCGAAACCCGCTCGGAATAGGCAGCATCCGGAGCGAACCCGTAGAGAGAACCCATGATGCGCCAGAACGCATTGCGCGGATTGCCGTAGTACTCGCTCGAGGCCAGTGACATCACGCTGGGCATGTTGCCGAGGATGAGGACACGAGGAGCCTCGCCGACGATGGGCGGCAGACCGTGCAGCACGCTGCTCACGACATCCCGATCAGTTGCGACACCGTGACGAAACGGTATCCGGCTGACTGCAATTCGGAGATGATCCGCGGCAGCGCCGCGCGCGTCGGCCCGCGACTGCCGTACATGGCATGTAGCAGGATGATCGAACCCGGGCGCACCTGGTCGACGGTCTGCGCGACGATCTCGTCGGCCGTGGGTTCGGTCGCCGAGTCGGGTTCCACATCCCACGTCACCGAGATCCGGTCATGCTCCGCAAGGTAGCGGGGGAGCGACCAGAGCTTCTTGCCGTACGGCGGCCGGAAAGTGATGGGCCCGGTGTAGCCCGTCGCGCGGATCGCGGCATCGGTGCGTTCCAGCTCGGAAGCAACGGTTTTCGATGACATGAGCACCATGCGCCGGTGCGAGAAGCTGTGGTTGCCGATCTCGTGTCCGGCCGCCGCGATGGCCGCACCCAGATCGGGTGCGGCTTCGAGTTCGCGCCCGGTCAGGTAGAACGTCGCGGGCACCCGCGCGGCGGCCAGCGTGCGCAACACCTCACGGGTCGCGTCGGTGGGCCCGTCGTCGAGCGTCAACGCGACGACCTTCTCGGGCGTCGGAACGCGATGAACCAACGTGCCGGCCACCTGGAACGTCCGCGAATTCGACAGCCAGTAACCACCCGCGAGAACAACCACCACACACAAGACGAGCGCCAGGCACACCGTCAGCACGCGTCGTCGCATGCGTCTTGTATACCTGGCGCCCGTGTGCCGGAAAAACGTCAGCTCAGGTGGTGCACCTCCTGCAGGCCGTACACGGGAGTGTCCATGCCCTCGTAGCGGGCCTTGAGCTGCAACGCCAAATACAGTGAGTAGTGGCGTGATTGGTGCAGGTTACCGCCGTGGAACCACAGGTTCTCCTGCTGGGTGGGCTTCCACATGTTGCGCTGCTCGCCCTCCCACGGGCCCGGATCCTTGGTGGTCCCGGAGCCCAGGCCCCACACCTTGCCGACCTTGTCCGCGACGTCCTGCCCGATCAGGTCGGCGGCCCAGCCGTTCATGGAACCGAACCCGGTCGCGTAGACCACGACGTCGGCAGGCAGTTCGGTGCCGTCGGCCAGGATCACCGAATCCTCGGTGAGACGCTCGACCTGGCCGTGCGCCAGCTTGATGGTCCCGTCGGCGATCAGATCCGAAGCGCCGACGTCGATGTAGTAGCCCGAGCCGCGGCGCAGGTACTTCATGAACAGACCCGAATCGTCGTCGCCGAAGTCCAGTTCGAAGCCGGCGGCCTCCAGGCGAGCGTAGAACTCCTTGTCGCGCTCGCGGATCGCGTCGTAGATCGGCTTCTGGAAGTCGGCCATGATGCGGTACGGCAGCGAGGCGAACGTGAGATCGGCCTTCTCCGTGGTCATCCCGGCCGCGACGGCACGTTCGGAGTACAGATCGCCGAGGCCGAGATCCATGAGCGAATCGGACTTGACGATGTGCGTCGAGGACCGCTGCACCATCGTGACGTCGACGTCGTTCTCCACCAGCGCCTTGCAGATGTCGTGCGCGGAGTTGTTGGAACCGATCACCACGGCACGCTTGCCCACGTAGCGGTCGGGGCCGGGATGCTGGCTCGAATGATGCTGGTCGCCACGGAAGATGTCCTGGCCCGGCAGCGTGGGGATGTTCGGCTTACCCGACATGCCGGTCGCGAGCACCAGCTGCGTCGGGCGCAGCGTCACCTTCTCGCCGTTGCGATCCACCTCGACGGTCCAACGCTTTTCGTTCTCGTCGAACGACGCCGAGAGGCACGTCGTGGAGCTCCAGTACGGCACCTCCATGACCTTGGTGTAGAACTCCAGCCAGTCGCCGATCTTGTCCTTGGGCGCGAACACCGGCCAGTTGGGCGGGAACGGCAGATATGGCAGGTGGTCGTACCACACCGGATCGTGCAGGCACAGTGACTTGTAGCGCTTGCGCCACTGGTCGCCGGGACGTTCGTGCTTGTCGACGACGATCGCGGGCACACCGAGCTGACGCAGCCGCGCACCGAGGGCGATGCCGCCCTGGCCGCCGCCGATGACGACGATGTACGGCTGCTCGCTGTAGCCCAGCGTCAGCTGCTCGTCGAGGCGCTTCTCGGCCCAGGACCGGCGGTCGGGGTCGGAGCCGTGCACGGCGCCCAGCACCCGCTTGGGGCCTTTCGGCTCCTCGTGGCCCTTGAGCTCCTGCAGCGTGGTCAGCAGCGTCCAGGCGCGGTCGCCGGTGTCGTCGCTGCGCAGCCGCAAGTGTCCGTTGCCGCGGCCGGTCGCGGTCTCGAACTCGATGAACGCCGACGTGATGACGGTGTTGCCGTCGACGTCCTCGGTGGGCGGTTCTGTGGTCTTGAAACCCGATGGGTCGGTGTCGGCGAGTCGCGCGGAGAGCATGTCCGCGATGCCCTCGTGCCCCTCGACGGTCTTGATGTTCCAGGTGAAGGCAACCAGATCGCGCCAGAAGCTGTCGACGGCGAACTTCGAGACGACGCGCTCGATGTCCCGGGCGGCCAGGGCCGACTCGAAGTCGGCCAGCCAGGCGTCGACGCGTTCCTGCGGTGACAGGGTTGCCAGTGGTGCGGCGGTGGTCTGTGTCATGTGTCCCAGACCACACCGAGTGAAACGGTGTGACAAGAGTTGCACGGGGTTGCAGTGCAACGGTCTGCAACCCTGTCGCATGTGTCGTGGGTCACTCTTAACTGAGGCGCATGAAAGCTGCCGTCTATCACGGACCCAACAAACTGGAGATCGCTGACCTCCCCGAACCGCAACCGGGACCGGGCACGGTCAAGGTGAAGGTCGGGTTCAACGGAATTTGTGGCACTGACCTGCATGAATACTATGCGGGCCCGATCTTCGTGCCCACCGAACCGCATCCGCTGACCGGACAGGTCATGCCGCTGACCATGGGGCACGAGTTCGCAGGCACCATCACCGATGTCGGTGCGGGTGTCACCGGGTTCGCCCCGGGCGACCGCGTGGCGATCGAACCGATCTACCGGTGCGGCCACTGCGCGCCGTGCCGCGCAGGCAACTACAACGTGTGCCAACAGATCGGTTTCCACGGCCTGATGTGCGACGGCGGCATGGCCGAATACACCGTCGTGCCGGTCGACATGCTGCACAAACTGCCTGACAACGTGTCGCTGCAACTCGGCGCGCTGGTGGAACCCATGTCGGTGGCGTACCACGCGGCGACCCTGGGCGACGTGGGTGCGGGCGACACCGCGGTGGTCTTCGGTGCCGGCCCCATCGGCATCGGGTTGTGGTTCGCCTTGCGGGGCAAGGGACTCGAGTCGGTGTACGTCGCCGAACCGTCACCGACGCGGCGCGCCGCGATCGAGGCGCTCGGTGCGCAGACACTGGATCCGACGCAGGTCGACGTGCCCGCGTTCATCGCCGACGTGACCGGTGGGCGTGGGGCCGATGCGGCCTTCGACGCGGCCGGGGTGGCGCCGGCGATCGAGGCCGCCACCGCGAGTGTCGGTTCGCGACGGCCGACCATCAGTGTCGCGATCTACGAGAAGCCGTTGACCACACCGCTGCTGAACCTCGTGATGAACGAGTCCCGTATCCAGGGCTCGCTGTGTTACACGTCGGCCGACTTCGAGGCGGTGATCGCCCTGATGGCCGACGGCGTGTACGACACCACGGGGTGGGTCACCACGATCGGCATCGACGACGTGATCGACGAGGGATTCGAGGCACTGCACGCGGGCCGCAAGATGAAGGTCCTCATCGACCCGGCCATCTGACGGGACAACCAAAAGCAAAGGAGCACAACGTATGTCATTGCAAGGAAAGGTCGCGCTGGTCACCGGCGCGGGCCGCGGGATCGGCCGGGGTATCGCACTGCGACTGGCGCAGGACGGCGCCGACATCGCGCTGGTCGACGTCACGGCCGACGGCATCGACGCGGTGGCCGACGAGGTCGCCGCGATCGGTTCGAAGGCCACGACGTTCGTCGCCGACGTGAGCGACCGTGACGCGGTGTTCGCGGCTGTGGAACACGCGCAGTCCGCACTCGGCGGGTTCGACATCATGGTCAACAACGCGGGCGTCGCACTGGTGGGCCCGGTCGCCGAGGTGACGCCCGACGACGCGGCACGCGTGTGGGGCGTCAACGTCAACGGCGTGCTGTGGGGCATCCAGGCCGCTGCGGCCAAGTTCGTCGAGCTCGGCGTGCCGGGGCGGATCATCAACGCATCGTCGATCGCAGGTCACGACGGGTTCGCCATGCTCGGCGTGTACAGCGCCAGCAAGTTCGCGGTGCGGGCGCTCACGCAGGCCGCGGCAAAGGAGTACGCCTCGTCGGGAATCACCGTCAACGCCTACTGCCCGGGTGTGGTCGGCACGGACATGTGGGTCGAGATCGATCAGCGGTTCGCCGACCTGACCGGCGCCGAGGTGGGTGCGACGTTCGATCAGTTCGTCGGAGGCATCGCCCTGGGCCGCGCCGAGACGCCCGAGGACGTCGCGGCCTTCGTGTCCTACCTCGCCGGACCCGACGCGGCTTACATGACTGGTCAGGCGCCGATCATCGACGGCGGACTGGTCTATCGGTAGGTCGATTGGCCTCAGGCTTGTGACATGGCGCACAATCGTTGGTGATGCCCGGTCCCTCGACGCCTGAGCCCGCGGTCGCCCCCGGCGACGACCCGCGGCGTTACGCGATGCTCCTGGCGGAGGTCTATGACGCCACGATGTCGGGCGTGCGGGGGCCCGCACGGCCGCGGCAACTCATCGAAGATTCGTGGAAACGATTGCTGGGCAAAGGAATTCATCCCGAGCAGCACATCCCGCCGGATGTGGACACCAGCGGGCTGGACATGCTGCGCCAATCGTCGGGTCTGATGGCCGTTCTCGACGACGTGTCACGCGGCCTGGAAACGGTGATCGACGACGGCGAGAACATCCTGGTGCTCGCCGATGCGCGGGGCCGGGTGCTGTGGCGGTCCGGTTCGCCGCGCGTGCTCAAGCTCGCCGACCGGCTCGGGTTCATCGAGGGCGCATCGTGGGCCGAGAGCTCGGTGGGCACTAACGGCATCGGCACGGCCCTGGTGTCGCACCGTGCGGTGCAGGTGTTCTCGGCCGAGCATTTCCTGCGTAGCCACCATTCGTGGACGTGCGCGGGCGCACCCATCCGTGACCCGCGTACGGGTCATGTGATCGGCATCGTCGACGTGTCCGGGCCTGCCGACACCGTGCACCCGACCACGGTCGCGCTCGTCGACCTCGTGGCGCGGCTGGCCGAGTCCAAACTTCGCGAGGCGCACGACCGCACCCTCAACCGGTTGCGTGCGGTGTCGGCGCCGATCCTGTCCCGCATCGGCCGCCCGGCCCTCGCGGTCGACGCGGAAGGGTGGGTGGCCGCGGTCGACTCGCTTCCGCTGCACAACCGGATCCTGCTGCCGGAACGGGGTTTACCGGGCCGCGCGTGGATCCCGTCGCTGGGCATGTGCGATGTGGAGGCGCTGCCCGACGGCTGGCTCGTGCGGGTCTCCGACGACACCGAGGCCAGCCCGGCGCCGACCCGCGTCACGCTCGATCTGCGCGACGGCAACGACCCGTCACTGGAGATGACGGGGCAGTTCGGCAACTGGCGGCGCAGCATATCGATCCGTCACGCCGAGATCCTGCTGGTGCTCGCAACCGCCCGGCAGGGGCGTTCGGCACCGGAACTCGCCGGTGACCTGTACGGCGACCGCACACGCGTGGTCACGGTGCGTGCCGAGATGTCGCGCCTGCGTAAACAGTTCGTCGGCATGATCGAGGGCAGGCCCTACCGCTTCGGCGACGCGGTGGCCGTTGACGTCCGCTATCCGCGTGACATGTCGACCCTGCTGGGCCCGTCGACCGCGCCCGCGGTCAGGGCGGTCCGGGACACCGCCTGACCGGTATACGTTGATGTGGTGTCGCAACAGGTGCAGCCGGACATCCAGCCACTCCTGGAAGGGCTGGACGGCGCAGCGCGGTCGCAGCGTGAGGAACTGATCAACTGGCTGCTCAGCCGTGGGATCTCGGTCGACCAGATCGGTCAGGCGATCACCCCGATGTTGCTGGCGTCACGCCGCGTCGCGGGTGACGACGGGACGTACGTCTCGGCGCGCGAGATCAGCGAGCAGACCGGCTTGGACCTCGACCTGCTGCAGCGGCTGCAACGCGCGATGGGGCTGCCCGCGGTGGAGGACCCCGACGCCGCGGTGCTGCTGCGCGCCGACGCCGAGGCCGTGACGTTCTCGCAGCAGTTCATCGACCTGGGCATCGACGCCGATCAGGTCGTGCTGATCACGCGCGTGCTCGCCGAGGGGCTCAGCCGTGCCGCCGAGGTGATGCGGGCCGCGGCGCTCGCCGCGGTGCTGGAGCCCGGAGCCAGCGAACTTGAGACCGCCAAAGCGGCCGAGGGCCTGGTGGCCGAGGCCGCCCCGCTGCTGGGCCCGATGATCCAGGACATGCTGTTCGTGCAGCTTCGACACGCCATGGAGACCGAGGCCGTCGACGCCTCCGAACGGGCCGAGGGTGTTCCGTTGCCGGGTGCGCGGCTGGTCACGGTGGCCTTCGCCGATATCGTCGGGTTCACCCGCCTCGGCGAGGTGGTGCCGCCGGAACAGCTTGAGCAGCTGGCGAATTCACTGGCCGAGGCCACCCGCGACGTGGTCCGGCCGCCGGTGCGGCTGATCAAGACGATCGGCGACGCCGTCATGCTGGTCAGCCCCGAACCGGCCGCACTGCTCGACGCCGTGCTGAACCTGGTGGCCGCCACCGAGGCCGATCCGGAGTTTCCGGGGCTGCGTGTGGGGCTGGCCACCGGCATGGCCGTGAGCCGCGCGGGTGACTGGTTCGGCAGCCCGGTGAACCTGGCCAGCCGGGTGACGGGTGTGGCCCGGCCGGGCACGGTGCTGGTCGCGGAGTCGACGCGGCAGGCGATCGCCGCCGACGACGACAGGTTCAGGTGGTCGTTCGCCGGCGCGCGGCGTCTCAAGGGCATCAAAGGTGACGTGAAAATGTTTCGGGCCCGGATGCGGGATCAGTGAAAGGGAATGGCAGCGACATGCGTATGAAGAAGGTGCTGGCGGGTGGGATCTCGGTGTTCGCCCTGAGCTTCGTGGTGGCAGGCTGCGGCAGCGATACCACGGCCGAGCAGGCCCAGACGACCTCGGCGGCCGCGGCCCCTTCCACCACGCAGCAGGGGCGGCCCCACAACGATGCCGACGTGATGTTCGCGCAGCACATGATCCCGCACCACCAGCAGGCCGTGGAGATGAGCGACATCATCCTGGGTAAACCCGACATCGACCCCCGTGTCACCGACCTGGCCGATCAGATCCAGGCCGCGCAGGGCCCGGAGATCGACCAGATGCAGTCCTGGCTCAAGCAGTGGGGCAACCCGCCCATGGGTGATCACGAAGGCATGGGTGACCACGGCGGCATGGCGGGCATGGTGTCGGACGCCGACATGACGGCACTGCGCGACGCGCAGGGTGTCGACGCGGCCAAGCTGTTCCTCACGCACATGATCGCCCACCACGAGGGCGCGATCGACATGGCGCAGGAAGAGGTCAACGAGGGCCGGTTCGAGGATGCGGTGCAGATGGCCCGCACGATCGTGATCACGCAGGAGCAGGAGATCAAGGACATGCGGCAGGTCCTCGACTCGCTCTGAGAAGCGGGAAACATTTCATGCTCATACCCTAGGGGGGTATAGTATGTGGCATGACAACCCAGACCGTCACAGTCACTGGCATGACCTGCGGACACTGCGTCACCTCGGTGCGCGAAGAGGTCGGCAGCATCCCCGGCGTCACCACGGTTGACGTCGACCTGGCGACCGGTCAGGTGACGATCGGCAGCGACCGTCAGCTCGACGACGAGGCGATCCGCGAGGCTGTCGCGGAAGCGGGCTACGCCGTTGCGAGCTGACGCCAAGATCGCCGCATTCGGCGCCGGACTCGTCGCGGTGTTCGCCGCGGCGTTCGGCGTCGGATCGGTGTGGGCGGACGAACCGGACGCACCGGCCGCCGGCTACTCCCTTGAGTTGGCCGACGAGTCGGTGGCGCCCGGCACGCAGGTGCCGCTGCGGTTCCGCATCGTCGACGCATCGGGCGCCGCGGTCACCGAGTACGACGAAAACCACGAGAAAGACCTGCACCTCATCGTCGTCCGGGACGACCTGACGGGGTATCAGCACGTGCATCCGACCCTCGACACATCAGGCACCTCGAAAGGCACGTGGAGCGTGCCGCTCGACGTGCCCACCGGCGGCAAGCACCGTGTGTTCGCCGACTTCGTCCCGGCCGGCGCCTCCGGCGTGGTGGCCGAGGCGGATCTGCGGGTAACCGGTTCCGATGAGCCGCAACCGCTGCCCGCCCCGTCGAACACCGCGACCGTCGACGGATACACCGTGACCCTGACGGGATCGCCCGTCGCGCAGAGCGCATCGGAGCTGACGCTGTCGGTGAGCCGTGACGGCAAGCCGGCGGACCTGCAGCCCTACCTGGGCGCCTATGGGCACCTGGTCGCCCTGCGTGCGTCGGACCTGCACTACCTGCACGTGCACCCGATCGGGGACAGCCCGGGCGACGTCGCGTTCCACACCGAGTTCCCCAGCGCGGGCGACTACCGCCTGTACTTCGACTTCAAGCACGACGACGTGGTGCGCACGGCCGAGTTCACGGTCGCGGTGCCCGAAGGTACGGGCCATCAAGACGGCCACCAAGACGGTCACCAAGACGGCCACAGCCACTAGAAGCCACTGAGAGGAAGAACCGTGACCACTGCCACCGGGCGTGTCGAGTTGCAGATCGGTGGGATGACGTGTGCCTCGTGCGCCGCACGCATCGAACGCAAACTCAACAAGCTCGACGGGGTCACGGCCTCGGTGAACTACGCGACCGAGAAGGCCAGCGTCGAGGTGGCCGGCGAGGTCTCGCCCGAGACGCTGATCGAGGTCGTCGAGACCGCGGGCTACACCGCGCACCTGCCCGCGCCGCCGCAGCCGGAAACCGGTGGCACAGAACAGGATCCAGAGGACCGGGCCACCGATGCGCTGCGCACCCGTCTGCTGGTGTCGGCCGTGCTCACGGTGCCGGTGATCGCGATGGCGATGGTGCCCGCGTTGCAGTTCACCAACTGGCAGTGGCTTTCGCTGACGCTGGCCGCGCCGGTCGTGGTGTGGGGTGCGTTGCCGTTCCACCGCGCGGCGTGGCTCAACCTGCGTCACGGCACCGCGACCATGGACACCCTGATTTCGATGGGCACGCTGGCCGCGTTCGGCTGGTCGTTGTACGCGCTGTTCTGGGGCACCGCCGGTGTTCCCGGGATGACGCATCCGTTCTCACTCGTGGGTTCGCACACCGACGGTGCGGGCAACATCTACCTCGAGGTCGCCGCCGGGGTCACGACGTTCATCCTGGCCGGACGCTACTTCGAGGCCAAGTCGAAACGACGCGCCTCGGCCGCCCTGCGCGCGCTGATGGAACTCGGTGCGAAGGATGTCGCGGTACTGAGGAACGGTGCGGAACAACGTATCCCGATCGACCAGCTGGCCGTCGGCGACGAGTTCGTGGTGCGGCCGGGGGAGAAGATCGCCACCGACGGTGTGGTGGTCGACGGGTCCTCGGCGGTCGACGCATCGATGCTCACGGGTGAATCGGTGCCCGTCGAGGTCGGGCCGGGCGATCAGGTGGTCGGGGCCACGGTCAACGTCGGCGGACGACTCGTGGTGCGCGCCAACCGGATCGGGTCCAACACGCAGCTCGCGCAGATGGCCCGCCTCGTCGAGGACGCGCAGAGCGGCAAGGCGCAGGCGCAACGCCTGGCCGACCGGGTGTCGGCGGTGTTCGTGCCGATCGTCATCGCGCTCGCGGTGGCCACTCTCGGATTCTGGCTCGGCACAGGCGGATCGGTGGCGGCGGCGTTCACCGCCGCGGTCGCCGTGCTGATCATCGCGTGCCCGTGTGCGCTGGGGCTGGCCACCCCCACGGCCCTGCTGGTCGGTACGGGCCGCGGCGCGCAGCTCGGCATTCTCATCAAGGGGCCCGAGGTGCTCGAATCCACGCGGCGCGTCGACACCATCGTGCTCGACAAGACCGGCACCATCACCACCGGATCGATGACGCTGCTCGACGTCGTGGTCGCCGACGGCGAGGACCGCGACGACGTGCTGCGTGTGGCCGCGGCCGTCGAGGACGCCTCGGAGCATCCGATCGCGCGTGCCATCGCCGCGGGTGCGAGGGAGCGGACGGGTGAACTGCCCGCCGTCGAGGGTTTCGCCAACATCGAGGGCCTGGGCGTCAAGGGCACCGTCGAGGGCCGCGCCGTCGTCGTCGGCAGGCCCCGGTTGTTCGCGGACCCCGAGAGATCCCTGCCGCGCAAGCTCGCCGACGCGATGGAGGCCGCGCAGGCGCAGGGACGCACCGCGGTCGTCGTGGGCTGGGACGGCACCGCGCGCGGTGTGCTCGTGGTCGCCGACGCGGTCAAGGCCACGTCGGCCGAGGCGATCGGACAGCTGAGGAAACTCGGTCTGCAGCCCATCATGCTGACCGGTGACAACGGCGCGGCGGCACGCGCCATCGCCGATCAGGTGGGCATCGACGACGTCTACGCCGAGGTGCTGCCGCAGGACAAGGCCGACGTGATCAAACGACTGCAGGCCGAGGGCAGGGTGGTCGCGATGGTCGGCGACGGTGTCAACGACGCCGCGGCGCTCGCGCAGGCCGATCTGGGGCTGTCGATGGGCACGGGTACCGACGTCGCGATCGAGGCAGGCGACCTGACCCTGGTGCGTGGCGACCTGCGTACGGCCGCCGACGCGATCCGCTTGTCCCGCAGGACATTGGCGACCATCAAGGGCAACCTGTTCTGGGCGTTCGCCTACAACGTGGCGGCACTTCCGCTCGCGGCCGCGGGCCTGCTGAACCCGATGCTCGCGGGTGCGGCCATGGCGTTCTCGTCGGTGTTCGTGGTCAGCAACAGCTTGCGGCTGAAGCGTTTTCGCTGACCGTCACTGCACCGGGTAGGTGACGCCCTCGGACGGCTGGACTATCACGAAGCCGTTGCCGTGGAACGCCACCTGCATGGCCTCACCGGAGCCGCGGCCGATCAGCGCACCGGCCTTGAAGCTCATCTTGAGCTGGGTCTGCAGGTTGGCCGACCACGCCACCACGGCATTGGTGTCGGCGAACGTCGGCGCCTCGGACGCGTCGAGCACCACCGGCGGACCGTCGGTGGTGAGCGCGACCCAGCCGGTACCGCGCAGCATGGTGTTGAACAGGCCGCCCGCGACCATGCTGCCGCCGCGGACGCGTTCGATGTTCCAGTCGAGGCTCGACGAGAACGCCAGCACGTTCTTGCCGCTGACCGAAAGTGCTGTGTTGGTCAGTTGCAGCAGGTGCACGTCGAACGAGCGGTCGGCGAGGAACACGTCACCCTGGCCCTGGCACCGCATGAGCGGCAGCCCTTCACCCGTCAGCGCCTTCTTGATGAACTTCGACGCGCCGCCACCTTCGAACGCGAAGTCGACGTTGCCCTGGTAGGCCACCATCGAACCCTGCCGCGCCATGAAAGGCTCGCCGAGGCGCACGCGCAGCATCTTGCGGTTCTGGTTGGCGATCGCGGTCGCCTCCTTCTCGCTGAACCGCCCGTCGACCAGTTCGCCGCTGATACCGGCGAACCCGTCACCCTGGGGCTGAGGCTGGGCCTGTGCGGGCCCCGGACCCGGCGGGGGCCCGAGCGGCGCGCGGTGCAACTGACCCTGGTGGGACACCTGGTCGGTCCACGACTGCCCGTCCCACCACCGGTATTCGTAGCGGCCTTCCGGATCGGGCAACCACTGACCGTTCATGGTTTTGCTCCTCGGCTCGGGGTACAGGACCGACCACGAGAGTAGGTCACCGGTGGCATCCTGGTGACATGGCAAAGGAAATCGACCGCACGCGCGCACGGGGCGCGGTGGCGGTCATCAGGCAGCATCCGGGCATGGTGCTGTTCGCCCTGTCGCCGGTGCTCGTGGCGCTGGGTGTCGTGTGGTGGGTGTTCGGTGCCGGCTGGGCGGCTCTGCTGCTCGTGGCCCTGGTCCTCGTGGGTGGTGCCGCGCTGCTCATGCGCTGATCCGGCGAGTGGTTCGCCCTGGGTGAACACTGCCCTACCAGCGATGTAACGGTGTAATCATGTAATCATGAGGCATCAACACCACCGCCGCGACGCGAGCGAAGCAGCAGAGTGGTTCGCCGGGCGCCTGCCCGATGGGTGGTTCACCGGCGATCCCACCGTCATCGTCGACCGCGAGGAGATCACGGTCATCGGAACCCTTCCCGACGTCGAAGGGGAGAGCGAGGCCAGAGCATCCGGCCGCGCGGCCAAGTTCCGCGAGGAGACCCGCGGCGAGCGCATGCGCATCGCCGACGAGGCCCAGGACCGGTTCGGCCGCAAGGTCTCCTGGGGTGTGGAGGTCCGGTCGGGCGACAAAACCGAGCGAATCATGTTCACCCACATCGCCGTGCCTGTCATGACGCGGCTCAAACAACCCGAACGCCAGGTGCTCGACACCCTGGTCGACGCGGGCGTGGCCCGGTCACGTTCGGACGCGCTGGCCTGGTCGGTGCGCCTGGTCGGTCAGCACGCCGACGAGTGGCTGGCCAAGCTGCGTGAGGCCATGAAGACCGTCGACGACCTGCGCGCCGAAGGTCCCGGCGTCTAGGGGAGCTCAGACCCGGGTCATCTCCCAGTACCTGCCGTGGCGCGCGAGCAGTTCCTCGTGTGTGCCGCGCTCGATGATCCGCCCGGAATCCATCACGAGGATCAGATCCGCGTCACGGATCGTCGAGAGCCGGTGCGCGATGATGAAACTCGTGCGGTCGCGGCGCAGTTCGGCCATGGCATGCGCGATCAGCAGTTCGGTGCGCGTGTCCACCGAACTCGTGGCCTCGTCGAGCACCAGCAGTTTCGGCCGGGCCAGCACCGCGCGCGCGATCGTGATCAACTGCTTCTCGCCTGCGCTGATCGCGCCGCCGTCGTCGTCGACGCGGGTGTCGTAACCATTGGGCAGGGTGTGCACGAACCGGTCGACGTACGCCGCGGTGGCCGCCTCGATCACCTCGTCCTCGTCGGCGTCGGGCCTGCCGTAGGCGATGTTGTCGTAGATCGTGCCCGCGAACAGCCACGTGTCCTGCAGGACCATGCCGATCGACGCGCGCAGCGATTCGCGGCTCACCGAGGCGATGTCGACGCCGTCGATCGTGATGCGGCCGGAATCCACGTCGTAGAACCGCATCAACAGATTCACCAGCGTGGTCTTGCCCGCGCCGGTCGGCCCCACGATCGCGACCGTGCTGCCCGGTTCGGCCACGAGCGACAGATCCTCGATCACCGGGGTGCCCGGCACATAGGAGAAGCTCACGTGCTCGAATTCCACGCGGCCCGTGCGCACGTCGGCGCGACGAGGTGAGTCGGCGGATTCCTCCTCGGTGTCGAGCAGGTCGAAAACCCGCTCGGCGCTGGCGATCCCGGACTGCAGCGTGTTGTACATGCCCGCGACCTGCGTGAGCGGCTGGTTGAACTGCCGCACGTACTGGATGAACGCCTGGATGCTGCCGAGCGTGATCTGCCCGGTGGCCACCTGCAGGCCGCCGACGACCGCGACGGCCACGTAGCTGAGGTTGCCGATGAACATCGTGGCGGGCGACACCAGACCCGAGAAGAACTGGGCGCCGAAACTCGACTGCTGCGTCTCGGAGTTCAGTTCCGCGAACTTGCCTGCCGCGGCCTCGCGGTGCCCGAACGTCTTGACGATCGTGAAACCGCTGTAGGTCTCCTCCAGATGCGCGGCCAGGCGTCCGGTGTTGCGCCACTGCGCGACGAACAGCGGTTGCGAGCGACGCGTGATCCACCGCGTCACCCACAGCGATGCCGGCACCGTGACCACGGTGAACAGCGTGAGCAGCGGCGAGATGGTCAGCATCATGACCAGCACCGCGAACACCGTCAGCACCGAGGTGAGCAACTGGCTGATGGTCATCGACACCGAGTTCTGGATGTTGTCGACGTCGTTGGTGACACGGCTGAGCACCTCGCCGCGCTGCCGGGAGTCGAAGTAGGACAACGGCAACCGGTGGATCTTTTCCTGCACCTCGGCGCGCAGCGCCACCATGGTGCGCTGAACCGTGACGTTGAGCAGCCGCGCCTGCACCCAGACCAGCAGCGCGGCAACCAGATACAGGCCCAGCGCCAGCGCCAGCGTGCGGCCCACGGCACCGAAGTCCACGCCCTGCCCGGGCACGATGTCCATGCCCGACAACAGATCCGCGAACGTCCCGTCACCGCGGGCGCGGGCGGCCTCGACGGCCTGCTCCTTGGTGAGCCCGGCGGGCAGTTCACGTCCGATCACGCCATTGAACAGCAGATCGGTGGCGTGGCCCAGGATCCGGGGGCCGATCACGCCGATCGCGATGCCCCCGACACCCAGCAGGATCACCGCGAGTGTCAGTGCACGTTGCGGCAGCAGGCGTTTCGCGAGCCGGATCGCCGAACCCTTGAAGTCGCGGGTGCGCTCGAGCGGGGCCTGCGGCAGCGCGCCGCGGCGCATCAGCGGCCCGCTCACCGTGGTTCTCCCGCGGTGAGCGCCTGGGATTCGGCGAACTCGGCGTAGATGGGGCAGTCCGCCAGCAGCGTGTCGTGGGTGCCGATGCCGACGACGCGGCCGTCGTCGATCACGACCACCTGATCGGCCTCGATGACGGTCGAGATGCGCTGCGAGACGATCACGACCGTCGCGTCGGCGGCCACCTCGCGCAGCGCGTCGCGCACGCGGGCGTCGGTGTGCACGTCGAGCGCCGAGAACGCGTCGTCGAACAGGTAGATCGCCGGACGGCGGATCACCGCACGCGCGATCGCGAGCCGCTGGCGCTGCCCACCCGAGAAGTTGATGCCGCCCTGCGCGACCGGCATGTCCAGGCCGTGGGGGTGTGCGCGCACGAAGTCCTCGGCGGCCGCGACGCGCAGCGCTTCCCACATCTCGTCCTCGGTCGCATCGGCCCTGCCGTAGCGCAAGTTCTCGGCGACGGTGCCCGAGAACAGGTAGCCGCGCTGCGGCACCAGGCCGATCGCCGACCACAGTTGCTCGATGTCCAGATCGCGCACGTCGATCCCGTCGACGCGCAACGATCCGGAGGTGACGTCGTAGAGCCGGCAGATCAGGGAGATCAACGTCGACTTGCCCGAACCCGTCGAACCGACCACCGCGGTCGTGGTGCCGCGCGGCACGGTGAACGACACGTCCTGCAGCACGGGCCGGTCGGCGCCCGGATAGCAGAACGTGGCGTCGTGCACGGAGATGTCGCCCGCGATGGCCGCCGGCCGTACGGGATCGGCCGGGTTGGTGATCGCGGTCTGCGTCGAGAGCACCTCTCCGATGCGGTCGGCGCACACGGCTGCGCGCGGGAAGATCACCAGCATGAACGTCGCCATCAGCACGGCCATGAGGATCTGCATGAAGTAGGCCAGGAACGCGATGAGCGATCCCACCTGCATCTGGCCCGCGTCGATGCGCAGGCCGCCGAACCAGATCAGCGCGACGCTCGAGACGTTGATGACCAGCGTGGTCACCGGCAGCATGAGCGCCTGCCAGCGGCCGGCCTCCAGCGCGGAGTCCGACAACCTCTGGTTGGCCTCGGCGAAACGCACGCGTTCCAGCGGTTCACGCGCGAACGCCCGGATCACCCGGATGCCGGACAACTGGTCGCGCAGCACGCGGTTGATGCCGTCGATGAGCGACTGCATGCGGGTGAACACCGGCATCAGGTGGCGGATGATCCAGTAGTTCGCCAGGCCCAGCACCGGCACACTGACCAGCAGCAACCAGGACAGCCCGGCGTCCTGGTGCAGGGCCATGAAGATGCCGCCGATCGACATGATGGGCGCGGTGATCAGCATCGTCACGGTCAACTGCACCAACTGCTGGATGTGACCGACGTCGTTGGTGGTGCGGGTCAGCAGCGACGCCGCGCCGAAGCGCCCGGCCTCCTCGGCCGAGAACGTGGTGACGTGCGTGAAGACCGCGGCCCGCAGATCGTGGCCGAAGCCCGTCGCCGCGCGCGCCCCGAAGAACACCGCACCGACCGCGCACACCACCTGCAGCGCTGTGACGCCCAGCATCACCGCGCCGAGTTCGACGATGCGGGCCGTGTCGCCCTTGGCGACGCCGTCGTCGATGATCGCGGCGTTCACCGTCGGCAGGTACAGCGACGCCATGTTGCTGATGACCTGCAACACCGAGACCACGGCCAGCAGCCACCGGTACGGCCGCACGTACTGTCGCAGCAGCGCCCAGAGCATCCCGCTACTCTCGCACACGATCCTGAGTCCGCCGCGCACCCTCGGCACGTCACAGGCGAGTGCTGTGACGTGGAAACTCCTGGTCAATCGGCCTGTCGGTGGTTGGTGCCAACCGCTGCCGCTACAGTGCATGGCGTGACACTCCGTACGGCCGCTTCGCCGAAAGCCCGCAGCGCCAGAACGTTGGCGGTTCTGGCGGCCGCAATGGTTCCGGTGTTCGCCGCGTGCTCCACCGACGAACCCGCATCCCCCGAGGTACCGCAGAGCGAATCGCCGAGCGCAGGCGCACCCACGCACGGCCCGTTCTTCCCGCAGTGCGGCGGCATCAGCGACCAGACCGTGTCCGAGCTGACGCAGGTGCCCGGACTGGTCAACACCGCCACCAACTCGTCGGGCTGCCAGTGGCTCCAAGGTGGCAGCATCCTGGGCCCGCACTTCTCGTTCACGTGGTTCCGGGGCAGCCCGATCGGCCGTGAGCGCAAGACCGAGGAACTGTCCCGCGCCAGCGTCGAGGACATCAACATCGAGGGGCACGGCGGTTTCATCGCGGTCGGCGAGGATCCGCTGAAGCCCGGTGACGTCACGCTGTGCGAGATCGGCATCCAGTTCGACGACGACTTCATCGAATGGTCGGTCAGCTACAGCCAGAAGCCTTTCCCGGATCCGTGTGAGGTGGCCAAGGAGCTCACCCGCCAGTCGATTGTGAATTCCAAATGAGTCGCCCAACCACGCTGCGCAGAAGTGTCGCTGCGCTCGCCACCGGCCTGGCGGTGCTCGCCGGGGTGACCGGCTGCAGCCGCACGATCGAGGGAACCGCCGCCAAGGAGGGCTCCGGCGGCGGGCCGAGCAACAACAACTCCGAGCGGCAGTACCCCAACCTCCTCAAGGAGTGCGAGGTGCTCACCGAGGACATCCTGGCCGAGACGGTCGGTGCCGATCCGCTCGACATCCAGAGCACGTTCGTGGGCGCGGTGTGCCGGTGGCAGGCCGCGAATCCCGCGGGCCTGGTGGACATCACCCGCTTCTGGTACGAGCAGGGCAGCCTGGACAACGAGCGTCAGGTCGCCCAGCAGCTGCAGTACGCCATCGAGTCGCGCCGCATCGCGGGCGTCGATTCGATCGTCATGAAACCCAACGGCCTCAACGGCGCGTGCGGAGTGGCCAGCGACGCCGCGGGCGTGGTCGGCTGGTGGGTCAACCCGCAGGCGCCGGGTCTCGACGCGTGCGGCATGGCCATCAAGCTCATGGAGCTCACGCTCGCGACCAACAGCTAGCGGGGTACGTGGAAGGTCACGAGTTGCGCGCCGCCCAGCGCCAATTCGTCCCACGGCCCGTCGAACCGCAGCACCGCGATCGCCGACGTGGGGAACTTCTGCGAGATCTCCTCGGCCACCGCGACGTTCGCACCGTCGTCGAGGCCGAGCGCGACCGACGACATCGCGGGCTCGTGCCCGACCACCAGCACCGTGTCGGGTTGCGTGCCGAAGCGTGACACCACGTCGTTGATCTCGCCGATCACCGTTCCCGGCACCGCGTCATAGATCTTCTCGACGTATTCGGTGGGCGCGTCGATTCCCGTGCGCGCCAGCGTCTGGCGCGTCCTGGTGGCCGTCGAGCACAGCACCGCGTCGATTCCCGGTGCGTTGGCGCGGATCCAGTCGCCGGCCAGCGCCGCCTCCCGGACACCGCGTGGTGCGAGGGGACGCTCATGGTCGACGACACCGTCGGGATAGTCCGACTTGGCGTGACGCATCAGCAGCAGGGTTGCCATGGGGATCACGATGCCATGCCGACGCAGGTCCCGGTACTTGTCGGTCCCCGGCCATACACTCGCCTTGCCTGATCGAGAAGCCCGATCGACAAGCAAGGAGAGGGGACGGGGCCGATGCGTTTTCTGCACACCGCCGACTGGCAGCTCGGGATGACCCGTCACTTCCTCAACGGTGAGGCGCAGCCACGGTATTCGGCCTCGCGCCGTGAGGCCGTCGCGAGCCTCGGCGAGATCGCGAAGCGCACGGGTGCCGAGTTCGTGGTGGTGTCCGGTGACGTGTTCGAGCACAACCAACTCGCGCCGCGCGATGTCAGCCAGTCGCTTGAGGCCATGCGCGCCATCGGCGTACCGGTGTACCTGCTGCCCGGCAACCACGATCCGCTCGACGCGTCGTCGGTGTACACCAGCGCGTTGTTCGTCGCCGAACGCCCCGACAACGTCGTCGTGCTCGACCGCGCGGGTGTGCACGAGGTCCGCCCGGGCGTGCAGATCGTCGCGGCGCCGTGGCGGTCCAAGGCGCCCACCTCCGACCTCATCGGCGACGTGCTGGCCGATCTGCCCGCCGACGGCGTCACGCGCGTGCTGGTGGGGCACGGGGGCGTGGACATCCTCGATCCCGACAAGAACAAGCCGTCGCTGATCCGCATGGCCGCCGTCGAGGACGCGCTGGCGCGCGGCGCGGTGCACTACGTGGCGTTGGGGGACAAGCACTCCCGCACCGAGGTCGGCGGCAGCGGCCGGGTGTGGTACTCGGGCTCGCCCGAGGTCACCAACTACGACGACATCGAATCCGATCCCGGTCATGTGCTGGTGGTCGACATCGACGAGAACGACGCGCGCCGTGCGGTGCGCGTGGAGTCCGAGAAGGTGGGGCGCTGGCGGTTCGTGACGCTGCGCCGTTCGGTGGACACCGACCGCGACATCGCCGACCTGGACCTCAACCTGGACCTGCTGGACGACAAGGAACGCACCGTGGTGCGCCTGGCCCTGACGGGCTCACTGACCGTGACCGACAAGGCCAAGCTCGACGAGTGCCTGGACCGCTACGCCCGGCTTTTCGCCGCGCTCACCACGTGGGAGCGGCACACCGACATCGCGGTCATCCCGGCCGACGGGGAGTTCGACGACCTGGGGATCGGCGGATTCGCCGCCGCCGCAGTCGACGAGCTCGTGGCCACGGCACGCTCGGAGGCCGCCGAGGCCGAGGATGCGCGTGCCGCGCTGGGGTTGTTGCTGCGTCTGGTCGACCGCGACAAGGGGGCCGCGTGAAACTGCATCGTCTCGTCCTGACCAACTACCGCGGGATCACCCACCGCGAGATCGAGTTTCCCGATCACGGTGTGGTGGTGGTCAGCGGCGCCAACGAGATCGGCAAGTCGTCGATGATCGAGGCGCTGGACCTGCTGATCGAGGCCAAGGACCGGTCGTCGAAGAAGGAGGTCAAGCAGGTCAAGCCCACGCACGCCGATGTGGGCGCCGAGGTGTCCGCCGAGATCTCCACGGGCCCATATCGTTTCCTGTACCGCAAGCGGTTCCACAAGCGCGCCGAGACGCAGCTGACCATCCTGTCGCCGGTGCGTGAGCAGCTCAGCGGTGACGAGGCACACCAGCGCGTGCTCGCGATGCTCGCCGAGACCGTCGACACCGATCTGTGGCAGGCGCAGCGTGTGCTGCAGGCCTCCTCCACCGCGCCGGTCGACCTGTCGGGTTCCGACGCGCTCGCACGGGCGCTCGATGTCGCTGCGGGCGAGGCGGTTTCGCTCTCAGGTGACGAGCCGCTGCTCATCGAGCGCATCGAGGGCGAGTATCAGCGGTACTTCACCGCGACGGGCCGGCCGACGGGGGAGTGGGCCGCGGCGGTCAAACGCCTGCAGGCCGCCGACGCCGAGGTGGCGCGGTGCGCGGCCGCGGTCGCCGAGGTCGACGACGCGGTGCACCGGCACCAGGAGTTGAGCGCCGAGGTGTCGCGGCTCGCAGGTGAGTGCGAGCAGGCCACGCAGCGGCTGACCGCCACGCGCACCGCGGCCGATGCGGTGAACGCGCTGCGCCAACAGCTCAAAGAGGCCCAGGTGGTCGCCGAGGCCGCCCACGTCACGCACGCGGCGTCGGTCGCCGCGCTCACCGAGCGCCGCCGCATGCGCGCCGAGATCGACGAGCGTGCCGCCACCATCACCGAACTACAGGCCGCACTGGTCACCGCCGCCGAGGAGGCCGAGACCGCGCGTGAGGTGGTCACCGCCGCCGAAGAGGAGGCCGAGCGCGCCAAGGCCGCGGTCGCCGACCACGAGGCCCGCGTCGACGCGGCACGTGCGGCCGTCGAGCGGCTGTCGGACCGCGACGAGGCCGACCGCCTCGACATGCGCCTGGCCAGGATCGACGCCGCGACGCGTGAGTTGCAGGCCGTCACCGACGAGCTGAAGACCATCACGCTCGACGACACCGCGATGCGTGCCATCGAGAAGGCGGCGCTGGCGGTCGAGCGTGCCGCGGGTCAGGCCGAACTCGCCTCGGCGCGAATCGAACTGGTCGCCCAGAACGGCCTCGACGTGCGCGTGGACGACGCCACCGTCGCGCTGCAGGCCGGCGCCGAGTGGTCGGTCAGCACCACCACCCGCACCGAGATCGACGTGCCCGGTGTGCTGAGCGTGCGCGTCGTGCCGGGAACGCCCGCGGCCGAGACCCAGGCCCGCCTCGACGACGCGCAGGCCGTGCTCACCGCGGCGCTGCAGGCCGTGGGCGCCGAGAGCGTGGACGCGGCCCGCGTACTCGATGCGCGCAGGCGCGAACTGCTCGGCAGCCGCGACCGGTTGCGCGCGACGCTGGACGCGCTGGTCGGTGACGACGACATCGCGCGGTTGCGCGACCGCCTCGCCGCGCTGCGTGCCGGCCAAACCGACGACGGCGGACTGTTCGATGTCGAGGGTCCCGCCGACATCGACACTGCCAGAGCCCAACTCGCGGCGGACGTGGCCGCGCACCGCGAAGCGGTCGCACACTGCGAGACGGCACGCAAGGCCGTGGCCGTGGCCGCGGCGCGCGACACCGAGAAGTCGACGCGCCTGAGTGTGCTGCGTGAGAAGCTCGCCGCGGCGCAGACCGAGTTGACCACGTGCAGTGAGCGCCTCGAGGCGCAGCGTGCCGGCACTCCCGACGAGGCGCTGGCGCTCAAGGTGCAGGCCGACGACGAGCAGGCCAAGGCCACCGCGGCGCGCGTGGCGACCCTGCGCGACGAATTGGACCGCAGCGCACCGGATTCGGTGCTCGCCGAACTCGCCGACGCCCAGCGCCACGCCCAGAGTGTGCAAACCCGCCACGACGCTGCCACGGAGGGCCTGCGTGAGGTGTCCGCGCAACTCAAGGTGTACGGCACCGAGGGGCGCAAGGGACAACTCGACGAGGCCGAGACCGAACGCGAACACGCCAACGCCGAGTACCTGCGGGTGCACCGGCGTGCCCGCGCGGCCGAACTGCTGCGGTCGGTGATGACGCGGCACCGTGACGCCACGCGTCAGCGCTACGTTGACCCGTTCCGCAACGAGGTGCAGCGCCTGGGCCGCCTGGTGTTCGGCGAGGACTTCGAGGTGGACGTCGACAGCAAGCTGCGCATCTCGACGCGCACGGTGTCGGGCCGCACCGTGCCGTACGAGTCGCTGTCGGGCGGTGCCAAAGAACAACTCGCGATCGTCGCGCGTCTGGCCGGGGCCTCTCTGGTGGCCAAGGAGGACACCGTGCCGGTGATCATCGACGATGCGCTGGGCTTCACCGACGCCGACCGGTTGACCAAGATGGGTGCGGTGTTCGATGCGGTGGGTGGTGACGGGCAGGTGATCGTGCTGACCTGCAGCCCGGACCGGTACGCCAGCGTGCACGGCGCCCACCACATCGCCTTGACCGGTTAGCCTTTCGCGCCGTCGGTGAGGCGCACGCACGCCTCGATGCCGTCACCGATCGGCAGTGTCAGCGTCCGGTAGTGCCCGCATGTCGCCAGATGGTCGAGCAGTGCGCCGTGCAGATCGCGGCCGCCGAAGTCGAGGTTGACGTCGTCCACCAGGATCAGCGTGCCCGCACGCAGGTGTGGTTCGAGAACCTCGAGCACTGGCAGCGCCAGGTCCGGCCAGCCGTCGAGGAGCACCAGGTCCACCGGTCGCGGCACCTGTGCCAGGGTGTCCCTCGCGTCGCCGATGCGCAGGTCGATCAGGTCGCCGAGGCCGGCGGCGTCAAAACTGTGTTGTGCCGCAGCGGCTTTGCCGGGTTGCAGTTCGGTCGTGATCACGGTGCCGCCACCGTTGTCGCGCACCGCGCTCGCCAGGTAGATCGTCGATACCCCGAACGACGTGCCGTACTCCACGACGGTGCGTGCGCCGGTGGCGCGGGCGAGCAGGTACAGCAGTTCGCCGCCGGTCTGTGAGACCGACATGTACACGTTCTTGAGCAGTTCGGCCCGCTCGGCCGGAGCTGCGTCGAGGGGGAATTCACCCACTTCGGCGAACGCTGCCGCATCGCCGTCCTGTTCGGCGCGCAGAAGGCCGTGCAGCACAGTGGAAACCGGATCGGAAGTCAGTGTGGTCGTCATGACTTCACGCTATGCTCACAGCCAGTTGCGTTCCAGTGCAAGTTTGGTAATCGATAGTTATCAGGAATGGAATCAGTGTGGACCCTCAGCTGGACCTCAACCTGCTGCTCGCACTCGACGCCCTGCTCGATGAGCGCAGCGTCGGTGGGGCGGCCGAGCGGCTGCACACGTCCGCCCCGGCGATGAGCCGCACCCTCGCGCGGCTGCGGCGGGTGCTGGACGATCCTGTGCTGGTGCGTGCGGGCCGGGAGATGGTGCCGACACCGAGGGCGCTGGCGCTACAGGGCCGTGTGCACGACGTCGTGCAGCAGGCCAGGGCGGTGTTCACGCCGCCGGAGGTGCCGGATCTGCCGAACCTGCGGCGCACCTTCTCGGTTCAGCTCGGCGACGGTCTGTTCAGCCACTGTGGGCCCCGTCTGCTGGCGCGTGTCCACGCCGAAGCACTCAACGTCACGCTCAAATTCGTGGGCGAGAGCCACGAGGACACCCACTCGCTGCGCGAAGGATCGGTGGACATCGAGATCGGTCAGGTCCGGCGCACCGAGCCGGAGACCATCATCGAACCGCTCGTCGAGGAGAACTGGGTGGGCGTCGCGCGGGCCGGCCACGAACTGACCGGCAAGCGGGTCACACTCAAGCGCTTCGCCGATGCCGAGCACGTGGTGTTCTCGCGCCGCGGCCGGCTGCGCGGTCCGGTGGACGACCTGCTGGCCGAACACGGTTTGCGCAGACGCGTCGTGGCGTGCGCGCCGAGCCCGGCCGGTGGTCTGTTCCTGATCCAGAACAGCGATCTGGTCGGCATGCTGCCCGCGGGTATCGGCGCGCAGGCCATCGCCACGTTCGCCCTGCAGACCTTCACGATCCCGCTCGAGCTGCCGCCGCTCGTGATCGGCATGGCCTGGCATCCCCGCTTCGACGCCGACGGAGCGCACCGCTGGCTGCGTGACTGTGTGCGCTCCGCGGTGCGCGGACCTCAGAAGTAGGCGTTGGCCGGAACCGGCGTGCCGTGCAACAGGTTCTGGCCGATCACGCGGGCCTTGTAGGCCACGGGGTTGTGCAGCGTGATGGTGCGGATGTTGCGCCAGTGCCGGTCCAGGCCACGCTGACGACTCGCGGCGCTCGCGCCACCGAGTTCGAGCAGCCGCGTGGCGGCCTCGGGTGCGATGTCGTCGAGATGCACCTTGACCTTGGCGACCTTGAGTTGCGCCTCGGCGGCCAGGTCGGCGTCGGGCACCCCGTCTTTCGCGGAGTCGGTCGCCGCGCCGATCGCCGCGGCCGCGTCCAGCACGGCCGCACGCGCCACGTAGGCCGTGCTGGCGAGTACGCCGAGTTGGCGTTGCAGCAGCGGATCGTCGGTGGGCCGCTCGGCGACCGCGTGGCTGAAGTTCCGCTCGCGTGAACGCAGCAGCGCCACACCGTCGTCGACCACATTGGCCAGGATGCCCGCCACCACCGCGTGGATGAACAACTGCAGCGACGCGTACTGCACGGTGGGCGCCGGATCGGCGTCGTACGGCGCATCGGTGAGCACCTCGTCGGGTGACACGGCGACGTCGGTCAGCACGGTGGTCCCGGTCCCGGTGCGGCGCTGGCCGAAACCGTCCCAGTCGTCGACCAGGCGCACGCCCTCACGATCGGCCGGGATCACCACGTTGGCCACCGAATCGTGGTCGGTGGTCGCGGTCACGGTCAGGTAGTCGGCGAACAGGGTGCCGGTGCTGTAGAACTTCTCGCCGGAAAGACGCAGCGCGCCCGGGTTGGCCGGGTCGGGCAGCAGGCGCGTGTTGAACACCAGGCTGCCGACGGCCAGCGATCCCTTCTCGCTGAACGCGTTGCCGAAGATCTTGCCGTCGGCGATCTCGCGCAGCCAGCGCTGCGACACCGGATCCGAGGAGGTGCGCAATCGCTCCTCGGTGAACCAGAAGTGGGTCCGGAAGATGTGGGCGACAATGGGATCCGCCTGTGCCACGTCGATGACCGCGGAGAACAGTTGCGGCACGGTGAATCCCGCACCGCCCAGTGACTCCGGCAGCCGCAGTGTGCCGAAGCCGGCGCGTTTGAGCGCATTGACCTCGTCGAAGGGGTTCTCGTCACCCAGGTCTCGGTCCTTGGCGCCCGCGGCGATCTTGGCCAGCAGCGCCGACCACTGCGGGCTGCCCGGGATGATGCGTTTGGCGTTCTCGACGGTCGTCATGCCTTCGTTGTATCGGGGCCGCACCCCACGGGCACTGCTTTGGATCAGCCCGAACCAAAACGTGCGGGCAGAATGGTTCCCGATGGCAAACCACGGTCGCAAGCACGCCACGCTTGCCGCGTTACCCGGGGTGCGGGCGGTCCGCAGACCCGTGGCCCCCGGCGCCGACGAGCAGTTCGACGTGTTCTACGTGCGCGCGGGCCGCAAATCGCGCCATCCGGTGGTGCTCATCCCGGGCGGACCCGGTGTCGCGTCGATCCAGCAGTACCGCGGCCTGCGGCGGCGTCTCGCAACCTCTGGTCTCGACGTGATCATGGTCGAACACCGCGGGATCGGGATGTCGCGGCGCACCGATGCCGGCGCCGATCTGCCGGCCGAGGCCATCACGGTGGAGCAGGTGCTCGACGACATCGCCGCGGTCCTCGACGATGCGGGCGTCGGCACGGCCGTCGTCTACGGCACGTCGTACGGTTCCTATCTCGCGTCCGGGGTGGGCGTGCGTCACCCGGGTCGCGTCGCGGCCATGGTGCTCGACTCCCCGGTGCTCTCGGCCCACGACCTCGACGAGATGCGCACCGCCATCCGCAACCTGCTGTGGGAAGGTACCGGTCCGGACACCGCCGCGCTGGCGCCCAAGGTGCGCAAACTCGTCGAGACCGGGAGGCTCACGGGCGGTCAGCTCGCGGGCCTGCTGTACGGCTACGGCGGCGCGCGGTTGCTCGACCGCCAACTCGACCTGCTGCTCGACGGGCACACGCTGTTGTGGCGGACGCTGGGCCGGCTCGGTCGCGTGTCGACGCGGAAGGCGCCGTACCGCAACGAGATCGATCTGGTGGGACGTATCGCGTTCCGCGAGTTGAACTACGCGGGCGTACCCGACGGCCTGCCGCTCGATCCCGCCCTCGAGATGGCGGAGATGGCCCGCGCCACCAAATTCCACGAACCGTTCGAGGCCGAACCCTACGATCTGACGGCCGAGATGCCGAAGTTCACCTGGCCCACGGTCGTGGTGTCGGGCGGGCGAGATCTGATCACCCCGCCCGCGCTGGCCCAGCGGGTGGCGTCCCTGATTCCCGGCGCGACACCGGTGTGCATGGCGACCGCCGCGCACAGCATCGTCGACACCCGCGAGCGCGCCGCGATCGCGATCATGCAGGCGGTGTGCAACGGTGCGGCCGAACAGCTTCCGCACACCGCCGACAAGCTCGACGCGTTGCCGCCGCGCATGCCGATCCGGCTGCTGGTGGCCGCGATCTCGGCCGCGGTCGCAGCAGAGGGCATGGCCGACAGCGTGCTGCCCGCTACTTCATGAAACCGACCTTGGTGATGTCGATGTCACCGATGCCCGCGGGCCCGTAGTTGGCCAGGTTGCTGCGCACCGCGACGTTGCCCGGGCTCTGGAACAACGGCAGGCTGAACACCTCTTCCCAGATCAGCTTGTCGAGTTCGTTGGCCATCGTCCTGGCCTTCTCCGGATCCAGCTCGCCCATGGTGGCGATCGCCTTGGTGTCGACCTCCGGGCTGCTGATCCTGCCGAAGTTGCTGTCGGCGTCGGTCGTGTAGATCTGGTTGAGGCAGCACAGCGAGAACGCGTCGCCCACCCACGAGAACTGCGCGATGTCGAAGTTGCCCGGGATGATCCAGTCGGTGAAGAACCCGCTGCCGGGCTTGGCCTCGATACGCAGCTCGACGCCGATCTGCGCCAGGGAGTTCTGCGCGATCGTGGCGATCTGCCTGGTGCTCTGCGAGTCGTAGAGCACGTCGCGGATGGTCAGGCGCTTGCCGTCCTTCTCGCGGAACTGCGCACCGGGCTTGAGCGTCCAGCCCAGTGCGTCCAGTTCGGCCTTGGCCTTCTCCGGGTCGAACGCCACCACCTCGCTGTTGTCCTGGTAGCCCTCCTGACCGGCCACGAAGATGTGGTTGTTCAGCGGCTTGGGATCGTCGGCGAGCCCGCGCTGCGCCACGGTCGTGATGATGTTGCGGTCGATGCCCTTGGCGACCGCCTGCCGTAGCGCCTTGTCGGCCAGGATCGAACCGGGCGCGCCGTTGAACGTGAAGTGGTACCAGCTGGGCGATGGCGCCCGGCGGATCGAGATGCCGGGGGTTCTGCGCGCGATTTCCAGCTCGTCGAGCGATGCGACGCCCGTGGCGTCGAGTGCGTTGTTCTGCAGTGCGGGGATCCGGGCCGCGTCGTCGAGCACGGTGTAGGTGATGCTGTCGAGCACGGGCGGTTCGCCCCACCATTTCGGGTTGCGGGTCAACTTGATCCGCTGCGCGCCGCGGTCGACGTTGGAGACCATGAACGGACCGGCCGACGGTCCGGGACCGTTCAGCTGGCCCTTGTTGAACACCTCGGGATCGGACGTGCTGCTCTTGGGCAGCAGCATGGTGTTGCCCGCGAACATGCCCTGCCACTCCGAGAACGGCTCGGCGAACGTCACGACGGCCTGCCGGTCGTCGACGCCGCGGGTGACCGAGGCGACCCGGTCGGAGCCGTTGAGCGACGCGATCTGGAACGCCTTGTCCTTGCCGCTCGTGGCGTGGATCTGCGCCGCGATGTCCTCCCACGTGATGGGTGTGCCGTCGGTCCACACGGCCTCGGGGTTGATGGTGTAGGTCACCACCTGCGGATCGGTGCTGGTGAGTTCGACGCTGGTGAAGTAGTCGGTGTTGACCGTGGTCGAACCGTCGGGACCCACGCGGTAGGCGCGCGGCAGCGTCGCGCGCATCAGGCCGCCCAGGCTCGCCTCGTTGCCGTCGATGTGCAGCGTGTTGAAGTTCGACGGGAAGCCGGGGAGCGCCAGTCGCAGGTTGCCGCCCTGGCGCAGGTTGGCCACGTCCTGCGGGTTGATGTCGTTGGTGGCGCCGACCTCGGCGGTTCCGCCGGCCGACGGTATGTCGCGCTCGTCGCTCGTGCACGAGGTCATGGCCATCGTGACGGCGCCGACGCATGCGGCGGCGGCGAGGCGTCGCAGAATCGAGGTGGTCTTCCCGCTGATCGGCTTCACCCCGCCGATGCTAGAGGTAACTGCGCTTAGGTGACGGCATTACCCGCCGGGGTCGGGTTGCGGTACGGCGGCCAGCAAGCGCCGGGTGTACTCGTGCCGGGGATGGGCGAAGACGTCATCGCTGGGTCCCTGCTCGACGATCGAACCCTTGTACATGACCGCGACGTCGTGGGCCAGGTGTTTGACCACGGACAGGTCGTGGGAGACGAACAGATAGGACAACCCGAATCTGTCCTGCAGGTCGAGTAGCAGGTTGATGATGCCGGCCTGAATCGACACGTCGAGCGCGGACACCGGTTCGTCGAGCGCGATGATCTTGGGGCGCAGCGCCAGCGCGCGGGCGATGCCGATGCGCTGTTTCTGCCCGCCCGAGAACTCGGTGGGGTACCGCGCGGCGTCGGTGCGGCGCAGGCCGACCACCTCGAGCAGTTCGGCGACCCGCTCCGAGCGCGCGGACTTGTCGAAACCGTTGGCGATCAACGGTTCTGCCAACACGTCGAACACCGGCAGGCGCGGGTCCAAGCTGGCCACGGGGTCTTGGAACACCACCTGCAGATCGGTGCGCAGCGTGCGTCGTGCGGCGCGGTCGAGTGTCGCGACGTCGGTGCCGAGCACCTCGATCGAACCGGACTGCGGCGCCGCGAGATCCAGGATCTGGTGCAAGGTGGTGGACTTGCCCGAGCCGGATTCGCCGACGATGCCGAGCGTGCGGCCCTGGCGCAGTTCGAAACTGATGTCGTCGACGGCCTTGACCTCGCCGACCTGGCGGCGGAACACCGCACCCTTGGTCAGCTTGTAGGTCTTGGCCAGGCCCTGCACGCGCAGCACCACGGGTGCGTCGCCGGTGGGTTCGGGAGCCTGCGGTCGCGCTTCGACGTGGTAGATCTCGGACGCCGAGCGTTCGGCGACCTCGTCGGTGCGGATGCAGGCCGCACGGTGGTCGCGCGAATTCGTCGACACCGCGACCAGTTCCGGCTCGGCGGCCGTGCACTCGTCGATCGCGAGCGGGCAGCGCGGGGCGAACGGGCATCCGTGCGGTATCGCGGTCAGGGCCGGGGGAGCGCCGGGGATCGGGATCAGGCGGGTGCCCTGCGGTGCGTCCAGACGCGGCACCGAGCCGAGAAGTCCCACGGTGTAGGGCATTCGGGCGTTGCGGTACAGCTCACCCACGGCCGCCTGCTCGACCGTGCGGCCCGCGTACATCACCAGGGCGCGGTCGGCGAACTCGGCGACCACGCCGAGATCGTGCGTGATGATCAGCACGGCCGCGCCGGTCACGTCGCGCGCGGTCTTGAGCACGTCGAGGATCTGGGCCTGCACCGTGACGTCGAGCGCGGTGGTCGGCTCGTCACAGATCAACAGGTCGGGGTCGTTGGCGATGGCGATCGCGATCACGACGCGTTGCCGTTCGCCGCCGGACAGTTCGTGCGGGAACGACCTGGCGCGCCGCTCGGGCTGCGCGATGCCGACGAGGTCGAGCAGTTCCACGGCGCGGGCACGCGCGGCGCGGCGGCCCATGTCGCGGTTGTGCACCTGCAGCGCCTCGGCGATCTGGTCGCCGACGGTGTAGACCGGCGTCAGCGCCGACATGGGGTCCTGGAACACCGTGCCGATGACGTTGCCCCGGATCCGCGACATGTCCTGATCTGATCGCCCGAGCAGTTCGTCGCCGCGCAGCAGCACCGATCCGGACACCTCGGCGAACTCGGGCAGCAGGCCCGCCACGGCCATGGCGGTGGCCGATTTGCCTGCGCCCGATTCTCCGACCAGCGCGACGACCTCGCGGGCGTCGATGTCGAAACTCACTCCGCGCACGGCGTGCACCGTGTCGGTGTCGGTGGGGAAGGCCACGGTCAGATCGCGCACTTCCAGCAGGCGGCTCATCGGCGGCCCTTCCAACGGGATTTCTTGCGGCGGCGTAGACCTCCGCTGCCGGGATCGAGCGCGTCACGCAGTCCGTCACCGACCAGGTTGGAGCACAGGATGATCAGCACCAGCACCCCGGCCGGGAACAGGAACACCCACGGGAACGTGGTCGCCGAACCCGTGCCGTCGGCGATCAGCGTGCCCAGCGACACGTCGGGTGGCTGGATACCGAAACCGAGGAAGCTCAAACCGGTTTCGGCCAGGATCGCGGTGCCGACGTTGAGCGCGGTGTCGATGATCAGCAGTGACGCCACGTTGGGCAGGATGTGGCGCACGATGATCCGTCCGCTGCGCACGCCCATGTACCGTGCGGCGACGACGAATTCGCGCGAGCGCAGGCTCATCGTCATACCGCGCACGATGCGTGAGCTGATCATCCAGCTGAACAGAGACAGCAGGACTATCAACCAGAACACCCGGTCGGCATCGTTGAGACGCGGTGTCACGATCGCGATCAGGATGAAGCTCGGGACCACCAGCAGCACGTCGACGATCCACATGAGCGTGCGGTCGCGCCATCCGCCGAAGTACCCGGCGATCGATCCGACCGTGGCCGCGATGATCGTCGAGATGAACGCCACGCACACGCCGATCAGCATGGATTTCTGCATGCCGCGCAACACCTGCGCCAGGATGTCCTGCCCCAGAGCCGTGGTGCCGAACCAGTGTTCAGGTGAGGGCGGTTGCTGCAGCGCGTAGTAGTCGAGGTCGGTGTAGCTGTAGGGCAGCAGCGGTGGCAGCGCGTAGCAGCCCACGAACATCAGCACGAGCACCGCGAGCGACACCACCGCGGGCTTGTTGCGCACGAAGCGGCGGAACACCAGCGTGCGCCGCGTCGCGAACTCCTCGGTGTGCAGGCCCGAGCGCGCCGATTCGGCTGAGGTGTCGGTCATGTCACCCGCACCCTCGGATCGAGCATCGCGTAGATGACGTCGCTCAGCAGACCCGCCAGCAGCACCACGGTGCCGGTGAACACCGTGATCGCCGCGATGATGTTGGTGTCCTGCGTGGCGATGCCCTGCACCACCCATTCACCCATGCCGTGCCAGCCGAAGATCTTCTCCACGAACACCGCGCCCGTGACCAGTCCCGCGACGGTGTAGGCGAACAGCGTCGCCATGGGGATCAGTGCGGTGCGCAGGCCGTGTTTGAACAGCGCGCGCCTGCGGGTCAGCCCCTTGGCCCGAGCGGTGCGGATGTAGTCCTGGCTCAGCACGTCGAGCATCGCGTTGCGCTGGTAGCGGCTGAAACCCGCGATCCCGCCGAGCGCCAGCGTCAGCGTCGGCAACACCAGATGCTGTAGCCGGTCGACGAACTGCGCCCAGGAACCGCCCACCGCGTCCGGTGACGTCTCGCCGGTGTACTCGAACAACCGCACGCCCAGCACCGAGTTCACGTCGAGCGCGCCCAGGATCAGCAGGTTGGCGATGACGAACGTCGGCGTGCTCAGGATCAGCAGCGACACCACGGTCACCACGCGGTCCGACAGCCGGTACTGGCGGATGGCTCCCCACGCGCCCACCACGACACCGATCACGGTGCCAAGGATCGAGCCGAGCAGCAGCAGGCGCAGGCTCACCCCGATCCGGCGCCACAACTCCTCGGAGACCGGCTGGCCCGTCACCGTCGTGCCGAAGTCGCCGCGCACCGCTCCGGAGGCCCAGTGCAGATAACGCAGCGGGATGGGCTTGTCGAGGCCCAGTTCGGCGGCCTTCGCGTCGATCGTGGACTGCGGTGGCCGCGGGTTGCGCTGCAGCAGGCTGTCGAGCGGATCGAAGGACAACGACGTGAGCGTGAACGTCAGGACCGAGGCCAGTGCCAGCAGGATCACGTAATTGAGCAGCCGGCGCGCGAGGAACCGCGTCATGTCGTCCGTCCTGCCATGGGTGCCAAGGGTAGAAGAGGTGGCGCCGTGAGGCCGTGATGCGGGCCACGACGCACCGTGTGTGGCGTTCCCCGTGCCGTGTGGGCAATTGGCAGCCGGTGTACAGCCTGGTCATAGAAATGCCGGATTCACTGGTTTCACCTGGAGCTTCACCGAGGCTCGATCAGTGGAGGAACTGTCATGGGGACAAACAGGCTGAAGTTGCTCGCGGCAAGCGCCGGCGGCGCCGCATTGTTGGTTTTCGGGGTCGCAGGCGTGCTGGCCGAGGGCACCGCGTCGGCACACGGAGCGAAGATGAACATGGGTTCGACGAGCACCGAGACGACGCCGCCCACGGCGCCCGGAGTGCCGATGGCGGTGCCTGCGATCAAGGGTCCGGCTCCGTTGCCTTCGGAAGAAGAGGCCGCCAAGTAGCCCGCCGCTGGGCTCACGACGGTTTCGCCTCCGGTTCATGCGGCTACTCCTGCACGAGGAGTCAAAGCCGAGATATCGGAGGTGAACCACGTGAGTTCAGCCAAGAGCCGCCGAGGTTTCAAGATCGCCGCGGCGAGTTTCGGTGCAGCAGGCGCGCTTGCCATGGCGGTCGTCGGTCTCGGCGCTGCCCAGGGGCTCGCCGAACCTGACGACACCGGAACGCTGCCGCCCGAACCCGCCATCACCACCGGTGAGACCATCACCGAGACCACGGCGCCGACATCGCCCGAGACGTCCGTTGCCACGCCGTCGGTGAGCGCGACCACGCCTTCAGGGTTTGCTGAACCGCACTGATCCAGACGTGCGCGCCGACCGGGAGGGTGGACAGCCCCGCTGAGCCCTGCTTATGGTGGCCGCCGATCGTTCGACGGGCCTCCCGCTGAACGGGAGGCCTGACCAAAAATCGCTACAGGTGGTCAGGATGAAGATCAAATACACATTGGCAGGGCTCGGTGCCGCGGCTGCGGTGAGCATGGGTGCGTTCGGCGTACTCGGGGGCTCTGGCCTGTCCGGTTCGGCTCAGTTCGATGAGGCCCTTGGGCCGACAATGGGTGAAACTTCAACGCAGACCGGGGCTCCCACCGAGTTGGAGACCTCGATTGCGACGCCGCCCATCGAGGTTGAGTTGCCCGACGGTTACGGCGCTGCCGGCTGAGCAGGCGGTTCGCCGATACTGGTGACCGTGAGCGTTTCGCCGTCGCGGGTCGCGCGCACCTCCACGGTGTCGTCGATCCCGAACGGCGGCGCGGCGCCAGGTCGCGCTGGGTCCGGCAGCGTGTAGGACTGCGTGAAACCGTCGCTGCTGCGGACGGTCAGCGTGGTCGGTGACAGCGCCGTGATGGTGCCGGTCTGCGTGACCGTTGTGGTGAAGCCGCCTTTGCTGTCGACGAGGACGGTCTCGCTGCGCACGGTCGCGGGATCGGCATGCTCGCGGTGTTGTGGCCCCCACACGCCCGCGGCGCGGGGTGGCCCGCCCGGCCCGCCACGAAAAGGTCCCGAGCTGCCCGCGTCGGTCGCGGCGTAGATCGCCGCGCCGCCCAGGCCGCCGATGGCCACCGCGATACCCACCGCGGCCGCGGTACGTCGCATGCTCATGTCCACAAGGATGCAACCGCGGACTATGAGCGACCTGTGTACCGCACCCGCGGTTTCACAGCCGGGACATAGAAAGCGCACAGTTTTGCCCCATCGGGCGGGCGGATAATGGGTGCAATGGGAACGGCGAACGGCACCGATATCGAGACTGGGCGGGCAGTGATGCGTCGGGCCGACGGCAACCCCATCCGGGTGCTCGTCGTCGACGACGAACCCGTGCTCGCCGAACTGGTGTCCATGGCGCTGCGGTACGAGGGCTGGGACATCACCACCGCGGGCGACGGCGCGAGTGCGATCGCAGCGGCGCGGGAGACGCCGCCGGACGTCGTGGTGCTCGACGTCATGCTGCCCGACATGAGCGGTCTGGACGTGCTGCGCAAGCTGCGCGAGCAGATTCCGGGGCTGCCGCTTCTGCTGCTCACCGCCAAGGATTCCGTGGAGGACCGCATCGCGGGTCTGACCGCGGGCGGCGACGACTACGTCACCAAGCCGTTCAGCCTCGAAGAGGTCGTGCTGCGGCTGCGGGCGCTGCTGCGCCGCACCGGGGTGACCAGTGAGGACGGCGGCGCCAAGATCGTCGTCGGAGACCTGGTGCTCGACGAGGACAGCCACGAGGTGACGCGCGGAGGCGATCCGATCGCGTTGACCGCCACCGAGTTCGAACTGCTGCGCTTCATGATGCGCAACGCCAAGCGCGTGCTGAGCAAGGCCCAGATCCTCGACCGGGTCTGGAGCTACGACTTCGGTGGCCGCTCCAACATCGTCGAACTGTACGTCTCGTATCTGCGTAAGAAGATCGACAGCGGGCGCGAACCCATGATCCACACGCTGCGCGGTGCGGGATATGTTCTTCGTCCCCCGCGCTGACGCACCGCGAGCGGCCGTCGGCGGAACCCGGTGGTGGTCGCCGCGCACCTGGCCGTTGCGTGCCAGGCTCGTCGGCACCCAGGTCGCGCTGCTCGCCGTGGTGTGCTTGAGCATCGGCCTGGCGACCGAGTTCGCGTTGCAACGCTTCCTGATGCACCAGCTCGACGAACAGCTGCTCGAGGCGGGCAGACGCTCGGCGGCCATCTACGAATTGCCGCCACCACCAAGAGGTTTCCTGCCGTTGTTCCCGCCGGGGATGGGCCCGCCCGGTCGGCACCTGCGCGTGTTCGACCCTGAGCAGGGCCCTGGTCCGGGCTTTCTCAACGCCCCCGGGCAGGCGGCCCGCACCGTGGGTGCCGTGGTCTCACCGGACGGCTCGGTCGACGCAGGCGTGATCACCTCCGACGGCGACCGGCAGGAGGTCAGCGCCGCGGCGGCCCGGCAGTTGGCCGCGATCCCCGCGACGCGTGAACCGCAGACCATCGACCTCGACGGCCTCGGACGCTACCGCCTCATCGGCCTGCATCCGCGCCACGGCGGTCCGCAGACCATCGTCACCGGACTGCCCAACTCGGTGGTCGACGACACGCTGCTGTGGGTGCTCGGCATGTTCTGCGTGATCGCCGCGGTCGCGCTGATCGCCGCGATCACCGCGGGCACGCTGCTCATCAGACGTCAGTTCGCGCCGCTGGCAAGGGTTTCCGCGACCGCGCGGGAGGTCGCCGATCTCGAGCTCGAACGCGGCGAGGTGCGGTTGCCGACGCCGATCGTGCCGGTGGACCCCGCGGTCGCCCACACCGAGGTCGGCCAGCTCGGCACGTCGCTCAACCGCATGCTCGACCGCATCGCCAGCGCGCTGTCGGCCCGCCACGCCAGCGAGACGCGCGTGCGCCAGTTCGTCGCCGACGCGAGCCACGAACTGCGCACCCCGCTCGCCGCGATCCGCGGCTACACCGAACTCGCACAACGCAAACGCGGCGAACTGCCCGACGACGTCGCGCATGCGATGAGCCGAGTCGAATCCGAGACGTCCCGCATGACACAACTCGTCGAGGACATGCTGCTGCTCGCGCGCCTGGACGCGGGCCGTCCGCTGGAGCGCGACCGGGTCGAGCTGTCCCGGTTGGTCGTCGACACCGTCAGCGACGCACATGTCGCCGGTCCGCAGCACAAGTGGTCGCTCGACCTGCCCGAGGATGCCGTGGTGATCGACGGTGACGAGGCGCGTCTGCACCAGGTCATGGCGAACCTGCTGGCCAACGCGCGCACCCACACCCCGCCCGGCACGTCGGTCACCGTGGCGCTCAGCGCCGACGCCGAGGGCTGGGTCACCGTCGCGGTCACCGACGACGGACCCGGTATCGCGCCGGAACTGCTGCCTGACGTGTTCGAACGGTTCGCGCGCGGCGACTCGTCGCGCTCACGCCGCGAGGGCAGCACGGGCCTGGGTCTCGCGATCGTCGCGGCCGTGGTCAAGGCCCACGGCGGCGTCATCGACGTCACCAGTCGGCCCGGTGAGACGCGGTTCGTCGTACGGCTTCCCGGCGCAGCTCACAGCTGACCCACAGGGCGGGCCAATGAGACACCTAGCTGCCGCCGCGAGGATGACTTGGTGACACTGGTTGCCCGCGATCCCGCACGCGCCGAGGTCGAGGCACCTGATTCCCGCACGTCTGAATCCGTGCGGCCACGGTCCCGGGCCGAACGCGTCGCGCTGCCCCTGCTGCTGGCCGGGACGGCACTGCTGTACCTGTGGAACCTGTCGATCAGCGGATGGGCCAACCCGTTCTACTCCGCCGCGGCCCAGGCCGGCGCCAGTGACTGGATCGCGATGCTGTTCGGGTCGAGCGACCCGGCCAACGCGATCACGGTCGACAAGACCCCCGCCGCGCTGTGGGTGATCGACCTGTCGGTGCGGTTGTTCGGCCTGAGTTCGTGGAGTGTGCTGCTGCCGCAGGCACTCGAAGGCGTCGCCGCCGTCGCGGTCCTCTACGCCGCGGTGCGCCGCGCCGCGGGTTGGGACGCGGCCCTGCTGGCCGGTGCCGTGCTGGCGCTCACACCCGTGGCCGCGCTGATCTTCCGGTTCAACAACCCCGACGCCCTGCTGGTCCTGCTGCTCGTGGTGGCCGCGTACTGCGTACAGCGCGGTATCGAGAAAGACGCCTCCCGTTGGTGGTTCGTCGCCGCGGGCGCCGCGGTGGGGTTCGGCTTCCTCGCGAAGATGCTGCAGGCGTTCCTGGTCCTGCCTGCGTTCTGCGCCGCGGCGCTCCTCGCGGGTGACCGCCCGCTGCGCGCGCGCATCGCCGACCTCGTCGCGGCCGGGACGGCCATGGTGGTCAGCGGTGGCTGGTATCTGGTGCTCGTCGAATTGTGGCCGGCCGCCTCGCGGCCCTACATCGGCGGATCACAGAACAACAGCATCGTCGAACTCGCACTGGGCTACAACGGTTTCGGCCGGCTCACCGGCGCCGAGGTCGGCGGGCTGGGCAACTCCAACTTCGACGTCGGTGCGGGCCGGTTGTTCGGCTGGCAGATGGGCGCCGACATCGCATGGCTGCTGCCCGCCGCGCTGGTGTGCCTGGTGGCCGGCCTGGTCGCCACACGCCGCGCGCCGCGCACCGACCGCACACGTGCGGCACTGATCATCTGGGGCGGTTGGCTTCTGGTGACCGCGGTGGTGTTCAGCTACATGAACGGCATCGTGCATCCGTACTACACGGTCGCGCTCGCGCCGGCGATCGGCGCCGTGATCGGCATCGGTGCCACGTCGATGTGGCGCCACCGCAACGACATTCGTGTCGCGACCGCGATGGCGGCCGCGGTGGCTGTGACCGTGATCCTGGCCGCGGTGCTGCTGGCGCGCCACAACGACCCGATGCCGTGGCTGCGTGCCACGGTCGCGGTGGTGGGCGTGGCCGTCGCGGTACTGCTGCTCGTGGTCGATCTCGTCCACACGCGTCTGGTGCGACCGCTCGCGGCGCTGACCGTACTGATCTGCCTCGCCGGACCGGGCGCGTACGCCGTGGCCACCGCTGCCGCGCCGCACACCGGGGCCATACCGTCGGTCGGCCCGTCCCGCGGATTCGGCGGTGGCCCGTTCTCGGCGCCGACGCCGGGGGAGGCACTGACCGCGACGCTGGCCGCCGACGCCGACAACTACACATGGGCCGCCGCGGTCGTGGGATCGAGCAACGCCGCGGGTTACCAGTTGGCCACCGGTGCACCGGTCATGGCCGTCGGCGGCTTCAACGGCACCGATCCGGCGCCCACCCTCGCCGAGTTCGAGAGGCTGGTGGCCGAGCGGCAGATCCACTACTTCATCCGCAGCCGCATCATGGGGGCCCGGCCCGGGCACACGCCGACCGGCAGCCAGGAGGCCGCCGAGATCGCGCGGTGGGTGCAGGCCCACTTCACGCCGATCACGATCGACGACGTCACCATCTACGACCTGACGCAGCGTGTACCGAACACCCCGATCTCATAGCGGGCACATAGCTTCGCCCCACGCGCCGCACAACCCGCGGCAGAAATCTGGAGACATGACAGAGTTGGCCGTAGATCCCGAGACACCGGTGGAGCAGCGGTTCCGGTTCGCCTCGCGCCCCAATGCCGCACAGGTCGCCCGCGCCGCCGGGGTTCCGGTGCTCGACGTGGTCGTGCCGGTGTACAACGAGCAGGCCGCACTGGCGCATTCGGTACGGCGGTTGCACGGCTACCTGCAGGAGAACTTCGCGGTGCCGACGCGCATCACGATCGCCGACAACGCGAGCACCGACGCCACGCCGCAGATCGCGGCGCGCCTGGCCGAGGAACTGTCCGGCGTGCGGGTCGTGCGGCTGGAGCAGAAGGGCCGCGGCCGTGCGCTGCACGCCGTGTGGTCGACGTCGGACGCCCCGGTGCTGGCGTACATGGACGTCGACCTGTCCACCGATCTCGCGGCGCTCGCACCGCTTGTGGCGCCGTTGATCTCGGGCCACTCCGATCTCGCGATCGGCACGCGGCTGGGCCGCGGTTCGCGCGTGATCCGCGGCGCCAAGCGCGAGTTCATCTCGCGCTGCTACAACCTGATCCTGAAATCCACACTGGCCGCGAAATTCTCGGATGCGCAGTGCGGGTTCAAGGCGATCCGGGCCGACGTGGCCAAGAGCCTGCTGCCGCGCGTCGTCGACACCGGGTGGTTCTTCGACACCGAACTGCTGGTGCTCGCCGAGCGCAGCGGTCTGCGCATCCACGAGGTGCCCGTCGACTGGGTCGACGATCCGGACAGCCGGGTGGACATCGTCGCCACCGCGGCCGCCGACCTCAAGGGCATCGGCCGGCTGCTGCGTGGTTTCGCCAACGGATCCATCCCCGTCAACACCATCGCCGCGCAACTCGGTTCCACGCGCCGCACCGCGCCACCGGGATCGCTGCTGCGTCAGGTCGTGCGGTTCGGCGCCATCGGTGTGGTGTCCACGCTGGCCTACCTGCTGCTGTTCTCGCTCATGCGCGCCGGGCTCGGCGCACAGGCCGCCAACCTGATCGCGCTGCTGCTCACCGCGATCGGCAACACCGCGGCCAACCGCCGCTTCACGTTCGGCATCGCGGGAACCGGCAACGTGGCGCGTCACCACCTCGAGGGCCTCACGGTCTTCGGGATCGCGCTCACCATCACGAGCGGTTCGCTCTACCTGCTGCACGTCATGACGCCGCAGCCGCACCGCGTGGTCGAACTGGGTGTCCTGGTGGCGGCGAACCTGATCGCGACCGTCGTCCGCTTCGTCCTGTTGCGCGGCTGGGTGTTCCACCCGGCCCGGACACGGCGCCCGTCACAAGCCCCGTCACAGATCGAGGACTGAAACATGACCACCGTCGAACAGGCCCGCCCGTCGGCGGCCCTCGAAACCCCGGCGCCCCAGGCGCGCTGGATCCGGCCGGCCTACTGGGCGATGCTGGTGGGCACCGCGGTGCTGTACCTGTGGGGCCTGGGATCCAAGGGTTGGGCCAACAGCTACTACGCCGCCGCGGCGCAGGCCGCGACACAGTCGTGGAAGGCCTGGCTGTTCGGTTCCCTTGACGCGGGCAACGCCATCACCGTCGACAAGCCGCCCGCCGCGATGTGGGCGATGGGCCTGTCCGGCAGGTTGTTCGGGTTCAACGAGTTCACCATGCTGCTGCCCGAGGCGCTCATGGGCGTCGCGGCCGTGGCCGTGCTGTACGCGACGGTGCGGCGCACCAGCGGGCCGGTGGCCGGTCTGGTGGCGGGCACCGCGCTCGCGCTCACGCCCGTCGCGACCGTGATGTTCCGCTACAACAACCCCGATGCGTTGCTGGTGCTGCTGCTCGTGGTGGCGGCCTACTTCATGGTGCGCGCCATCGGTGCGTCCGGGGCCCGCGCCGCGACGGGATGGGTCGTGCTGTGCGGGTGCGCACTGGGTTTCGCGTTCCTCACCAAGATGTTGCAGGCTTTTCTGATCGTGCCGGGCCTGGCGCTGGCGTTCCTGGTCGCCGCGCCTGTGGCGTCGGTGGCCAAGCGCGTGGGCATACTGCTGGCCGGCGGTGTCGCCATGGCGGTTTCGGCCGGGTGGTATCTGGCCCTGGTGGCGCTGTGGCCCGCCGGATCGCGGCCGTACATCGCCGGTTCGACCGACAACAGCCTGCTGCAGTTGGCGTTCGGCTACAACGGCATCGAGCGCATTGTCGGCCGCGGTGGCGGTCCCGGCTTCGGCGGTGGCCCCGGCCCCGGTGGAGGTGGCCCCGGCCCGGGTGGGGGCGGCTCGCGAGGCATCTTCCACAGCGGCGACCCCGGTATCGGCCGGTTGTTCAACGACGCCTTGGGCACCGAGGTCGCGTGGCTGCTGCCGGTGGCACTGATCGGTCTGGTCGTGTTGCTGTGGCTGACCCGGCGCACCGTGCGCACCGCGGCGACGCGGGCCGGTCTGCTGGTGTGGGGCGGTTGGCTGGCGGTGACCGGTGTGGTGTTCAGTTTCATGGACGGCACGATCCACCCGTACTACACCGTGGCGCTGGCCCCGGCCGTCGCGGCGCTGGCGGGCATCTCGGTGGTCGAGTTGTGGCGCAGGCGTTCTCACGTCGGCATCCGGCTGCTGCTGGTTGCCATGATGGGCGTGACCGGGGTGTGGGCGTTCGTGCTGCTGAACCGCACGCCCGACTGGTGGCCCGCCCTGCGGTGGGTCGTGCTGATCGGATCGGTCGTCGTCGCGGTGCTGCTCGCGCTGCGCGCACACCGGCCGGGTCAGGTCACCGCGGCGCTGGCGTTGGCGGCGGTGGTGCTGGGCCTGGGTTCGACGCTGGCGTACTCGGTGGAGACCGTGGCCAACGGGCAGAGCGGCGGGCCGCTCCCCATGGCGGGCCCGCAGCGCGGAGGCGGTTTCGGGTTCGGAGGGCCGCACCGCGGCGAACGAGACGACGACACGGCGCTTCGCGAGCTGATCTCCGACACCGACAACCGGTGGGCGGCAGCGAGTGTGGGCTCGTGGATGGTCAGTGACCTGGAACTCAAGACCGGTGAGTCGCTCATGGCGATCGGCGGGTTCATGGGCGCAGACGATTCACCGACCCTCGAGCAGTTCCAGCAGTACGTCGAACGCGGGGACGTCCGGTACTTCCTGGCACCCGCTGAGGGCAGGCGCGGTCCTGGTGGTTTCCGCCACGGCAGCGCCGGGGACATCACGAACTGGGTCAAGGAGAACTTCCCCAAGACCGAGGTCGGCGGGGTCACGGTGTATGACTTGCAATCCCGCTGATCCAGATGCGTGACGAAAACGCGCGCATGGCCTAGCCTGCCGCACATGTCTGTCACTGATCAGTACCTGGCGAACAACGAGGAATACGCGAAGACGTTCAGCGGGCCACTTCCGCTGCCGCCCAGCAAGCACGTGGCGGTGGTGGCCTGCATGGACGCCCGGCTCGACGTCTACCGCATCCTGGGCCTCGGCGACGGTGAGGCCCACGTGATCCGCAACGCCGGCGGCGTGATCACCGACGACGAGATCCGGTCCCTGGCCATCAGCCAGCGCCTGCTGGGCACCAAGGAGATCATCCTCATCCACCACACCGACTGCGGCATGCTGACGTTCACCGACGACGAGTTCAAGCGTGCCATCCAGGACGAGACCGGCATCAAACCCGAATGGGCCGCCGAGTCGTTCACCGACCTCGAAGAGGATGTCCGGCAGTCGCTGCGCCGCATCGAGGCCAGCCCGTTCGTCACCAAGCACGAATCCCTGCGCGGCTTCATCTTCGACGTCGCGACGGGCAAGCTCGACGAGGTCACGCTCTGAGCTCGCTGAGCCGAAATCTCCTCCGCGAGTGTGAATCCTCAGCGATTTTTGGGCAGTTTTCTCGCTGACGTTTCACATTCCGAGCTTGTAGGTCGCGACGGCCTTCGCCACGGGTGTGTCGTCGGGGGTGAGGACGTCGACGTCGCAGTGCACCAGCGAATGTCCGCGGCGCAGCACGTGTCCCACGCCGATGAGGTCGGTCGCGCGGGCCGGCGCCAGGTACTGCAGTGACATCGACACGGTCACGCCGCGCAGTTCGCCGGGGACCTCGGCGCCGGCCCAGGCCGTGGCCATGACGGTGACGTCGGCCAGCGTGGCTATCGCGCCACCGTGCACCATGTCCGCGATGGTGGCGTTGGACGGGTCCCACGGCATCCGCAGGCGCACTTGGCCATCCGCGAGGTTCTCGGCCACGATGCCCAGCTTGGCCACCAACGGTGAGGTGGGCAGGAACTGGGCCATCACGTCGGAACCGGTCATCGAACGAGTCATGTCGAGGAGTCTGCGCACCCCGGAAGACCGGTTCAATTACCTCGCAGGTAATCAGAGGTGATCCGACCGCGCCAGCGCGAACAGCGCATCGGCCGTGCGGTCGCAGAACGCGTCGCGGTCGGTGAGACCCCGGGTCATGGCACGGACCACCGTGGTGGCGACCAGGAAGTCGAACACCGCGTCGGCGCGCCTGCGGTCCCCGTCGAGCAGGTCGACCATCGCCGCGCGCACGTCGGTCTCCGACCGCAGCACAAGCCGCTCGTAGAGCGTCTCGTCGTGGTGGTAGGCCGTGATCAGGCCCGGCAGCGCGGCACGCGTGACCGGTTGTGCGAGCCAGTCGAGGAACATCGCGACCCACTCCCGCAGGTCGGCGCGCAGGTCGCCGGTGGGCGCGGGCATCGGCACGGGGCTGGGATGCCCGAATGCCGCGTCCTCGACAAGGGCCTCCTTGGTGGGCCAGCGCCGGTAGATCGTGGGCGCGCCGACGCCGGCCCGCCGCGCGACCGCCAGCACGGTGGTGCCCTGATAGCCCTCTTCGACCAGCAGTTCACGCACCGCGGTGAGCACCGCGACGTCCTTGGACGGATCGCGGGGCCGCCCCATGGCACCGGTCATGCGAAAACGCTACCGGCTGTGCGGGCCTCCTGTTACGTTACGGCCCATAACGTAAGTATCTGGGGAAGGACCGGCGCATGCTCACCCCGCACGACGAACTGCTCTGCCATCAGTTGCCGACGACGTTCGACCACGTCGACCAGTCAGATCTGCGGTGGACCGAGCGCATCGTGATGTACGGATTCGACCGCTCGGGCGACATCAATGTGATGACGGGCCTCGCGCGCTACCCCAACCGCAACGTGACCGACGCCTACGCGATGATCACACGCCGCGACGCGACAGCCCGCGTCGTGCGCATGTCCACCGAACTCAACCCCGAAACCGGCCCGCTCGGGTCGTATTCGGTGGGGCCGTACACCTACACCATCGAGGAACCCTTGCGCACCGTGCGGGCCGTACTCGCGCCCAACGAGCAGGGCGTGAGCCTCGATCTGAGGCTGCGCGGACAGTTCCCCACCTACGAACAGACCCCGGCGTTCCACCGCAGCCGCGGCCGCGTCAGCGAGGATGCCCGCCGCTTCTACCAGAACGGTCAGGTGGAGGGCTGGATCGAGATCGACGGCGAACGCATCGAGATCGACCCGGGGAGTTGGTGGTTCGGCAGGGACCATTCGTGGGGTATCCGCAACGGCCCTGGCGGCGGTAGCCTGTCCGAGGGTGCGCACCTGCAACCGCAGGAGATTCCTGACGGCACGCTCTATTACATGGGCATCTTCCAGTTCGACGACGAGCTGGTGCATTTCGCACAGCGCGAGACCAGCACGGGGGAGCGGTGGCAGTTCGAGGGTGAGGTGCTGTACCCCATCGAAACCGGCCGCCCCGCGGGAACGATCATCGACGTCGAGCACGATCTGAAGTTCCGCGACGACCTGCGCGTGATCAGCGGCGGCACGTTCACCGTGCACCGCGGTGACCGCACCACCAGCACCATCGAGGTCCGCCCCATGACCGACTTCTGGCCCGGCCTCGCGGGCTACATGGAGGTCGACGGCTACGCGTCAGGACATTGGCGCGGAAGGGATTTCATCGACGGGTTCACCGCCGACATCGGCGACATCGACGTCGTCAAACCCGTCAGCTTCCTGTCCGAGACGCTGTGCGAGGTGAGCATGGACAGCGGTTCCGGGCCCAAGATCGGCCACGGCCTGGTCGAGATGGTGTTCGTCGGCGCCTACCCGCGATACGGATACACCGGATGGTGAGGATCGCCGCAGACGAACTGCCGGGTGCCGTGGAAGCCGTTGTCCGCAAACGCCTCCCGGGTGCGGAGAACGCGCGCGTCGCGAACTGGTCGGCCAGTACGGCCGGGTTCTCCACCGAGACATACCTGTTCGACGTCGAGGGCCTCGACGCCTGCGACACGCTGGGGCTGGTGTTCCGCCGGCCGCCGGAGTACCAGATCCTGCCCGGCTACGACCTGCGCAGGCAGTACCTGGTGATGCAACGGCTCGCGCCGTCACCGGTGCCCGTGCCGGGCGTGCGCTGGATCGACGCCGACGGAAGCGATCTGGGCACGCCGTACCTGGTGATGGACCGCATCGACCACGTCGTCGGCGTCAGCGACGTGCCGCCCTATCACCAGCACGGCCTGTTCGCCGAGACCGACGACGCGGGCCGCGCCGCGCTGTGGAACGGCTGTGTCGACATGATCGCCGCGGTGCACCGGCTCGACCCGCAGCAGTACCGCCTGGGCTTTTTGGGCGCGTCCACGCCGGGCGCGCTCGTCGACTTCCTGCGCCACGCGATCGGCTGGGCCTACGGGGACAATCCGGTCCACCCCACGTTCACACGCGCGCTGCACTGGCTGCGGGCCCATCTCTACGAGCCCGAACACGTGGGGCTGTGCTGGGGCGACAGCCGGATGTCCAACGTGCTGTACCGGCCCGACCTGACGCCCGTGGCCGCGCTCGACTGGGAGATCGCCTACCTGGGCGATCAGGCCGCCGACCTCAGCTGGCTGTTCATGACCGACTGGATCAGCAGCCCGCTGCCCGGCAACGCGCCCGCGCCGGGCACACCGAGCCGCGAGCAGACCATCGACCGCTACGAGCGCGCGGTCGGCAGAAGCGTCGGCAACCTCGCGTTCGGCGACGTGAGCGCCCCGCTGTTGCTGGCGGTCGCGCTCGTGCGGCTCAACCGCAGATTCGACATCCCGGGCGTCGATCTCGCCGACGTGTGCGCGCGGCGCATCGAGTTCGTCCTCGACAGTTAGACGCGGCTACATTTCACGGGTGCCCACTCGTCAGCAGCCGTCGTTCCCGCGCGGCACGGCCCTGCTGGTGGCCGGGGCGCTGTTCATGGAGATCCTCGACGCGACGATCCTCGCGCCCGCGATCCCGCTGATCGCGGAGTCGTTCGGCGTCGCGGCCGTCGACGTCAACGTCGCGATATCGGCCTACCTGGTCACCGTGGCCGTGCTGATCCCCGCCACCGGCTGGATGGCCGACCGGTTCGGCGTGCGCCGCGTGTTCATCAGCGCGATCGCGGTGTTCACGCTGGCCTCGGTGGGGTGTGCGCTGAGTGTGTCGCTGCCCATGCTCGTCGCGATGCGCGTCGCGCAGGGTGTCGGCGGGGCCATGATGGTCCCCGTCGGGCGGCTGGCGGTGCTGCGCTCGAGCGACAAGGCCGACCTGGTGCGGGCCATCGCGTTGCTGACGTGGCCCGCGCTCGCGGCGCCCGTGGTGGCACCCGTGTTGGGCGGGGCGATCGCGACGCTGGGCGACTGGCGGTGGATCTTCGCGGTGAACATTCCGATCGGGCTGATCGGAATTCTGTTCGCGCTCAGGCTCATCCACGGCGACGCGTCCGCACGGCCGCGCGAGCTGGACTGGTTCGGTTTGCTGACGCTGGGCTCAGGCATCGCCGCGACGCTGCTCGCCCTGGAGAACATCCGGGTCTCCGGCACGCACTGGTCGGTGGTCGGCAGCTTCGGGGTGGCCGCGGTGCTCCTGCTGGCCGTCGCGCTGCGCCGGTTGCTGACGGTGCCCAACCCGCTGGTGCAACTGCGCGTCCTACGGGTGCAGACACTGCGCATCACGGTCTCGGCGGGCTCGCTGTACCGCATGGTGATCACCGCGGTGCCGTTCCTGCTGCCGCTGCAGTTCCAGTTGCAGTTCGGGTGGACACCCCTGGCCGCAGGCGCCATGGTGGCCGCGCTGTTCGCGGGCAACCTCACCATCAAACCCATCACCACGCCGCTCATGCGCCGCTTCGGCATCCGGACCGTGCTGTTGGTCAACGGCGCGGCGTCGGTAGCCTGTTTCGGCCTGCTGGCGGTGCTGCGGCCCGGCCTGCCCGTGGTGCTCATGGCCGTCATCCTCTATGTCAGCGGCGCGCTGCGCTCGATCGGTTTCACGGCCTACAACAGCCTGGCGTTCTCCGATGTCGAGGGCGACGACCTCACGCACGGCAACACGCTCAACGCGTCGGTGCAGGAACTCGCCTCAGGTCTCGGCATCGCGTTCGCGGCCCTGCTGCTGAGCCAGCTGACCTCGTACTCGCTGACGTTCCTGGTGCTCGGCGCGGTGCTGGCGCTCACGCTCGTGGAGACCGTGCGGCTGCCCAAGAGTGCGGGCAGCCACGTCAGCGGTCACCGCTGAGCAGGTGCGTGAGCGGAATTATTGACAGTCGTCAGACCCGCCGTTACATTCCACGTCATGCTTACAATCCTGGCCAGTTCTACCAACTTAACGGGGAAGTAGATGACCGCAGTCGACAGCGCTCCCGCGCAGACCCGCACCGGTCAGTACGAATTGAGCCATCTGCGGGCCCTGGAAGCCGAGGCCATCCACATCATCCGCGAGGTCGCCGCCGAGTTCGAACGTCCCGTGCTGCTGTTCTCCGGCGGCAAGGACTCGATCGTGATGCTGCACCTGGCGATCAAGGCGTTCGCGCCGGGGCGCCTGCCGTTCCCGGTCATGCACGTCGACACGGGCCACAACTTCGAAGAGGTCATCGCCACCCGCGACGCGCTGGTGGAGAAGTACGGCCTGCGCCTGGTGGTCGCGAGCGTGCAGGACGACATCGACGCCGGACGCGTGGTGGACAACGGCCCGTCGCGCAACCCGCTGCAGACCGTGACGCTGCTGCGCGGCATCCGTGAGAACAAGTTCGACGCCGCGTTCGGCGGCGCGCGCCGCGACGAGGAGAAGGCCCGCGCCAAGGAGCGCGTTTTCAGCTTCCGCGACGAGTTCGGCCAGTGGGACCCCAAGGCCCAGCGCCCCGAACTGTGGAACATCTACAACGGCCGCCACCGCAAGGGTGAGCACATCCGCGTGTTCCCGCTGTCCAACTGGACCGAATACGACATCTGGGCCTACATCGGCGCCGAGGACATCACGCTGCCGTCCATCTACTACGCGCACCAGCGCAAGGTGTTCGGACGCGACGGCATGCTGCTCGCCGTCCACGAGTTCATGCAGCCCCGCGACGGTGAAGAGGTGTTCGAGACCTCCGTGCGGTTCCGCACCGTCGGCGACGTCACCTGCACGGGTTGCGTCGAGTCCACCGCGGCCACCGTCGAACAGGTCATCGCCGAGACCGCGGTGTCGCGGCTGACCGAGCGCGGCGCGACCCGCGCCGACGACCGCATCTCCGAGGCCGGTATGGAAGACCGCAAGCGCGAGGGGTATTTCTGATGAGCGCCAACACCACTCTGCTGCGGCTTGCGACGGCGGGTTCGGTCGACGACGGCAAGTCCACGCTGATCGGCCGGCTGCTGTACGACTCGAAGGCCGTCATGGAGGATCAGCTCGCGGCCGTCGAGCGCACCTCCAAGGAACGCGGGCACGACTACACCGATCTGGCGCTGGTCACCGACGGTCTGCGCGCCGAGCGCGAGCAGGGCATCACGATCGACGTCGCCTACCGCTACTTCGCCACGGCCAAGCGGAAATTCATCATCGCCGACACCCCGGGCCACATCCAGTACACCCGCAACATGGTCACCGGCACGTCCACCGCACAGCTGGCGATCGTACTGGTCGACGCCCGCAACGGCCTGCTCGAACAGTCGCGCAGGCACGCGTTCCTGGCGTCGCTGCTGGGCATCCGGCACATCGTGCTGGCCGTCAACAAGATGGACCTCATCGGCTGGGACCAGGAGCGCTTCGAGGCGATCCGCGACGAATTCCACACATTCGCAGCGCGTTTGGACGTCCACGACGTCACCGCCATCCCGCTGTCGGCGCTGCAGGGCGACAACGTCGTCACCAAGAGTGACAAGACCCCGTGGTACGAGGGCCCGGCCCTGCTGGCCCACCTCGAAGACGTCTACATCGCCGGTGACCGCAACCTGGTCGACGTGCGGTTCCCCGTGCAGTACGTGATCCGGCCCCAGACGCTCGACCACGCCGACCACCGCAGCTACGCGGGCACCGTCGCCAGCGGCGTCATGCGCCCGGGTGACGAGATCGTGGTGCTGCCCAGCGGCAAGTCCAGCCGCATCACCGAGATCGCCGGTCCCAGTGGGCCGGTCGACGAGGCGTTCCCGCCGATGGCGGTGTCGGTCAGCCTGGCCGACGACATCGACATCAGCCGTGGCGACATGATCGCGCGGCCGGGCAACCAGCCCCGCGTCACGCAGGACTTCGACGCCACGGTGTGCTGGATGGCCGACGACGCGTCGCTCGAACCGGGCCGCGAGTACCTGATCAAGCACACCACGCGCACCACGCGCGCCAAGGTGGTCGATCTGGACTACCGCCTCGACGTCAACACCCTGCACCGCGACAAGTCCGCGACCGCGCTCAAACTCAATGAGCTGGGCCGGATCTCACTGCGCACGCGCACGCCACTGCTGCTCGACGAGTACAGCCGCAACCCCGCGACGGGCTCGTTCATCCTGATCGATCCGCACACCAACGGCACCGTGGGTGCGGGCATGGTGCTGCGCGACGCCCGCAACGAATCCGCGAGCCCCAACACCGTGCGCCACGAGAACCTGATCACCGCCGAGGACCGGCTGACCCGCGGGCGCACCGTGTGGTTCACCGGCCTTTCGGGTTCGGGCAAGTCGTCGGTCGCGATGCTCGTCGAGCAGAAGCTGCTGGCCAAGGGTGTCCCGGCGTACGTGCTGGACGGCGACAACCTGCGCCACGGCCTCAACGCCGATCTGGGCTTCTCGATGGCCGACCGCGCCGAGAACCTGCGCCGCCTGGCGCACGTCGCGTCGCTGCTCGCCGATTCCGGGCAGATCGTGCTGGTGCCTGCCATCAGCCCGCTCGAGGAGCACCGCGAACTGGCGCGGCGGGTGTCCACCGAGAGCGGTGTCGAGTTCTTCGAGGTCTTCTGCGACACGCCGCTGGCCGACTGCGAGGCACGCGATCCCAAGGGCCTGTACGCCAAGGCCCGCGCCGGTGAGATCACGCATTTCACCGGTATCGACAGCCCGTACCAGCGGCCCAAGCATCCCGATCTGCGGCTCACGCCCGAGCATTCGCTCGACGAGTTGGCCGATATGGTGATCGAGATGCTGGAGACCCGTAGGTGAACGACCACGAGCTGGCCGCCCGGCTCGCGACCCGCGCCGGGGACCTGCTGCTCGACGTGCGTGCCGATTTCGCCGACGCGTCGGCGCAGGACCGTAAGGCCGCGGGCGACAAGCAGTCCCACGATTTCCTGATGGCCGAGCTGGCCAGGCAGCGCCCCGGTGACGCGGTGCTGTCCGAGGAGGGTGTCGACGATCCCGCGCGGCTGGACGCCGAGCGGGTGTGGATCGTCGACCCCCTCGACGGCACACGCGAGTTCTCCGAACTCGGCCGCGAGGACTGGGCCGTGCACGTGGCGCTGTGGCAAGCGGGGGAGTTGGTCGCGGGTGCGGTCGCGCTGCCCGCGCAGAACATGACGCTGTCCACACCCGAGGTGGCCGGCCCGCTGCCGCTCGAAGGGCCGCCGCGCGTCGTGGTGTCACGTACCAGGCCGCCGGCGATCGCCCTGGCGGTGCGTGACGCGCTCGACGGCACGCTGGTCGAAATGGGTTCGGCGGGAGCCAAAGTCGCCGCCGTCATCCGCGGGCACGCCGACGTGTACGTGCACGCGGGCGGCCAGTACGAGTGGGATTCGGCGGCGCCCGTCGCCGTGGCCCGCGCGGCGGGTATGCACACCTCACGCATCGACGGGTCGCCGCTGCGCTACAACGCCCGCGATCCCAAGCTGCCCGATCTGATCGTGTGCCGCCCCGAACTCGCCGAGCAGGTACTGGCGGTCACGCGGTCCTGATCGGTGCGCCTCTGTTGCCGCGAGGCGCCGGTCAGTAGGCTGGCGCCGTGACCCGACCCACACTGCGTGAGATCTCCAGCCTGCCCGCCGAGCCGGTGCGCCTCGCGGACTCGGCGCTGGTGCTGATCGACTGCCAGAACACCTACACCCGGGGTGTCATGGAGCTCGAGGGCGTACAGGCCGCGCTCGACGCGACGGCCGAACTGCTCGACCGCGCCCGCACCGCGGGAATCCCGATCATCCACATCCAGCACGATTCAGGACCGGGTTCGCCGTACGACGTCCGTGAGGAGATCGGCGCGATCGTCGACTCGGTGGCGCCGCGCGGCGACGAGCCCGTGGTGGTCAAGAACTTCCCGAACTCGTTCGTGCAGACCGATCTTCAGGAGCGCCTGCAGGCCGTGAGCGCCTCGAACCTGGTGCTGGCCGGGTTCATGACGCATATGTGCGTCAACTCCACGGCGCGCGGCGCGTTCAACCTCGGGTTCGCCCCGACCGTGGTGGCCGCAGCGACCGCGACGCGTTCGCTGCCCGGCCCCGACGGCAATCTGGTTCCCGCCTCGGCCATGCAGTCGGCGAGCCTGGCGGCCATCGCCGATCTGTTCGCCGTCGTCGTCCCGGACGTGGGAAGCATCCCGGATTGACCGACGTCTCGAAACCATCCACTCGCGTCACGCGTCTCGATGAGAAGCAGAGCACGTCGCGCGAACGGCTGGACGATCTGCTCGACACCATCCCGCTGGCCACCGTCGCACTGGTGCGCGACGGTCATCCCGTCGCGTTCCCGATCGGATTCGGCAGGGTCGGCGACGAATTGGTGATCCACGGCTCCACCGGATCACCGTGGCTGCGCGCACTCGCCGAGGGTGCGCCCGCCGCGGTGTCGGTGACCGCGCTCGACGGTGTGGTGGTGGCGCGCAGCAGTTTCGAATCGTCGTTCCGCTACCGCAGCGCGACGCTGTTCGGCACGTTCGCGGTGATCGCCGAGGACGCCAAACCCGGGTATCTGGACGCGCTGACCGACCGCTTCATCCCGGGCCGCACCGCCGAACTGCGCGCGAGCACGCGCAAGGAACTCGCGGCGACGCTCGCGTTGGCACTCCCGATCGGCGACGACAACTGGTCGCTCAAGCTCAGCGAGGGGTGGCCCGACGACGCCGACGACGACATCGCGGCCGGCGGGTGGGCCGGCGTCGTCCCGCTGACGACGCGGTACGGTGCGCCGCTCACCGCCCCGGACGTCCCTGCCGGAACCCCGCTGCCGCCGTCGGTGCGCGGCATGACCGGCGATCTGCGCAACACGCGCGCACGGTAGGTGGAGGCCGGCCCGCACCGGTGGGCTGGCAGAATCCAGGGCATGCGGATGTCGGCGAAGGCGGAGTATGCCGTCCGCGCCATGGTTCAGTTGGCCACCGTCAGCGACGGCGAACTGCTGAAAACCGACGATCTGGCCAGGGCCCAGGGCATCCCCGCACAGTTCCTCGTCGACATCCTGTCCGACCTGCGCACCGATCGGCTGGTGCGCAGCCACCGCGGCCGCGACGGCGGATACGCGCTGGCGCGGCCTGCCGACGCGATCAGCATCGCCGACGTGCTGCGTTGCATCGACGGTCCGCTGGCCAGCGTGCGCGACATCGGGCTCGGCGACCTGCCGTATTCCGGGCCGACGGCCGCGCTGACGGATGTGTGGCGGGCCCTGCGCGCCAGCATGCGCTCGGTGCTGGAGGAGACCAGTCTTTCCGACGTGGCGGCTGGGGCTTTGCCTGCCCACGTCGTGAAACTGGCCGACGTCTACCGCGCTCAGGAAGAGCAGCGCGGCCACGGCTGAGGCGGCTCAGCCGCCGTACGGGCGCGTGATGATCTCCAGATAGTGCCCGGACGGGTCCTGGAAGTACACGCCGCGTCCGCCGTCGTTGTGGTTGATCTCGCCGGGCCTGCTGCCGCGCGGATCGGCCCAGTGCGGCAGGTTCCGGTCGCGGATCTTGCCGTAGATCGCGTCGAAGTCGTCCTCGGACACCAGAAATGCGTAGTGCTGCGGCCGGATCTCCTCACTCTCGCC
>Ga0182740_1000407_pt1 | contig 52192 bp, 54 predicted proteins | sample eDN5th37CKraftBY_FD_128872 | JGI IMG/M metagenome (GOLD analysis project Ga0182740, IMG submission 128872) | Enriched backyard soil microbial communities from Emeryville, California, USA - eDNA 5th pass 37_C Kraft BY (version 2) (version 2) | ecosystem: Environmental > Terrestrial > Soil >...
GAGACGTTCGGTTCGACCGCCGTATATTCCTCGACGACAAATCCCGGCATCGCGAGGCGCATGCGCGCGTCGCGGCCGAAGAAGCGCGCGTGATCGTGCTGGCCGAAGTGAAGAAGACGATCGCCCTCCGAGGACACCGATTGGTTTTCGTAGGTCTCCTCCCAACCTTCCACGATCGGGAACATCGCGATCACTGTGCCGCCGGGGCGCACGACGCGGTAGAGTTCGGCAATCGCCGCCTTGTCGTTCACATGCTCGAGCACGTGCAGACAGACGACGACATCATAGGACGCATCTGCGATCGTCAGCGCCTCGATGTTCTCCTTGCGATCGACATTTGGCGCAAAGAGATCGGCGGTCGTGTAGGATTTCGGATTCTCGGCAAGTATGAGCTTGCGGATCGCCTCTTCCGGCGCGAAGTGCAGAACGTCCTGGCCAGCGAAGAAATGCTTTTCGCGATTGGCAAGATCAAGCAGCCGGTGCCGCTCCAGCGAGCCGCATTTCGGACAATAGATATCGCACACATAGGGGTAGCCGTAGCCCAGGAATTTTCCGTGATAGCCGCAAAGCGAACATTCGCGTGGAAATTTTCCGAATGCCCTTACCATCGATCGGGAGAGAAATTTGAGCGAGCGATAATACGTCCTCAACATCAGCCGTCGCCTCCATTCCGATTGATCGGGGACAATTCAATTTTGAGATGCCGGCGAAACTATCGGTGCATGGCGTGGCGAAAATTCGACCGCGCACGCGATGGAACCTTTCTTAATGGAACCCGCGCGAAAAAATCTCTCATATTCATCAAACCGTCGAAGTCGCGCGCCATGTTCAATTTGTCGCAACGAAAAACGGAACACTCATCATCACTTTACAATTCTCGATGCTGAATTTCTCTTTTGCTCGAATCATCGGCGCCGCATGGATGTGCATCCTCGTTCTTGTGCCAGTTAACTCCGCGCGCGCGCAAACGACATTCGAGGTTCATCGCGCGATCAATATCGCAAGGTGGTTCACGTGGCCGCGCTATGAAAAAGCGCCCGCCACCGGAATCATGTGGCCGCCGTATAACAACACGCCGGTGCCCCCGAACGGGCGCGAGCTGAAAGAGCTGCGTAAAGCGGGGTTCGATACGGTGCGTCTGCCGGTCGATCCCTCCCCTTTCATGGCGTTCGAAGGCAAACAGCGCGAAGCCGTCTATGGCATTTTGCTCGATGCCGTCCGGCGCATTCGCTCCGCGGGCTTACAAGTGATCGTCGATCTTCACCCGAACAGCCGCCACGCGGTCTGGGGCCAACACGCGGTCATCAAGGGACTCGATGCGTCGGTCTTTATCCAGTACGGCGACATGGTCGAAGAGATGGCGCGGCGCCTGGCGCCGCTGGGCGAAAAACAGATCGCGCTCGAGCTAATGAACGAGCCGCGATTGAAGTGCAAAGGCGCCGATCAAACCCTTTGGCAGGACATGCTGAAGCAGATGATCCTCCGCGCGCGGGCGGGCAGCAAGGCGATGACGCTCATTGCCACCGGCGCCTGCGTCTCCTCGGCAGACGGCCTGATGGCGCTCGATCCCGCTGCGCTAGGCGATCGCAACATGATCTACACTTTTCACTTCTACGACCCGTTCAGCTTCACGCATCAAGGCGCGCAATTCATCCCATGGCCGGATAAATATCTCGATGAAGTCCCCTGGCCCGCCAATGCGCGGCCAATCGAAAAGCCGGAGGCGCTGATCGCGCAAAACGTCGCGGCCGATCCGAAGCTCGATGTTTTCGCTCGCGAGAAAGCCAGGCTCGGCGCGGAGCGCAATCTTCAAAAGCTCTATGCGACGAAGGCGGGCCCCGACATGATCGAGCGGAAATTCACCGAGGTCGCAGACTGGGCAAAGCAGCATGGTCTTTCCGGCCGGCAGATTCTGATCGGCGAATTCGGCGTGCTGCGCAAACAGCCGAATAAACCCGGTGCGCTATGCAAGGATCGGATGCGCTGGCTTTCCGATGTGCGGCGATCCGCCGAGCGCCACGGCTTTGCATGGAGCTATTTCAGCTATGACGGGCCGTTTGCGCTAATCCTTGCCGACGGCGACCGGCGTCTCGACCAATCCGTGCTGGCGAGTCTCGACCTCAAGCACACAAACAGCCCCTGCAGGAATTAGGCGCTCTATCAAGGCCGATAGCAGCCTCGAACAATGCCGGGACTTTGCGTAAATTCAGTGCCGGCAGATCAACCCTTCGCAGCAGGGCTGACAGCACGAATCTGCTCCCGCAGCCAGCGAATTGCCTGATTATCCCCGTGACGCCGATGCCAGTAAACGCGCCAGTCGAACGGCTCGGTTGCGAAAGGAAGTTTACGGATCACCAGATCTTTTCCCGCGATCTCGCGCGCGAGGCATCCGGGCATCACGGCTAGATAGTCGGTGCTTGCCACGACATGGGGCACCACCAGCCAGTGCGGGACGTTCAGGCCGACGTCCCGCTCCAGCTTGTTCTGCACGAGAACATCGTCCACAAAACGAACGTCGGTTGGGGACATGGAAATCTTGAGATGCCGCGCGCTTAAAAACTTTTCCAGAGTGAGCGTTTTTGCCGCCAGCGAATGATTTTTTCGCATGACGCAAACCATATTGTCGCGAAAGAGGACTTCGGTGGAAATCGAGCCGGAATGCTCGAGACCGGTGCTGACGGCAATATCGAGCTCATCCTTCTCGAGAGCGTCCACCGTCTTGATCGGCGGGAGATGAATGACATCGAGGCTGACACGCGGCGCTGCCGCACCGATCCGCGCGGTGAGCTTCGGCAAAAAGAGAAAGCTCAGCAGGTCCGACATGCGGACCGTGAACTTGCGGCGCGACGCCGCAGGCTGAAAGACGCCACCTTCCTCGAACACGCGCTCGACCTGGCGAAGCACGAAATGCGTCCGCTCCAGCAGCTCTTCAGCTCTGGGTGTCGGCTGCATGCCGCGCGCCGTGCGCACCAGAAGCTCGTCATTAAAGATGTGGCGCAGCCTGCCGAGCGCATTGCTCATCGCCGGCTGGCTGAGGCCGATCTGGTCGGCGGCGCGCGTCACATGGCGCTCGCGCAGCAGCGCATCGAGAACGACGAGAAGATTGAGGTCGATCGAACGGAGGTTCATCCCGAAACCATTATTCATATAATGGATAGTATGAGACATAAAATCCATTTTGCCAATGATTGCGAATGCACTCTTATAGTCGCGACCAGCGATGGAGCCAGATTCGATGACCAACACCGAAACACTGAAAAACAAGATCAAGGTTTGCATGTTCGACCAGTACGGCACTGTCGTCGACATGCAGGGCGGCCTCGTGGAAATCGCAACGCCCTTTCTCAAGAAGAAGGGTTGGACAGGAAATCCCAACTCGTTCGTGACCTGGTGGCGCCGCACGCATTTCGAGAATTCGATGATCGACGCCCTGCTCCACCGCGATCACACGCCCTACCGCGAGATCGGGCATCGCGCCGTGTCGCATGTCATGGACCGTTCCGGCATCGAATATACGAAGGACGAAGTTCGCTATCTTGTTTCGGAAATCGAAAAGCTCCGGTGCTTTCCCGAAGTTCCGGCGGCGCTTGCCAAGCTGCAGACCCGCTACAAGCTGGTTGTCCTCTCGAACGGCGATCCCGACATGCTGGAAACGGCGAAAAAATATCACGGCATCCCGTTCGACAAGGTCATCTCGGTTGCCGAGGCGAATTCTTTCAAGCCGCATGTCGCGACCTACACCAAGGCGGCCGAAATTGCCGGCGTGAAAATGGACGAAGTGTTGTTCGTCGCCAATCACGCCTTCGATTGCATCGGCGCGAAATCGGCCGGCATGCACACCGCTTTCATCGACCGCCGCAACCGGCCATTCGGCGAAACGCCGCATCAGCCGGACATTCTCGTGAAGTCGATGGCGGAGCTTGCGGATGTCATCGTCTGATGACGCGCCGCTTAAAGGGATCCGGATCCTCGACCTGACAAGGGTCGTATCCGGTCCCTTCGCGACGATGCATCTTGGGGATCTTGGCGCTGAAGTCGCCAAGATCGAACAGCCTGAAGTGGGCGACGAAAGCCGCGCTTATGGCCCGCCGTTTGCCGGCGGCGAGAGCCCCTACTTCCTTTCGGTCAACCGCAACAAGCGCGGTTGCGCGGTTGATCTTAAGAACGCGGCCGGAAAAGAGTTGATGATCCGGCTCGCTTCGGCGGCGGATGTCGTGGTCGAGAACTTCCGGCCGGGAACGCTGGAAAGGCTCGGTCTTGGCTATGATGTTCTGAGCCGCGGCCATGCCGGTCTCATTCTTTGCAGCATCACCGGCTTCGGGCGCTCCGGCCCGGATGCGAACCGCGCCGGATACGATCTCATCCTGCAGGGCGAGTCCGGCATCATGGACATCACCGGCGAGCCCGGCGGACCGCCGACCAAGGTCGGCGCCTCGGTCGCCGACATGGTGACGGGTCTTTATGCGACCCAGGCGATCCTCTCGGCGCTGCTGCGGCGCGAGCGAACCGGGCATGGCGCACGCCTCGACATCGCCATGCTGGATTCGATGGCCTCGTTTCTGACATTTAACGCCGGGATTTATTTCACGACCGGCAATAGCCCGAAGCGGCGCGGCAATGCCCACCCGACGATCAGCCCCTACGAGCCGTTCGAAACGAAAGACGGCTGGATCAATATCGGCGTTGCCAACGACAAGCTCTGGAGAGCGTTCTGTCCCGCCATCGGCCGCGAAGATCTTCTCGAAAACCCGAAATTTCTGAAGGCGCCTGATCGCGTCGCCAATCGTCCCGCGTTGCGCGACGAGCTCGCGCCGATGTTTCGTGCCAGGCCGCGGCAGCATTGGTGCACGGTGCTCGGCAAGGCCGGCGTTCCGTTCGGCGAGATCAAATCGGTCGGCGAAGTATGCGAAACGCCGCAACTCACCGGGCGCGGCGTAATCCGGCAGTTCGAGCATCCGAAGGCAGGCACCGTGAAATATATCGCTTCGCCCGTCCGGTTTGACGACCAGCCCCCGCCCGATGCAATGAGAGCGCCGCTGATCGGCGAGCACACCTTCGAAGTGCTGGCCGGCTGGCTCGGGGTCGATGCATCGGAGTTCGAGCGATACGCTCGTCATGGAGCCTTCGGCCCCGCGCGATAACCGGCAAGAAAAGGGCGCAGCATTGACGACTCACTCACTCCCGATCGACCCCGCCGAAGCACGAGCCATGCTGGATCGCGCATTGAGCGATCCGAACCAGGCATTCGGTTCGTTCTTTCTGTCACGTTTCCTCGGGCTTCGCGTGAGCTACGAGCCGGAAAAATGCATCGTCGAATTCGACGCCGCAAAGCCGCTGTTCAACCCGCAGGGCTCGTTGCATGGCGGCGTCCTGGCGACGGCCATGGATATTTCCATGGGTCACCTCCTGCATCGTACCGAAGACGCCGGCAGCACGCTCGAAATGAAGCTGCAATATCTGCGGCCGGTCACGGCCGGTATTGTACGCTGCGAGGCCTCGTTCCTTCGCAAGGGACGCTCCATCTCGTTCCTGCACTCACAGGCGAAAGACGAAAATGGAGAGCTCATAGCCTACGCGACCTCGACCTGGAAGCTGCTCAAGACGCCTGCTCGCTAAAGCCGGCTATCGAGCGATAAGCCGAAGGCATGCTCGGCCATCAATCGAGCAGCACGATCCACGGTTCGGCGAAACGCCATTCCTCAAGGTTCACACCCTCGCCCGCGCGATCGACGACAAGGAAATCCTGCGCGACGAGGGGCGTAAGAACACCGTGCCAGACATTCGCGCGATAGTTCACGCCTTGCCCCGGAGCCGTGATAAAGGCGTGCGGTTTGCCCGGCCGGTTGTTCTGGTCAGGGCAGACGATGACGACAAAGGGATCCGGCGTAAGCGGTATAAAGGCCTGGCTGCCAAGCGGATGACGCTCGACAAGATCGAGTTTCAGCGGAAACTTGTAAGGATCGCCTTCGATCAGGCTGATAGAGACTCTGCCGCCCTCGCCGCGAACCATCGCTTCCGCCATCGGCGGAAGCCGGCGTGCGTGACCGCCATTGATTGGAGTGCGCTCAGGGTAGCTCGGCTTGTCGATGACATCGCCGAACGGCACGAAAGCTTCACGCGTCAATGCGCGCGCCGTAATCTTGCGGTCCAAACTATCGTTCATACGGCTCGCCCCGGGCCAAGTCTTAATCGCATATTTGACGTCCACGCTCCACGCGTCTTCCCCAACACCATTTGCTCGATTGTAGCTGCTTTAAATCGCATCAACTCACAAATTCGACGCCGTGAACCTGTGCCCGCAGCCGGGGATCGTGCATGTTTCTCGTTCCAACCGGTGAAAACAATCCCGAGGGCGGCGCGATATTTCGCTTCCGGCTCGATATCGGCAACTCGGATCGTTGATCTTCTCTCAAATTCTCGAAGATTCCCCAGCCGCATAACCGCCGAAGGCAAAGGACTTCATCGCTTCTTCGTGCAGTAGAGTCAGCGCTTGTTTCTTCAAATCATTTGCCATGTCGCTTTCGACGACATCGGCGAGCTTGCGCGGACGCGGCAAATTCACATCAATGACTTCCCGCAACCGCAGCGGAAAATTCGACATAATCAGCAAGCGATCGGCGAGGAAAATCGCCTCATCAATATCTGTCGTGACGAAGAGATGGGTATTCCGCGAGCTTTCGAACAAGCGCGCGTAATATTCCTGCATCAATCCTTTGGTCATGGCATCCAGCCCACGAAATGGCTCGTCGAGGATCATGATGGCTGGATTGTTGATGAGCGCGCGCGCTAACTCCGCTCGCCGCTGCATACCACCAGACAGTTCGTGCGGATAGGATTCGCGAAACTGACTCAATCCGACTCTATGGATCAATTCATCGGCGGCATTCTTGCAGCTCTCCTCGCTGCGCCCCTGCGCCTCAGGACCAAATATGACATTCGTGTATGTCGTCATCCAGGGATAAAGCGCAGTTTCCTGGAACACGACAAGACGATCACTACTCGGCTTCGTCACGCTCTTCCCGTCCAGCAGGACCGATCCCGCTGTAGGCTGCTCGAAGCTTGCGAGCAACCGCACCATGGTGCTCTTGCCCGAACCCGAAGGTCCAATCATGACGGTAAGCTTGTTATCTTCGACCGTGAAGGAACAGCGATCCACCACCGTTTTTGCGAACCGCCCGCTACCGTAAGCTTTCGACAGGTCGCGAGCTTCGAGTTTTCCGCCCGCCGTTTTCTTCATCATGTCACGCCCCTCATCGCGCTTTCAGCCACGGCGCAATCAGATTGCCCAGTACACGGATTGCAGAACTTGAGAGGTAGCCGGCAATGCCGATACTGATCATGCCAACGACAATCTGTTCGTACGAACCGCCCGTATAAGAGTTCCAAATGAAGAAGCCGAGCCCGCCGCCGGTGCCACTTCCCGCACCCTGCCCCATACTGCTGCCGCCGCCTGAAATCATTTCTGCGGCCACCACAACTTCCCAGGTGATGCCCATGCCTACGGCGGCGCCAACGATGATTGAGGGCAAGGTCGCGGGAAAAATAACGCGCCGAAAAAGCGTCCAGCGCGATGCACCCATCGCATATGCGGATTGCACATAACGTGCGTCGATACTCCGCGCGCCGCCGACGACATTGATGACGATCGTATAGAACGCGCCGAGGAACGTAATGAATGCGATCGACAGTTCCTGCGTCGGCCAGAACAGGATCGCCGCCGGCACCCACGCGAGCGGCGGGATCGGCCGCAATACCTCAAAGGGCGGAAAGGTGATCTGATAGAATGTACGGCTCAGGGCGAGGAACATGCCGAAAGGAATGCCGAGCAGCATGGCGGCACCGAAGCCCGCGAGCACACGGAGAAAGCTGAGATACCAACTCTGCCAATAGCCAAAATCGCCGATCAACCCATACCAGGCGAGCAGTACGCGGCTTGGCGGCGGGATGACGCTCATCATCGGAATCGCAACACCCGTCCATTCGCCGGAACGTGAGGTTACTTCCCAAAATATGACCGTTGCAGCGATGGCGATGACGGCGCGAATACCGGCACGAGCACTGAGCTGCATGTTGGCTGATGCAATCATGCCTAACCCTCGCGTTCGCCCAATTCGAAGGCCTTCTGCGCTTCTTCGTGGACGGTTTCCATAGTTTCATCCATTAGTTCGCGAAACCGCTTCGTCGTACGCGTGTGATGATCGCGCGGATGCGGCAGGTCGATCTTCAGTATCTTTTTCGTCCGGCACGGCCGCGACGTCATAATCGCCACCTGGTCGCCTAGAAAAATCGCCTCTTCAAGATCGTGCGTGATGAAGAACACGGTGACGCGATTGCGATAACAGGTTTGCAACAGAGATTCGTGCATGACCGATTTCGTTAGTGCATCGAGCGCGCGATAAGGCTCATCGAGCAGCAACACTTTCGGGTCGTTCATCAGTGCGCGAACGATCTCGACGCGCCGCCGCATGCCGGAGGAAACCTGCCCCGGATATTCGTGAACGATGCTGGAAAGCCCAGCTTCCGCCATCAGGATGCGCGCCTTGTCGCGCGCTTCCGACGCCGACATCGTGCCCTGCATCATCGGACCGAAAGTGACGTTATCGAGATTGGTCTTCCACGGAAACAACGCGCCATTCTGAAACACGACGATACGTTCGGGTCCCGGATCGGCTTTCGGCCGGCCCGGCCCACAGAGCATCTCGCCGTCAAGATAGATCTTCCCGCTGGTGAGCGAGTGAAATCCGGCAATAGCGTTGAGAAGCGTTGTCTTCCCGCAACCCGAAGGGCCGACCACCATCGTGATTTCGCCGGGCGGACATTCGAGCGAGCAATGATCGACAGCGATCACGCCACTTTGCGGGTCACCGTAGATTTTGACGGCATCCTCGATCCGGATTGCGCCCCGCAATGGGCGTTGTTCAATCTTTCTGGCGGCTTCTGTCATAATCCGTCGAGTCCCAATTCGCGGCTGTGCCAACGCATCAGCATCATGCCGACAAGACGAATGATCGCGCTCGAGACATAGCCGACAATACCCAAAGTTATCATGCCGATAACGATCGTCGGATAACTGACCATCGTATAGGAGGTGTAGATCACATAACCGAGGCCGTACTCGCCGGAGATCATTTCACCGGCGACAAGTGAAAACCACGCAAGCCCGATCGAGATCTGCAATCCAGTAAAGATGTAAGGCAGCGATCCGGGCACAACGATGTGCCTGAACACCTGCCAACGTTTGGCGCCCAGACAACTCGCGGCCCGAAAATAATTCTCGTCAATCGAGTGAACGCCAAGCATCGAATTCAGCGCGGTCGCAAAGAATGCCGGCAGGAACGTCACGAAAATGACGGGTCCTTCGCTGCTTTTGAACATCAAAATTGCGAGCGGAACCCAGGCCAGTGCAGGAATCGGCCGCAGCATTTCCAGCACCGGGAAAATGTATTCTCGCGCAGTCTGCGACCAGCCGATGATTAGCCCGAGCGGTACGCCGATCAGCGTCGCTAGCGCGAATGCGATCATAACGCGTTGCAGGCTGGTAAGAATGTGAATGTAGTATTCCGGCGTGTAGATCGAGAGGCCGAATTCCGGATTGGGGCTCAACCATTCGCGAACCACCACCGTCGGCCCCGGCATGCCGGCAAAGCGCGGCAGCTTCCAAACCTCGACGCTCAGCCACCAGAAGCCGACCATCAACGCAAAGCCGAGAATCATCAGGTACGGGCTCGGGCTTGTCAGCCAGTTTTTCAGCCGATAGAGCGCAAGCTCCAACTGCATGCCGTAGCGTGACGTCTGCACCGCGATATCCTGCGAGGAAGGGGGGCGATGACGATCCACCGCCCCCGATACTGCATCACTTGCCATGATAGGCCGAGTCAGGAAGCGCAGGAACGGCACCGATCGGTGATTTCATTTTCCGCTCTTCCAGCACTGCATCGGCAAACTGTGTCATCACAGCCTCGGGTCGTAACTCAGGCGAGTTGATGCCTTTGATCGAGTGAAGGAAGTCGACACCCTTCTTAATCAGGCCCTTGACCTCGGGCGTGAAGGCGAATGGCAGCTCGATTCTTGGATTGGTGCCCCCCTGCTCCTTTGGATAGGTTGCATAAAGCGCCATCCAGAGCGATTTCTCCGGGAACCCTGTCGTTTGTGTCAAAACCTGCTTGACGACTTCGTCGGCGTTCGCAGCCTCGGTCAGGAATTTCTGCGCGTCGAGTTCTGCATTAAGCCAACCCTTCACAACATCTGGCCGCTGCTCGATCAATTCGGCGCTCATGATGATGTATGATGAGTCCTTCAGACCATAATCGACGCCCGAAGCGATACGGCGCGCGAGACCTTCGTGCACGAGGCGTGAAGCGACCGGCTCCCAGATCGCGGCGCCGTCGAGCTTGCCGGCGCGAAACCCGCTCGTGATCACTTCAACGTTCTGGTTGAGATAAGCGGCCGGCTGACTGTTTGCTCGCTCGAACACGCTGCGTGCAAAAATATCCGAGCAGGTGCCTTTGGGAACGGCCATCTGCTTGCCATTCAGCCACTTCGCCGCTTCGTCGGCCGACTTGAAATCAGGAGCATCCTTGCGAGCGAGCAGAATGTTGCATTGATCGTAAGCTACGCCGGAAACCCCGACGATCCGCACATCTGCAACATTATTCTTTGTCGTAGCGATGATCGCGGGAAGATCGCCGATATAACCAATCTGCTGCTTCTTCGCGAGCATCGAGTTGACAATGGTCGAGCCCTGCAGACCGATTTCGTAAGTGACGGTCGAGCCCTGCGGCAAATACTTCTTCCAGAGCTCCTTGCCGCGCAGAACCATCACCGACCAAACTTCGGTGTAGCAGCAGGGATGTCCGACAACGAGATGAACCGGATCGCCGGGCTTGCCGAAATCGGCCGAGCGCGCCGACGACGCGCTGAATGCCACACAGGCAGCAAGCAAAGCGCTCGCGATTATATTGCGCCACTTCAGATATTTCATCATGGCAGTGTCCCTCCCCTTTTCCAGGATTGCTGGTTCACGAATTGATTTCCGCCGAAGCTCCGTTCTTCTGTCCAGAGTCTTTTTCATTCACTTTGCTCAAAGCGGCATCATCTCCCGGCAGCAGACTGTCGTCGAAATAAGCCGGACGCGGCCGTGCACGCTGAACGTGCAGCGCATAGATATCCATGCGGTTGTAATAACCGGCCATGTCGTGATGCTGCTTATGTTCCAGTACTTCGGCGACATCGATCTCCGAATGCACGAGGCCTTCTGCTTCGCTGCGCATTTCCGAACGCAAGCTGCCGTCAGGTCCGACGATCATCGAGCAAGAACGTGGGCAAGCCTGCAAAATCGCTTCGGACTCTTCATCCCCGTCCGCAAGCACTTTGAGCGAATTTTCGTCCAGGAGGCCGGCGCTGACCACGGTGAAGGTTTTCGCCTCAAAAGAGTGAGCCGATGCGCGCACGCGAATAGCATCGCTAAGATCGTAACGCGCGGCGCCGAGCGGATTGCGAAACGGCCACACCGGCGGGTAATTCGCGGTGTGGATCTGCTCTCCCTGAGCCATCAACGTGTATCGCGAGAGAGGATTATTGTTTTCACCGCAGATCAGCGAACCGATACGACCTATATCGGTATCGATCACTCTCAAGCCGGCGCCGTCGCCCGCAGTCCAACTCAACTTTTCATAGAAAGTGGGCACCAGCTTGCGGTGATGATTGAGCAATTCGCCGCGATCGGAGATGAGAACATTGCTGTTCCAGAGGCACCCTTCGCTGTGCGACGAAACCTCGGAAAAGCCCATGCTGACATAGATCCGGTGCCGCGCTGCAGCGTCAGCAATGGCACGCATTTCAAGGCCATCAATGCGCGCGGAATTTTCCGCAAACCGACGGAACATCGTGTGGTTGTCGATCGGGCGGCGCAAGGCATTCCACAGCGGAAAGCCGGGCAGAAATGATTCAGGAAAGACAACAAAACGGGAGCCTTCAGCCGCCGCTTGCCCAATCAAGTGGCAGGCCTTGGCGGTCGTTGCTACTTTATCCAGCATGACCGATGCCGCGTGAACCGCGGTTACGATCGTCTTTCCTGAGCGAAGTCCGGTATTCTTCGTATTCAACGGCGCCCCCGTGCTATTTCGCGAAAAATATTTCGCAAATTCGCTTCGGAGGTTGCCGACCATGGAAACTTCCGCAGCAAATCCTTGCCGATAGTCTGGAGGTTTGAGATATTTGGAAAAGCGGAATTTTCCTAAGGCTATGTTTAAGAAAAATGAATCGATTATCGCTCCGTGCACTGCAATATTTTCTGGAGGCGGCTCGTCACAAGAGCGTTTCCGCCGCCGCGCGCAAACTTCATATTTCCCCCGCGTCGGTTTCGGTTGCAATTGCCGATCTCGAAACGGACCTGGATGTGCAACTTTTCGTCCGGCAACCGGCAAAGGGCATGAAGCTTACACCAGCCGGCGAAGTTATTGTCGCCGAGGCACATTCGCTGCTGTCACATGCGGATGAATTTCAGCAACGAGCGGGCGCTCTCGGAGATTCACTCTCGGGAGAATTAAGCATTGCCTGTTTCACCAATCTTGGTCCGGCCTATTTCTCAAATCTACTCGCGCAATTCTGTAGTCTGCATCCGAGCGTCTCGATCAAAATCTATGTAGGCGACCAGCAGGAAATTCTTTCGGGTCTGCTCGGCGGACAATTCGAGCTCGCGGTTACGTTCGATCTCGATATTCCAAAGAACTTTCAGTGGTTAAAGCTTGCCTCTATTCCGCCGCAGGTCGTCTTGCCCGCCAATCACGTGCTTGCAAAGGCTAAACGCATTTCACTCAAGCGGCTGGCATTGGAGCCATTAATCTTGATGGATTTGCCGCACACGCGAGACTATTTCATGTCGCTATTTCATCGGTTGCATATTTCCCCAAACGTTCGCTTCAGCTCGACGAACTTCGAGATGGTGCGGACGCTGGTCGGCAATGGACTCGGCTACTCGATCCTGAACCTCGTCCCTAATCTGTCCATGACCTACGACGGTACACGCGTGAAGTATGTACCGATCAGCGACGATGTCAGACCGCTTCAGGTCGGCTGTTTAAGTGTCGGCCGGGTTGCGCAGCGGCGCGTCGCGAAGGCGTTCATCGATCAAGCTAAGAGCTATTTTTCGATCGCTCAAAAAATGTCGGCTGGTCCCAACAAAGTGAGAAGATAATTTAATACCGACAGGCTCACATCTTCATTCTGCCTCGGCAAACGGCACGCTAATTCTGCTTCTCAACTCCGTCAATTCAGTCGCGATCGACGGTGAATAAGAAATGCCTTCGACTCCACGCGTGCGCTTGAGTTGATCTCCGCGCGCCGGGAATTCGCGTGTACTCGCTGCCTGACTGACGATAAAATTCGATCCGGTGCTTCATACAACTCACGAGCGCCGTTTGATCATCGATGAGCGCAAGGCTGATAAACAGAAAGAGCGCACTTTGGCGCGAGGCTGTGCCACTCGCCGTCGGGTACGGCAGCAGCCCTGCGGCAGCTTCGTGCGCTGGTCGAGCATTATACGTGGCCGTAAATTCCGCCGTCCCAAGATGCGTCACAAATGCGCGGTATCGAAATACATGCCAGCGGAAACATCGGAACTATAGCCACGGTGCATTGGACATCTTCGGATCGAGTACCCAAATTTGCGGCAGAGCATTCGGAGGAGAAAACATGGCGGCCTACAAGAAAACCGAAGCTGCGATCGCCAAGTTGTCGCCCGAGGAGTACCGGGTAACACAAGAGAGCGCGACTGAACGCCCCGGAACGGGCGCGCTTCTTCACAACAAGGCACCCGGCATTTATGTCGATATCGTCTCGGGTGAGCCGCTGTTTGCATCGTCCGATAAATTCGAGTCAGGCTGCGGATGGCCGAGCTTCACCAAGCCGATCGAGCCTGCGAATGTGACCGAGCTGCGCGATACCAGCCATGGCATGATCCGGACGGAAGTTCGCTCCAAACATGGCGACAGCCATCTCGGCCACGTTTTCCCCGACGGGCCGCGCGATCGTGGCGGCTTGCGCTACTGCATCAATTCGGCTTCGCTACGCTTTGTGCCGCGCGATAAAATGATCGAGCAAGGCTACGGAGAATATCTCGATCAAGTGGAGGACATCTGATGACGACAGAACGTGCTGTTCTCGCTGGCGGCTGCTTTTGGGGTATGCAGGATCTCATCCGTAAGCTGCCGGGGGTGGTTTCGACGCGCGTCGGGTACACCGGCGGTGATGTGCCGAACGCGACCTATCGCAATCACGGCACTCATGCCGAGGCGATCGAAATCGTCTTCGATCCTTCGCAGACCACCTATCGCCGATTGCTCGAATTCTTTTTCCAGATTCACGATCCGACGACGCTCAATCGCCAAGGGAACGATCGCGGCACGAGCTACCGTTCGGCGATCTATTTCACCAGCGATGAGCAAAAAACCGTTGCCCTCGATACAATTGCGGACGTTGATGCGTCGGGCTTATGGCCGGGCAAGGTCGTTACCGAAGTCGAACCAGCCGGTGATTTCTGGGAAGCAGAGCCCGAGCACCAAGATTATCTCGAGCGTATTCCGCACGGATATACCTGTCATTTTGCCCGGCCCAACTGGGTATTGCCGCGCAAAACGGGTGCCGCTGCGTAGCAAGCACGCGCTTCGCGCATCCCTCGTCCATGTCTGCAATAAGCACGGGCTAAAATCAGGGTCAGTATTTCAGGCTACGGAGATAGACATTAAAACTCGCGCAGTCTCCAGCGCTCACGTCGTGGAAAATTAAAGTTTTGGCAGCTTGTCCGCCTTTCCAAGCAGAAAGGCCTTATCTCGATCGAATACATGCCTCAAAAACTGCACCACGCCTTTAATGCGCGTGAGATGGCTTTGTTCGGCGCGCACAGAAATCCACACTTCACGACTCGTCGAAATCTGTTCAGGCAAAATGCGCTGCAATTCAACGACACCCGTCCCGACGAAGGTCGGGAGCAATGCGATCCCGAGCCCGCATACCGCGGCGTTGCGTTGAGCGATGATGCTATTCGAATGGAAGCTCATTCTCGGCGCGCCGATCACATCGTCGAGCCATTTCACGGCGTTAATCGCAAGCAAATCCTCGATATAGCCGACAAAGACATGGTTCTTTAGGTCTTCACGGCTTTTCGGTGTGCCGTGGTTACGAAGATACTCCGGCGAAGCATAAAGATGCAGGTTGAAGGTGCCGTATAACGCGCTGACTAATCCCGGCGCGTTTGGATTGAAGAAGCTCAAAAAAATATCCGCTTCCTTGCGCGAAAGATCGACGGCTTGCGCGATGCTCACGATCTCCAGCTTAACGTTCGGCGCGAATTGCGCGAGCCCATGTACCCGACGCGCGATATAGCCGCTCGCAAGTCCCTCCATCGTTGCGACGCGCACGGTTTGCTCTACATCGCTCATCTCGCGCGTCACCGCGTCTTCGAGCGAAGTCGCATGTATGTCCATCTGCTCGATATGTTTTAGGAGATTGTGCGCCTCCTCACGGACGACAACGCCGTTCCGCTTGCGATCGAGAAGCTTCACCGAAAGTATGGATTCGAGCTTGTCGATACGGCGGCAGACGGTCGAATGATCGAGCTTCAACCGCTTTGCCGCAGCGTGCACGCTGCCTTGACGGGCAACTTCGAGGAATACCCGCAAGTCGTCCCATTTTGCTGCATCCTTGCTCATGGATACGGATTGTATCCACGGATGGAACCCCAGGCAAAGACTTCGATAATTGCGCACTGCATGGTGCAAACAAAATAGGTGAGGCCGCACTGCACTCTTGTTTACGCTGGCCATGGATTGGGAAAACTCGGCTCGGCAATGCGTGTGGTTACAACCGATGTAGCGGTGATTGGCGGCGGCGCGGCCGGCTGCTACGCGGCGCTTTGTCTGCGTAAAAAAGGCATCAAGCCGCTCATTATCTGCAAGGGGTTGGTGGGCAAAAGCGGGGCATCGCTTTTCGCCGGCAATCTCGTCCTTTCCGGACGCCTTCTCGGCAATACCGAGGAGCAGGCCAGAAACACCGCCGAATTCCTCATCAAATATCACAACCAGTTTCTGATCGACCAGGAATGGGCCAAGCGTTGCGGGCAATGGATCGAGAAGAATTATTATCGTGAGCTAGAGGAAGCCGGTCTCTATTTTCGCCGTGACGACGAAGGCAATGTCGTGACGAGCCCAGGAAAAATCCGCAGCATCGCAGCGAACGTGCAAGGGAATTCCGGCGTGCCGTTCATGGACCTGCGCCGCAAGCAAGTCCTGAAGGCGGGCATCGAAAGACTCGAAGAAACGACAGCAACTGCGCTCCTCACCGACGAAGATGGAAAAGTGAGCGGTGTGTTCTGTCTCGACATCATGAGCGGGGAATATGTTGTCGTGCGCGCGAAGGCGGTGATCATGGCGACCGGCTATTCCGACCGCTTGCATACCCGCTCGACCGGCACGCGCGAAATGTCGGCGGACGGGATTGCACTCGCGTGGCGCGCGGGCGCGACGCTCATCAACATGGAAATGCAATGGTGGCATACGAACGACGCCGCCTATCCGCCCTCCTGGCAACGCATTCAGATTTATCCGAACCCCATGCTTGGCTCGGAGAAGTCCGCACGCATGGTGAATGCAGAGGGCGAAGAATTCTTCAATCAGCAGGAAGACGATCCCCTCGCCTTCGGTCCTTACACCGTGCAGCTCAAGGCGCTTGCGAAGCAGGTGCGCGCCGGCAAGGCCAGTTACGAAGGCGGCTATTACGCGGGATTCGATCATTGCGATCCGCAGGAGGTCGAAAACTACACGACCTATGCAAAGCCGTTCCGCCAGCTTGGCCTGAATTTTCCGAATGACATGCTGGAGACGGCTGTTACCTCGCACTACCGGCAGGGCGGTATCGACGTTGATATCGAGACGATGCGCTCTTCGGTCCCCGGATTGTACGTCGCGGGCGGCGTTGGGGGGCATAGCAACGGACTGATCGCGCTCGCGACCTATGACGGGTTCTCAGTTGCCGAAAGTGTCGCAAACGATCTCGGTGCGCTCGCTTCGAAAGACATCCCGCAGCAATACATCGACCAGGAGGCGCGGCGCCTTACGCTTCTTCGCGAGTCCCATGGCAGCGGCCTCTCGCCCATTCAGGTGAAAGAAAAGATCCGGAAAATGATGTGGGAAAAGGCTGGCGTCGAGAAAAACGCGAACGGCCTCCAATCCGCACTCGATGACATTCAAGAAATTCGCGACCACACACTCCCCGCAATTCGTATCGCGAACAACCAAAAACCCGTCAACTATGAATGGATCGACGCAATCGATGCGGTGAACATGCTCGATGCGTGCGAGCTGATCGTGCAGTCTTCGCTTGAACGCAAGGAAAGCCGTGGGCCGTTCTTCCGGCAGGATTATCCGCTCACGGATAATAATGAGTGGCTCTGCGCGAACGTGCTGCAGAAATCCGGCAACGGCATCCGTTTTTCCCGGCGGCCTTATGCACTGCCGAACTTCCAGCCCGGCTTCGCGGTCAAAGATAATTTCGAGGTGCCGTGGTGAGCATCGCGCTCGATCCCATGAGCTTCGCTCGCCATCTTGGCCAAGGCGAGAACCGCGACACGCTGAAAGAGCGGAACGAACGCCTTTCGCACGGAGAAACAATTGCCGTTAAAATCCGGCGCGGCGGAAGCTTCCAGCAGTTCCAGGTTCCCTATGAGCCGCGAATGCGCGTGCTCGACGCGCTGAACTGGATTTCGGAAAACAAAGCGCCTGATCTCGCCTATCGATGGATCTGCGGCTCGAAAATGTGCGGCACCTGCGCGGTACGCATGAACGGGCGCGAAGTGCTCGCGTGCTGGGAAGCGGTCGAGCCGGAAATGACCATCGAGCCGCTGCGCAATCTGCCGGTATTGCGTGATCTCGTCGTCAATCGCGCGCCTTTCGAACGCAAGGTCGAGAGCTTCGAGCCATGGATTGAGCGGCGCGAAAGCTATTCCGAATTTCCGGAGCCGCTCACGCACAAAGAAATGAAAAATGCATCGAAGGCGCTCGATTGCATCGGCTGCATGTGCTGCTACTCCGCCTGCCCGGTGATCGGGCTCGGCGATGTCACCGATTTCGCGGGGCCCGCGCCGCTGGTGCAGCTCGGCCAGACCGCGCTCGACCCGCGCAACGATCCGGAAAAATTGAAGCGCTCGCTAGCGCTCACCGGCATTTTTAACTGTGTCTCTTGCTACAAATGCGAAGAAGTCTGCCCCGCACATATCCCGATCGTTAGCCGCATCATCGAGCCGTTGAAGGCCAAGACCGCGCGATTGCTTCCACACATGGCGAAACATTCGCTCGCATTGCGCGCCGTCGTCGCCAAGCGTGGACGCGTCGATCCGACGGCGCTACTTCTCAGCGTTCAAGGGCTTCGCGTCTTCGCGAAAATTCCACGCGCGATCCGGCTGCTTCTGCGCGGCAAGATCAATCCGGTCAAAACCTTCTTCAAGACGAAAACCGCCGCCTATCCGGCAGCGCACCGAATTCTGGGCAAGGAGACCGATAGCCGATGAAATTTGCCTACTACCCTGGCTGCTCGGCCCGAAGCACTTGCGCCGAATTGAACGAGGCGACGCATCTTGTTGCGAAAAAACTCGGGCTTGAGCTCACGCAGCTCGAATCCGCGACCTGCACCGGTGCACGCGAGCTGCGCGCGATCGACCCGGCCGGATTTTATGCGCTGAATATCCGCATCCTTGCGCTTGCCGAGCGCGAAGGCTTGCCGCTCATGACGATCTGCAACACCTGCACGCTGAACGTGCTGGACGCACATGCCGCATTCGTGGACGATCCTGCTATCGCGAAATCCGTGAATGAGCGACTCGCACCCGAAGGCCTGCATTACAGCGGACGTACGAAGATCAGCCATTTTCTTTGGGTGTTGTACGAGGATCTTGGCGAAGAGCGGCTTCGTGAGCTTGTCGTGAATCCGCTCTCCGGCCTGACAGTCGCCGCTTTCTATGGCTGCCATATCACCCGGCCGCCGCTCCGATACGGTTTCGTCGACTCCCGGAACAACATCGCGCTTGAACGGCTCGCGAAAATTCTTGGCTGTGAACCAATCGATTATTCAGGCCGCACCGAATGCTGCGGTTTCCACACTGCGGCGCATGATGAAAAGGTAGCGATCAAGCTCACGGGCCAGCACATCGCCTCCGCGAAAACCGGCGGCGCGAAGGCGATGGTGACACCCTGCCCGCTTTGCCATACCGTGCTCGACGGCTTTCAACGCGAGATGGAAAGCGACATGTCGAAAAAACTCGACATGCCGATTCTGCATCTTCCGCAACTCGTCGGCTTGGCGCTCGGCCTGTCGCCCGAAGCGCTCAATATCGACCGCCATATGGTTCCCGCGCCTGTGCTCGCGAATTACGCGGCACATGACGCCGATTTGACCGGCAAGCCATGAGAAATCACGACGCAGCAACGCCCAATGCGGTTTTAGGCGGCGTATTTCCGCCTCATGATTTTTACGCACCGCGTGGTGGTGTTCTGCAAATTACAAAATGCTCATCTTCGGAGTGCGGCAATCTTCCGATTTTCTATTGCGCACTCGAAATAACAATTGGACACTATCAAGGGGTCTTTTCAGGGGGATGCGTGTCATGATGGATACGCTTCTGTTGCTTGCGTTAAACGGACTGATCTGGGGTTTGATTATCGCCCTGATCGCGCTCGGCCTCTCGATCATTTTCGGCTTGCTCGACATCATCAACGTCGCGCATGGCGACTTCTTCATGGTCGGCACGGTGCTGACTTGGTACATTCTGCAAGAGACCGGCATGTTCTGGCCGGCGTTCATTCTCGTGCCAGTGATCGGGTTCATTCTTGGCGCCCTCATTCAGAACGCGGTAATTCAGCCGATCCGCAACGCGGCAGCGCTTTCGATCGTCGCGACTTTTGGCCTTTCGCTCATCTTGCAAGAAGCCGTGCGCATGACCTTCGGCGCAACACCACGCCGCATTCTCGCGCCGATTCAAGGAACGGTGAAACTCTTCGGCATCGACTACGACATTTATCGCATCTTTGCCGCGGCACTTTCGATCGCAGCGCTCATCGCCTTCTTTCTCTTCTTGCAGCACACCAAAATCGGGACGTGGATGCGCGCTGTCCGGCACGACCGCGAAACGGCGACCGCGATGGGTATTCCGGCGCAACGCGTCTTTGTTCTGACTTTCGGGATCGGCTTTGCGCTTGCTGCTTTTGGCGGCGTCGTTGCAGCACCCATCACCACCGTCGATTTCCGCGGCGGCGTTGACCTGCTGCCGTTCTGCTTCATGGCCGTCATCATCGGCGGCCTCGGCAATCTGCCGGGCACGGCGGCCGCTGCGATTTTGCTCGCGGTCTTCGAGGGCGTGGTCCAGAGTTTCGCCGATCCCACGGTCGCGCGCATTTCGTCACTTGTGCTGATGAGCGCGGTGTTGATGTTCCGCCCGCAGGGCCTGTTCAAGGGATTGGCGAAATGACCCGCACTACCGTCGAACGTCTTCTGCTGGCCGTCTTTGCGGCGCTCCTGATTTCAGTGCCGTGGACTGTGCCGATGATCGCAAGCAAATTCTGGGTCAGTGTCATCACGGAAATCTTGATCTGGTCAATTTTCGCAGCCAGCGTGAACCTGCTTTTCGGCTATGTCGGATTGCTCTCGTTCGGCCAAGCGCTCTTTTTCGGCTTCGGCATGTACGGTGTCGGAATCGGCATCGATCAATTGCATCTTTCTTTCTGGCCCGCTTTCGCGTTCGGCGTCAGCGCCGCAATGGCAATGGCGCTCGTCACCGGAATCTTCGCGGTTCGGCTCACCTGGCACTATTTCGCGATCATCACGATCGTATTTTCGCTGATTTTTTACTTCCTCGCGGTGAGGATGAAGCCGCTTACGGGCGGCGACGACGGGATCAATTTCTCGCTGCCCCCGGTCTTTTCCTTTGGGGGCGTGCGCTACAGCCTTACGGATCAGACCTTCCAGTATTTCTTTATTCTCACGGTCTTCGCGCTCTGCTTTTATTTGATGTATCTTGTCACGCGCTCTTCGCTTGGCCGCGCGTTCCTTGCAATCCGTGACAACGATCTTCGTGCATCGCTAATCGGGCTCAATGTCTATGTGCTTCGCCTCACATCCTTCGTGATGGCGGGGTTTCTCGCGGGCGTTTCAGGTGCGCTGTTCGCCTTCTTCGGCCGTTACGCATCAGCGACTTATATGTTTTACCACGTCTCTGGCGACGGCGTGGTGTGGGCGATCGTGGGCGGCGCGGGCACCTTGTTTGGCCCGGTCGTCGGGACCACGCTCTTTATTATTATTCGGGAAGTCGTCTCGACACATTGGGAGCATCATCCACTGATTGTCGGCGTGATGGCGATCCTCGTCGTCATGCTCGCGCCGAAAGGTCTCGTCGGTCTTTGGCAGGACGGGCTTTCACGTTTCGAAGAACGGAGAAAAACGGTTGCGTCCGGCACGAGCGAACTGCGGAGCAAGCCATGAGCGAGGCGATTCTTCGCACGGAAAACCTGACCAAGAAGTTTGGCGGCCTTACCGCGGTCGATAGTCTTTCGCTCAGCCTCGAGCGCGGAAAACTCCATGCGATCATCGGACCGAACGGCGCGGGCAAAACGACCTTCTTCAATCTCGTGTCCGGCATTCTGCCGCTTACCAGCGGCAAGGTGTTTTTCCTCGGCCAGGAGATCACCGGCATGAAGCCGCACGAGATCAGCCGGCTCGGCGTCAAGCGCACGCTACAGATCAAGAGCGTATTTCCGCAAATGACGGTCGCGGAAAACCTCTGGATCACACGGCAGGCTTCGCAACGTTTCCTCCATCCCTTCCGTTCAGCGACGAATGACGCCGCGACGCGCGAGCTTGTCGAGCAGACGCTCGAGCAGATCGGCATGAGCGCGCTTGGGAACCGCATCGCGGGAACGCTCTCTTACGGCGACGTGGCGCTTCTTGAGATCGGCATGGCGCTGATTTCCCAACCGAAGCTCCTGCTGCTCGACGAGCCGACATGCGGCATGAGCCCGGCGGAAACCGAGCGGGCGGTGGAGAAAATCAAAGACCTCGCGCGCAAAATCGATATCGTCATCATCGAGCACGACATGGAAGTCGTGTTCGGCATCGCGAGCGATATCGTCGTGATGGCGCAAGGCGCAATTCTGGCGCGCGGCAATCCGCAGGAAATCTCGAACGACGAGCGCGTACGTGAGGCCTATCTTGGCCGGCCCGAGGATGAAGATTACGTCGAGGAAGCCGCCCATGCTTAGCCTCCGGGAAGTCAACGTTCACATCGGAAAACTGCATATCCTGCAAGGCGTTAATCTGGATGTGCAGGCGGGGGAATCCGCCGCCCTCCTCGGCCGGAATGGCGTCGGCAAGACGACGACGCTGCGCGCGATCATGGGCCTTGTCGCGCGAAGCGCGGGCTCGATCGAATTCGACGGGACGGATCTCGCAACCTGCGCCCCGCATGAAATTCCCCGCAAGGGAATCGGCTATGTGCCGCAGGGGCGCGGGATTTTTCCGGGCCTCACCGTGCTCGAAAATCTTTACATCGGCGTGACCGGAAAGCCGGACGCAACGCTCGAAGAATATGTCTTCACCTGCTTTCCGCGCCTGAAGGAACGGCTGAAGCAGCAAGGCAGCACGCTCTCGGGGGGCGAGCAGCAGATGCTTGCGATCGCGCGCTGCCTCATGATGCGGCCAAAACTCATCATTCTAGACGAGCCGACCGAAGGCATCATGCCGCGACTGGTTTCGCAAATTCGCCGCGAGATCCATCGCATCAATCAGACCGGCATCTCGATTCTGCTTGTCGAGCAAAATCTGGAAACCGCGCTCAAGCTGTGCCCGCGCGTTTTTCTCATGGAAAAAGGCACCGTCGTTTATTCCGGTGCGGCACAGGAACTGAAGACACGTACCGACATCGTCCATCGCTATCTCGGTCTGTCCAAATAACGAAAATTCAGGGAGAAAGACAATGGCAAGGAAACAGACACGCCGCAGTTTTCTCAAGACCGCGCTTGCCGGAGGCGTCGCCGCCGGCACAGCCAATCTGACCTTGATGAAAGACCTTTACGCTCAGGCGTCAGGGCCCATCGTAATCGGACATCACTGCGACCTCACGGGTTTGATTTCTTCGTGGGGCTACTGGCACGACAAGGCGGCGAAAGCCGCGGTTGACATTATCAACCAGGGCGGCGGCATCGCCGGCCGCAAGGTCGAGCTTGCGACCGAAGACACGGAATCGAACCCTGCGGCGGGCGCGCGTAAATTGCGCAATCTCATCGAGCGCTCGAACGCCGAATTTGTCGTCGGCTCCGTCCACTCGGGCGTAATGCTCTCCGCCATCCCGATCGCTTCAGAATTAAAGACGATCTATTTCTCGACCGGCGAAGCGACGGAAGCAACCGGCGCAAAAGGTACGCGCTATTCTTTCCGCACCGGCACCGACACATATTCGATTGCAGCGGCAAGCATGCCGTGGTGCGTCGAGAACTTCGGCAAGAAGTGGACGATCATTTATATCGACTACGCCTGGGGTCAGAGCACCAATCAGGAATCACGTCACTTCATTGAAAAGGCCGGCGGCAAGACGCTAGCCAGCATTCCCGTGCCGGTCGACGCGAAGGACTTCGTGCCCTATATCGCGCAAATTCCGGGTGACACTGAAGTTCTTTTGCCGGCCTTTATCGGCTCGACGTCGATCGCGTTCTATACGCAAGCGAAGAACATGGGCCTCGAGAAGAAGATGAAAATGTTTTCGTCTTCCGCGAGTATCGAGTCGATTTCACCCCAAGACATTCAGGGGGCGGCCGAAGGCGTTTACTTCTTCGAGAACTTCCCGCGCATGGTGAAAGCGAAAGACGATGAATTCCATCGCGAATTCATCAAGCGCGTCGGCATCGACGACATGGACGCGCGCGAAGTCGGCAGCCAGCGCGTCATGGACAAGAGCCATGGCTGGCAGGCGTGGGAAGATATCTTCGCCATCAAACAGGCGATCGAAACGGCCGGCTACAAAACGCGCAAGGATACCGAAGGCGTTATCAAGGCGCTTGAAGGCATGGAGATGAAGAACTCGCTCGGTCATCCGCAAGGCGCCAAGATCATCCGCAAGGAAGATCATTGTGGCATCATCGACTGCTATATCAGCCGCGTCGAAAACGGAAGACTCGAAGTCAAGAAGCGCATTCCGAAGGAAGATCTTGCGAAGAACATGCCGCTGCGGCACAATCTTTCGGAGATGCCTGTTTAATCAATCGATGGGCGGCGCTTAACAGCGCCGCCTTTTTTTCGTTGGCTACGCGAGAACGTATAGCCACGTTCTAAAGTCTGGATATACACAGCTGACCGCCAACTATCGCGCGGCCGAGCCAGCGGACACCCCGGCACTGCCGAGGCGCAGCACTTTATTCACTCTCGCAGGCTTTGGCTGGCGACTCCGTCGCCCGGTTTAAATGCGTGAATCAATTAAACCATGCGAGCGCCATGCTGAGCGACACAGCCGCGCTGGAAAACGTCAGCACCGAGCCCCGTCCGTCGACAAACTTGTCCGAGAAATTTGGCAGCAAGAGCGGCGTGATCAGCACCATCGCACCGCCACCGATGACCAGCGCATACCAGGGCACGCTCGCATGGGCAAAGTAAATGCCGGCAGCGAGCGCGGCGAAGGTAAGCACAAGCGATCCGAACAGAACGATACCGCCGAGCGGCGAACGGAACGGTTGGGTCCGGTGCGTCAGCGGAAACTGGCCGCTTACCGAAAGCGCATACATCGAAACCGCGAGCACCAGCCCCATGAAGACGAGCAGTTCGCCCCATTGCCACGGCGTTAAGTCCATCACGCTCCCCTTTCACAGGCTGGCAAATACACACTGCTCTTGCGCGCCCGCCGGCAATCCGCAAGAATATATGAGAGATATATCACTTGTATTGATAATCAGCGCAAGCACCCAAAGAAAATGCCAGGGGAACGATGAGCAAGCTACAGGACACCGCGAAGGGCGCGCCCGCGCTACAGGAAGAGCGCAAGAAGCGCACCATCACCGAGATACGCGACTCGAAGAAGACCGGCGAAAAAATGGTCTATATGTCGGTGCCGGACTACACCTCGGCGCAATGGGCTGAAAAGGCTGGTGTCGATGTTGCGGTTCTCGGCGACAGCCTGGCGATGATCTCGCACGGACATACGAGCACGGTGCCGGCAACGATGGACATGATGGTCATGCATGGCCAGGCTGTCCGCCGCGGCGCACCCAACACGTTCGCGCTCGGCTGCATGCCATATCAAAGTTACAACACCATCGACCGCGCGCTCGAGAACGCCACGCGTTTCATGCAGGACGCGCTGATGGATGCGGTTAAGCCGCAAGGCGGCAAATCGCAGGCGCATATCCTGAAAGCGCTTGTCGATGCGGGCATTCCGACTGCTTCCCATATCGGGCTCACGCCTCACACCATCGCGATGTTCGGCGGCTTCAAGATTCAGGGCCGGACGGCGGAAGCCGCGATGAAAATTCTCGAGGACGCGCTTGCGATCGAAGATGCCGGTTGCTTCATGCTCGAGTTCGAAGCGGTGCCGGCGAAGATCGCCAAGCTGATTTCCGAGCAGCTTACGATCCCGACGATCGGCATCGGCGCCGGCAACGGCACCGACGGACAGATCCTGCTTTGCTATGATCTTCTCGGTGTCTTCACCGACTTCAAGCCGAAGTTCACCAAGCGCTACGCCAAGCTCACTGAAGTCGCGGTCGCCGGCATCAAGGAATACGTGAAAGAGGTGAAGGAAGGCTCCTTCCCCGACGACGACCACTCCTACAGCGTGAACGAAGCCGAATACGAGAAATTCGCGGCGATGGTCGCCAAGCGGCGGCAGATTTGAGCGGCTTAAAAAGAGGAAAAATGACAAAACACATGGCTGTACCGAAAAAAAATCAGGCGGCCCGCCTGATGAAAGGTGTGCAGACCCTCACCGAAGAGGCGTATGAGCGGATCGAAGAACTGATCGTCACGCTTCGCCTGAAACCCGGCGAAGTATTGTCCGAACAGGCCCTCTCCGCTTCGCTCAAAATTGGACGCACGCCGATCCGTGAAGCGCTGCAACGGCTGGCTCGCGAAGGCCTAATCATCGTGTTGCCGCGCAAGGGGATTCTTGTTTCCGACATCAATCCGCGCAACCAGTTGCTTGCGCTCGAAGTGCGCCGCGAACTGGAGCGACTGCTGAGCCGTGCCGGCGCCGAGCGTGCGACGCGGGAAGAGCGCGAACGCTTGATCGATACAGGCCGCGCCATGGACCAGGCCGGCAAGACGAATGACGACATTGCTTTCATGCGGCTTGACAGAGAACTCAACCACCTGCTGCTCGAGGCCGGCCACAATGAATATGCGGTGCGGGCAATGCGCCTCACCCAGGGGCTGTCGCGCCGGTTCTGGTATATGCACTACCGCAAAGCAGCCGACCTGCCGCTTTGCGCCAAGCTGCACGCCGAACAGGCGCGCGCCATCGCCAAAGGCGATCCCGTCAAAGCTGCCAAGGCGTCGGATAATCTGATGGACTATGTCGAGAGTTTCACCCGCACGACGGTGGATGTGTAAGGGGGCGAACCATGAAAATCTACGAAGGCAAACGCACGATTGACGGCCTGCGCGTCACGGTGGACGGCCGGCCGCTCAGCGAGCATTACGAGGTGAAGCAATTCACCAAATACGGTTTTGAGTGGACCTACGAGGGCGAAAGCCCGCAGCAGCTCGCACTCGCGATCCTTGTCGATCACCTCGGCGACAACGAAAAGGCGATCCGGCTTTCCGCGCCGTTCATGAAAAAGGTTGTCGCCAATCTCGATAATGACTGGACTTTGAAAAGCGACGAGATCGACCAGGCGCTCAAGACCCTCGACAAGCACTAACAAAAGCACTGAAGAAAAGGCCATATCGCGTCTTGTTCTGTGACATGGCACTGATATATCATTTGAAAAAATAAAAGCCGACCCGGACATACCGGGAAAACCCTGGGGAGGATGCAGAATGAAGAAGCTTTCACGCCGCTCATTACTCAAGTCCGCCGCTGCAATTGGCGCCATGGCAGCAACCGAGGGCGTATTTGCCCCCGCCATCGCGCAAAATAAGCCCATCAAGATCGGCGTGCTTGCGCCGCGCTCCGGCATCGCCGCGAGCCCCGGTATTTCCGGCATTCGCGCCACCGAATGGGCGGTCGAGAAGTTCAACGCTGCGGGCGGCATCGCCGGCCGCAAGGTTGAAGTCGTCTTCGAAGAGGAGACTTCGCCGAAGGATACGATCGAACGCTTCTCCAAACTCGTTCAACAGGAGAACGTCGATCACGTGCAAGGTATCGTCTCGACGGGCGTCGCGCTCGCGCTCGGCCCAGTCGTCGAGGAATCGAAGGTGCTGACGATTTTCTGGGACGGCACGACGCAGGACGGCGTCGTCGAGAAGATGCCGAACCCGAAATATCTGTTCCGCTCGACCGACAACGAATGCGAAGCGGTGATGTCGTCGCTGCTTGCCATCAAATACTGGAAAGGCAAGTTCAAGAAGATCGCAGGCATTAACCCCGACTATTCCTACGGCCGCAATAACATGGCCGCCTTCGTCGCGCTCCTGAAGCGCTACGGCATCGAGCATGAAGTGGTGACGGAGCAGTGGCCGAAGGTCGGCACCATGGATCTCACGAGCCATGTCGCCGCATTGCAGGCGGCAAAGCCCGATCTCATCTTCTCCTCGCTTTTGTTCGCGGATCTTCCGGTCTTCATGAAGCAGGCACACGCCGCCGGCCTCACCAAGGAAACGAAGCTGGTGTTCCCTGCCGCCGGCTGGCAGCAGACCGCGATGAAGAAGGACTTCACGCCGGAAGGTATGCTGCTTGGCTGCAATACCCTCTCCTTCGACAATCCGAATGCGAGTGCGACCGCTAAGGAATTCTCGAAGTGGTATGAAGACAAGCACAAGGACTATCCGAACTGGGAAGCCGACCGCGCTTACTTCTCGCTGATCTCCTACAAGCAGGCCTACGAGAAAGCCGCGAAAGCCAAGGGCGGCACGCCTTCGACCGACGACATCGCCGAAGCGATGATCGGCCTTGAAGTCGAGAGCCTCGGCGGCAAGGGCGGCTGGCGCAAGGACAAGATCGCCGACCAAACCTTCGTGCAGGGCCTCAGCACCCACAAGAACAAGTACGACTTCGTTACCATCGGCTCGCAGATGGATACGATGTACTCGACCTCCCTGCAGAAGCCGCCCGGCGCGGACTTCTGGCAGTGGATCAAGACCGCGGACTTCAAGATCTGATCCAGCATCGCTGCAATCACGATGTCCGCGTTCATGAACATTCTGCTCGGCGGCGTCTTTCACGCCGCCGTGCTGTTCCTCGTCGCTGCCGGGCTTCAGCTCGTATTCGGCGTGCAGAAGATTTTGAACCTCGCCTGCGGTTCGTTCTATGCACTCGGCGCGTATTTCGGCATCACCTTCATCGCCTACATGACGAAATACGGCATGCCGCCGTGGCTGTTGCTGCCGGCGCTCGTCTTCTCGGGGCTGTTGATCGGCCTCGTCGGGCCGTTCATCGAGCGGCTGTTGCGCTTTGTCTATGACCGCGACGAGAGCTTTCAGCTCCTGCTCACCTTCGCGATCCTGCTGATGTTTCAGGATGTCTTCCGCTTCCTGTGGGGCGCAAACCCGCTGCAAGTGAACGTCGATTATCTCGTCTATGGCAAACTTACGGCCGGTGACTTCTCGGTGCCGGTCTACAACCTGATGGTCATCTCGGCGGCGATCCTGATCGCCGCCGGTCTTGGCCTCTTTCTGCAAAAAACCAATTACGGCCGCGTACTCCGCGCCACAGCCGAAAATCGAACAATGGCAGAAGCGCTTGGCGTCGATGTCCGCAGCATCTATGCCGTGGTCTTCACCGTCGGCACCATGCTCGGCACCGTCGCCGGCGCCCTCGTCATCCCTACTGCGGCGGCGGCGTTGGAAATTCCCGGCGAATTCGTCGTCGAAGCTTTCGCCGTCGTCGTCATCGGCGGACTGGGCTCGATGCCCGGCGCGCTCGCAGGCGCGCTGGTCGTCGGTCTTATTCATGCGCTGTCGATCGTGATCTATCCCGAGCTTGAACTGCTCGTGACTTATCTCATCGTCATCGGCGTTCTGCTGTTCCGGCCTGCCGGCCTATTCGGGAAGCCCGCGACATGAAACCGCGCTCGGCCCTCTTTTTCACACTCGCGGGCGTTGCTGCGCTGATCGCGCTGCCCTACTTCGCGAAGCCGTTTTACATCAGCCTGATGATCCCGTTCTTCGCTTACGCGGTCGCGCTTCTCGGCTTCAATCTCTTGTTCGGTTATGGCGGGCTTCTGTCATTCGGCCACGCCATGTTCCTGGGCGTCGGCGCCTACAGCACGGCTATCGTTTCGGGCACGCTCGGCATCAAAAGCTTCGAGGTTGCACTGCTGGTCGCAATCCTCGCTGCCATCGCCATCGCCGTTCCGATCGGCGCCCTGTGCGTGCGCTACACCGGCATCTTTTTCGGCATGCTGACGCTCGCGTTCGGCATGCTGTTCCACTCATTCCTGTTCAAATTCTACTATTTGACTGGCGGCGATAGCGGCATGCGCGTGCCGCGCATGAACATCCTCGGACTCGAATTCGCGCAGTACAACAAAATCGGCTTCCTCTCCGGGCCGTTCTATTATTATTGCCTCGCACTCCTTGTAATCGCAGGCCTAATCATGTGGCGGATCGTGCATTCGCCGTTCGGCCTGCATCTTCGCGCCTTGCGCGATAACCCGCGCAAAGCCGAATATCTTGGCGTGCGCGTCTGGCAATTCCGCCTCGCCGCTTTCGTGATCTCCGCCGTTTTCGGCGCAATCGGCGGTGCGATCCTCGGCTTCCGCGTCGGGCTTGCCGACCCCGAGCTCGTGTACTGGACGCATTCGGGCCAACTTGTGTTCATGACGGTGCTCGGCGGCTTCTCGAACTTCTTCGGGCCCATCGTCGGCGCGCTTGCCTATACGCTGTTGCAGGATCAATTACAGTCGCTCACCCAGTACTGGCGTTTCGTGCTCGGTGCGGTGCTTGCGATCATCGTCATCGGCTTCCCAGGGGGCATTGTCGGCGCTTTTGAACTGCTCGGTGCGCGGCTCCGGCGCAGCAAGGACAAAGCCCCGGTTGCCGCCGGCAAAACGGTGACGCCATGAATACGCTGATTCAGACCAACAATGTCGGCAAGGCTTACGGCGCCTATCGCGCGCTTTCGGGCGTCAGCATCAACGTCAATGCCGGCGAGCGCGTCTCTATCGTCGGGCCGAACGGCGCCGGCAAAACGACACTCGTCAATCTTCTCACCGGCCTCCTCACGCCGACCGAAGGCGAAGTCTACTTCAAGGGCGAGAATGTCGCGGGGCGCGACCCGGTCGCGCTCGCCGAGAGCGGCCTCGCCCGCGCTTTCCAGCTCGTGCACGTTTTCCCAAAACTGACGGTGGAAGAGACCATCGCCGCCGCTCTCGTCACGCGGCAACGCCAGCGCTGGCAGATGTTCCGCTCGCTTCACGCCAATGCCAGCATGCGCAAGCGTGCGCGCGAGGTCGCCGAAATTTTCGGCCTTGAGAATCGTCTCGACACCGTCTCGCAACTCCTCTCGCAAGGCGAGAAGAAGCTGCTTGATGTCGCCTCGGCTTTTGCGCTCGATCCCGAAGTCATTCTGCTCGACGAGCCGACTTCCGGCATCTCAACCAACGAGAAGCATCGCGTGATGAAAACGCTGATCCTCGCGGCGAGCCGCGCGGGCGTGAAGGCGATGATTTTGGTCGAGCACGATATGGACCTCGTCGCGACCTATTCCGACCGCATCATCGCTATTGCTGAAGGAAAATTACTCGCCGATCTGCCGCCGAAAGAATTCTTCTCGACCGAATCCGTCATCGAAGTCGTCGTCGGCAAGAAACGGGGCCACTGAGATGCTTTCGGTACGCGATCTTTCCGTCGATATTCAGGGCAGCCGCATCCTGCGTGGCATTTCGCTCGAGGTGAAAGCGGGCGAGCTCGTCTGCCTCGTCGGCAGGAACGGCGCGGGCAAGAGTACGACGTTCCGCACCATCATGGGCTTTCGCAAGCCTGCTGCAGGCGCTATCGATTTTAACGGCGAAAGCCTGATCGGCCGCCGTCCGTTCGAAGTCGCACGGCGTGGCATCGGTTTTTCACCGGAAGAAAGCGAAGTGTTTGGCGAGCTTACTGTTGCCGAAAATATCGCGATGCCGACATGGCCGCAGGCCGGCGGCCACAACCAGCAGGAGCGCGTGGCGCTCGCCTATAAAGTGTTCCCGAAACTCACGCGCTATATGGAGCGCGGCGGTCAGGAACTTTCGGGCGGCGAGCGCAAAATGGTCTCGATCGCGCGAGCGCTGGCTTCTGATCCGAAACTCCTCCTGCTCGACGAGCCGACTGAGGGGCTCTCACCTGCGGTGATTCCCGCGATCGTCGATGGCATCGCCTCGATCCGGGCGCTTGGCCATGCCGTCTTTATCGCCGAATCCAATGTCCACCACGTCCCCGAATTCGCCGACCGCCTCTATGTCCTTGAACGGGGCGAGATAATTTTCACCGGGCCGCCGAAAGAGGCGGCTTCGGATCCGGCTGTCGCACGGGTCATTTCAGGTAGTGCGGAACCCGTATCTGGTGATTGAACGGCTTCTTCGAGAGTGATAGACTACTGATATATCACAGACCAATCCCAAGACCCGCGTGATAAAGCGGGCCAGCTTTAGCGGAGAATGAACAATGATGGGCGATCGCCAAGTTGCTTTTCGGCAGGAATACCGGTCCCGGATCATGGGCTGGTATGACGGCTACCTTCACATCCTCATCATCTACGCAATGGGCGCGGCCGCGTTTTACATTTATCTGCAGCACATCGGAAACGTCACTTGGCTCGAATGGCTGACTGTGCCGCTCACCTTCCTCTTCACCAACGTCTTCGAGTGGGCCGTACACAAATACGTTATGCACCGGCCAATCAACATCAAGGGACTGCGTGCAGTCTATGAGCGCCATACCCTCAATCACCATCAGTTTTTCACCGACGACGAGATGCGCTTCCGCGACCATAAGGACTGGCGCGTCACAGTATTCCCGCCATTCGCACTCGTGGTCTTCATTCTGATGTCGCTGCCGGCCGCCCTGATCCTTGGCTACTTATTCACGGCTAACGTCGGCTGGCTGTTCATGGCGACGACGACCGGCATGTACCTCATCTACGAGTTCATGCACTTCTGCTGCCACGTCGACGAGAACTGGTTCGTGCGCTACTGCCCGTTCGTCAACACGCTGCGCCGTCATCATACCTCGCATCACAATGCACGGCTGATGATGGAAACCAACATGAACCTTACCTTTCCGATTGCCGACTGGTTGTTCGGCACATCGGATCTCGACCGTGGTCTCATCGGCACCCTGCTCAACGGCTACGATACGCGCTATCTGAAGAAGAACCTGCGCAGCACCCCCAAGCGGCCAGATGTAGCAGCGGCCCAGCCGATGATTGCGGAATAGGAGTGAACCATGCCACATGACGTCAAAGCGGTTTTGTCCGTCATTGCGCTAATCGTGGCAGCCGTTCTTGCCTATTGGAGCAAGTCGCCGGTGCATCACGATCTTTCGACGATCGTGATGATCACCGCCGCCTTCATGGTAGCGGCTATGTGGATTTTTCCTGAAGCCGGCGTCAAGAAAGGCGATATCAAAAAGCCTAAATAACTTTACAGGTGTAGGCGGCCGCCACCTGCGCCGCTTTTTGAATGTTCTGTTGGTGTAAGTCTCATCAGAATGACGGTGGGACTTCCTAGAGCGGACATGTGCCGCTTCACGGTCTTCACCGTCATGCGCGGAATGGGGTTGCGCCCGTGGTCGGTGCCGAATCGAAAAATTGCAAGGTGTTCGGAGACTTCGTGAAGCGGTGGTTGGGGGACTAGGATTCGAACCTAGATTAACGGAGTCAGAGTCCGCTGTTCTACCGTTGAACTATCCCCCAATGCGGCCAGAGGCCTGCTGGGCGCCCGCTGCGATAGCACTTGAAGATAAATTTTTCAAATACTGAAAACCGCGATTCCCTTTGAAACAGCACATATTTTCGTGCCGCCGGACTATTCCTGGCCAGGCCCAGCCGGTTTCCCGGGAATCGAATTGCCGGCCGGTACTGAGCGCTGCTCGCCCGGCGCGTGATCGAAATTCGGGATGCTATCGGAAGTGGAGCGGCGCTCGGGAGTGCGGCTGCGGCTGTCGCCCCCCTGCTCCTGCAGCTGGCCTTCAGCCCGCGCCACGGAACACAACAGCAATAACAGTAGTACACGGATAAGCATTGGCACCTCCGCGGAATCTACGCATGTACGGGGCAAAGGTTCCAATTCAGATCACATCAGCTAGCTGATGTGGAAGATCAACCCTCCAGCATCGGCGCAGTTTCACACAACGCTTCATTTGAAGCTGATGTTTTGATTCGACGAATTACATTAGGTTCTTCCCGGCTTGAACCAAAGCCGGGAATAGTCCTCGTTCAAAGCATTCACGCAAAGCTGAAGCGTTAGCCTTTCTTCGCCTTCTCGCGGAGAGCCGAAATCGTCGTGTTCGGCGTGATCGCCTCAGTGTCAAGTTTGACATGCACGAGCGCAGCCTTGTTCGATGCAAAGGCCTGCTCCATTACCCTCTCGGCGTCCTTGTCGTCATCGATCGTGAAACCATCGGCGCCGAAAGAACGCGCATACATCGCAAAATCGGGATTACGTAGATCCGTGCCGAAGACGCGGCCCGGATACTCCCGCTCCTGATGCATGCGGATCGTACCGTAAGTGCCGTTATCGATGACAAACACCTTGGGCGCGAGGCCGTATTGCATGGCGGTCGCAATCTCCTGCCCAGTCATCAGAAAATCGCCGTCGCCCGCGAAGCAAAGCACAGGCCGTTTCGGGTCGAGCCGCGCGGCGGCAACGGCCGCCGGGAAACCATAGCCCATGGTGCCGGAAATCGGCGCAAGCTGCGTACCGAATTGCGGATGACGATAGAAACGATGCAGCCAGATCGAGAAATTGCCGGCGCCCGAGCACATCACGGTGTTCGCCGGCAGGTTCTTGCGCAGCCAGCCCATGATCGTGCTCATCTGCACCGCGCCGGGAATTTTCGGAAGCACCTCGGTCCAGGCCATATAGTCGTCACGAGCCGCCTTGCGCCATGCCCGCCAGCGAATGTCGCTCGGCGGTTGCAGATTTTCGAGAGCAGCGGCAAAGGCGACTGGTGTCGCGTTAATGCCTAGCGTCGGCTGGAAGACGCGGCCAAGCTCTTCAATACCGGCGTGAACATGCACAAAATTCCGGCCGGGATCGGGTACGGTTATCGTCGTGTAACCTTGTGTTGGCCATTCCGAGAGCCGCGCGCCGAAAGCAAGAATGAGATCGGCGTCTTTAATGCGCTGCGTGAGTTTCGGGTTCGGTCCAGTGCCGACGTCGCCGGCGTAGCAATCATGCTGGTTGGGAAACAGCATCTGGCGGCGAAAACTTGCGCCGACCGGAAGATCAAAACGCTCGGCAAACCGCACGAGTGAGTTCACCGCGGCTTCGTTCCAACGCGAACCGCCGACAATGACGAACGGCCTTTCCGCCGCCTGTAGCATCTCCTGCAGCTTCGCCATATCGGCTGCCGCCGGTGCAATCTCGATCGGCGTAAAGCCGGGAAGATCGTCGGTCACCACCTCATCGAGCAGCATATCCTCGGGCAACGTCATCACCACCGGGCCTGGACGGCCTTGGGTTGCAACGCGCACCGCGCGCGCCACGAATTCGGGAATACGGGCGGGATCGTCAATCTCGACAACCCACTTCGCCATTGTACCGAAGACGGCGCGGACATCGACTTCCTGGAAAGCTTCACGATGACGGAAGTTGCGCGGAATTTGGCCAGAGATCAGGATCATCGGCGTCGAATCCTGCTGCGCAACGTGAACGCCGGCGCTGGCATTGGTCATGCCGGGACCGCGCGTGACGAAGCAGAGCCCCGGCATGCCGGTGAGCTTGCCGACCGCTTCCGCCATGTAGGCGGCACCGCTCTCCTGCCGGCAGATGGTGAAATTGATTTTCGAATCCTTCAGTGCATCAAGCACTGCAAGATAGCTCTCACCCGGCACGCCAAACGCGTGGAGCAGGCCATGCGCTTCGAGGGCATCGACAAGAATTTGAGCACCGGTGCGAGAGCGATTGGATGACTTCAACATGTTCTTATCCTGTAGTGCGAAAAGCGGAACGGCCAGCGCGCAACGCTGCACGCACCGCCTCGTTGTCGGAACCGAGCCGTGGCGACGGGTGATCGTAACGTAAAGGCGTCTTCGACATCAAAATCGGCGTGCGTACGCCGGGGATTGTCACACCGTCCTGTGCGTCTTCCGTAAGGTCGACGCGCATCTTGCGGTGCATGATCTGCGGATCGGCGAAGGCACCGGCGATATCATTGATCGGCCCCACGGGAACGCCGGCTTTTTCGAGCTCAGCCGCAAGCCAGGCACGCGGATGCTTCGCTGTCGCGCTAAATAGAATATCGCGCAGCGCAAGGCGATTTTCGACACGCACGGCATTGGTTTTGAAACGCGGATCGTCGGCCAGCTCCGGCATACCGAGCACGGTGCACATGCCGCGGAACTGACCGTCATTTCCACCGGTAATGATAATGTGGCCGTCGCTCGCCGGGAAAACCCCGAACGGAACCACGGTCGCATGTTCGTTACCGAGTCGGCGCGGCGGCGTGCCGGAAATGAGATAATAGAGCGCCTGATTGGCGAGCACGCTCGTCTGAACGTCAAGGAGCGCCATGTCGATGTATTGCCCCTCACCCGTTCGTCCGCGCGCGATCAGCGCCGCCTCGATCGCAAGCGCCGAATAAACCCCCGTGAAAACATCAGCGAAGGCAACGCCCGGCTTTTGCGGCATCCCGTCGGCTTCGCCGGTGATGTCCATGATGCCGGACATTCCCTGTACTACGAAATCGTAGCCAGGCCGGTGGGCGTATGGCCCATCCTGGCCGAAGCCCGTGACGGAGCAGTAGATGAGACCGGGATTGTCCTTTTTCAGGCTATCGTAATCGAGGCCATATTTTTTTAGATCGCCGACTTTGTAATTCTCGATCAGCACATCGGCTTCGCGCGCCAGCGCGATTACAACCGCGCGATCCGCGCCGTTCTTGAGATCGATCGTAACGGAACGCTTGTTGCGGTTGATCGCGTGAAAATAAGCTGAAGAAAGATTCTCGCCGTCCTTGCCTTCGACAAACGGCGGCCCCCAAGCGCGCGTATCGTCGCCGCTGCCAGGGCGCTCGACCTTGATGACATCGGCACCCAGATCGGCGAGCAGTTGTCCCGCCCACGGCCCCGCCAGCACGCGCGCGAGTTCAACAACCTTGATGCCAGCGAGAGGTGCCACCATCGAATGTCACGCGGACATCGGCCGCATGCCGAGCTTATCGAGCAGCAGCATATCGCGGTCACGCGCCGGGTTCGGAGTCGTCAGAAGCTTGGGGCCGTAGAAGATTGAGTTAGCGCCGGCCAAAAAGCAAAGCGTCTGCGTCTCTTCGCTCATATCTTCGCGTCCGGCGGAAAGCCGGACTACGGAAGCAGGCATGGTGATGCGCGCCGCTGCGATCACACGAACGAAATCGAGCGGCTCGGTTTTCTGCCCCAGCGAAACGGGCGTCCCCTCGACCTGCACCAAGAGGTTGATCGGCACACTTTCGGGATGCTCGGGCAGACTCGCAAGCGTCTGGATCATTCCTGCGCGATCGTCGAGTGTCTCGCCCATGCCGACGATCCCGCCACAACAGACATGAATGCCCGCGCCGCGCACCGCTTCGAGCGTGTCGAGGCGGTCCTGGTAGCAACGCGTTGTAATGATCTGCTGGTAATATTCCGGCGAAGTATCGAGATTATGATTGTAGTAATCGAGGCCGGCGTCTTTCAGACGCCGCGCCTGCGGCACGGTCAGCATGCCGAGCGTGACGCAGGTCTCCATGCCGAGCGCTTTCACGCCTTCGATCATCTTCACGACTTGATCGAGATCCCGATCTTTGGGCGAACGCCAGGCGGCGCCCATGCAAAAGCGCTGGGCACCGGCATCGCGTGCTGCCCGCGCATCGGCCAGAACCTTGTCGAGCGCCATCAGCTTTTCGGCCTTCACTCCGGTGTCGTAGCGCGCGCTCTGCGGGCAATAGGCACAATCTTCGGGGCAGCCGCCTGTTTTAATGGACAGGAGTGTCGAGATCTGTACTTCGCGCGGATCGAAATAAAGCCGGTGCAGCCGCTGCGCCTCGAACATCAGGTCGGGAAACGGCAGTTCAAGCAGATCGCGCACTTCAGCGCGCGTCCAGTCATGACGAATGGGGCTCGCAGACGCTGCTCGCCGCTCAAGGTCGGGGGCTAGTGACATAAAGAATCCTTCTTCCGCCCATTATTCACGATCAGGACGCCGGTATCAAACCGGGGCTTCTCGCCAAAACATTAGTAAAACGCCTGAATACCGGTAATCGAACGGCCTAAAATCAACGCATGGATGTCATGCGTGCCTTCGTAGGTGTTCACCGTTTCGAGGTTCTGCGCGTGGCGCATGACATGATATTCGCCGGCGATGCCGTTCGCACCGAGCATGTCGCGTGCGGAACGCGCGATGTCGAGAGACTTGCCGCAATTGTTGCGCTTCACGATCGACACCATCTCCGGCGGGCACTTGCCCTGATCCATGAGCCGAGTGACCTGCAGGCTCGCCTGCAACGCAAGACCGATTTCGGTCGCCATATCGGCGAGCTTTTTCTGCACAAGCTGATTGGCGGCAAGCGGGCGGCCGAACTGCTTGCGGTCGAGCACATAATTGCGTGCGATTTGATAACAGCTTTCAGCGGCGCCGACTGCGCCCCACGAAATCCCGAGCCGTGCGCGCGTCAGGCAGCCGAAAGGCCCTTTGAGGCCGGAGACGTTAGGCAGGAGGGCAGATTCGTTCACTTCGACGCCGTTCATGGAAACTTCGCCGGTGACAGATGCACGTAACGACAATTTGCCTTCGATCTTGCTGGTCGAAAGCCCTTTCATGCCCTTTTCGAGGATAAAGCCGCGGATTTCGTTGTTGTGCGCCTCCGATTTCGCCCAGATGACGAAAACATCGGCAAGCGGTGCATTTGTAATCCAAAGTTTCGAGCCGGAAATTCGATAACCACCCGAAATTTTCTCGGCGCGAGTCCGCATGCCGCCGGGGTCGGAGCCATGATCCGCTTCGGTGAGGCCGAAGCAGCCGACCATTTCGCCGCTCGCGAGCTTCGGAAGATATTTCTTCCGCTGCGCTTCGTCACCGTAAGCATAGATCGGATACATCACCAGCGAGGACTGCACCGAAAGCGCCGAGCGCATGCCGGAGTCGACGCGCTCGGCTTCGCGCGCGACAAGCCCGTAACAAACATAAGAGAGCCCGGCTCCGCCGTATTCCTCGGGGATCGTCACGCCCAGAAGGCCGAGCTTGCCCATCTCGTTGAAGATATTGCGGTCGAACTTTTCGTCCCGGTAATACTCGACGATTTTCGGCAACAGTTGTTCCTGTGCATAATCGCGCGCCGTATCGCGCACCGCGCGCTCGTCCTCGGTGAGCTGACTTTCAAGACCCAATGGGTCGGTCCAGTCGAACACCGGCTTCTCCGTCTTGGTATGCGAGGAGGCATGCGGCTTGCTCATGAGGGGCTTCCTTCAATCCGGCTTGCAGAACGGTGCTACCCGTAGTTTATCAGCAAATAAGCGCAATTTAGAGCCGGAGGAAAGCCCCGTGAACCTCGCCCGCCTGTTGAAGCGACGTGCCGCAGAAAACCGCCCGATCCGGGTGGGCGTGATCGGCGCCGGCAAGTTTTCCTCGATGTTCCTCGCGCAGGTGCGGACGACACCGGGCATGCATCTTGTGGCGCTCGCCGATCTTTCCGCCGAGCGCGCGCGAAAAGCACTCACTGCGACGGGGTGGGATATCTCGACGCAGGTCGCGAAAGATGTTTCCGACGCACTGAAGAACGGCCGCACCGCGATCACCGAAGATGCCAATGCGCTCATCGACTCCGATGTCGAGGTCGTCATCGACATTACCGGCAGCCCCGCCGCTGCAATCCGCCATTGCTTGCGGGCATTCGAGCGCAAGAAGCACGTGGTCAACGTCACGGTGGAGGCCGACGTGCTGGCGGGTCCGTTGCTTGCCGCTCGCGCGCAGCAGGCGGGCGTCATTTACGCCCTCGCCTATGGCGACCAGCCCTCGCTTGTTTGCGAGATGGTCGATTGGGCGGAAGCCTGCGGCTTCCGCGTGGTGAGCGCCGGCAAAGGCACCAAGTATCTGCCCGAATATGTCCGCTCGACGCCCGCGACGGTGTGGGATCACTATGGGCTCACGGCCGAGCAAGCCGCATCCGCCGGCATGAATTCGCAAATGTTCAATTCGTTTCTCGACGGCACGAAATCCGCCATCGAAATGGCGGCGATCTCGAATGCGACCGGCCTCAGGGCGCCGCGTAACGGTCTTCTGTTTCCGCCTTGCGGCGCCGAGGAACTGCCGCAGGTTCTCATCCCGAAAGCGCATGGCGGCGTACTGGAAGACACCGGCATGGTTGAAGTCGTTTCGAGCCTGCAACGCGACGGCTCGAATGTCGCGCGCGATCTGCGCTGGGGCGTCTATGTCGTATTCGAAGCGGGCGCCGATGACGCACGCACGGCCTATACCCGCAACTGCTTCCGCGAATACGGCATGGCGACCGACAAGAGCGGCCGCTACTGCGCGCTCTACCGCCCCTATCACATGATCGGGCTCGAGCTCGGGATTTCCGTTGCGAATGCGGTGCTGCGCAACGAAGCAACCGGCACGCCGGACTCGTTCCGCTCGGATGTCGCGGCGGTCGCGAAAAAGGCGCTTGCGCCCGGTGAAGTTCTCGACGGCGAAGGCGGCTTTACGGTGTGGGGAAAGATCCTGCGCGCCGAGGATTCGCTCGCGCATGGCGCGCTGCCGATCGGGCTCGCGCACAAAGTGAAGGTTACGAAGCCGGTTGCCGAAGGCGCCGTTGTTCGCTGGGACGATGTTGCCGTTCCCGACGACGATATCGTGCGTTTCCGCAAGGAAATGGAAAAGACGTTCGCGCCGAAGAAAACAGCAGCCGCGTAAGCGGTAGCCGAGCCGGTATCGCCGCGAGGATTTACTCCGCGGCGACCGGCGGGTGTTCCCTGTCCTCGGACTCTTTCTCGTTGATCGAGCGTGAAATGCGCCGATCGTATTTGTCGAGATAGAGATAGATCACCGGCGTGATGTAGAGCGTCAAAAGCTGTGACAGCAGCAAGCCGCCGACGACCGCGACACCCAACGGCTGGCGCAGTTCCGCACCGGCACCCGAGCCGAGCGCAATCGGCAGCGAACCGAAGATCGCCGCGAGCGTCGTCATCATGATCGGGCGGAAGCGCAAGAGCGCGGCCTCGCGGATCGCCTCGAGCGCTTCCATGCCCTGACGGCGGCGCTCGATCGCGAAATCGATCATCATGATCGCGTTCTTCTTGACGATGCCGACGAGCATGACGATGCCGATGATCGCGATCACCGACAAATCCATCTTGAACATCACGAGTGTCAGCAGCGCGCCGATGCCCGCCGACGGCAGGCCCGACAAAATCGTAATCGGGTGAATGAAGCTCTCGTAGAGGATGCCGAGCACGATATAGATGACGAGGATCGCCGCGATGATCAGGAGCGGCTGGTTCGACAGCGACTCCTTGAACACGGCCGCGGTGCCCTGGAAACCGGTATTGACGCTCGCCGGCAGATTCGACTCGCGCTCAACCTCCTGAATCGCCGCGACTGCATCACCGAGCGACGCGCCGGGTTTGAGATTGAATGAAATCGTCACCGAGGGCAGCTGCTGCAAATGGTTGATCTGCAACGGCCCGATGGTATCGCGGATCTTGGCAATCGACTCGATCGGCACCAGCCGCCCGCTCGCCGCACGAATATAGGTTTGCGAAAGGTCGGCAGCGCCCTGCTGGAACTTCGCGTCGTTTTCGATGATGACCTGATACTGGTTGGATGCAGTATAGAGCGTCGCGACCTGTCGCGTCCCGAATTGGCTATAGAGCGAGTTGCGCACCTGATCTTCGGTCAGGCCGAGGGCGGCGGCCTTGTCACGATCGACATCGATTGTCAGCTGCGGATTGCTGATCATCAGATCCGATGTGACGTCACGAAGAAGATCGAGACGCGAAATCTTCTCGAGCAGCTCGGGCGCGACGCGGTAGAGTTCCTGCGTATCCGGGCTCAGCAGCGTATATTGATATTCGCTTTTCGAGACCGTGGCGCCGACCGTGATGTTCTGAATCGGCCGGAAATAAGCGTTCACGCCGGGAATGCTTTGCACCGTCTTGCGCAAGCGCTGAACCAGCTCGTTGGCGGAGACATCGCGCTCGTCGCGCGGCTTCAGACCCATGAAGATGCGGCCGGTATTGCCGGTCGGGCTGATATTGGTCGCGCCTGCCGATGACACCGCATATTCAACCGCCGGATCGCTGCGCACCGCCGACGAGACCGCATTCAGATGCGCGCGCATCGAGGGAAAGCCGATATCGGTGCGGGCTTCGACGGTGCCGGAAATAAAACCGGTGTCCTCGATCGGGAAGAAGCCCTTCGGCACCCAGACGTAAAGAGCAATGGCAAGAAAGAGCGTGACGAAAGTGACCCCGAGCATCACCGGGCGATGATGCAAAACAAAATCAAGACTGTAGCGATAGCCGGCAAGGCAACGATCGAAGATGCTTTCCGACCACTGCAGGAGCTTGATCGGCTTCTTGTGATGATCGGGCGCCTTGAGAACGCGCGCGCAAAGCATCGGCGTCAGGGTCAGTGAAACGAAGCCCGAGATCAGAATGGCGGCCGAAATCGTCACCGCAAATTCGCGAAAGACGCGGCCGACAATGCCGCTCATGAACAAAACGGGGATGAACACCGCGACCAGCGAGATCGTCATGGAAACGATGGTGAAGCCGATCTCGCGCGAGCCGAGCATGGCGGCCTTGAACGGCGGAACCCCCTTCTCGACATAGCGATAAATGTTCTCGAGCACGACAATCGCATCGTCGACGACGAAACCGACGCATAACGTGAGCGCAAGAAGCGTCATGTTGTTGATGGAAAATCCGAGCAGATACATGACGCCGAACGTCGCCACGATCGAGAGCGGCAGCGCGAGCGACGGAATGATCGTCGCGCGCAAATCGCGCAGGAACAGGAAAATCACGAAGATCACGAGACCGACGGCAATGCCGAGCGTCTCCTTGACGTCCACGACTGCCTGGCGGATCGAAACCGACCGGTCCATCAGCACATTGATCGAGATCGCGCCCGGCACCTGTGCGCGATATTCCGGCAAGTGCTTGCGGACGAGATCGACGACCTCGACGGTGTTGGCATCGGGCTGGCGATAGATCGCAAGATTGATCGCGCGCGTGTCGTTGTACCAGCCTGCGATGCGCTCGTTCTCCGCCCCATCCTCGATGGTGGCGACATCACGAAGGTAAACCGGCGCGCCGTTGCGATAGGCGACAATCACGCTCTTGAATTTCTCGGCGCTTCGCTTGGGGAGCCCCATGTCGAGCGTGAGATTCTGGTTGTCGCCGGCGATGACGCCGGTCGGCGTGATGGTCGAGACCGCCGCGACCGCCTGCTGAACTTCATCGAGCGAGACGCCGCGGGCGGCGATCGCATCGGGCTTGAGGCGAATGCGGACGGCGAATTTCTGGCCGCCAAAGATCGTGACTTGGGCAACGCCGGGCAGCTGCGAAATCTGCTGGCCAATGATGGTGTCGGCATATTCGTTGACCGCGGAAAGCGGCAGCGTGTCCGAGACGAGCGAGAGATAGAGCACCGGCGCATCGGCCGGATTCACCTTCTTGAACGAAGGCGGCGTAATCATTTCCTTCGGCAATTGCCGCTGGGCGACCGACAGCGCCGATTGCACGTCGAGAGCGGCCGCGTCGATATTGCGGGAGAGATCGAACTGAACGACGATCTGTCCGGTGCCGGTCGTGCTGATCGACGCCATCGAGGTAATGCCGGCGATCGTGGCGAGTTGCCGTTCGATCGGTGTCGCGACGGAAGCCGCCATCGTTTCGGGGCTCGCACCCGGAAACGTCATCTGAATCTGGATGGTGGGAAAATCGACCCGCGGCAGCGCCGCCACCGCCAGCAGACGGTATCCGAAAATGCCTCCCATGATCAGTGAGACCATCAGGAGCGTGGTCATCACCGGCCGGCGGATGCAAAGTTCGGGCAGCGTCATTGCGACGTACCTACTCCCGGCTTGATGTCGATCGGCGCGTTATCGCGTAGCGACAGCTGGCCATCGGTGACGACGGTTTCGTCGCCTTGCAGGCCGCGTGTAATAATGGACTCGCCATCCATGGAACGCTGTACGGTGACTTCCCTCACCTTGGCTTTGCCGTCCTCGACGACAAAGACAAAATCGCCGCGCTGGCCGTTCTGAAGCGCTTCGGTCGGCACCGTCACCATGTTCTTGTCGACCCGCAACGAAACGCGCACGGTCGCGAGCGTGCCCGGCCAGAGCTTTTCATCCTCGTTGTCGAATATCGCGCGCACGAGGATCGTGCCGGTTTGCGGATCGACGGAGTTTTCGATGAAGGCGACGTGCCCGCCTTCGATGAGCGTGCCGTTTTGCAGCGTCGCCTGCACGCTGGCATTGGCGCCCACCGCCCGCAGATCGGGGATGTAGCGCTCCGGCACGCCGAACGTAACGTAAATCGGCGAGAGCTGATTGACCGTCGCCAGCGGCGCACTGGTGGAATCGGCGCGCACGACGTTGCCGGGACGCACCGAGGAAATGCCGATGCGGCCGGTCACCGGAGCATGAATATCGTAATATGTGCGTTGAGTGCGAAGATTGTCGAGATTGGCCTGATCCTGCTTCACCGTGGCGGCGAGCATATCGGCGTTGGTCTGCGCATCGTCGAGCGTGACCTTCGCGGTCGTTCCCTTGGCGACGAGACCCGAAAAGCGCTCGACATCACGCTGTGCCTTAACGAGCGAAGCCTGATCGCGCTTCAGAACGGCGGCGGCCTGTTCGATCATCGCGTCGATGGCGCGTGAATCGAGTTTGAAGAGAAGATCGCCCTCCTTGACCGAGGAGCCGTCCTGAAACTGCACCTTCTCGACCATCGAGTCGACGCGCGGGCGGATCGGAACGCTGACCATCGGCTGCACCGAACCCGGCGCCTCGATGCGGTAGGGCATGTCTTTAATCGAGGCCTTGCCGACGGCGACCGCGATCTTGCGCGCCTGCGGCGCGGGCTTCGCGCCACCGCTGAACAGCCACCAGCCCAAACCGCCTGCCACGAGAAGCGAGAGCGCACCGGTCGCCACCGTTTTTCGGCTGAACCGATTCAGCGAGACGGAGTCGAGCGCCTGCTTGGCGCCTTTCAGCGATTTCGGGTCGAGCGGCTTCATGTACAGATCCGGCAGAAAGGACAAAATGGCCGAACAAGGCCGCTTATAAAGGCGGCGCTTCTATCGCCGCGCGCCTTCCTGGCGATTAACGAGCCGAATCGGGACATCTTTGCAAGACCGGTTAGAGGAGCACAGCCGAACGTCCCGGCTTCCGCCAGGACCTGGAGTTTCAACACGAGAGTTCGGTGAATCCTGCGGAATTGTTTGCCGTCCCGCTCCAAATCACGGTGTTTTCGCAGCCTGCGGCCCGGTTGAGCGCCGCCAGCAGGCAATCGGAGAAGGATCCCGCCCCGTCGCGATAGCGTTTGAGGGCCTCCCGCGCGGCTTTTTCGGCGCCAATCGTGAATTCCGGCGCGTTCAGGATGAAGCCGAGATAATCGGCAACCCGCGCGGGTTCCTTCACGGCCTTTTCAAGGGCATCGCCGAGCTTTGCGAGCGCGAGCGGGTGAATATAGCCCGCCCCTTCGATTTGAGCCCGTTTCAAGAGGGTTTTTGCCGCCCGGCCCCGCGGCGAATGCTCATCCTCGAGTAGCCCGAGCAGCAGGCCGGCGTCGAGACCGATCACGGCTCGGCCCGCAGCGGCGGCAGCAGCTCGCCGATCTCAAAAATCGAGCGGCGCAGCCATTTGCGCACCACCACCCGGCCGTCGTCTTCCAGGGTGAAATCGAGGCGGTCGCCGGGCTTCAAACCCCAGCGGCGGCGCAATTCCACCGGCAGGGTGATCTGCCCTTTGCTGGTGAGGGTGGATTGCGCTTTGAGTGCCGGTGGGTAAGGAGCTTTGCTCATTCCTTACTTTACGAACCACACCTTACTTTTCCGCTAACCCGCCACGCGAATTCACGCCCGAACTTCGGGTCGAGCACCGCATAACCCAGCCGCAAGATCGAGCCTTCGCCCAAACTTCACTCCCAAGCAGCCTCCCCCTAATAATCTCATTAGTTGTATATTAATGAATTAAATCTACTTCCGGTTGCATACACCGGGAGAACGCCTATGGCCAATATTTACGTGATCCGCACTTTCGTCCGCCGCGGAAGCGAAATCGCCGCCCTGCCGCCGACCGTTTGCTTCGAGCGCGAACTCGCCCTCGAAATGGCGGAAGCCGACGAACCCGAAGCGGCCGGCGTCGCGGTTTATGAGGTCAGCTCCGATGACAGCAATGACACGCCCGCCAAACCCTTCGCTGCCTTTGGCGCCATCCCACAGGATTTCCGGCGCATCGGGCGCGACGCGCTGCTCGCCGCACCCGCACTTGTCACGCCGGTCCTGTTGCTCGCCGGTGCGAGCTAATGCTTGGAATGATCCATAGGATTCATCTGGCCGCTGCCTTTGGTCTTGCCGTCGGTTGAGCCGATCGGCGCGACGACAAATTTCACATCGACCTTGCCGGCCTTCTCGAACACGAGCGTGCCCGTGAAGGATTCGCCCTGCTTCGGCGTCTTCTTCAGGTCGAGCAGCATCACGTGATAGCCGCTCGGCGCGAACTTCACCGTCTGGCCCGGCGCGATCTCGATGCCTTTTTCGAGCTCGCGCATTTTCATGATGCCGTTCTCCGTCTTCATCTCATGAATCTGGAAACGCCCGGCGATCTCGGCCGAACCGCCGATCAGGCGATCGGCGGCCGTGCCTTTGTTCTCGATGACGAAATAGCCGCCCGCGACCTTGGCGCCTTTGGGCGTTTCGCGCGACCACGGATGCTCGATATGCATCGAACCCACGGTGTAATCGTGAGCGGAAGCCGCGACAGGTGCAAACAACGAGAGCGCCGCCAAAGTGGAAGCGGCAAGAGCGGAAAACATGCGCATTTGAAGTCTCCATGCGCGGCACCGAACGGCGCGCGCGATTGATCGGAAAAGCGAAAGTTCGATCAGACGGAGACGGGCGGCGCGCGAGCTTCGGCCGCGGCGTACTCGAATGCGGCGCGCTGCGGCAGCAGGAGCATCCGCCAAATGACGGGGATCGCTACCGGTTGCGAAACCGCCGATGGCGCAGACGGTGCAAGCCCCGACGCCGCGATACCGCAGCAGCCGGCAACGAGACAGGTGAGATCGCGCGGCGCGGAAAGCGGCGCCGTGTTGCTGCCATTCACATTCGACGCGCTGCAGATCGGCGAGGGCAAAGCCGCGGCGCGGCCCGAAGCGATCGAGCCGAGGAACAGCGCACCGACGAGCCCATAGGCAAGGACGAGCGACAGGAAGGCGCGGATATGGTGATTCAGCTTCACGGACCGCGTTCTAGCGCATAGCGGCGGAGGGGGCGAGCGAAAGAAGACGCCCGCAAACGCAAACGGCCCGCCGAAGCGGGCCGTTTTTCAATCTTGTGATCCGTTTACTGAACGCGGGGCGTGGCAACCGCCGTTTCGCGCGGCGCGGCGGCGGGCGCCGGTGTCGTCGTGGAAGACGTTGCCGCCTTGGGCTTCGAGCCGCGCCCGACAAGGCCCATGACCCGGCCGATCACGGCGTTATGCAGCATGCCCGATTTGTCGATCGAGCCGTGGCCGAATTCGGTGTGCTTGCGAAGATCGACGTTCGAAAGTTTGCCGCGGAAGCCCGGGCCACGCGAAACCGCACGGCCGAAGCCATTGTCCGACTGATAGTAGTTGATGAAGGTCGAGGTGGTCTTGCCGTTCAGGATGCTCGGATTGGTGGGATCGAAAGCAACAACGAGCGCCACCGGAACACCCATCTGGCCGAGCCGGTTCGACATATCGACGACCGCGTCGGCGCCGAGCGAATGACCGACGAGGATGATCGGGCCACCGCCCGCGCGATAGCGCGCCGCCGCTTCCTGGCAGATCGCTTCCCAGCCGCCGTATTCGTAAACGCTCGCGGTGACGCCGCGGCGCTCGAGCTTCGAGGCAAGATCGTCCATGCCGAGAGAAAAGACGTTCAAGAGGCCGCGCAGAAGATAGACCTTGCCGTGGCTGATGCGCTTTTCGGCGGAGGCATGCTTCGCCTTGGTCTTCTCGGTTTTGGTGCTCGCGGCTTTGGGCGCGTCGGTTTGACTCCATGCAGCGCCTACACTGCCCAGGCTCATGGCGATTGCGACCGAGCAAGCCAGGATGGCATTGCGATACATCTTCAACATGGTTGAACGGGGCCTCTTCAAGATTCAATGGTCCGGGAATGTAGAATGGCGGGGCCGGGTTTTGCCACAGCCGAAGGGCCCCGCCAAACGATTATGCAGGGCTGTGGCCCGAAAACCACTTGCCTCGCCTTTGGTCAAAAAAGGCGGTCAAAAAACTCCCGGCAGCACGCGCCAGGTCCGCCGCATATAGGCGCGATATTCGTCGCCGAAGGCCCGCTCCATCATCCGCTCTTCCTCGAAAACGCGGCCGAAAAACAGCGTGCCGAACCCTATGATACCGGAGAAGCCCGCTACCCAGTTGGGCAGCAGGAGCGCCTGCGCCACCGCCCATAGCCAGAAGGCCGAATACATCGGATGGCGGACGCTGGCGTAAACGCCTTGCGTGACGAGGCTATGGCTCTCGCGGATATCGAGGCTCACCGACCAGTTGCGGCCGAGATCCTTGTGGGTGCGGCGAAATAGCCAAAGCGAAAACAAGAATACCGCAGTACCGAGCCATGCCGCCCACGGCTGGAAGGCGTAATCGGCGAAACCGAGAAACTTGTAACGGGTGCGCGCAAGATTGGTGATGACATAGGCGAGCGGGATAAGGCCGAGGCCCGTCAGTGAAATCGCCATCAGCGCCTTCTCGCGCAGGCTGCGCGCCGAAACCTTGACGGCGGCTTTCTTCGCGCGACGGCGCGCCGGGTGACGGATGATGAACCAGATCACCGTCGCGGCAAGAAAGATAATGAGCGCAATGGTGCGGGTCATGCCGGAGAAACCTTGTCGGATGCGGCGGAAGCACTGGCGTTATAGCCGCCATCCTGCGCGAATGCATCGAGAAGTTTTTCGCGCTCGACGACGCGCCGCTCGAGCGGCGCCGGGCCGCAAATGATCTGGAAGTAATCGTAGAAGTAACGCAGCTCGTTGCCCATGCTCCACTGGCGATGCAGGCGGAAGAAGTTTCCTTTGAAGCGTTTGTAGGTCGCGGGCGCGAGCATCTGGCGCATGCGCACCTTCTGCACGATCGGATTGCGGCCCTCGGGCAATCCCATCGCCGCGACGGGATTCACTTTATAAAAGCTGATGACGTCAACGATCGCCTGATATTCGATCCAGTTCACGCCCTTGGCCGCCGCGACACGATCGACCGCTTCGCGCAGCCAGCGAGCTTTCGGATGCAGCGCTTCCTTCAGCAACGACGAGCCGGTTGCCATCAGCCAGAGTTTCGGCCCGCGCTGGCCAAGCTCGGGGTCGAGCTTCAGCGCACGGTCGAGCACATCCATGATGAGCGCACCGCCAAGGCTATGCGCCGAGACAATGACCTCATCGAAACGCGTGTCACGCGCGCAGGCGACGATTTCGCGGGCGAAGCAATCGAGCCGGGCATCGAGTTCCGCACGTTTGCGATGAACGAACTGGCCGGCGAAAATCCAGTCATCGAACATGTAGTTCAGGAGCAGGACACGGCCGAGCAGATACAGGAGACCGCCCGCGACTGTGATCGACACGAGCCATGCGGCAAGACCCGTGATCGGCAACCCGATCAGCGCGAGCAGCCTGGGCGCAAAAATCGCCGAGGCGATGATGCCGGCCAGGATCACGAATGGATACAGGAAGAAGAATCCGTAGCGCACGCTGACGGCAAAATAGCGAAACGCCGCGCCGGAAAATACGAAGTCGAGGAGCGCCGCGATGCCCTTCGGCCAGCGCTCGAAATTCGAGCGGGCGAAGTCGGCGGTCACGAAGTCGTCCCAGCGCAGCAGGCGGTATTCCGACTCAGTCTGCCAGTTCGCCCCTTTCGTGCCGATGCTCCAGCCGGCCACCACCCCATCGGCATTCAGCCTGGGCGGCGAAACGGTACTCTGCGCATTCCAGGTCGTCTCGAAGCGCTTCAGCTCGCGCTGGAAGCGCCGGTGCCACCAATCGACGCCGATCGGCTCATAACCGCCGATGCAGAGAAAGGCCCGTTTTCCGACGACACTTGTTTGCATGACCCGCCCGTTAGGCCCCCGAAGGCTCGTCCCTAGGGAAAGGCGTGGAAATGTGCAAGTTCCGGGCCTTTCAAAAGGGTTTTGGGCCCCTCCGCCGGTATCCCGCCATTGAAAGGGCCGTCCGCCTCCGCTATAGGAACCGCCGAACCCAGGGGCTTGTGAAACGGCCGTACCGTCCGGTATTTCGGTCGTACATGTCGCGGCGGATTGCCCGCCGATCGACAGGAGAATTCATCAATGGCTTCGACCTTCGACACGGTCGCGAACATCATCGCCGAAACCTGCGACATTCCGCGTGACACCATCACGCCGGACAGCCACGCTATCGACGATCTCGGCATCGACAGCCTGGACTTCCTCGACATCGCCTTCGCGATCGACAAGGCGTTCGGCATCAAGCTGCCGCTTGAGCAGTGGACGCAGGAAGTCAACGAAGGCAAGGCAACGACCGAGGAATATTTCGTCCTCAAGAACCTTTGCGCGCGCATTGACGGGCTGGTCGCCGCCAAGACCGCTTGATTAGCGTGACGCGATGCGTCTCGAATATTTCCAGATGATCGACCGGTTCGTCGAAGTGAATATCGACGAACGGAAGGTCAAATCAGTCTGCAAGGTGCCGATGGAGAGCCCGGTGTTCGAGGGCCACTTCCCCGGCTTTCCGCTCATGCCCGGCGTGCTCCTGTGCGAATGCATGGCGCAGACGACGGGCTGGATGGTGAGCGTGCTCACCGGCTTTACCGGCCTGCCGATGCTGGTCGGGTTGCGGAACGCAAAAATCCGTAACGCGGTCTTCCCCGGCGCCGAGCTCACCTTCGAAGGCGTCATCGAGCATGTCGGGTCGGGTTACGCGATGGCCAAGTGCAAGGGCAAATCGAAAGACGGTCCGATCTGCGACGCCGATCTCGCGTTTCGGCTGACCCCCTATCCCGGCCCGGAATTCCGGCTCGCGATGGTGGAGATGGGCAAGAAGGTCGGCATTGAAGTACCGGAGCTGATGAAGTGAGCACGCGGCGCGAAGTCTGGATCACCGGTGCGGGTTTATTGTCGTGCCTCGGTGAAGGCGTCAAAGCGACCTGGCAGAAAATGGCTGCCGACAATCCGCCCGCCGGGCATAACGCCACCGAGTTCGCACCCTACGTCACGCACCCGCTCGCGCCGGTCAATTTCGACCTGCAGATCCCGAAGAAGGGCGATCAGCGGCAGATGGAGCTATGGCAACGCATCGGCGTTTATGCCGCCGGTCTTGCGCTCGCCAATGCCGGCGTTACCGGCAACACTGAAATCCTCGATACGATGGATATGATCATCGCCGCCGGCGGCGGCGAGCGCGACATCAATGTCGACAGCGGCATCATGAGCGGCATCAAGAATGCGCCGAACCCCGGCGCGTTCCTGAACGAGCGGCTCCTGAATGATCTGCGTCCTACTCTATTCCTCGCGCAGCTTCCGAATTTGCTCGCCGGCAATATCGGAATCGTGCACGGCATTGTCGGCTCGTCGCGCACTTTCATGGGCGAGGAAGCCGCAGGCGTCGATGCGCTACGCGTCACCTTCGAGCGCGTCGCGGCGGGCCAGAGCAATATCTCGCTGGTCGCGAGTTCCTTCCACGGCACGCGCTGGGATTTGCTGCTCGTCACTGAGCTCGGCCGCAACCTTTTGAAAGCGCCGTTCCAGCCGGTCTGGGATCGCGGCGAACACGGAGGCCTCGCGATGGCCGACATGGGCGCGGGCCTCGTCATCGAGAGCAAGGAGCACGCCGAAAAGCGCGGCGCGAAACCCCTCGCCCGCCTCATCGCAGTCCAGTCGGACCGCAACCGCCGCAAGCCCGGCGAGATCGAAACGACGCTCGCCGCCGAGTGGGCTGCGATCGCGCCGAAGGTCAAAAAGGATCAGGCTGCCGTCATTTCCGGCGCTTCTGGCCTTGAGCCGCCGACGCGCGAAGAAAAGAACGCGCTCGCCAAGATCGGCCTTCCGGTTCGCGCGACGGGCTCCCATATCGGCCATGGTTTCGACACGCAGTTCCTGGCGAATATCGCCATCGCCTGCGAGACGCTGAAGCAGGGCAAGCTGTTCCCGGCCACGGGTTCGGGCGACACGGGCGAAGCGCCCTCTTCGCTTTCGCAGATTGCCGTCACCAGCGTCGGCAACTGGCGCGGTGAGGGCCTCGCGCTGATCGAGAAGGTTTAAGGAGACGAACATGGCAGGTGAGCATAAAGACAAGGCGGGCCGCCCCGTCGTCGCGATCACCGGCATGGGCGTCATCACCTCGCTCGGCACCGGCAAAGAAGACAACTGGAAGAAGCTCGTTGCCGGCCAGTCCGGCATCCGCCGCATCAACCGTTTTCCGGTCGATGGCCTGCGCACCACGATCGCGGGCACCGTCAACGAAGGCTGGGAGCCGAACATCGCGCCGTCGGTGCATACCGAGCGCATCGCCAAGCTCGTCGGCGAAGAAGCCATTTCCGAATCCGGTATCGGCTCGAAGGGCAATTTCCCCGGCCCGATGTTCCTCGCGATGGCACCGATCGAGCTCGAGTGGCCGCACCGCTTTGA
>Ga0182740_1000410_pt1 | contig 52023 bp, 56 predicted proteins | sample eDN5th37CKraftBY_FD_128872 | JGI IMG/M metagenome (GOLD analysis project Ga0182740, IMG submission 128872) | Enriched backyard soil microbial communities from Emeryville, California, USA - eDNA 5th pass 37_C Kraft BY (version 2) (version 2) | ecosystem: Environmental > Terrestrial > Soil >...
GACCTCATCATCGCGGGCGACTACATCGCCGATGGTTTCCGCCACCGAGCCGCCGAGCTGGCGACCGAATGGCTGGGTCCGCGCACCGAGCTGGAGATCCAGCAGAGCTTGCGGCGCGAGGTGGATCAAGAGCGGTGGACGAGTCTGGATCGCACGCTAAAACGTGAAATAGGCGAGGCCGGCGGCGATGGCCTGATGCATGTCGAGCGGTTCATCGAACCCCGGCTGCAACGCCAACGCCCGCTACTGATCGGCCGTCTGCAGCACTTGCAGCGTCTGGGCCTGGCCGACGAGGTGCGGCCCGGAACCTGGGCTGTCCATGCCGACGCTGAGAAGACCTTGCGTGCGTTGGGCGAGCGCGGCGACATCATCCGCACCATGCGGCGGGCCATGCACGGCGAGGCGCGCGAGCTGGCGGTGTTCGAGCCGGGAGACGACGGCCGAACCATCCTCGGGCGGGTGGCCGCGAAGGGGCTGGCCGACGAGCTGCGCGACCGGGGCTATCTGGTCATCGACGGCGTGGACGGCAAGGCCCACTACGTCGCGCTCAACGCCCGCGACGAATTGGCGAACTACCCGGCCGGCGCCGTGGTGGAGGTGAAGGGATCGGCCGGCGTGCGCGCGGCCGACAGGAACATCGCCGCGCTGGCGAGCGATGGCTTGTACAGCACCGACCACCACTTGACCGTGGCACAGGGCCAGGCCGTGCCAGGCCGCGATCCGCAGGAGGTCGTGGCGGCCCACGTCCGCCGGCTGGAAGCCCTGCGGCGGGCCGGCATCGTGGAGCGCGTGGCCGAGGGGCTATGGAAGGTGCCGGGCGACCTGCCCGAGCAGGGCCGCCGCTACGACGCGCAGCGCCTGGGCGGCGTGGCCGTGGAGCTGAAATCGCACTTGCCCATCGAGCGGCAGGCGCGCGTGATCGGGGCCACCTGGCTCGACCAGCAGTTGATCGGCGGCTCGGGCCTGGGCGACCTCGGCTTTGGCGCAGAGGCCAAGCAGGCGATGCGGCAGCGCGCCGACTTCCTGGCCGAACAGGGGCTGGCCGAGCGGCGTGGGCAGCGCGTGATCCTCGCGCGCAATCTGTTGGGCACGCTGCGCAACCGGGAACTGGCGCAGGCCGCCAAGGACATTGCCGCCGATACCGGCCTAGAGCATCGGCCGGTGGCTGACGGGCAGCGCGTTGCCGGCATCTACCGGCGCTCCGTCATGCTCGCCAGTGGACGCTACGCGATGCTCGATGACGGCAAGGGGTTCAGCCTGGTGCCGTGGAAGCCGGTGATCGAGCAGCGGCTGGGGCAGCAGCTTGCCGCGACGGTGCGCGGTGGCGGGGTGTCGTGGGAGATTGGCCGTCAACGAGGCCCCGCAGTTGGCTAACCGCTCCGGGGTTCTCTATGCAGGGGGTGGCCTAACGCTTCTTCGGGCTTGGAGGGGGCGTCACGCAGCGCGTTGAACACCAGCGAGAACGCGGGCGAAGACTGCCGCCGGCTCGGGTAGTACAGGTAGTCGCCGGGGAACGGCGGGCATTAATCCTCCAGCGCGCGCGCAAGTTGCCCCTCCTCAATGTGTGGGGGGGAGCTCTTCTTCAGGCAGGGAGGCCGATCCCTCAATCCCGCCATCGCCGCCCCCACCCTGCTGCTTAGTCAAGGCATGCTGGCTACGCTATGGCAAGAGCATTCAGCCAGTCCCTGCAGGATGCCGCATGTTTCTACAGGCCTAGCGCCCGAGCATTTTTCGCGCAGGGCGAGCAAGTGTGTCTTCAACTGCGACAACGCTTCCATACGCACTTCCACCTCCTGGATGTGGTTATCCAGTAGCGCATTAACCTCGCCGCAGTCCTGTGTCGGGTTATCGCGCAAGCCCAAAAGCGCCCTCACTTCGCTGAGCGTCATGTCGAGAGAGCGGCAGTGTCGAATGAACTGCAAGCGCTCAATGTGGGCGTCCCCATACAGTCGGAAGTTGCCACTGCTGCGCGCAGGCGCTGGCAACAGCCCTTCTTTTTCATAGTAGCGGATCGTCACCACCTCGCATCTTGTCCGCTGGGCGAGTTCGCCAATCCTGATTTTCATACTTCCTCCTCACACATCGCTTGACTCTATAGTGGCTATAGATATTTTAATACACCGATCTATATGAAGGAATTGCCATGAGCGAATGCGGTTCAACAGGATGCGGCTGCTCGACCAAGCCGATCAGTCCAGCCGGAGCGACGACCCAAACGACAGTCGAATCGGCCCAAGCGGTCTATCGCATCGAAAACATGGATTGCCCCACTGAAGAGGCACTGATTCGGGGCAAGCTGGCCGGGATGTCCGGCATGATCGGACTCGACTTCAACCTGATGCAACGCACCTTAACCGTGCGACACGAATTACCGTCACTGGCTCCGGTTGAGCAAGCCTTGACGGCCATTGGCATGCATGCCGTGCGCGTGGACGACGCATCGGCTGGGCAGACCACCAAGCTGAGCATTGCCAAGATGGATTGCCCGACTGAAGAGGCGCTGATCCGCAACAAGCTCGCCACAGTGGCCGGGGTTGCCGATCTCGATTTCAATCTGATGCAGCGCACGCTGTCGGTGCGCCATGCTTCCCGCACTTTGCCAGAGGTACTGACTGCGCTGACATCGCTGGGCTTCGAGGCGCAAGTGCTCGATGCGAAGACGGCCACACCCTCATCGGCGGCATCGACGGCCGCCTCAACGAACTGGTGGCCGCTCGGCGTCTCCTTGTTAGCAGCATCGGCTGCGGAAGCAGTGTACTGGCTCCACAACGGCAATCACTGGTCGGTTGTGGTGCTGGCTCTGGTTGCCGTCTTCACGGGGGGGCTGTCCACCTACAAGAAGGGTTGGATTGCGCTCAAGAACCGCAATCTCAACATGAACGCCCTCATGTCGATTGCCGTCACGGGCGCGATGCTGATCGGCCATTGGCCAGAAGCTGCGATGGTAATGGTGCTTTTCGCGCTGGCCGAGGTGATCGAAGCCAAGTCGCTGGATCGTGCCCGCAACGCGATCCGTGGCTTGCTCGATCTTGCGCCGGAACAAGCTACGGTACAGCAGCCGGACGGCGCATGGCGCGAAGTGGATGCCAAACAAGTTGGCATCGGCAGCCGGGTTCGTGTCAAGCCGGGCGAACGCATCGCGCTCGATGGCGAAGTAGTGGAAGGACGCTCTACCGTCAACCAAGCACCGATCACTGGCGAGAGCCTTCCGGTCGAAAAGACTCTGGGCGATCTAGTGTTCGCAGGCACGATTAACGAATCCGGCTCCTTCGAATATCGTGTTACGGCCGTGGCCGACAACTCGACCCTGGCCCGCATCATCCACGCGGTGGAAGCCGCGCAAGGCAGCCGCGCACCCACCCAGCGCTTCGTCGATCAGTTCGCCCGCTGGTATACGCCCATCGTGTTCGGCTTGGCTATTGCCGTCGCGCTGGTACCGCCGATGTTCATGGACGCTGCATGGCTGGACTGGATTTACCGTGCGCTGGTTTTGCTGGTCGTCGCCTGCCCGTGTGCGCTGGTGATCTCCACGCCGGTCAGTATTGTCAGCGGCTTGGCCGCTGCCGCCCGGCACGGCGTTCTCATCAAGGGCGGTGTTTATCTGGAAGAAGGCCACAAGTTGCGTTGGCTGGCACTGGACAAGACCGGCACGATCACGCACGGCAAGCCGGCGCAGACGGATTTCCTCGTGTGGGGCAATGCGCCATCGGCTGGCAGCCGCAGCATCGCTGCCAGTCTGGCTAACCGCTCTGACCATCCGGTGTCCAAGGCCGTGGCGCAGGCAGCGAGCGCCGAAGGCGTTGCGCTGAGGGAAGTCACTGAGTTCACCGCACTGCCCGGTCGGGGCGTGAGCGGCAGCATCGATGGTGCAAGCTATCACCTTGGAAACCATAGGATGCTCGAAGAGTTGGGGCGCTGCACGCCTGAGCTGGAAGAACACATCATGGCGCTGGAGGCACAAGGCAAGACCGTCGTCATGCTAGTTGGCCCGAACGGCGTGCAAGCTCTGTTTGCGGTCGCCGACACGATCAAGGACAGCAGCCGAAGCGCCATCGCTGAACTGCATGCACTGGGCATCAATACCATGATGCTGACCGGCGACAACCCGCACACCGCCCAGGCGATTGCGAAGCAAGCCGGGATCGACCGTGCGCAGGGCAACTTGATGCCGCACGACAAGCTGCGCGAGGTCGAACAATTGGCGCAGACCGGCAAGATCGGCATGGTAGGTGACGGCATCAACGATGCACCGGCCTTGGCACGCGCCGACATCGGCTTTGCAATGGGGGCCGCTGGCACTGACACGGCCATCGAGACGGCCGACGTGGCGCTGATGGACGATGACCTGCGCAAGATTCCAACCTTCGTGCGCTTGTCGAGAGCCACAGCTCAGGTGCTCACGCAAAACATCGTGCTGGCCCTCGGCATTAAAGCGGTATTTCTGGTGCTGACCTTCACCGGCCACGCGACCATGTGGATGGCCGTGTTTGCCGACATGGGGGCCAGCCTGCTCGTCGTGGGCAACGGCCTGAGGTTGTTGCGCCGATGAGTTGGAAATTCATTCTCTATGACTGGGGTGGTCTGAACGTCGCCCTGTTCCAAGCCATCAATGCAGGCACACCCGCCGCGCTGGGGCCGATTGCGTGGTTCTTCAGTCTCGTTGGAAATTACTGGACGGCCCCTCTCGTGCTGCTGAGCCTGTGGTTGTGGTCGAAGTCGGCCGCCGATCCGGCGCGCGCTCATGCCGTGCGACTCCGGCTCACTGGCTTTGGCTTGGCCTTCTTGCTGGCCTTGCTTGCCGCCACCGTCTTGAAGCTGTGGCTCGACTTCCCGCGCCCGCCCGCTGTGCTAGGCGAGCTGGTGCGCCTCATCGGGCAGGCCGAACGCCACTACAGCCTGCCCAGTGGGCATGCCACCTATTCGGCGCTGGTAGTCGGCGCGCTCTGGCCCCAGGTGGGTCGTCGTGGCCGTATCGGTTTGGTGATCTACGCCGGGCTGGTTGGCTGGTCGCGCATCGCATCTGGAATGCACTTCCCTGCCGACGTGCTGGCGGGTTGGGGTCTCGGATTGGGCTGTACTGCTCTTGCCGGCAGATTGGTATCGCTGATTGCTCCCGTATGGCGCATGGCCCGCCACACGTCGGCCCTGGTCTGGTACGGGGTGGCCGCCTGCGCCGTCATGGCCGATCAGCTCGCAAAGCTCGCCATCTCCCGAACGTTCGCTTACGGCGAGCAGATCGAAGTCACCCCTTTCTTCAACCTTGTCCATGTACTGAATCCGGGAGCCGCATTCAGCTTCCTAGCTGGAGCTGGCGGATGGCAACGCTACTTTTTCATCGCTCTTGGCTTGGCCGTTTCAGCTTGGCTTGTGCACATTCTGCGGCAGCCACTGTCCCGCCCTGAAGCAGCGGGCTACAGCCTGATTCTCGGTGGCGCACTCGGGAATGTCTTGGATCGCGTGTTGCGAGGGCAGGTCGTGGACTTCCTCGACTTCCATTGGCGACACGCGCACTGGCCTGCCTTCAATCTTGCCGACGTGGCTATCACGTCCGGGGCGTTCCTGCTCGTCGTGAAAGGGCTGACACAAGGCAAGGCAATGGACTCCAAAGCCAATGAGAATTATAATCATTCTCGTTAATTTAACTAGAGAATTTCCAGTAGCGCGCCGTTTAATTTGTCACAGCCACACATTTAATCTGTCCCAGCAATTTCGAGTCTGAAATTGCGGGCTTGCGCCTCACTCGGGCAGTTGCCTCAAGTGGTAAAATCTGCACCGCCCGCTGTACCCAACCGGGCGACCCCGCGCCTACCCCAATAGGCGCTTTACGCGCCTGCCCCAGCAGGCGCGCTTTTCCTTGCGACTTCGTCCTACTCCCCGGGCGGGCCGGGCCACGGCACTGGGACTTTCGTCAGGTCAAGCCGATTCAGCGCAACCCGGTAACGCCTGTTCGAACCGCCGATGAACTGGATCATCCGTCCGCATACTGGTCGGCCAAGATCTTCAGATCGGTCTTGAGTTGCCCGACTACGGTTTCAACTACGTTCCGGTCGGCCGCGTCCCGCACTGCTTCCTTCGCCCGCAGGCGCGTGTGCCGAATGTCGTACACGACTCGCCGCCACCTGTCCGCCCTAGCAAGTATGGAGTCCGTGGCGTCCCTGGGAGACAAACCGGCAGCATCGGCCCAGCTCTGCACGGTTGGGGGCACTTCGCCAGTGTATCCGGCGGTCATGTAGGCCCGCGCCTCCGCCGCGGTCAAGTCATACTCGATGGACCGAAGTGAGTCACCCAGCAGCTCACGCCGCATATGGTCTGCGAGACCATCCACCGTTCTGAGCGCATCGGCCTTGATATCCGCCAGCGGTTTCGGAGCGGCCGGAGTGATGGTAAAGCCGGTAGCCGCTTCCCACTTGATGTCGTGACCTGCGATGACGGCTTCATACAGGCGCTCGGACATCGCCACGTCCACTTCCTTTGCGTCGGCCGGCCAGGCGTCCGCCTTTTCGTACGCTGCTCGAAGGGAGCCGGCATAGCGGCTGCGAGTCGAAAGGGAAAAAAAATCACTCATGGTTTCACCGCCCGATAGCAATGTAGGACGCCAGCTCCGGGGAACTGGCAAAGTTCTGAAGAAGGACCTGTCCGGTAGGATCGCCACCGGCCGAATACACGTTCATCTGTGCGTTGGACCCTGTTGCAATGCGGTTACCCACCACAACGAAGCAGGCTGAGGGGAAACGAATGGGATACGGCACGACAGTTATGTCGCCGCTGACGCCGGTGGCGGTGACCAGGCCCCACTGAATGATCAAGCCGCCAAGCCATTTCGGGAGAATGACGTAGCCGTTGGTGCCGAATTGCGTTGCAAAGCCAAATCGCAGCTTCTTGGGTGTAACGATGGTGGCATCGTCAGCGCCTGCCTCCACTTGTGCCTGCGTTGCAACCTTCGCCAGGCCGAGTACAGCTTCTGTCGCCTGTTTTGCCCAGTTGTACAGCTTCTTGGGCGTGATGAATGTCCGGTCATCGGTGCCCTGATTGGTCAGTGCTTGCGTAGCTACCTTCGCTGTCCCAGCCAAGGCTTCTGTTGCCTGTTGGTCTTGCGTCACGAAGAGCGCTTGCAGAGCCGTCAGAACGCGATCGTAGGAAGCTGGATCGTCTGGATTGAAGGGTTTTCCTTCGATCTCTGCCGCCTTGAGAATGGCCATCAAGCTCCAGATGACCATATTCATGTCGTTGCCGGAAACTGCGGTGGGCACCGCCGTATTGTCGGCATGCATCCGGTTTCCCGTACCTGCATGCACAACGTTGTCGAGACTGGTGGTGTAGTCCATGTATAGAGCCTCAGAGATAGATGACGTTGAGCCGAAACCGGGCCGGAGCGATGCGCGCCAACAGGCATTCGATCTCGGTTCCGTCCTTGGAACAGATGCGCAGCCGTTCGCCAACGCGGTTCCGCCCCACGCGAAACGGCTGGCACAGGTAGAGCACTTTCACGTTGAGCACGCCGTTCAGGGCACCGAGCCGGTCGCCGACACGGTTGCGACCGACGCGAAACGGCGTCGAATACCAGACGTCTACTTGATAGCCATAGCGCGCCAGGTAAGCCTTGATGGCGCCGGGACTTTCCGCCGAGCTGTCTTCGTATGGCAGATCGAGGTCGCCACGCAGCCGGGCCAGCATGTTGGTGCGGCGCTGCTCCGGGTCCTGGTTCTCGCCGAAGCACGGGTCAGGCAGTCCAAGGGCTTCCTCCCACTCTTCCAAGCGCGAGCACGTCCGGTGCGGCATCCATTGCCGAACCGCGTTCTCCACGAATTCGTGGTGCTCCCGGAGGACGCCCGACCATGCTTTCAGCCACCGCATGACGGCCGAGCCGGGCTTGCGGGGGAACGCGTATCCCGGCGGAAGCAGGTGCATCAGGGCTTGCCAGAACTTGTCCATGGTCAGGCCAGGAAGCTCACGGAGCGCAGCACCAGGATCTGGAAGGCACCGGCCACGAGGAAGCCGCCTGGCGCCAGCACCGGTTGGACGAACTCATGGTCGAATTCCCCGGTCGCTGCTGACACTGCCTCGCTCAAGTGCGTGTGCGGAATCCGGCCGGCCGGCTTGGCATCTCGGAAAAACAGGTCTTTCAGTTCCAGCGTGATGGCATCACGAATCGTCTTGCTATCCGGCGTGATGCGCAGCTGCACGTCGACAAAGACAGGTTCCGGAACGATCACGAACAGCTCATCGGGCGGTCCCCGGTTCGGGTCGCGGATGTAGTCATAGACGGCTTCCCGCTGCGCCGGCGTCGGCAAGCCATAGGGCGCATTCCGGTCGGCCATGATGATGACGCCGGCCGTGGTCGGGCCGCTGGGGTTCCGAATTCCCCACGCGCGGGTAATGCCAGGGACCGACAGCGCCCAGCGCTCGTAGTCGCCGGGCGCGCTGCCCCGCGGCGGGTTCGCCAGGCGCTGCGCCAGCCGGTACACCGCCTCGGGGTCTTCCTCGCGGTCGGCGCCGCCGGCCAGGCCGGGCGCCACGACCGAGAAGGTGCCGTCGATGCCTTCGACCGTCGCGACCAGTTCCAGCGGCGCATCCGGTGCGAGATTGCCAGCGGCACCGGGCGTACTGCAGACGATGGTGGGCGTCACGGTGCCTTCAGCGTCCACGACCACATCGGCCTGGACGGTGAAAATCAGCCCGTTCTCGTCCTGCAGTGCTGTGCCCGCACGCAGCACCTTCCCCGCCACGCCTGGGCCCACGGCGAGCCCGGTGGCCACGGTCGCTTCCTTTCGAGGAATGCCATAGGCGGTAAGCCATTCGTCCAGGTATTCCTTGACTGCCTTCGTTGGGATCGCCTGGCGCGCAATGAAATCCCGCAGGTAGCGGTAGGCCCCATGGATGCCGACGCCCTGGACGAAGGCCATTGCCTCGATGTTGGACCGTGCCAGCATGACATCGGTGGCGGACAGGCTGGCACCGCTGTTGACTGCCGCGTCTGTCAGGGCCTGCTGCAGCAGACGCGCGGCGTTGTCCTTGGCTTCGCCAATGGACGGAATTTGGACGTTCACCGGGACGCTCATGCCACCGCCCTCCGCAGGGTCGTGGCCCAGAGCACGTCATAGACGGGCCGCGCCGAATCCGCCTGCCAAATCTGCGGACGCACAGCTAGCCGATCCTCGGCTGGTCCGGTCCAGAGGGCCTCCACATCCACGCGGCTGGCCGCGCCGGTGCGCACCATCCACTGCAGCGCTTCCCAGGCGGCAAAGCGGGCGCGCTCCAGCTCGTCCACGTTAGCCTTGGTGATGTAGCACAGCCAGAGGTGTGAGCCCCACTGGTCCACCAGGTCGCGGGGCGCGTCGGACTCTGCGGCGCCGACAAACTCGTCGCCGCACCAGCCGCGCCGGTCGGTCTGGTTCAGCGGCAGCGTGACATCCGGGCCAGCGCGCCGGTCGCAGAACAGCGACAGGATCACGGCGGTGCAGAGGCTGTCGTCCAGTTCCAGCGCGCGGATTTCCAGCACCTCGGCATAGTGGCCGGCCGCGGAACACGGATTGGAGTAGTCGTGCCACGCAGCGTTGCGGCTGCGCCCGGCCGGAATTACGCTCCAGTCGAACGGGACGCCTAGGGCGGTGGTGGGAACAGCGGAGGTGGTTAGGATGTCGATCATGTCGGCCAGCGGTGACTGGCCTTCATGATCGCGTTAAAGAGGGGTTGAAGGCTTTGTGAAACGCTTCACAAGCCGGGCTTGGCGTTCAGCGTACGACCGCGCCGGACTGGCCGTTACCGGTCTGAACCTTGTCGTGGTTGTGGTCGACGAACTCGATGCCGTCGATTTTGGCGCCCTGGGCAATGTCGGCCCGGCCGCCGACCTCCATGTTTTCGCTGGTCGAGAACGTCGGCGTGGTCATTTTCACGCTCTTGCTTGCCACGACCTCGTAGTCGTCGCACTCCACCCGAATCTTACGGCCGGCCTGCAGGACGATCTTGTGGCCCTCCTTATGCCAGACGGCGACCTCGTAAGGCGCCAGGCGCGGCCGGCCATCCAACCGGTCCATGCGAAACACGACCGTATGGCCGCCCGCCTCGATCACAAGGCCTTGTCCATCGACCGGGTTGCCGGCGAAGCCATAGTCCTGCCAGCGCTCAACGGCGTCGCGGCCATTGATGTCGAATACCTCGACGCGAACGGTTTGCACCGGGCCTTCCTTCAGGCCGCGAAACAGCGCCCGACGCAGCAAATTCATCAGATTCATCGCTCGACTTCCATTACTTGAAGCGGCGCGCCGTCCTTCCCGCGCCGGCCTTTGCCCCTGCGCCGGCGGACCTTGGTATTGAGCGGTACCGTGTCATAGGACTCTTTCGGACGGACGACCAACTCAGTCACATCGCCTTCCTGCAGGTCCACGGTGGCCTTGGCCTCGCAGATCAGCCACTCCTCCCCGAACAGACCGGCGATATCGTCGTAGATCGGCACGAGGGTATTGACCTCCCACGGCTTTCCCTTCCAGGTCCAGCCTTCGACCACGTAGCGAAGGCCGTACGCCTGGCCGCGGCGAACCCGCATGGTGTGCTCCACCAGGCGCTGCATGTCGGCCGGCGCGTTATTGCCGTCCGCGTTGACCACCAGCGGGAGATAGCGGCCCATCTCTGGGTCTTTGGCGTGCGCTTTCTGTTGGCTGGCCGCGCGAAACGCCTTCTCCACGCTGGCGATGCTTCCCCCAACGTCCAGCTCCTGCAGACCGGGCTTGCGGTGCACGATGTTGCCTTGGCCGTAGCAGAAATAGTCCGAAAAACGCTCGGCATCCGTGCCGATGCCTTCCATGCTGATGACGTTCTGGCCGCGCACGATGGCCCCATGGCTCTTTTCCTTGCCAGCGCGGGTGATGACAACCCGGCCGTGCGCGTCCGTGGTCACCAGCACACCGCGCAGGCGGGCGGCGCGGGACAGCACGGAAACGACGGTTTCGCAATGCTCGACCTTGAAATCGCGGATCGCCTCGCCGATATCGGTCTCGATCCGGACATCGATGCCGAAAGGCTTGCACAGATCCCGTACGATCCGGTCCAGCTTGGCATTGCGCCACTGGCCGCCCTCGTGAATCGCCGAGCAGGAAACCAGATCGCCGCTGCGGCTGCGCCCCTCGATCCGCATACCGCAGTCGTCGCGCTTATAGAACGGGTCAGCGGCCAGGACGATACCGGTCACCATCAACGTGTCGTTGATGCGCACCCGGATCGCGTCCTGCCGCTTGATATCGGGCGGGTTGCCAGGGATGAGCGACACCGGGATGGAGAACCGGCTGGAGAGGGTTTCCAGGGACCGCTCGACGGTGGACGAAAGCCAGCCCTCGTAGTCGCGGCCGTTGACGGTAACGAAGACCTTCGCGTCTTCCTTGGTGTATTGCTCGGGCATGTCAGTCGTGCTTGATGATGCGAAGCGGCACGCCGGGCGGGACCAGCAGCGGGTGCCGGACATGGGGATTCATGGTCAGAATCTCGTCAGCCCAGCGCACGGTGCCGAACATCCGATAGCTGATGTACAGCGCCGGTTGCCACGATTCGGGCGTGTAGGTGGTCAAACGGGCCAGGTCACGGGAGCGCGCCTGCAGGTCGGTCAGCACGGCCGTCTGCAGCTGCAGCAGCGCATCATGGGTCGTGACCGTCCCCACGCCGCCGGTCTGCTCATCGGCGCTGGCATACAACAGTTCGGTGAGCTGCTGGTTGAAGTCCGTGCGCAGCGCCAGTGCCTGGTCATAGTTCTCCAGCTCGATCTGGGCCACGGCGCGCACCGCCATGATGGTGGCGACGCCGTTGAAAAAAGCTTCCAGCGTCTTCAGCGCCTGGGCCTCGCGCTTGCGGGTATCGGTCTGGTACGGACTCACCGACGGTGTGAACGCCTTCGCCAGCTTGGCCTGGTTGTCGTTGGGCACGAACCCGGCGCCCTGATATGCCGAGGCGATGGCCGGCGCAATGGCCTGGACCGGCTTGGAAACCGGCGCGGATGCCGAGTTCGTGGCCCGCGATGATGGCACCTTCCACAGATTGCGCGCGGCCGAGAATGCGCCCCAGGCTTCGTTGGAGCTGAGCGACTTTGGAATGCGGGTCAGGTCGGCAATGCGCCGGCCCAGCAAGGCCGGGATGGCGCTCAACTCGCTCAAGGGAAACGTGATGTACTGCCGCACCAGGTCGTTGTAGAAGTCGAAGCCCTGGTTGACCATCGAAATGCCGTCCCAGAGGATGTCCAGGCCGCTGCGAACACGCGCCAGCACGTTGTCATGGGCCCAGCCGGCCATGCCGGCCAAGTCGAAATTCGCCGCCAGCGAATCGATCAGCGACTGCTCGGCCGCGTCGGCCGCGCTCGCTACGCGATCCGTCGTGTTGGTGACACCGACCGGATAGCGCCGCGGCTCCGCGCGAATGAACGTCAGGTCCAGGCGCGCAATGCCGCCTTCGGTGGTCGGCGCCTCCCTTACCGTATAGCGGCCGTGCACCCAGCACCGGATGCTGCCGGCCGTGGGGTGGATGAGTACTCCTTCGCCCTTCAGAACCTCCCGAAGGCGGTCCAGCTGCTGCAGGTAGTCGTCCCCGATCAGGTAGGCAGAGAACTTGATCTCTTCGGCGCCAGCGCCCATCGAAAACACCGTCGGGCGGTCCTGGAACGGGTATTCGCGCAGGACGGTGTTGTCGCCAGCAGACAGCTCGGTCGTGTCCACCTGGAACGGCACGTCGCGCCAGGACGCCATCCGCAGCTGGTTCAGCCAGCTGCTACGTCCAGCCGACGAATTGCGGCCCAGCATGCGGTCGGCCAGGCTGCTCAGGGTGTTCGCCGTGCTGGCTACGGCGGGCGCGCCCGACGATAGGGCATTGTCGATCAGGGCCATCAGTTCGGCTTCCCTGGATTGGTGTTGCCGGCGTCGATACGCAGAGCGCTGGGCTGCTGCAGCACGCTGGTGTTGACGAAGGTGCGTTCATCGCGCACCACGACGCTCACGCCCAGCTTGCCCTCTCCGATGTCCACCTTCTGCGGCTCGACCTTCGCCAGTGCGGCGAGCGCCGGCCCCGGCTGCAGGGCGGGATGGGTCATGTACGCCGGCGTCTGGCGCAGGGTCATGCCGAGCTGGGCGCGGGCCTCCGAGGGCAACTCGACGCGGGTGCCATCGTCGCGGCGCACGACGCCGGCCCGCTTGGACGGCGGCGTGAAGAGGTTCGACAGGCTGTCGCCCGCCCATTGGGCGCCGAAGTAGCCGGCCGCCCCCAAGCCCAATCCCAGGGCCGGGACAGCGATGGTGGCCAGCGGCCCGGCGAATCCACCAACGGCCGCACCGAGCTTGGCACCTGCCATTGCGCCCGCCCACGCTCCGGTCATACCAGCAGCAGTGCGGCCCACGGCGTTGGCTTTTTCCGCAGTGCCCTTGTTGCTGTCCATCAGCGTGGCCGCCACGTCGTAAGCCGCCACGCCCGCGCCGAGCAAGCCGGCTCCGCGCAGCAAGCGTGAGGCGCGGGAAGCGGCACCGGCGGCAGCTGCCCCCCCGGCAGTGCCAGCACGGCCTGCGCCGCCTCCCGCATTCGGTGTGCCTGGCACTGGAGCAGTCCAGCCGGGCACTTTGTTCACAACGTAGACCGGGACGGGACCACCGCCAAACGCTGGCATGCCGCCAGTGCCTGGCATGCCAGCACCACCGCCGGCCCTTCGACGATTCATCAGAAGCGCGGTAATCGCGCCCCCCGCGCTTCCTGCCGCGAGGATGCCAATGCCCTGCGCTGCTCCAGTTACCGCCGTCGTCAGAGTCGGGAATTCCCGCGCCAAAGCCGTGACGGAGTCCAGCAGCGACTTCAGCGGACCCTCGATCTCGTGCAGGACGTTGGAGCGCGCGATATCGACTTCGTTGGTGACTTGCTGAGCCTTGTAAGCTCCCGTGGACTGGATGACGGCGTAGTTGGCCTGAGTGGTTTCCCCCTGTTCCGCCTGAACCGCCTGCAGAACGCGCTTCGTATAGTCCTTGTTCGTCATCAGCGCTACGGCGGCCATCAACGCTTGGCGGTCCTGAATGACCTGACCAACGGCGCTGCCATGAAGAATGTCAGCCATTGCCTCAAGCGTCGCCTTCTTGTCAGCTTCGGTCTCCTTCTGAGCGCGCGCCTTCAGCTGCGCAAATCGCTTGTCCCTGCCGCCGACCTGCTCCAGGAAGTTGGTGAAGGCAGTGACTGAGTCAATTCCCTGTTCCCGTGCTCGCGCGAGCGAGCCGCTCAGGTCGATGCCCAACTTCTCGAAGTCCTTGCGCGTATCTGGGCTGCCCATCTTCCCCAACAGGTTGACCAGGTTGTTGCCGCCCGCGTCCTTCGATCCGGCGGTAATCATCGCGGTCTGCGCTGCCGATAGAATCGTCTCGAAGCCGGCCATGCCGGTGAGGCCGGTCGTACGGGCTGAGCCCATCATCTCCGGCAGCCACTTTGCCATGTCCTTGATCTCAAAGCTGCCTTCCTGGCCAGCCTTGATCGCCTTGGCCAGCGCGATGCCGATCTCCTCCGGCTTCAGCCCGAAGTTCTGGATTGCCTTGTAGGCAATCTCGGCCAGCTCCGTTACGTTCGCCCCGCTGGCAGTGGCTGCTTGCTGCAGGTCCGGCAGCATCTGGAAGGCGGCCGCAAGGCCCTTTTCGCCTTCCCCGAGGGCGCCCGAGGCCAGCAGACTGTTCAAGGCTGTGGCGGCGCTCTCGCGTGAGCCGCCGCCGAACCGCGTCGCATCATTGATCCGTGCTTCCAGCATCCGCATACCGGCCAGGCGGCCGACTGTGTCGCGCTTCGGAAAGGCGAGATTCACCATGTGCGCGATCTGCTCTTCGAACGCCACCGGTTTTTTGAGGGTCGCCACGGCGGCCGCGCCACCAGCGGCGGCACCGCCGACCACAGCGCCACCAACCTGGCTGGTCCGGCCCAGGACATGGGCAAGGCGCTCGGCGTGGCGGCGGCTTTCCTCCATGCGGCGGGCGATACCACCGAGGTACGTGTACGTGCGCTCAAGCGACGACCGACCGGTGCCAAACCGGGACATGGCCGCGTCCGCGCGCTGCACCGCGGCCGCGACGTTGCCCATGGCGCCCTGCATGCGACGCGCTTCCGCCTCGACACGGGCGGCGTTCGTCTTGCTGCCGACCTTCTGCAGCGACCGGTCGGTCTGATGCGCGGCCCTGTCTGTGCTCGCCAGGGCGGTGGTCTGCCGGCGGCTCGCCTGCTCGACGACGCGCGCGTTCTCGGCGGCGCGGCGCTGCAGGTTGCCGGCCAGGTTGATGATGTAGCGGAGGGTCAGGCTGCGGCTGGTCATCGCTGCTTTCCTTGCCGGGCCTTATGCGCGGCTTCCAGCTCGCGCGCCTGCGCCAGCAGCTGCGCCAGCGGCATCGCCCGCGCTGAAGTCAGCGAGCATTGCAGGGCCAGACTCAGCTGCCGCGCCAGCTTCTCCCACTGCTGCAGCCTGGCCCTCGGATCGCGGGCCTTGCGGCTCCTTCTCGCCCGCGACCGCCGCGTCGAACTCGGCCTGCGTGATGAGGCCATGGCGCAGGTGGGCGGCAAGGTCGACCAGCACCACGCGATCTTCGATCCGTTGCAGATCGAGCGGCGACAGGCGCCCAAACATCTCCAGCGTCAGCAGGTCCAGCGTGATGTCATCCAGGCCCGCGGCCTGGAAGCGCTCCACGTGACGCAGCGTCAGGGCGATCCGGTACAGCTCGTCCGAGACCAGCAAGGTGGGCTTGCCGTTGATATGGACGACACGCTCGGCCATCTGCAGGGCAGCGTACTCGTCGGCCACGTTTGTTTCGCGCAACCGCACCGTGCGATAGCGCACCTCCTGCGTGCCGACCACCGACTTGAGGCCATCGACCAGCTGCACGACGTGAATGTCCTGGGTATTCATCTTGGGGGGTATCGAAGAAATAGGCCGGCTGGAAGAGTCGGTGGCGGGGCCGGCGCCCGCCACCGATCAGGCGTACCGCGTGGGCGTTACAGCCACTGCAGCGGGGTCAGCGCGACGAACTCGATGTCCACCGGGCCGGTCCCGATTTCGCCCATGCTGCGGAACGAACACTTGCCTGCGCGGCAGCGCCGGCCGGTATGCAGGTTCGTCATGACGATCTGCGCTTCACAGACCGCGCTTACCTGGTCCGGCGTCTTCGAGCCGTTGAATTGCAGCTTCGCCTTGATGATCCGGGGCACGCGCTTGCGCGTGGTGAAATCCGGGCCGCTGGCCGACAGTGCTGCTTCACGCTCGAAGCCGGCAGCGCCTTCAATCGTGGCGCTGCCGTCTTCAATCGGCCATTCCTCGCCGTCCACGGTGAAGCTGTCCACTCGATACAGTTCGCTTTCGCAAGCCATCTCTTTCTCCGTTCAATGTCAGGGGTTTTGCGGGCGGCGCCGGGAATCAGACGTGTCCAGCAATGAACTCGCTCGTGATTTCCGTCTGGTAGTGCTGCGTCACCAGTACCGGCTGGTCCACCACCTTGAGCCGGCCGTTGGTGCCGTCCAGCTCGACCAGCAAGGTCTTCTTGTAGTGCTCGGCGTGCTGGAATAGGCCGGCCGCGATGAACTGGTCGTAGTTGTTGAGCATGATGTCCGTGCCGAGCTGGACGGTCATGATCTTCTGGCCCGGGATCGGCTCGACCAGGTATTCGGCAGCCTTGTAGCCGCGGTACTTGATCTGGATTTCGGTGACCGTGAACCAGCGGTAGTACGACAGCGTCTTGACCCAGTTCAGGTTGCGCCAGCTCGGATCCACCGCGCCGGTCGGGTGCTTGGTGTAGTTGGTCACCATGCGCAGCAGGTTCGCCGTGCCGTCTTCCATGGTTTCCATCACGGAGCCGCCCGCGTTCAGCAGGTTGTTCTTCTGCTCGCCCTCGAAGTCATCTTCCAGACGCGCGGCGACGTAGCCGACCAGCTTGATGCCGGTGAACGGCACCGCCGGGTCGGTCGCGCAATGGCTCTCGATGGCCGCAGCCGCGGCCGCGCAGGTCTCCCAGGTGTTGGACAGGTCCTTGGTCACGCACAAGGTGTGCACGAGCGGTGAGTTGCGCGGCTCCAGCCAGGCGGCCACCTGACCTTCGGTGCCCCGCACGACGGTGACCGCTTGGCCGTCCTGCATGTCGGCGAACGACCAGCGGCGCTCCAGCTCCTGCTCGAGCACACCCATGTTGGCGCTGTCGGTGTACGGCATGGCGTACTCGGTCGGCCGGAAGCCCTTGATCGCGGACAACACCGGCGTGATATCCGGGTCCACCGCACCGCCCGCCATGGGAGTGATGGTCAGCGTCACGCCTTGGGGCAGACGGTCGTCGGCGAAGTACGCACCCCGAAGGTCGATGCCGTTGCCGGTGGCGCCCTTCCAGCGGCAGGTCAGCGTGATGTCGCCAGCCGCTTCGCCTGCCGTCGCGGTAACGGGCAGCCGGGTGCGAGCATTGATGGCAGTGATGAGCTTGGTTGCCACCGTGGCGGCCGTGTCGTTGACGGCCACGCCCACGCGGATGCGTTCGCCGCCGATGTAGAGCGGCAGTTCCCCGGACGCGTGCTGCGCATCGACCTGCACCACCACCTTGCCAGTCGCGGCCACAGCGGTTTCGTCGTCGGTCAGGATGACCAGGTCGATGGGCATGCCCAGCGCGGCATTCGCCTTTGCCGCACGCCACATCGCCAGCAGCATGGAGCCTTCGCCCAGCACGCCGATCGCTTCGGCCTCGCTGGTGACGCGCTGACGCTTGGTGATATCCACGCCGGCCGGCGGCTTGGCCTGGCCGATCAGCAGCAGGCTGCGCGGCATCCCGCGCAAGCCGCGAATGGCCTTGCTGGCGTCGAACTTGTGGGCGACGCCGGGCATCAGGTAGGTGGTGGAGAGCAGATCGGGCAGCATGGTTGTTCGTCCTGTGATGGGTGGTTAAATCGGCGTTGAACCAGGGTTGATGAGGCGTTACAGCGGCCTGCGGATCAGGTCGCCGTCCGCGAGCAGCCGCAGAATCCGCAGCGTCACGGTGGCGCGGCTGACTTCCGTTTCGCTGTAGCGCCCGCCGTACTCCAGGTTTGCCAGCACGCGGCCGGGGCCGGCTACGACGGCGATCTGCTCGCCCAGGCGCGGCGCCTTGAATGTCGGCGCCGGTGCCGGCGCGGGCGGGGCGGGTTCGTTGTTACCGACCTCGATGTCGGTCGCGGGGGTCGTATCTTTGCTGACTCGCGCCATGCTTCACTCCATTTCCAGTTCGTGTGTAATCGCCGGACCGGCGGGCGGCTCCGGCGGCGCCGGCACCGAAGTGACGGCATGGGTTTCCATATCGACCTCTACCAGGTCGTGCAGCTCGGGCAGCACCTTGGGAAACTCGGCTTCCTGCCACCAGGCCACCATCCACAGCGCCAGCCCTTGCTTGTCGAGCTTGCGGTTGTAGAGGTTCTCCGCCATCACGCCTTCCGCCTTGCCTGCGCATGCCGGCTGGTCCCAACCATTGACCAGGCGGGACACCACCTCGGCGCGCGCCATGGCAGCGCGCATGCGCGCCTCGCGGGTCCTGTCCTTGGTCACGATGAACACCGCGAGGCGCAGCTCCCAGACGTAGCGGCCGGTCAAGTAGCTGCTCCTGGGGGCCTTGCGCCAGCCCAGGCAGGCCGTGAAGGCGGCTGGCGCGTTAAACGACTTGGCGCCGATCTCGTCTTCGTCAAACTGGCCGCCGTAGTCCTCGACGGTGTCGAACAGCTTGCCGGCCTTGGCCTTGATTTCATCCTTGAGGGCGTCCAGCAGCTGCAGTCCCTTCAGTTCCGGCACGACGCTCATTGCATATCCTTCAGTGCATTGACCAGCTTGTTGCCGATAACGCGTTCGTCCAGGTCGTTGACGCCCAGCACCGGCCGCGCTTCGATGTGAGTCCGATGGCCGCGCCCGGTGTCGCCACCAAAGTGGTGAATCGCCGCATAAGCCAAGTTGCTGCCCACGGTCACGCCCTTAGAAACCAGCTGGTAGACGTAGCTCTGGTACAGCAGCCGGTTCTCGATCAGCGTCTGTCCTTGGCGTGCGATGGCGGCCTTGGACTGCGACATGGCCGTGCCATCCCACAGGCGCTGCTCATCGAACCGATCCTGGATTTGCCCGACCATGTATTCGCCGATGTCCTGCCGAACGCGCACGAATTGCTCTTGCGCCAGGCGCTCCAGGTGAGCACGCAGCGGTTCGTCATCGAACTGCCAGCGAAGCGAAACGCCGTTCATCTGCCGTACCCGTCCGCGATGCTCGGCACCTTGCCCCAGCGGATCTGACGCACCGTCGACGACGGCGCCGGCAGCAACCGCACCACGCCGGCCGCCACGTCCTTGAGCCAGACATCCCAGCGCTTGCAGCGCTTTTCCTGCTGCTCCGTCAGGTTGTCGGGGTCATCCATCAGCTGGCACCGGGTCAGCTCCAGGCAGCAGGTCTTCAGCGGCGTCTGCGCGATGTCGGCCGCCGACAACGGCAACGTCACTGCGCTGCGCAGGTAGCCGTCCATGAACAGGCTCATGTCGACGAGCATCGACGCCAAGCGGCCGATGGCGGCGTCGCACACCGCCTTCTCGGCTTCAGTCCGATCCGCGCCGTACGCGCCCGCCAAGCCTTCGCCCAGCAGCTCCGGCGACAGCAGCTCGTCCTGCTCGTCGCGCAACAGCTGGTAGGTCTCAGACAGGCCGTACTCCTGGGCGAATTGAGAGGCGGTCGCGTAGGCACTCATCGGCGCGCCTTGCCTTTCGTGGCAGCGGGTTTAGCGCGCGCCGTCCGGCTCTTCTGGGCCTCCGCTGCAGGCTCGGAGGCAGCCGAGGCGGGCTTGGCGGCAACGTCGGTCGTGGCCGGCGCGGCTGCGCCACTGGTCACCTGGCCGTCTTCCTGGGACGGCGCGGTAGGCGCGTGCCCATCCGACGGCGGCGGCGCGGTGCTTGCCAGGGCCGCAGCGGAACCGGAGGCGCCTTCGCCGCCTTGGTCTGCTCCGCTGTCGTCCTCGGCCAGCTCGCGCAAAGTGGTGCCAACCAGGTCGCGGACATCCTCCGGGTGGGCATGCACGATCGCGCCCACGCCGCGAGAGCGGCGATACAGCCGAACCGGCGCAAGGACTTCATAGGTTTTCATCTCGCTCATGGGGTTCTCCACGTGCGGCCCGGCCGGCGCCGCACTGCCACGCCGGCCGGGGTCGCTCACGCTCCAGGGGTGTTATGCGGCCGGGGTGATGACGTCCTGCAGGAAGAAGCCCAGGTGCGGGGCGCAGATGACTTCCTTGACCGATTCGCCCACGCGCACGCGGCGACCGCCACGCAGGCCGATGGTGCTGTCGTCCTTCGACCCGGCGACACGCGTGCCGTATTGCGCGGTAAAGCCGAAGGTCACGTTGGAGCCGTCCACCACGCCTGCCACCTTGGCGGCAGCCTTGTCCTGGTAGATCAGGGCCATGCCGCCGCGCCAGCACGGACGCAGCTCGGCGGCCTTGCCCGGCTTGGCGTAGTTCACGCGCGCGCGGCCGACCAGGATGTCCTCGATCTCCAGCAGCTCGGCCACTTGCTGGCGCGTGGCGGCACCCTTATCGCCGTTGTTGCCGTGCACGGCCTTGACCACGGCCGGATGGGTACGCAGCAGGCGCCATTCCGCTTGCCCGATCACGGCGATGTTCGGCCGCATGATGGGGCGGTCCAGCACGTCCAGCAGGTATTCCACGGGATCGCTGCCAGCGGCGTCGAATCGGTCAGTGGCGGACACCACCTCCGAGTTGCCGGCGTAGCTGTCCTTGTTGAACACCAGGCGCGACGTGCGCACTTCGCGGTCCAGAATAATCAGACCCGACAACATCTCGGTGGTCAGCGCCTCGATGTTGGTATTGGCCGGCGCATTGTTGATGTCGCTGATGGGCAGCGGATGGTCCAGGCCGTGGTCTTCGGTCTCGTCGGTCACGCGCTTGCCGCTGAACTCGACCTCGTTGACCTGCGAGCGACGGCCGACCTTGGTGTCCGGCACCGTGAACTGCTGCTCGGCCGGGTACGACTGGTAGGAGAACTTCTCCTTGCCGAGCGGCGCGGTACGCGGCAGCACCTCGTCGGCGATCATCATTTGATTCCGGACGATCACGGCGATGGCGGTCAGCTGCGTGTCCTGCGGAAACGGGCTATCCATGTGTTTGGCTCCTGGGTTCGTTCAGTCTTGAACAGGGTTTCGAAGGGAACTCGATTGGCTAGCTGTCGCTCAGCCGTGGGCGATCAGGATGGCGCCGCGGTCGCCCGCCACACCGGCCACCTCGGCCACGCCGACGAACGCCTCGCCGGCTGCGATGGGGATGGCGCGGCCTTCCGCGTCGGCCTTCACGCGGTCACCACGGGCCACGGCGGCGCCGTAGATGACGGGCGCGATGCCCAGCTGCGCGACATCGACGCGCTTGCCATCGGCCGCGTCCGCGTCGCAGCTGACGCCGCGCAGCTTCTCGCCGGGCGCGCCGGTGGCCAGCTTCACCGTGTCATCCTGGTCGCCGTACGCCACCAGGCGGTACGCGGCCACGGCGCCCTGGGCAATGAAGTTGCCGATCAGGATTCGTTTGTTGGTCAGCATGAAGTCCTCGTCTGCTGGGTTGGGAAGAGCTGGCCGCGCGTCAGGACTTGCTGACGTGCATGACCGCGTCGGCGTACGAGACCGTCATGCCCTTGGCCTCCTGCGCCTTCATGTACTCGTGCGCTGCCGTCGCGAGCTGCTGGGCATCGTTCGGATCGATGGCCACCGGCTCGCCGCCATCCTGGCCGGCACCCAGCTTCACCACCGGGGCGCGGCTCGCCATGAAGTCGGCAAACCACTGCGCCGTCGTCTTGCTGGCCGTCTGGCCGTCGTGCGCCGAGAACTCGAACGATTGGGCCGCGCCGGTCTCCAGCTGGGCCATGAACTCGGCCAAGCCGGCCTTCTCGGCGGGGGTCACCTTGCCTTCGCGGACCCAGCCGTCGATCTGGCCTTGAATGCGCGCGGCGCGGCGCTCGCCCTCGGCCTGGCTGGCGCGGGCATTGGCGTCGGTTACCTGTTGGCTGAACTCGGCGGCAGCGGCCTGACGCCCTTGCGCTTCGCCTTCCTGGCGAGCGCGATCCAGATCGGCTTGAGTGAACGTGGTCACGGTGGTTGCTCCTGGCTTGGAAAAAGCGGGGTTGTTCTCGCGCGGCGTGTCCAGGTCGGCGGCCACGTCGGCCAGCGAGTCGATTTCCCAGTTCGACACCAGCGCGTCGGCAGCTGCCTGGCCCTTCTCGGCGATCACGGATTCACGCAGGCGGCGCAGGACGCCGGCCATCGATTCGAAGGCCCAGCGCAGCCGGTACGGCTCGGGCATGGCGAACTCCAGGGCTTCCTGGCCGTCGCTGAACTGAACCGGTCGCAGGCCGTCGATCGCGGGCGGCGTGGCGCCCAGCCAGCCGACATGCCGCAGGCGCCAGCCGTGCTCACCGTCCTTGTAGACGGACACCGAGCGGTTGCGGTAGGCGCCCGATTGCACGCCCTTGGCGAAGTCGGGATTGATGTCGGTGAACTTGACGAAAAGGCGGTCGCCTTCGCGCTTGATGTCGGAGGTCCAGGCGTAGGCCGGATCGTTGTCCTTGGGATGTCCCAGCACGGCCGGCGCGGCGCCAAGCGCCTGATTGGCGACGATCTGGTCCAGATCGGCCTGGGTGAATTCGCAGCGCTTGCCGTCGCTTGCGACGTGCGAGCCTGCGCGGAAGACCTCAATCCAGCCGGCGAGGCCCTTGTCTTGGGAGGTGGTGTGCTTGTCCATGCCTCGCAGTCTGCGGGCGATGGCGCGCCAAAGAATGGTGAACCATTTCACAAGCAAATGGTTCTGCGAGGCGGAGCTGCAGGGGTAGAAAAGGGCGACGCGTTAAAACGGCCTACAACGCGTTTTGGTGCCTTGGGGGTACAACGGTAGCCGCCAAGGGATGCGCGACGTTTTTAAACGCTTGTACGCGCGTTTTAAAGGGGGTGTGACCGGAGGGAGTGCGCGGCTCAGTCGAACAGGCTGCCGCTGGTGGGCGTCGGGGCGTGTTCGCCCAGGATCTGGAACACCCGGCGCATGGAGTATCCCACTCGCAGGGCGATGGCGTCCACGGGCAGACGCTCGTGATAGCGCAAATGGCGGATCATCTGATGGCGTTGCTGGCGCATCACGGCGTCGTTCTTCGGCAGCATCAGGGTTTCGCCGCTGAACCGCTCGACCAGCGCGACGAACTGCGCCGGGCCGATCAGCTCCACGAGCGGGTGCTGCGGATCGACCCGCTTGGGCACCGACAGGTAAGCGCCGCCGCGCCATTCGATCAGGCGAAATGCCGCCGCCTCACCGATGCAGTCGATGAGTTCGCGCAGCAGCTCGGGCAGCGCGCGGTGGTCGATGATGACAGGCGGCGTGGTCACGGATTCAGGTCGGCGGTGGGATCGACGCGCAGCAGCCACTGCTTCAGGGACTCGATGAGGTGTTGCAGCTGGGTGCTGTTGGCAAAGCGCAGGGCCGCCAGGCGCGGCACGGACCGCTTGCACCACGACTCCATCGCTTCGCGCGTGTTCACGCGCACGGCCCCACGCGCCGCCAGCGCGCCCCAAAGTGCGTCGAGCTTGCGCAGCTGCGGCTCGCGCCAAGTGCCAGTGTCTTGCCGCCCGCTGGCGGCGTCCAGCAGCTTGCCCAGGTGCGCGTGCGCCTGGCGGCGCTGACGCTCGTTCAGCTCGGTGGCGGATGCCACGCCAAACTGCCCGCGCAGCCAGTCCTTGTACTGGTCTTCGGACATGCCAGCTTTCGTCGCCTTCAGGCGAATCATCTGGCGGTCGCGCTTGGCCGGATCGGTCGAGAGTGCCATGTCAGCCCTGCTGGTCCTCGGCCGCGAGCGCGCGGCAGATCGCCCGCGCATGGGCGGTTTCCGCCATGCCAAGATGCAAGGCGCCGTCCTGCCAGGCGCGGACGAACTCGCGCGCTGCGATGACCAGGGCGGACGATGCGGCCACGGCGTGCGGCTGGGCGTCCATGTTCGTGACCTCGTTGCTGCTGTTCTCCACTGCAATCTCCTTGTGCTGGCTGCTCATCAGTGCCGGGCCACCACGCCCAGCAGACACCCGCTGAGGCGGGCGTTTCGCTGCTATTGCGGCAGCGCCATTGGCCCCGCCTCGGCCGTGACGCCACGGTGCAACTGTGCCTGCCGACCGGCGCGGGCACCCGCTTCAATCGCGTCCCAGTCCTTTTCGGCGAACTTGCGGTCGCCATTGCGATCGGTGGCTGCCAGTTCTCCGCAGCCAGGGTGATGCGCCTGCATGTACGCCTCGATGGCGGCGGCGTTGTCAGGGTCTTCCGCGACGTCCTGCACCTGGCGCCAGACCTCGCCGACCCAGGCTTGGCAGAACAGGTCTGCCCGCCGCGTCTTGTTGATCGGCTTGAGCCGTTTGCAATGCGCCTGGATGTAGGACGCGCGTGCCTTCTTGAGCTGGCGCATCAAGACGCCGAAGGCGTACTGCGCAATTTCCGGCGACGCCGCCGTGCCGATGAAGCACCACTGACCTGGGCCGATGCCCCGGCGGAACAGCGGCTGGCAGCCGAAAGCGCGGCACACCGTCACCGCCAGGTTGTTCTCCCACAGCGCGGGCTTGCTCGCCGCGCCGGCCGTTGCCTTGGCCTCATGCGCGTCGGAAGCCAGGATGTCGCCCTCGCTGATGCGGAACTTCTCCATCAGCGCGCGGGCTTGGCGCAGCGCCGCCGCCGCCTCGTGCTCGTTGGCGCTGGCCGAAAGGGCCAGGCACTTCTTGATCTTGTCGATAGCTGAGTTTCGGTCCATGTTGGCTGCTCGTCAGTACCGGGCCACCACGCCCGGCAGACACCCGCCGAAGCAGGTGTTTCGCAATGCCGCGGCGGTCAGGCCACGGCGTCCTTGAGCGCCTGGCCGGCCTTGAACTTGACCGCCTTGCTGGCCGCGATCTGGATGGCCTCGCCGGTCATCGGATTGCGACCTTGGCGCGCCTCGCGCTCGGTCACGGCGAAGCTGCCGAAGCCGGTCAGCGATACCTCGCCGTCTTCCTGCAGGCCGGTCTTGATGCCGGTCAGCACCGCGTCGACGGCAATGCCGGCGAGCGTCTTCGTCATTTCGCCTTGCTTGGCAACGGCTTCGATCAGTTGGGTCTTGTTCATGGATTGCTCCTAGGGGTTGGGAAAGGCCGCGAATCGCTCGCGGCGGGCGTTACTGCAGTCGGATATAGGTCGGCATGGCCGACCAGCCGATGAGGTTGCCGGTGAACGGCAGGCCATAAAGGTCCTGGAAGAAGGCCACGAAATCGCGCCAATCTTCGAAGCCGTCGCCGCGCGCCAGTTCGTTCACCTGGTCGGCGGTCAACAGGCGGTCGCCGAGAAACACCTGCGGAATGCGGTCGGCCATCGGCGGCAGGATGGTGACCTCCACCACGTACTCGCAGACTTCCTGCCGCAGCAGCCGAACTTGCTTGGTGCGCAGCCCGGTATAGAGCCGCAGCGTGTCGCCAGGCTGCGGATTGCGGCCGTCGCTGCGCCGCGCGCGGATGGTGTGAGGCTTGCTGCCATCGAGCACCGCCGGGGCGTACCGCGCCTGGAAGTTGATCAGGTGCATGGGCGCCCTCACAGCGACGCGAAGTCCAGCGAGATGGCCGCGTGCGTATCGCTGCCGGCCGGTCGTTCGTAGAACCGCATGTAGGTCTTGGTGCCGACGACCTGGACAGACTCGCCGATGGCTTCCATGGCGCGCTTCCATTTCTCGTCCTGGATGTCCAGGCGGCGCAGCGCCAACACCCGACCGGTGTTGATCTTGCCTTCCTTGTCGGTTTCGAACGCCTGCTGGACCAGCACCTGAATCTTGGGATCGCTGCCCTTGGCCCATTCCAGAATGCACTCGTCAATGAGCTGCTTGGCGGCCTGCAGCCGCTCGTCGAAGCTGATGTTCTCGGCGCGCTGGATGACCACCTTCATGCTGCCGTCAAAGCTGTGCAGCGTGACGTTGCCTTTGGCGCCGCCGAGCTTCACGCCGTACGTGTCGGCCGACAGCGAAACGAAGGCGTTGGCGTCGCCGAATACCCGTGCCTTGAACTGGGCCAGCAGGTCGCGCTGCTGCTTGGCGAGCGCCACCATTTCGGTGACCAGGCGGTCGCGCTCGATGTCGATCGGGCGGATGGCCGATTCGGGCACCAGGTGGCCCTGCGCGTTGAGTCGGTAGCCGTCCGGGATCTGAGGTTGGTTCTCTTGCGTGCTCACGATGTACGTCCTTTCTTCAGGTTCTGGACCGCGTTCCGTACGTGGTCCGGCATTTGGGATTTCGGCAGCGAAGCGTCCAGGTGGATCGGCCCGGCCGTGGTGCTGACCGCGTTGCGCCGTTCGGGGGAAGTGCCGGCACCGGCCACGCCGCGCGCCTGCGCTTCCCGCGCGGCCTCCGCGCTGCTGGCCGAGCGTCCGGCCTGGCTGGCCATGACCGAGCGCAGCCAGCCGTGGGACTTCAGCGGCAAGTCGAGCTTGCCGAGGCTGGCCTGCTCGACCGCATAAGCGAAGGTCTGCGCCCACAGCTGGAGCGGAGCCGCGTACACGATCCCGTTCCAGGTCACCTGCGCCGCGGCCATTTCGGGCTGCAGCTCGCGGATCAGGCTCGCCATGCGGCCATTGGTCATTTGCGTCTTGCGCGGGCCGAACAGGCCGATGTAGCGCAGCAAGGGCTTGATGACCGTGTCGCCAGCGGGATGGATGTCCACCAGCGCCTGCAGCATTTCGGCAATGCCGTTGTCCGCCAGCACCACGTCGAGGGACATGCGCACCCGACAGTTCGGGCAGCACACTTCTGGCAGCGGCATTACAGGACCTCCGCGCTGCGCGCCGCCGCTTCCAGCCGCCGACGCAGCGCCGCGCGGCGGTTGGCGTAGACGACCTGCAGCCGAATCAGGTTGCCCTGGGCGTCTTCCAGCTCGGCCTTGCGCCATTCCACCTCGTTGACGGCGCGTTCTTCCTCGCGGTCCAGGTAGGTCAGCTCGCGGCGCAGCCGCACACGCAGCCACACGCGGCGCCATTCGGCACGCAGGTGCCGCAGACCTCGCTGCAGTTCGAGGAGCGTCGGGCTGCCAGCCAGCAGAGTGTCAAGCTTCATCGCGGCGTCCTTGTCTGTGGCCGGCATCGCGGCGGGTTGCTTTGCCTTACGTGTTTCAGCAGGCAGGTCGGCGAGGTGGCACAGAAACTCGAGGGCAGCCGCACCGGTCGCCTCCACCTTGATGCCGCCCTCGGTGTAGCGGACGGTGATGCCGGATGGGTTGGGTGTATTCGTCATTGCGAGGACTCCTGGTGTTAGTACGGGCGCGACTCGCCGAGCAGCAGCACGTCGCGCGCCACGGCGTGGACCAGATCGGCGGACATGGCATGCTTCTTCAGGCCGTAGTCGCGCAGCGCGGGAATGAAGTTCTCGACCAGCATGCGGGCCGAGCCTTTGCAGTAGTGCCAGAGGGCGTCCAGCGCGTCCTCGGGCAACTCGCCTTGGTCGCTCAGCGCCGCTTGCGCCAGCGCGTCGGCATCCTCGCGTGTGATGCCCTTGATCATCTGCGGCCAGAAGCCGACGCGCGATCGGATTTGGTCGAACTCGCCGTAGGACGGCTTGACCAGCTGCAACAGGCGCTCGGTGCCGACCAGGACGATGCCCACGCCCGCCTTGTCGCGGATGCGGCGCAGGTAGTGCAGGCACTTCGGGCGCATCGTTTCGGCTTCGTCGACGATCAGCAGGAACGTGGTGTTCGTCAGCGCCTCAACGATGCCGGAGAACTTGGCGTCGAGCGAGCGCGACATCGGGGCCGCGAGCTGGGCTCGCAGCTCGTCCAGCATCACGCTGGGCGACATATCGGGATTGGCCTCGATCAGCAGCGTATGGGTGTTGCGCTGCTGATACTGCTTGATGGCCTCGGTCTTGCCGACGCCGACGTAGCCGCACAGCACACCGAAGTTCCGGTACTGCCGGGCGCGGTCGCAGACGACGACCGCCATCTGGTAGGTGCTCGTGACGACGTGAGGCATGACCCCGACCGACTTGCGGTTCGTGTGCGTCGCCAGCGCGTCGATCATCTGGCGAATCCATTTGCTCGGGTCGGTCGGATACTTGCCGTTGAGCACCTGCGACTGCGTCGTCGGTGCGACGCGCGACAGGCGGGCCAGCCATGCGCGGGTCAGGCCCAGCTCCGCGAGCTGTTGGTGAATGCTGGCAACGTCCTGGCGGTTCTGCTCGGTGTAGGAGTCCATCCATTCCGTCGGAACGGCCAGGACAGGGGTATCAGCAGTCTGCTGCGTCATGATGTGGTCCTTATTCGTCGTTGTTCAGCAGGTCGATGACAATGCCGGTCTTGACCGGTACGCGTGCCGTTAGGGGCGTGGACAGGTCGGGAAGCTGCTCCAGCTGGTCGGAAATCGTGATGGCGTCCTGGCGCCGTGCGCGCGCTTCGTCGGCCTTCTTCTGCAGGCGCTTGATCTGGCCCTGCAACCGCTTGTCGCGCTGTTCCTCCAGGCGCGATTGCGGGACCACGCCGACCGTGCGCACCAGCCCCGCCTGGCATACGAACCGGTCCTTGGCGTCGTAGAGCCAGACGGCCGCGTCGTTGTGCAGGTCGTACTCGACCGTGAGCTGCTTGCCGTCGTACAGGGCCAGCTCGTTGGCGTAGTACTGGCGCTTGTGCAGCTCCACCATCTGCCGGCGCACCGTGCGCTTTTCGCGCGGCCGCACAATCGCCTCGGCCGACAGCACGACGGGGTTGCGCTCCAGGCTCGCCCACACCTGGGCCGGCGTGCGGCCATCCAGCACGTCCATCGGGGTGTGGTTGTACTCGTGGATGAACTGGCTCAGGCTGGCGGCATAGTCGGCCAGCGACGGGAGCTTGCGCTTGCCGGCCTTCACGTCCGAAGACAGCCGGCGATTGACTTCCTCGGCCATGTCGTTGCCGCAGTACACTTGGCCGCCGGCAAAGAACTTGTCGTGGTGGTCGCGCACCGTGCGGAACCAGCGCTCAATCCAGCCCTTGCCGTGCGGGTTGCCCGGCAGCGCGCCGATGACATCCATTTCGAAGCGGCTGTAAAAGCCTGTCGCTTCGTCGTTAAGCAGCTTCGAGCGGTAGCCGGCGCCACGGTCGAGGTACAGAAACAGCGGCAGGTGGTCGTGGGTCTGCATGGCGTGCGACAGCGCAAACACCGTGGACAGCGCCGACTCCGCCTCCGACAGATACCAGCCTGGAACGTAGCGGCTGCGGATGTCGATGAAGGCCGTCAGTTCTGGCCGGAACACGCCGCCGGTGTTCGGGTGCGCCACATAGCAGTCGCATGTGTGGCCGTCGCCGGCGTAGATGTCGCCGACCTTGATCTGCTCCAGCGTGCGCGGCTGGAACTTCTGATGCCGCAGCTTGTGCAGGTGCCGGCCGACACGAGCGGGGCTGTTCGGGCCCACCGTTGCCGGCAGGGACTTCAGGTACGTCTTGACCCGCGATTCGGTCGCGCTGTCAAAGCCCTCCTTGCGCAGCTTGAGCGCGACGGCGGCATAGGTCGGCTTGCTCGGCAGGTTGTAGAGCGCCATGGCGCGCAATTCCCAGCCGTAGTCCTGGCGCACGCGCCCTGTATGCCGGGACAGCAGGCCCGCCTTGCCCTCCCGCTGGAAGGCAGACAGCCACCGCTTGAGCGTACGCACCGAGGGCACATCGCCGAGGCGCGCCAGCAGCTGCTGCTGGACCGCGGAATCGGTGTCCCTCAAGCGCTCGGCCAGTAGGCTGGCGACATTGTTGACGCTTGCACCGGCCTGGATGAGCTGCAGGCCAGGGCCGATCAGCTGGTAGCGCAGTTCAGCCGTCTGCCGTTGCGCCTCGGTCGCGGTAAGCCACGGATCGCTGTTGAGCGCAGCCGGCAATTGGCTGGTCATGATGTCGGATTTCAAGGCAAGTACGGAACTCATGTCACACCTGGGGGGCGGTGGTCGGTTGAGCTATCGATACGGGATCAAACGGGACGCTTCTTGGGACGGCCAACGCCGCGCGGGCGCTCCATCTCGCGTTCCCACTCGCGGGCCTTCTTCTCGTGCTCGTGTTCGGCGATGAGGGCGCGATACTCGAGGGCGCAGCGGGTTGCCTCTTCCGGGCTGAACGTGTCCAGCACCGTGGCATCGCCGGCCAGCTCGGGGCCGTAGGTCTGTTCCATCTGCGCCATCAGGCCGCCGACGGTTGCGTACAGCGAAGCGAGCGCGGCGTGCACATGCCGGGCTACCGGCACGTTCCACTCGGCGTTCTCGCTCAGGCCGTTCGCCAGGTGTTCGGATGCGAGCCGGCCGATGTCCTCGACGGACATGAGCGCCTTCTTATGCAGGGCTGCGCATTCCAGGCGAATGTCCTGCACCAGGATCGGCACGGCGCCGCCGGTCTTGACGCGGCCTTCGCGCGCAACCCGCAAGTCCTCTCTGAGCCGGTCGCGCTCGCGCTCCAGAGTCTCGGTCTTGGTTGCAAGATCGGTCTTTGCCGCTTCCAGGGTGCGAATGCGCTGCCGGAGGTCCCGTACCGATAGGGCAGCGATGTCGCCAAATTGCTCGTCATCGGCGAAAAGGTCTTGCAACACCTCCGGGTCCGCCTTGGCGAGTGCTAGTACCTTCGTCTTGGGCAGTGCAAGGACCCTTTCCCGGTCGCCGGACGGAAGGCCAGCAGCGAACTTGGCGTAGGTCATTGCTTCGTGCGCACGCTGCGGAGGCATGCCACGCTCTTCCAGTAGAGAAATGAAGGTCCCGTGTTCGCATTCGGCACGCACGCTAAGCAGCGCGAGGCCCGCTTCGATGACCGCCCGCAGCGCGTAGTTGGTTTTTTCGACAGCGCGGGAAATGCGGTCGCCGATATCACCGTCCACAGGCACGCCCAAACTGCGGGCCAGCTCTACCTCCGCATTCCCGAACTCAAATATCCGAACGTTCGGATATTTGCCGTCCACGATGACAGCGGAATCCACAGACGTTACAGGGCTGGAGGTCATGCTGCCTCCGTTTGGTCGCTGGGCTTCTTCATGCCCAGCGCCACTGCGACTTCGTGGCCCTTCCCGTAGTGCGCCTTCTGCACGCCGCGAATGACGCGGGAGACAAGCAGGTAGGGATATCCGTTCTCATCGGACCACTGCTTGATGGTGATACCCCGCTCACGCAGCTTGCGCTTAACCTCTTGGCCTGTCATATTTGCTCCGCAATTGAATGTCAAACAGTCAACGTATGGGCGCACGATAGCAAACAAATGTTGACCATGCAAGAGGAAAATATGGAAACAAACGTTGGCGATCGTTTGCGCGAGGAGCGGGCGCGCTTGGGGCTTAGCCAGGTGGATTTTGCTGCACACGCACGCGTCACAAAAACAACGCAGGGCAACTATGAGGCAAACAAACGTTTGCCTGATGCCGCATATTTGGCAGCCATCGCAAGAGCGGGAGCAGACGTGCAGTACATCGTGACCGGCGAGAGGTCGGTCGGAGCCGGTGTTCAGATCCAGGCTGTAAAGCAGGCCGTCGAAAAGGCGTTCACGATGGTGACCGCAACAGGCATGGCGATTACCCCGGCCCAGCTAGCGGCGATGGTGGTGGCGCTGCTCCCGGAGCCTGCACAGCCGACTGCAGCTGAGGAGCCTGCCCCCAGGCAGCCCATAGGTTCCACAGTGTCGAACGTCCAAGGCCATCGCAATATGGTGGCTACGGGGACAGGGATCGTTCAGGTAGGTGGCCGCCCAACAATTTCTCGTCAGCGTAAAATGAAGCCCAATTGACGCACAAAACAATTTAGACGGGTCTGTTGGTTTAGGAATTTCAAGGGAACGAAGTGATGGTAGAAAAGGGGTTAGGGTCGATGCTCGCTACGGGAAGCGGCATCATTCAAGTGGCAGGCGATTTGTCGGTGGTCCTTACGGCGGCACCGACAGAGTTGGGACAGGACACTGCTGCTGCGAAGCTGTCGCAGGAAGAACGCTTGCAGCTCTCAGTGCTTACCGATGAAGTGGTCGCTGCTGAGGCGGGTCTAGTGACCGCAAAGGTCGTGCGATCAGCCCTGAACGCGCACATCGGTGTCAAGACCGTCGCAGCCATGACATCCGCAGACTTTCCAAAAGCCACGCTGTATTTAAGCGGGTGGAAAGCATGTGCGGCCGGTAAGGAAATCTCGTCCGACGCCGCTGTTGCGCAAGTTCTTCGCATGTGGGCGATCGTGCCAGGCCTACGTGGAACCGTGACTGAGTTCACCAGGGCGACATTTCAACGCGAAATGCTCAAGGGAATGAGCCCTTGGGAGTTGCGTACAACGCTGTCGTATTGCATGACTAAGTGGCAGGCGTACTGGGAGCAAAGAAATGCTTAAGCAATGCGCTGTCCTATGCGCTGCCTTGAGCGTTGCCCAAGGTGGCCACGCGGCCGAATCCGCGGCGTACAAGCTGGCCTCCATAGACGCGGGCCAGTTGGTCGACAAGAGCGGAGTTGAGGTGAAGCGAGCCGAGGCCGCATTGACGAGCGTCGCTGCCGTATGCGGGGATGCGTCACCGTCCGTATTGGCTGGGCGGGCCGTCACTGTTGCGAATATGCTCATGAAGGATGGCATCTATGCCAAGCCAGTTGATATCCTTGAAGGGGCCTACGCAGTTTTTGCCGGGAAGAAGGGCAAGCACGATTGCACCGATTTGTTCGCACGATATGCGCAAACGAGAAAGGACCTCGGCTATTCCCACTCTCAAGCAGTTGCGTCTTGGCGCGTGCTCCAAAATGCAGCGTCTAAGTGACCTCTCTCAGTAAGCGACTGATAGATGAAATCGTTGCTGTTCGAAATCATTGCCTGGTTCATGCTGGCGTCGTGTGTGATGTCTATGGGCATGGCGGTCTACAGCGGCTTGGCTTTTCGTCGCTTTCGCAATTGGTACGAAAGAAAAGGCTATGCCCTTCCCAGGTCGCGCGCTCGCGCGTTTTGGGGGTTTCTGGGGCTGAGCGCACTGTGCCTCGTGCTCACTGTTTTCTTGATGCTTGCGGCATCAACCCCGGATGAAAATCTGGAGCTGGTGCCGGCTTCGTCGGAAAAGCGTATGCCGGTGCCAGAAAGCGAGCTAGATGCGCTGACGCAATCCACCGCCAAGCTTCTTAGCAATGTGGACGTATTCCCTCTCGCACGTCCTGATCTGATGCGACACGAGCCGCTGACTTACTACCGGGCATTCGACAACCCGATCACAGAGATGTTGACTCGCTGGGAACCGCTTGCGTTTAGCGACGATATCCGGGTGATATGCCGCGAAGCGCTTGCTCAGCTGCAGATTCTTGGAATGGCTGTCCATGGCGGGCGAACGCCTGAGAAGTACGTTGAGGAGGATCGCGCCGCGTATCTGAACCTCAAACGGCGCTGCAAGGCGGCGGCCGCTGGCGATATCGCCGAAGCAGAGCGCCGCCAATAGGGCGGACTTTCTCGAGCCCGGCGATTGTGAAACGCTTCATAAATCGCTAACCGTCACTCGCCCGTAACCTGACGACTCAGGTTACGGGTGCCACCGACACAGAGTGCACCCTGTTTTTTGGAGTGCTCTGTGAAGGTCCCTCAGCTCAAGGCCCCGCGCCTTTCTCTCTGGCTGGTCGTCAGCATCGTGCTGGCGCTCTTGGCCTACGCCACCCGGCAGTCCGAAGCGCTGCTGTCCATCACGTTCTACAAGGCGCACCTCATGTCGCTTGGCGGCTGGGGCGGCTACTGGTTGGATCGAATGATCTTCCCGTACGCGCGGCCGCACGTCTTTCTCATTCGCCAGGCGGGCGACGATCCGTATATCTCGGACAGCTGCAGGGCTGCGTGCTTGCGCCGGGCGATCATCGTTGCCGCGAGCCTGATCTGCGTTGGGTTGGCAGCATGAAGCCCTGGCATCGCTGTTCCTGGTCGACGATGACCCGCGGCGAGCGCGCGCGGCGTTTCCTCTTCGGCTTCCTGCTGGACACGGCATACGAGGCGGTCAAGCTGGTCATCGCGTTCGTGCTGGCCTGCATGGTGCTGCTCGCGTTGGTGCCCTCGCAAGTCAATGCGCAGGTGCCTGCTGACGCCGCGCGCCACAAGCTTGAACTGCGGCGCCAGGCGCAGCTCGTTTGGGGTCTGGAAGCGCCTGTGGCGACCTTCGCGGGTCAGATCCACCAGGAGAGCCATTGGCGCGCCGACGCTCGCAGCCCGGTCGGCGCACAGGGCCTGTCTCAGTTCATGCCGGCGACGGCCCGCTGGATCAGCGGCGCCTACGCTGGCCTCGCGGATAACGCCCCGTTCAATCCGACCTGGGCAATCCGTGCGCTGGTGACCTACGACAAGCACCTCTACGACCGCGTCAAGGCAGCGAATCACTGTGAGCGCATGGCGTTTGCCCTGGCTGGATACAACGGCGGGCTCGGCTGGGTCCACGAGCGCCAGAAGCTGTCTGCGGAGCCGATGCGCTGCCTGGGCAAGACCTGCGATATCAACCCCGGTATCCATCCCGCCAATCAGCGCGAGAACGCGGACTATCCGCGCCGAATCCTGCTGAAGCACGAGCCGATGTATGTGCGCGCCGGCTGGGGTAAGGGGAGCTGCTGATGCTCAGCACTGCCGCCCTCACCAGCGAGCTGACCGCACGCGTTCGTGTCGTTGTCATCGCCGCGGCCATTGTGCTGGCGGCCACGCACACCGCCGCCTATCTGGTCGGGGTTGCGAACGGCAAAACCAGCGCTGCCAAGGCCGATGTAGCGGCAGTGGAGCGCCGGCATCAGCAGGACATCCAGCGCATCGGCAAGGACATCAAACGCGGCCAGGACACTGCCAAGGCCGTGGACGCCTCCGTGCAGAAGACAGACCGCTATTTCAACCGATTGAACCAGGACGCCCAGACCGATGCGCACGCCTCGATTGACGATTTTGAGCTGCCTGCTGACCGCCTGCGCCGCTGGCGCGCCGCCAATGCCGGACCCTTTGCTGGTGCCTCCGCCCCCGAATCTGACGGCACAGCCGGACCCGCTTCCTCAGCCCGCGAGCGGCAAGCCGAAAGACTTGGAGGCGAACCACCGTGATGTGGCGCGCGCCTATTTCCGTCTCGCCGGCCGATTTTGCGGCTTGCTGGCCTTCTACCAGGTCATGCCGGACGGTTGCGTGCCGTACCTCTTCACCGATAGCGAACCACCACATGAATGAACGTCAGTTCGAGCTGGCGCAGCAACTGGAGCAGGCAGAGCGCGACGCCGCCATTCGGCTGGTGCGGGCGCAATGCGAAGGGGCTGGGACGGACGAATGCATGGATTGCGGCGGGGTTATCCCCATCGCGCGGCGCCAGCTGGTGCCAAACGCCACGCGCTGCACGCCGTGTCAGTCGCGTATTGAAACGAGAAAACCGGGATGGGGTCGATGAGCAACGAAGACATGAACGACAAGGTGCTGCTGGCGCTGGGCACGATTCAGGGCGAGCTGCGGGGCATCCGCGATATGGTTCAACACGGCCAGCATGCGACGAACCAGCGCATTGACGACCTGAAGCAGACGATCACGGACCGCGTGGACGGCCTGGAAGATCGCGTCACCCGTCTGGAAGGCGATCACGGCAAGCTGATGGTGAAGACCGCCAGCCTGGGCGGCATTGCGGGCGGCGCCATGACCGCCTTGGTCGAGCTGATCCGCTACATGGGCAAGGGGGGCTGATGGCGCACGATCCGCGCATCCGGGGCCAGCTCCGCGCGAAGTATGTCCAGGGCATGCCGCTGACCACCGCGGCCGAGCTGGTGAGCGTCAGCTACCAGACCGCTCGCAACTGGAAGCGTGCGGCCAAAGAGCAAGGCGACGATTGGGATATCGCCCGTGCCGCGCAGCGTATGTCGCGCAGCAGCGTAGACAGCATGACTGGCCAGGTCGTGGAGGAAATGACCGTCCAGTTTCTCGCGACCCTGGAAGAGGTCAAAGCCAACAAGCAGCTGCAGCCATCGGTAAAGGCGGACATCCTGGCTCGCCTTTCCGACAGCTTCATCAAGGTGGTGAACGCTGCCGGTCGATCCAATCCCAAGCTGGCATCGCTGTCGATCTGCATGGACCTGCTGCGCGATCTGTCGCAGTTCATTCAGCTGCATTTCCCCAAGGAACACACCGCGTTCATCGACATCCTGGAAGTGTTCGGCCAGGAAGTCGCCCGGAAGTACGCCGACTGACATGGCAAAGCGCTCTACCGCCGCCGCCCAGTTCCTGCAGGAGCTGATGGCGTTCACCGAAGATCAGCGCCGGCTGATCGAGGCATCCTGCGATGGCTTTTCGCCGGACGACGCCGCTCGCGCCCAGCGGCGCGCCCGCGTGCTCGCAGGCGACTACCGCTTCTTCTTCTACACCTACTTTCCGCACTACAGCAGCACCCGCGAGCCGTCGGTGTTCCACGAATGGTGCTTCGACAACCTACCGTCACGGATCGACGCGCCGCGCGGCAAGCGCGTCAACATTTCCGCACCTCGCGGCGAGGCCAAATCAACCCTGGTGACGCAGGTGTTCACCTTGCTGTGCATCATCCGGCAGAGCAAGCACTACATCCCGATTGTGATGGACAGCCAGGATCAGGCGCAGATGATGCTGGAAGCCATCAAGGTGGAGCTGACCGACAATCCCCGCTTGGCGATGGACTTTCCCGAGCATGTCGGCAAAGGCCGCGTGTGGAATGTGGGCGTCGCGCTGACGGCGACCGATATCAAGCTGCAGGCGTTCGGCTCGGGCAAGCGCATGCGCGGCATGCGCCATGGACCGTACCGCCCCGACCTGGTGCTGCTCGACGACATCGAGAACGATGAGAACGTCCAGCAAAAGGCCCAGCGCGACAAGCTGGAGCGCTGGCTGAAAAAGGTCGTCATGCCATTGGGGCCGCCGGATGGCTCCATGGACATCCTGTACCTCAACACCATCCTGCACTACGACGGCGTCGCCAACCGCGTGCACAACAGTCCGCTGTGGGAGTCGGTCAAATTCCGCGCCGTCATCGAATGGCCGGACCGGCTTGACCTGTGGCAGCGCTGGGAAGAGCTGTTCCTGAACGAAGGCGAGGAAAAGGCAGACCGCTATTACGCCGAGCGCAAGGTGGAAATGGATGCTGGCGCCGTTGTCTCGTGGCCGTCGATGCGGCCGCTGGTCGAGCTGATGAAGCTGCGGGCGAACGACCACCACGCATTTGACTGCGAGTATCAGAACGACCCGTCGAACGACGACGGCGCGCCGTTCCACAAGATCCATTTTTGGGTGCAACCGGCGCACGACTGGATTTTCTTCGGCGCGCACGATCCGTCGATGGGCAAGTTCAACAAGGGGCGAGACCCCAGTGCCACGCTGGTCGGCGGCTTGAGCCGCGCCACCGGCGTGCTGGACGTGGTGGAGGCCATTGTTTCGCGGCGCGTTCCCGATGTCCAAATCATCGATATCACGAGGCTGCAGGAAGAGTATCGCTGCCTGGTGTGGGGCATCGAAACCGTCCAATTCCAAGAGTTCTTCAAGGATGAGCTGGTCAAGCGGTCCCGTGCTGGAGGCGTTCCCGTGCCGGCGCGCGGCGTCAAGCCGGGCGACGACAAGGACTTGCGAATTCTGTCCCTCCAGCCGCACGTCGTGAACGGCACGGTGCGCTCGCACCCCAAGCACACCGTGCTCAACGAGCAGCTGCGCTATTACCCCGAGGCTGCCCATGACGACGGCCCGGATGCACTGCAAATTCTCTTCATGCTGGCCTATTCGGGCTTCGGGCGTGTCATTCCGCGAGTTATCACAGGCAAACGAAAGGCATTCGGCCATGGCGCTTAGTCCGTTCAACATCAAGAATCTGGTGCGCTCAGTGCGCACTGTCCTGGGCAAGGAGGCGGCGGGCGTCGATAGCGATCCGAACTTCTTCAGCCGCCTGCATACCCTGCCCAATCCGGACCCAATTCTGCGAGCCATGGGCGTGGCCGACACGGTCTACGCGTCCATCATGGCGGACGCCCATGTCACCGGCGAAGTGCGCTCGATCCGCGGCGAGTTCCGTGGCATGGACTATCGCATCGTGACGTGGGCGGAGAAGGACGCGAAAGCGCAGAAGGCGCGGCTGTTGTGCGAGCAATGGATGCAGCGGTTTGCGCCCAACCCGACGGCAGACTGGCTGGAGGTCATGTGGCAGATGCTGTCGGCCATCTTTACCGGCTTCGCGGTGCACGAGCTGGTGTGGGACGTCTGGGATGGCCACTACGTGCCGGTCAGGGTCATTGACCGGCCGAACCGGCGCTTCGCCTTCAACGCCGCTGCCGAGGTGCAGCTGAAGACCCGAGCGGCGCCGACGGGCGAAGCGGTGGAGCCGTATCGCTTTGTCGTTTCGCGTCACATGGCGACCATGGAGAACCCCTACGGCAAGGCACTGCTGTCGAGCTGCTTCTGGCCGTGGACGTTCAAGACCGGCGGGTGGCGGTACTTCGTCAAGTTCTGCGAGCGGCACGGGCTGCCGTGGCCGGTGGCGCGCTATGGCGCCGGCGCAACGAAGGAAGAGCAGGACGAACTGAGCGCGGCGATGGAGGCCATGCTGGACAGTGCCTATGCCGTGGTGCCGGAGGGCACCGGCGTCGAGCTGCTGATTGCCAAGACTTCCGGTTCGATGCTGCCGCAGGAGTCGCTGATTAATGCGGCCAACCGCGAGATGTCCAAGTGCCTGACCGGCCAAGCGATGATCGCCGAGCTGCAAAGCGTGGGCGCCCGCGCGGCCACCGAAACGGCGATGAAGCGCCAGAGCGCCATCAACGACTCGGACCGCGATATCGCCTCGGCGACGTTCTCGCGCATCTTTCGCTGGATCACGACCTTCAATTTTGGCGAGGAAGTACCGTCGCCGGAGTTGGAGTTCTTCCAGATCAGCGCCGCCGGCAAGGACCGGGCCGAAACGTATCAGATCGCCGCGCAGATGGGCGCAAAGCCGTCGCGCACGGCCATGCTCGAGGAACTGAACATTCCGCAGGCCGTGGACGCGCAGGATGCCCTGTTGCCGATGGCAAGAGCAGGCTCGAAGCCCGTTGAGTTCGCGGCGCCGGATAGCGCAGTGTCGCTGGTGGCAGCCGCCCAGGCCGAGGACGACCGTATTGACCAGGCGTCGCAGGCGGCCGACGCCGCGCTGGAAGCCGCCATCATCGAACCGATCGCCCGCATGCTCGCCCAGGCCGAGCGTGAGGGGAAGTCCCTGGCGGAGGTCCAGGACCAGTTGGTGGAGCTGGTCGGTCATATCGACAACGCTGCCTTGATCGACCTGACCCGGCAGGCACTCGACTGGTCATTCACGCAGGGCTATGTCGATCAAACGGCCGATAACAGCGATTCGACGGCCGTTTGAAGGCCATCTATTGGAGGTTCAAATGACACCGTTTGCATGGTTCGGCGCGGCTGTGGCGGCCGTGGTTGCCCTGGCGGCATTGGCCGTAGCGGTCAGCGTTGCGGCTGACAGCATCGGCAAGCTATGGGATCGCTGGGAACGCCGTCACGAAGAACTGGTGATCCGGCGAGCGGGGAGCCGACTTGCCCAGGAATGCCATTGGCTGAGCGAGAGCGACGCGGCCATGGACCTGCTCCAGGCACTGGCCACCGCCATGCGCAACAGCGGCACGTGGGATATCAACACCGTGCGGGAACGGTGGCGTGAGCTGCAGGCGGGTGGCGCTAAATGGTAAAGGCCGTCGAAGCATTCGGCGTCAAGGCACAGAACGCCATTACCAATCTACGGGACAAGGTGCCGGTGGAGACCGGCCGCTGGAATGATCTGCTTGGACCAGTCCATGGCACGGCGTTCACCATTGCCGGGGCACCGCTGGACGTGGTGAAGGATATCCACGCAGCACTGGTGAAAGCCCAGGAAGGCGGCCTGACGCTCGGCCAGTTCCGCAAGGACTTTGACGCCATCGTCAAGCGTTCGGGGTGGTCCTACAAGGGACAGCGGGGATGGCGGACGGCGGTCATCTACCGCACCAACATGCATTCGGCCTACATGGCGGGCCGGTGGCAACAGATCATGGACAACGCGGACCGCCGGCCGTTTCTGGAATACCGCGCGGTCCTCGACGGAAAGACCCGCCCACTGCATCGCGGATGGCATGGCACGCTGCTTCCTGTGGGGTCTGCCTTCTGGCGCAGCCACTACCCGCCGAACGGCTGGGGTTGCCGCTGCACCGTACGGTCCTGGTCGGCCGACGAACTGGAGGCGGCCGGCAAAACGGTCAGCTCCGACCCGACTATTCAGCGCCGCCTGGTGACCAACCGGGATGGCGAGGTGACGGACCGGGTGCCGGTGGGAATTGATCCGGGATGGGACCACAACGTCGGGCAGTCGTGGATTTCGCCGGACGCCGCGCTTGGTCAGAAGCTGGCGAGCCTGCCGGTGCCGATGCAGAACGCTGCCATCATGCAATCGGTGGGGTTGGAGTATCGGCAGGCGCTCACGAAACGCTGGCGCGACTGGCTGGACACGCCGGCGACGTCGAAGAACGGAGCGATGCCTACCGCACAGGTGGCCGGGTTCATGGAGGCGGAGTTGCCCGAGCTGCTTGCCGAGCAGTTTCCGGCCTATACGCCCGAATCACTGGTTGTAGTTGCTGAAGCCCGTGCCGGGGAAGCTGCCGCCACTGCCGCCGATCTCGCCGCACTGAAAGCGTGGCCGCGCAACTGGCTGGACCGTGTGCCTGCGCTGCTTTGGGACTACAAGGCGGTGCTGGTCGATACGTTGGACACCGGCTCGACACCAGTCGTCATCCTCGTGCCGGAGGGCCGCATTGGTGGCAAGGTCCCGGCGATCCGGCTCCGACTGGACCAAGCGCTGGGCGCCGCACAGCTTGCGGCGCGGCTGGAAGTCGAAACCCTGGACCCCGCCGCGCTGCGCTCGGAGCGATTCCGCGTCGTCCGAGGGGACGTTTGATCGCCGAGGGGCTGGGGTGCAGATAATAGGTGGGGTGTACTTCACAGCGTCAGCCTGCCATCTACAATGCTCCGATGAAGACCTTGGGTGGTACCCGCGCTTGCTTTGTTGACCAATTGCGCCTGGTCTTGATTGACCGTCATCGTTATTCGATGGCCGAAGCGACTGTGTCGTGTCAACGCCACAGCAAGCTAATCGGTACGGGCTTCCGTACCGGTAAGCCGGCACCGGAAGTGGCCGCGCAGATGGCGCGGCACGATCGCGCGGCAGCATCTGTCCCCGAGCCGGCAGCGCGCAAGCAAGCGCGCCCGCGTCGATCGCTTTGACCCGCCTCGCCGTCACAAGGCGGGTCTTTTTTTGCCTCGTTCAGTCCATCTTGGAACGCGAAGGGGACAAGGGTCGAACGAATTTCTGTCGAAACTCCGCCCGAATTTGGACGAAAGTTGGGCCAAATTAAACGTCTGTTGATAACTTCCGAAGGCCAGACCCGAAGCCCGCGCCAGCTAAGGCTTTCCGGGCGATTTTTGGCCTTTTTTGCCCCTTCCTTACTTAGGACAGATTAAACAGTCCCCCTCTTTTCCCATGCCCTGCCGAGCACCTTTTCGCTGGCTGATGGCGCTGCTGCTGGCGACTTGTACGTTGCTCGGCGGGCCAGCACACGCAGCCGATAGCACCGAAGTCAAAGCCAAACAGATTTGGCAGCTCTTGGACTATGTAGCCGTTGATTACGGCGGCGCAGTGGCCAATGGCACGGTGCTGAAAGACTCGGAATACACCGAGATGCAGGAATTCGCCACCACGGCCGAGCGTCAGCTGAGCGAGCTGCCGGGCCAGACTGACAAGGGCGTCTTGCTGCAACAGGCCGCCGAGCTGCGCCTGGCGGTGGCCAATAAGGCCGATCCGGCAACCGTATCGCGACTGGCGCATGCGCTGTCTAGTGCCGTGCAAAAGGCGTATCCATTCCCGGTAGCCCCGGCCGCCATGCCGGATTTGGCACGGGGTGCTCAGTTGTTTCAGGCGCAATGTGTGGCCTGTCACGGCGCGCAAGGGCGCGGCGACGGCCCTTTGGCTGCGTCCCTGAGTCCCAAACCGACCGCGCTGGCCGAGCACATGCGGGCGCGTGAGCGCAGCCTGTTTGCGCTGCATCAAATCATCAGCAATGGCGTCCAGGGGACCGCGATGCAAGGCTTTGGCTCGCTGTCGGATGCGGATCGCTGGGCGTTGGCATTCTTTGTCGGCACGCTGTCCTATACGGAGAGCGACAAGGCCGAAGGAGCGAAGCTCTGGCAGACGAATGCACAGGCCAGGCAAGCCGTGGCCAATCTGGACGTGTTGACACAAACCTCTGAGCATGTATTGGCGGATCGGCTGGATGAGCAGTCGGGCAAAGCGCTGACCGCATACCTTCGCGCCAGTCCTAGCGCGCTGGACGCAAACAAGCCGAAGGGCACCGCGATTGCCAAGGCCAAGCTGGCCGAGAGCGTGGCCGCATTGCAAGGCGGGGATCGTGCGGGCGCGACCAAACTGGCCCTGTCCGCCTACCTCGATGGCTTCGAGCCCATTGAACCGGCACTGGCCACCCGCAACCGCCCTCTGTTCGAGAAGATCGAAGCCGCGATGGTGTCCTACCGGGCACTGGTGGCCAACAGTACGCCTGCCGACGTGCAGGCCGCACAGCAGCGTTTGCAGGGGCTGCTCGATGAGGCAGACAAAGTGCTTGCGCCCTCGGAAAACGATGCAGTGGCGGCTTTCATCGGGGCGCTGACCATCTTGCTGCGTGAGGGCTTGGAAGCCCTGTTGGTGGTGGTGGCCATGCTGGCATTTCTCAAGAAGGCCGAGCGTCGGGACGTGGTGGCCTACGTGCATGCTGGCTGGGTGGCCGCACTGGCCGCAGGCGGCATCACTTGGGCCGTGGCGACCTACTTGGTCGGCGTCAGTGGCGCGAGCCGGGAGTTGACCGAGGGATTTTCGTCACTCTTTGCCGCCGTGGTTCTGCTTGGCGTGGGCATGTGGATGCACCAGAAGAGCGTGGCTGGTCGCTGGCAGATTTATCTCAAAGAAAAGCTGTCCTCAGCGCTCAACAAACGCACGGCATGGTTCCTGTTCTCGCTGGCTTTCGTCGCGGTGTACCGCGAAGTGTTCGAGACGGTACTGTTCTACGCTGCTCTCTGGACAGAAGGCAATGGATGGCCGTTACTCGCTGGTTTGGGAACGGGTATGGCGCTCCTAGCCTTGCTTGCTGCTGTGCTGCTACGTACCAGTGCGCGCCTGCCAATTGGGCAGTTCTTTGCAGCGAGTTCCCTGCTCGTGGCAGTGCTCGCAGTGATCTTGGCTGGTAAGGGCATTGCCGGACTTCAAGAAGCTGGATTGCTACACACCAGTCCAATTGCAATTCCGCGCATCGACCTACTGGGCATTTATCCGACGTGGCAAACAGTCTCGGCTCAACTCGCCGTGCTGCTCATAGTGCTGGTTGCGTTTACCTTAAATTCGCGTTCGACGCGCCAGATAGCGACGCCACAAGGCTGACTCAATGCATGTGTCTGCTTACGCTAACCGAGCGTCAGGCAAGCCAATGGAGTTGCGTCGGAGGTGCCATCGCCTAAGGAGATTGCAGATGGAGCTTCGTCATTTACGCTGTTTTCAAGCCGTAGCCGAAGAGCTGCACTTCGCCCGAGCCGCCGAGCGGCTGCACATCGACCAATCGCCACTATCCCGCACCATCAAGGAACTGGAAGAAGAACTCGGTGCCCGCCTGTTCGTTCGCACTACCCGCAGCACTCAACTGACCCGCGCTGGGCGAAAGCTCTTGGAGCACGTGCCGCGCATCTTCACTGCACTGGAGCAGGCGCGCGACAGCGTCAAGTCCGCCGCCAATGGCTTTCATGGGCAGTTGCGTATTGCCCTGTCTGATGGCGTCACACCTTCGCGCCTGCCTGCCTTGCTAGCACAGTGCCGTGAAGAAGATCCCGAAGTGGAGGTACGGCTGTTCGAGGTGCCGCTATCCCAACAGATCAAGGGACTGCACGACGACCTGTACGACGCAGGATTTTCGATGGCCGACGATGTGGGCGATGGCATCTTGGTCACGCCTGCCTGGGAGGATGAATTGATGGTGGCGGTGCCCGCTCGCCATCCGTTGCTTGTCTACAAGCGCGTTCCGCTGGACGAAGTGTTGCGCCATCCGTTGGTGCTATGCGATCCGGCGGTCTGCGCAGGCCACGCGCGCCAGGTTGATCGCATCCTACGCAGGCAAGAAATGGAGCCACTGATCGTTCAGCGCGTTGCTACGTATGACGTGATGATGACCTTCGTTTCGGCCGGCCTTGCCTTGGGGCTGGCCGGGGCTGCCCATATCGCCGCCAGCCGGGAGCTAGGTGTTGTCGGTCGGCCACTGGCCGGTGAACCACCGATGTTGGCGACCTACCTGCTTCGCCACGACACGGAGCCATCCGAAATGTTCACCCGTTTCATCGAACGGGTTAGCTACCTTGACGCGGCAGATGAGACTCGCCCGACCGAAGACCCCGTAACCCACCCGGCGAAAGGACTGGAATCATGAACAAAGTGCTGCCGCTGCTGCTGATGGCCGCCGCATTGGCCGCATGTGGCCCGTCTCAACCTTCGGAAACCGTGGACTACCTTGTAGCTCATCCCGACCGCATCAAGGAGATTCAGCGGTTGTGCAAGGAAGACCGCGCGAAGGTCAGTGAAGAACTCTGCCGCCGCGCTGCCGAAGCCGCCAATCGGCGCTTCTTCGGTGATCGCCCTGAGCAGAAATCCAAGTAGTGCTCCTCGCAGTCGCTTCGCCGCGACGAAGTTCTCGCTGTTACCTCATCACGCCGCAACGCGCTCGCGTTCGCGGCGCTTTTATTGGTTTCGCCACAGCAAGAAGTCTGGCTTTTCCGGCCTGAATTACCGCCATAACGGCCTTTGACCGGCCAGCGCACGCGCCTTGATCCTCAGTACTGCGGCACCTCCGTGTGCCGTGATTGGAGGCAGGATCATGCAAGGGACGAACGTGCTGTTCGGTCAGATCGGCGTCGTGTTCGGCATCGTGATCGCCGGCGTGTGGGCAGCCACACAATGGACGGCAGCGGCCCTTGGCTATCAAGTACGCCTTGGCTCGCCCTGGTTCGATTTCCTGGGCACGCCGGTCTACCACCCGTGGCGATTGTTCGAGTGGTGGTTCTTCTTCGACGCTTACGCACCGCGTGTCTTCGACATTGGCGGTGCTATTGCGGGCGGCAGCGGCATGATGGCTGTGGTGGTCGCCATCGGCATGTCGATATGGCGCTCTCGGCAATCCAGGCTGGTCACGACCTACGGCTCGGCCCGCTGGGCAAACGCTGAGGACATTCGCAAGGCGGGCCTGACGCAGCCGGCCGGCGTGTTCCTCGGCAAGCACGACCGCCATTACCTGCGCCATGAAGGGCCAGAGCATGTCCTGACGTTCGCGCCCACGCGCTCGGGCAAGGGTGTAGGCCTCGTGGTGCCGACGCTGCTTTCGTGGCCCGCGTCCGCCGTCATCCACGACATCAAGGGCGAGAACTGGCAGATCACCGCAGGCTGGCGCAGCCGGTTCAGCCATTGCCTGCTGTTCAACCCAACCGATGCGAAATCAGCGGCGTACAACCCGCTGCTGGAAGTGCGGCGCGGCGCGCATGAAGTGCGCGACGTGCAGAACATCGCGGACATCCTGGTCGATCCCGAAGGCGCGCTGGAAAAGCGCAACCATTGGGAGAAGACTTCGCACGCGCTGCTGGTCGGGGCCATCCTGCATGTGCTCTACGCGGGCGAGGACAAGACGCTGCGCGGCGTCGCCAACTTCCTCAGCGACCCGGCCAGCCCCTTCGAGCTGACCCTACACCGGATGATGACCACGCCGCACCTGGGCGAGCTACCGCATCCGGTGGTGGCCTCTGCGGCGCGCGAAGTCCTAAACAAGAGCGACAACGAACGCTCGGGCGTGTTGTCTACGGCTATGTCGTTCCTCGGCCTGTACCGCGACCCGACGGTGGCCGAAGTCACCTCGCACTGTGACTGGCGCATCGCCGATCTCATTTCCGCCGAGCACCCCGTATCGCTGTATCTGGTGGTGCCGCCTTCGGACATTTCGCGCACGAAACCGCTCATCCGCCTGATCCTCAACCAGATCGGGCGGCGGCTCACCGAATCGCTTGACGGCTCCGACGGCATCGAGCGCCGCCACAAGCTGCTGTTGATGCTCGACGAGTTCCCGGCGCTGGGGCGTTTGGACTTCTTCGAGACGGCCTTGGCCTTCATGGCGGGCTATGGCATCCGCAGCTTCCTCATCGCGCAGTCGCTCAACCAGATCGACAAGGCCTACGGCCAGAACCATTCGATTCTGGACAACTGCCATGTGCGTGTGACGTTCGCCACCAACGACGAACGCACGGCGAAGCGCATCTCTGAGACGCTGGGCACGGCCACCGAACTGCGCGCGCAGCGCAACTACGCCGGCCACCGGCTCGCACCGTGGCTGGGCCACCTCATGGTGTCGCGCCAGGAGACGGCTCGCCCGCTGCTCACGCCGGGCGAAGTGATGCAGCTCCCGCCCGACGAGGCCGTGGTGATGGTGTCCAGCGTGGCGCCGATCAAGGCCAAGAAGCTGCGCTACTACGCCGACGCCAACTTCAAGCGGCGCGTGCTGCCGCCGCCCGCGCTGGCAGATGGCAAGTACGCTGACGCGCCGCCGCTGCGCCCGGACGACTGGAGCGGCCTGGCAATCCCTGCCGTACCCACCGCGCCTGCGATCGACACCGCCGAAGGCTTCGGCGCTTCGGCCGACGACGGCGGCCCACGCCGTCAGCCCGAACTCTCCGAAACCGTCGCCTACGACCCCGAACTGGCCGCGCCCGCGGCCGACCTCGGCCTGCTCGACGACGACGACGACCTGCCGCTTCCTCTTCCTCGCCAGCTTGATCCAGCCATGCAGCGCACGGCCCGGCTGGCGTCCCTCGACCCCAACGACGGAATCGAGCTATGAGCCACTACCGCCTGAACCTCTTTATCCAGCCCGAGCACGCCCAGCGGCTCGATGAACTGGCCGCCAAGAAAGGCGTGTCCAAGTCCAGCATCGTCGCTGCCGCCTTGGCGTCCTGGCTGTCGCCCGATGCCGCCGACCAGCGCGAGGCGGCCATCGCCAAGCGGCTTGATCGGCTGTCGCGCCAGGCCGAGCGCATGGAGCGCGACCAGAACATCGCCATCGAAACGCTGGCGCTGTTCATCCGCTACTACCTGACCGTCAGCACGCCGGTTCCCGAGGCGCACCAAGACGCGGCCCGCGCGCAGGGCAAGGCGCGCTTCGAGCAGTTCACCGAGCAGCTCGGCCGCCACCTGATGCGCGGGCGCAGCCTGGTGCGCGACGTGGTGGAGGAGTTGCATCCCGACATCACGAGCATGGCGGATGCGGCGGTGCGAGCCGACGCGCAGGAGCGTGCTTTATGAGCGCCGCTCCTTCCTCTTTCGCGGCCACATCGCTCGACCGGCGCATCCAGATGCTGCGCACGGCAATGGGGCCGCTGATCGCCACCGCGCTCGAAGACCCGGACGTGGTGGAAATCATGCTCAACCCCGATCGCACCCTCTGGGTGGATCGCCTGTCCTCGGGCCGCGCACCGATGGGCGTGGAGCTGCCCGAGGCCGATGGCGAGCGGATCATCCGCCTGGTCGCGGCCCACGTCGGTGCGGAAGTGCATCGCGGCCAACCACTGCTGTCCGCCGAGCTGCCCGAGACGGGCGAACGCTTCGAGGGCATCCTGCCGCCCGCCGCACCGGGGCCGGCCTTCGCGCTGCGCAAGCGCGCCATCGGCGTGATTCCGCTGGAGCGGTACGTCGTGGAGGGAATGATGACCGCCGTCCAGGCGGGCTTTCTGGTGCGGGCCGTGCGCGAGCGCCAGAACATCCTGATCGCCGGGGCCACCAGCAGCGGCAAGACCACGCTCGCCAATGCGCTACTGGCCGAGATCGCCGCCACCGGCGACCGCGTACTGGTGCTCGAAGACACGGTAGAGCTGCAATGCGCGGCCCGCGACCACGTGCCGCTGCGCACGCGCGCCGGCGTGGTGTCCATGACCGAGCTGGTGCGTTCGTCCATGCGACTGCGGCCTGATCGCGTCGTCGTCGGCGAGGTGCGCGGTGCGGAGGCGCTGGATCTCATCAAGGTGTGGGGCACCGGCCATCCGGGCGGCATCGCCACGATCCACGCCGGCTCCGCGCTCGGCGCACTGCTGCGCCTGGAGCAACTGATTCTCGAAGTGGCGGTGAATCCGCCCCGTGCGCTGATCGCCGAGGCGGTCAACGTGGTGATCCACATCGCCGGACGCGGACGCAAGCGCCGCATCGAGAGCATCGCCTGCGTCGTCGGCTTCGACGGCGTGGGCTACCGGCTGGTGGATTGGGAGGCGGACGCGCTGGAAACGCCGTTTCCCGAGCTGCCTCCACTTCCCGCTGCCGCGCCTGCTGCGGCGATTTCCCCGTCCCCTGACCAACCTGGAGAACTGCCATGACGCAGATGATCGTTCCTGCTTTCCGTGTTTCCGTAAATCCGGCTTTTCGCCTGCCCACGCTGTCGCGGCTGCGCAGCCTGGCCCGACCTGCCGGGCAAGGGCTGCTGCTTTCCGCGCTGCTGCTGTTCCTGGCTGGCACCGCGCAGGCCGCCGGTTCCTCGATGCCGTGGGAAGGCCCGCTGCAATCCATCCTCGAATCCATCCAAGGGCCGGTAGCGCGCATCGTCGCGGTCATCATCATCATCGCCACGGGCCTCGCGCTCGCGTTCGGTGACACGTCGGGCGGCTTCCGCAAGCTGATCCAGATCGTGTTCGGCTTGAGCATCGCCTTCGCGGCTTCGAGCTTCTTCCTGTCCTTCTTCAGCTTCTCCGGCGGAGCTGTCGTATGAGCGCGCCTGACACCTTCGCGCCCGGTTTCGAGGTGCCGCTGCACCGCTCGCTGACCGAGCCGATTCTGATGGGCGGCGCACCGCGCACTGTGGCCATTGCCAACGGCACGCTGGCCGCCGCCGTCGGGCTGGGCCTGCAACTGTGGATTCCTGGTGTCGTGCTCTGGATCGTCGGCCATTCGCTGGCGGTCTGGGGTGCGCGCGTCGATCCACAGTTCATGGCCGTGTTCGCCCGGCACATCAAGCACCGCCCGCTGCTGGACGTGTGAGGGGACGCCATGCTGAACCTTGCCGAATACCGCCAGCGGCCCGCGCTGCTGGCCGACTGGCTGCCGTGGGCCGGGCTGGTCGCGCCGGGCGTCGTCTTGAACAAGGATGGCTCCTTCCAGCGCACGGCCCGGTTTCGCGGGCCTGACCTCGACAGCGCCACACAAGGCGAATTGATCGCCACCAGCGCACGGCTGAACAACGCGCTGCGCCGGATGGGCTCGGGCTGGGCGCTGTTCATCGAAGCCGAGCGCCGCGCTGCCGCCGACTACCCGCACTCGGAGTTTCCTGAGCCGCTGTCGTGGCTGGTGGACGAGGAACGCCGGGCAGCGTTCGAGGAATCGGGCAACCATTTCGAGAGCGGCTACCACTTGACGCTGGTGTACCTGCCGCCCGAGGAATCGCGCGCCCGAGCGGCCAAGATGCTCTACGAGAACACGCCGACGACTGGCGTGGACTGGCGCGAGCGGCTGCAAGCCTTCGTTGCGGAAACGGATCGGGTCTTCGACCTGCTCGATGGCGTCATGCCGGAAATCGCCTGGCTGGACGACAGCCAGACGCTGACCTACCTGCACGCGACCATCTCGACGCGGCGCTACCGAGTTGGTGTACCCGAGGTGCCATTCCACATCGACGCGCTGCTGACCGACTCGCCGCTGGTCGGCGGCCTGGCCCCCATGCTGGGCGACCAGCACCTGCGCGTGGCGACGGTGCGCGGCTTCCCGACCTCGACCTGGCCGGGGATTCTGGACGACCTTAACCGCCTGGGATTTGCGTACCGCTGGAGCACGCGCTTTCTCTGCCTGGACAAATCCGAGGCGGAACGGGAATTGGGGCGCCTGCGCCGCCAATGGTTCGCCAAGCGCAAGAACGTCATCGCGCTACTGCGCGAAACCATCTTCCAGCAGGAAAGCCCGCTGGTGGATACCGACGCCAGCAACAAATCGGCCGATGCAGACGCCGCCCTGCAGGAGCTGGGCAGCGATCAAGTCGCCTTCGGCTACCTCACTGCCACAGTGACGGTGCTCGACGCTGACCCCGCCGTGGCTGATGAGAAACTGCGCTTGGTGGAGCGTGCCATCCAGGGGCGCGGGTTCGTGACGATCCCCGAAACGCTCAACGCCGTGGATGCCTGGCTGTCCTCACTCCCTGGCAACGCCTACGCGAATGTGCGCCAGCCCATTGTCTCGACGCTGAATCTGGCGCACCTCATGCCGGTGTCCGCCGTGTGGGCCGGGCCGGAGAAAAACGACCATCTCGACGGCCCGCCGCTGATCGTGACCCGTACCGAAGGCGCCACGCCGTTCCGGCTGGTCACGCACATCGGCGACGTGGGGCACACGCTGGTGGCCGGCCCGACCGGCATGGGCAAGTCGGTGCTGCTCGCCACCTTGGCGATGCAGTTCCGGCGCTATCCCGGCTCGCGCATCTTTGCCTTCGACATGGGGCGCTCGATGCGAGCCACGATCCTGGGCTTGGGCGGCGAGCACTACGACCTCGGCACGGATGGCGAGATTGCCTTCCAACCCTTGGCCCGCATTGAACGCGAGGGCTATCGCACTTGGGCCGCCGAATGGATTGAAGGCCGCTTGCGGCATGAAGGCGTGGCGGTAGGACCTGATGAGAAGGCCGCTATCTGGTCAGCGCTCGGCAGTCTTGCTGGTGCGCCCGTGGAGCAGCGCACCATGACGGGCCTGTCGGTGCTGCTGCAATCGAACGCACTGCGCCAAGCGCTCGCGCCCTATGTGCTGAGCGGCGCGCACGGCAAGCTGCTGGACGCCGACCATGACCGGCTCGGGATGGCCGACGTGCAGGGCTTCGAGATGGAGGAGCTGATGCACAGCAAGGCCGCTGTCATGGCCGTGCTGCACTACCTCTTTGCGCGCTTCGATGAACGCTTTGACGGTGCGCCCACGCTGCTGATCCTCGATGAGGCGTGGCTGTTCCTCGATGACACGGTGTTCGCGGCCCGCATCCGCCAGTGGCTGAAAACCCTGCGCAAGAAGAACGTTAGCGTCATCTTCGCCACGCAGTCGCTCGCGGACATCAAGGATTCGAGCATCGCGCCCGCGATCATCGAGAGCTGCGCCAGCCGCATCTTCCTGCCGAACCCGCAGGCGACCGAGCCGCAGATTCGCACGATCTACGAAGGTTTCGGCCTCAACAGCCGCCAGATCGAGATCGTCGCCACCGCGCAGCCCAAGCGCGACTACTACTACCAATCCCGTCTCGGCAATCGCCTGTTCGACCTCGACCTAGGGCCGGCAGTGCTGGCCTTTGCGGGTGCTTCCACGCCGCAAGACCAGCGCGACATCGACGCGGTGCTCGCGGCGACTTCCTCCGCTTCTTCCCCATTCGCAGCCGCGTGGCTGCGCCACCGCAGCCTCGATTGGGCGGCCGAGCTGCTGCGTGACTTTCCCGGCAAGCCGCCCATTCCCACCCACTCGCAGGAGAACCAGCCATGAAAACCCATGCTTCCAAGCTCACCGCACTGACCGCCGCCTGCGTGCTCGCTTTCGGCATCGCACAGCCCGCGCACGCGCTGTTCGGCGTCGGCGACATCGTGCTCGACCCGACCAATCTGGTGCAGAACACGCTCACCGCCGTTCGCACGCTGGAGCAGATCAACAACCAGATCCGTCAGCTCCAGAACGAAGCACAGATGCTCATCAACCAGGCGCGCAACCTGGCCAGTCTGCCGTCCAGCGTGGTGGGCCAGTTGCGCGCGAACCTGGCAACCACCCAGCGGCTGATCGCGCAGGCCAAGGGCCTGGCCTACGACGTGACGAACATCGACCGCGAGTTCGCGCGCCTGTATCCCGAGAAGTACGCCGCCACGGTGAGCGGCAATCAGATGTATCTCGATGCGCAGGAGCGTTGGAAGAACACGCTCAATGGCCTGCAAACCACCATGCAGATGCAGGCCCAGGCGTCGCAGAAC
>Ga0182740_1000415_pt1 | contig 51170 bp, 45 predicted proteins | sample eDN5th37CKraftBY_FD_128872 | JGI IMG/M metagenome (GOLD analysis project Ga0182740, IMG submission 128872) | Enriched backyard soil microbial communities from Emeryville, California, USA - eDNA 5th pass 37_C Kraft BY (version 2) (version 2) | ecosystem: Environmental > Terrestrial > Soil >...
CCCGGCGAAGATGGCTCTTCGCCACGGACGCCGGTGACATTGTCCGAGGGCTCATCCGGGTCGTCGGCCGGTGTTGAGCGTCGAAAGCGGTGGTTAGCAAAGTAACACCACCGGGGGCCGCGCAGAGCAAGCCGATTAAACACCGTGCGCGGGACGCTGGTTACGAGCCGGCGACTGCGGTGAGTACATATTTCGGTGTGTTCTTCATTTTTCACACCGAGCCGTGGAGACCGGCAAGTCTCCGGCGTTCCGCGCCGCCCTCATTTTGAAGGGCGCGAATGGGGTAAACCCCAAGCGCGCTTATTTTCTGAGGTGTTGGTGAGCTGACGAAGCCTCGGCGCTGAATAAGCGATCGCGAGAACGAAGACGCATGCCCGCAAAACCCGACCACAGCCTCGCCTAACGCCAGCGGCTGCTCGCGTTGCAGACATTGCATCGGACATTCTCCGAAAACTTGAACGATCGCGCTGCCAAATCGAAAACCTTGCAAAAAGGTTCCCGCGTCCACGCCTGCGAAGTGTCGCATTGCAAATATCCGGTAAGGAAATTCGCAACGGACAGGGCGCAACGTCCCCCCACACAGAAGGCCAGAGGCCAAATGCTGCTCGATATCCCCACGCTCGTGATCGTTTCCATCTTCGTCATGGCGATCCTCGGATTGCTGCTCCTGCTCGTCTGGGTGCAGGACCGCTCGATTCAGGCTTTGGCCTGGTGGGGCGCGGCCTATCTGATCGCGGGACTCTCGATCGCGATGCTTTCCGGCCTGCTGCCGATGAATCAGGCCGTTTCCCTCGATATTGCGAGCGCGCTCCTGTTCGCCGCCTGCGGCATGTCGTGGAGCGGCGCGCGGTTGTTCGACGGCAAGGAAGTACGGCCGTTCGCGATGTTCGCGGGCGCGCTGATCTGGCTGATTGCCTGCCTCATCCCCGAATTCGAAGCCTCGGCGATCGGCCGCATGATCATCAGTTCGCTGGTCGTCTCGAACTACACGCTGATTACCGCATTCGAGTTGTGGGGCAGCCGTAGCGAGAAACTGGTGACGCGCTGGCCGGCGATGATCGTGCTCGCGCTGCATGGCCTCGTTTTCCCCGCGCAAATTCCGCTCACCATGTGGCAGCCGGAAGGGCGAGAGCTTGCTTTCGCTTCGAGCGGCTGGATCGCCGTGCTCGCGCTCGAGACGCTGCTTTACGTCATCGCGAGCGCCTTCATCGTGTTGGCGATGGTCAAGGAGCGGAACGAAAAGGTTCATAAAACGGCGGCAACGATCGATCCCTTGACCGGTATCGCCAACCGCCGCGCCGTGATCGGCGACGGCAACCGGCTGATCCGCAGCGTCGCCCGGCCGGGCCGGCCGGTGGCGGCGCTGATGTTCGATCTCGACCACTTCAAGAAGATCAACGACCGGTTCGGCCATGCGACCGGCGACAGCGCGCTGATCGTCTTCGCCAGTGTCGCCAAGGCCAATCTGCGTTCGACCGATATTGTCGGCCGTCTCGGCGGCGAGGAATTCGCGGCCGTGCTGCCGAACATGAATGCCGACGAGGCGCTGGCGGCGGCCGACCGCGTGCGGCGGGCTTTCGTCGAGGCGGCCAAGGAAATCGACGGCCATCCGGTCATGGGCACGCTTTCGGCGGGCATTGCCATCACCACCGATGCGGCGACGACCGTGGATGCGCTGCTCGCGCGCGCCGACGAGGCGCTCTATGCAGCCAAGGAAGGCGGCCGCAATCGCGTCGTGGTGGCGGGCGAGGCGGCGCGCGCCGACGAGCCTGCGGCGCCGCCGGTGGCGGCGGGTTCGCTCGCCGATCAGCGGGCGCGGCTTGCGGCCTTCGCCGCGGAGCGTACGGGCGAGGCAATGCCCGGTTTAACGCCAAGTGAGGCCGATCGCTCAAATTCTATCGAATGCGCGGACGGTTCTCTAAATCGTTTGCGGCAGAATGCGGCCTGAAGATGCGACTTTTCCCGGACGGCCGCGATGAATCTTGATGTCGGTACACTGTTCTCGGTCACGGTGCTGGTCATGGCGCTGTTGGGCATTCTGCTCATCGGCACGTGGCTGCAGAACCGCGGCATGCGCGCGCTCGCCTGGTGGGGCGCGGCCTATCTCGTCGGCGGCATGTCGATCTGGCTGCTCGGCGCGCGCGGCGGCACCATTCAGGATCTGCTTTCCATCGACATCGCCAACGCGCTCCTGTTCGTCGCCTGCGGGCTGACATGGAGCGGCGCGCGGTTGTTCGACGGCCGCGGCGTAAAGCCGGTCGCGATGCTGATCGGCACCTTCATGTGGGTCGGCGCCTGCCAGATTCCGGGCTTCATGGCCTCGCTCGACGCGCGCGTCGTGCTCTCCTCGATCATCATCTCCGGCTACACGATGGTGATCGCCTTCGAATTCTGGCGCGGCCGCGGCGAGCCGCTCGGTTCGCGCTGGCCGGCGATTGTCGTGCTCGCGGCGCATGCCTGCCTGTTCATGCTGCGCATTCCGATTGCGCTGTCGGTGGGCGTGAGCGGCGAGCATTCGTCGATTTTGAACAGCTCCTGGCTGCCGATTTTGCTGCTGGAGTCGCTGCTCTATGTGATCGCCTTTGCCTTCATCATGATGGCGATGTCGAAGGAGCGGCTCGAGCTGAAACAAAAGCTCGCCTCGCTGATCGACCCCCTGACCGGCATCGCCAATCGCCGCGCCTTCTTCGAGGAAACGATCCGGCGGCTCGAGCCCGGCTCGAAAGACGCCCGCCCGCTCGTCGCGATCCTGTTCGATCTCGATCGCTTCAAGAAGATCAACGACAAATACGGGCACAGCATGGGCGATCTCGTGCTGAAGATTTTCGCCGACAAGGCGAGGGCGAATCTGCGGCCCAATGATTATCTCGCGCGCCTCGGCGGCGAGGAATTCGCGGCCATCCTGAGCGGCATCGAGCTTTCGACGGCATTCGCGCTCGCGGAGCAAATTCGTATTTCATTCGCCAATGAGCTTAGCCAGGGCCGCTACAATGTCGGCGCGACGGTTTCGGCGGGACTTGCGCTATTGCGCGACGGCGAAACCGAAATCGACAGCCTGCTCGCGCGCGCCGACCACGCGCTTTATGCGGCAAAAGCACGAGGCCGTGACCGCGTCGAGATCGCCGACCCCGATCGCGCGCAGGCCTGGCGTCCCGAGCAGCCGGGACCGCGGCCGCCGTCGGTGCACGAGCCGGTGCTCGTGCCGAGCCCGCCGCTCGCGATGCCCAATCTCGCGCTGAGGCAGAAAGTTGGAGTTCGTTAACCATCGCGAGCCTAAACTGCCCGCATGATGACACGGGCGGCTCGCAAACTCGATGAACGGCTGGAGCGGCTCGAAGCCGCCGCGCAAGGCGCAGGCTGCGCCATGATCTGCCCGCATCAGTCGGCGGACGAATTGCACCGCGCGCTGATCGGCGAATATCTGCAGAGCCATGCCTGGAAGCAGATGGCGGGCTTCGTCGCCGGCCTCATCGTCTTCGCGGCATTGCTGCTTATTTTATTCTGACCGGCACCCCGGAAATCCAGCTCGCAGCCTTCCGCGCATACCAGCTTGCGAACTGCGCGAGCGGCGGCAGCACAATTTCAGCAAGCGCGTTCAGCGCAACCGTCACCAGCCGCCGTCCGATGGGTTCGATATAGCGCCAGATCGCGTAGGACAGCGCGATCATCGCGAGCGTCATGCCGAGCACCAGAAGCCACGCGGGCGCGTGCTCGTGGAGCCGGTTGAACACGATGTAACCAATATGCTGGTGCAGAAGATAAAGCGGGTAAGTAAGGCCGCCGATTGCGAGCACGAGGCCTTTCGGTAGCGGCAGGCTGCGGATGCGGCTTGCAAGCCATACCAGCGCCACCGCGAGCACGGTGAGCGTAATCATCATCGCGGTGCTGAACGGTACCGAGTAGTGGATGGCGGTTTCGCGCGCGCCGACCAGCGCCTCGCTGCAGGCGATCACCGTCGAAACGACGATCAGGAACGGCGCCTGCCAGCCGCCGCGGCCGCCGGCGATCTCGGCAATCAGGATACCGGCGCAGAAGAAGCCGGCATATTCGGTCATGAACAGATGCCGCATGATCGAAGAATGGATCAGCGCTTCGTTGACGAGCGCGATCGACAGCCAGCCCAGCACGATATCGTCGGTGCGCTTGGGGAATTGGCCGAGCGCCATGAACAAGGCGAACCAGGCGTAGAACGTGATCTCGATGACGATCGACCAGTAGGCGCCGTCCATGAACGGCTGGCGCAGCGCCGGTGCCACCATGGTTAAATTGGCGAGCCATTGCGGGACGGATGTCTCGAAACGGGGCGCGCCCCATAGCCAGGTCACGAGCGCGGTTAACGTGGTGCAGACGACGAAGGCCGGCCAGAGGCGGGCGAAACGGGCGATGCCGAACTGAACAGGGCCGCGGCCCATTGCCGAGCGGGCGATCACGAAACCGGAAATGACAAAGAACAGCTGCACGCCGAACCAGCCGTATTTGGCGACGGATTCGACCGATGGCAGGCTGACGACCGTGAAGTTCTCGGCGGCGGCGCCCCGGAACGCATAGTGAAACAGCACGACGCCGAGCGCCGCGAACAGCCGCAACAGGTCGAGTACCGGCACATGCTCATGCTTAACCGGCGAAATGGAATGCGACGCCACAAAGGCCCCCGTGTCGTTTCGGAACAACCGGGCCAGTACGCTTCAAGCCGCGTGCCGGATCAGAAAAAAGGGCGCCCGAAGGCGCCCTTAGCGTTAATGGAGGTCGTTGCCGCTGCGATTAGTACGAGTAATACATCTCGTATTCAACGGGGTGCGGCGTTTGGTCAAAGCGGATGACATCCTGCATCTTGAGTTCGATGTAGGCGTCGATGAAGTCCTTGTCGAAGACGCCGCCCTTGGTGAGATAGGCGTTGTCCTGCTCGAGCGACTGCAGCGCTTCGCGGAGCGAGCCGCAGACCGTCGGGATCTCCTTCAATTCGGCCGGCGGCAGATCGTAGAGATCCTTGTCCATCGCAGCGCCCGGATCGAGCTTGTTCTGGATGCCGTCGAGACCGGCCATCAGCATGGCCGAGAAGGCGAGATAGGGGTTCGCCATCGGATCCGGGAAGCGGACTTCGACGCGCTTCGCCTTCGGGTTGGAGGTGAAGGGAATGCGGCACGAAGCCGAGCGGTTACGCGCCGAGTAGGCGAGCAGCACCGGCGCCTCGAATCCCGGCACCAGACGCTTGTAGGAGTTGGTGCTCGGGTTGGTGAAGGCGTTGAGCGACTTGGCGTGCTTGATGATGCCGGCGATGTAGGAGAGGCAAGTATCCGAGAGATCGGCGTATTTGTTGCCGGCGAAGGTCGGAGTGGAGCCCTTCCAGATCGACTGGTGAACATGCATGCCCGAGCCGTTGTCGCCGAAGATGGGCTTGGGCATGAAGGTCGCGGTCTTGCCGTAGATATTGGCGACCTGGTGGATGCAATACTTATAGACCTGCAGGTGGTCGGCCATCGTGACCAGCGGGCCGAATTTCATGCCAAGCTCGTGCTGCGCGGAAGCAACTTCGTGGTGATGCTTCTCGACGACGACGCCCATCTTGGCCATGGCGCCGAGCATTTCGGAGCGCATGTCCTGCGCCGAGTCCATCGGCGGGACGGGGAAGTAGCCGCCCTTAGTGCGGATGCGGTGGCCGAGGTTGCCGCCTTCGTAGTCGGTATCCATGTTGGACGGCAGCTCGACCGAGTCGACCTTGTAGCCGGTGTTATAGGGGTCGGCCTTGAACTTCACGTCGTCGAACACGAAAAACTCGGCTTCCGGTCCGAAATAGACGTTGTCGCCGATATTCGTGGACTTCATGTAGGCGACGGCTTTCTTGGCGATGCCGCGCGGGTCGCGGTTATAGGGCTCGCCCGTAGTCGGCTCGAGCACGTCGCAGACGATCGAGAGCGTCGTCTCCGCGAAGAACGGATCGATGCAGGCGGTGGTCGGATCGGGCATCAGCGCCATGTCGGATTCGTTGATCGCTTTCCAGCCGGCGATGGACGAGCCATCGAACATCGTGCCTTCGGCAAAAATCTCCTCGTCGACCATCGAAACGTCGAAAGTGACATGCTGCCACTTGCCGCGCGGATCGGTGAAACGGAAATCGACATACTTCACGTCCTGATCCTTCATCAGCTTCAGGACATCCTTGGCATTCTTCGTCATTGACTTGCCCCCTTGTGGCGGTTCGGTTCCCCGTTCCGGGGAAGATGGTTGTGAGATGAAAAGCGGATTAGATGGCGTCGCTGCCGGACTCTCCGGTGCGGATGCGGATCGCCTCCTCGATATTGGAAATGAAAATCTTGCCGTCGCCGATGCGGCCGGTTTGCGCGGCACGGCGGATGGCATCGACGGCTTTCTCGACCATTTCGTCGTTCAGGACGATTTCGATCTTCACCTTCGGAAGGAAGTCGACGACATATTCGGCGCCGCGATAGAGTTCGGTATGACCCTTCTGGCGACCGAAACCCTTGGCTTCGATCACGGTGATGCCGGTCAGCCCCACTTCCTGGAGCGCCTCCTTCACCTCGTCGAGTTTGAACGGCTTGATGATGGCCTCGATCTTTTTCATGACGTTCCCTTCGTGGCTGCCCGAGGAACGGGCGCCCGGTGTCGCGCAAACAGCTCCCGCCTGCTCACACGGACCCGGGCAGGAAGGCAATTGCAGGTCTTGTGCCAAACGTCGCCTGCATCAATAAATCCAGGATTTACAAAATGATACGCGTGTTTGCCTTCTCATTAAGCGAAGTGGGTAAAGAACAGGTGCCTGCAGAATGACCAATATGCCTAATTGTTGTGCATTTTTTGGAGCGGACTGAAATGGGATGACGAACGAAATTCTGACGCCCCGTGAAATGGCCGAGGCCGACCGCCGCACCATCGAGGCCGGCACACCGGGGATCGTTCTGATGGAGAAGGCGGGCCGGGCAGTCGCCGACGCGATCCTTGCCCGGCATCAGGCCGGCACGCCGGTCGCGGTGGTCTGCGGGCCGGGAAACAACGGCGGCGATGGCTTCGTCTGCGCGCGATTGCTTTCCGAGCGCGGCTGCAATGTGCACGTAATGCTGCTCGGCGAGCGCGACGCGGTCAGGGGCGATGCGGCGCTCGCTTTGCAGCGTTGGACGGGCGAGATCACGCCAATCGATAAAGACGCCTTGATGAAAACGGGTGCAGTGGTCGATGCACTGTTTGGTGCCGGACTTTCACGGCCTCTCACCGGAGAGATTGCAGCGGCGGTGGAGACGATCAACGCCGCCAGAAGTGCAGGGGCACACGTGCTCGCAGTCGATCTGCCGAGCGGCATTGACGGTACGACGGGAGCCGTTTGGGGCGTCGCCGTGCAGGCAGACGAAACGATTACGTTCTGCCGCAAGAAGCCCGGACACTTGTTGTTACCCGGAAGACTGTTCGCCGGCCAAGTGCGGGTCGCGGATATCGGTATTGCCGATGCGACCGTAACGGCATGCGGCTCGCAAATGTTCGAGAACACTCCCGCGCTTTGGCGGGCGTCGTTTCCGCAACCGGAGCCGGGCGGCCATAAATACAGCCGCGGCCATGCCATCGTCGTAAGCGGGCCGATGTTCATGACCGGCGCAGCGCGGCTTGCCGCACGCGGCGCGCTGCGCGTGGGCGCGGGGCTCGTAACGGTGGCAGCCGCGAAGGATGCGATCCCGGTGCTGGCCGCAAGTCTCACGGCGGTCATGGTGCGGCAGGCGGCGGGTGCCAGGGGGCTGACGCAGCTTCTCAAGGACAAGCGGATGAATGCCGTGCTCCTCGGTCCGGGTCAGGGCGTGGGCACGGCAACGAAGAACATGGTGATGGCGGCCGCCAAGGCGCGGCGCTCACTGGTGCTCGACGCCGACGCCATCACGAGCTTCTCGCGTCAGGCGGCGGTGCTCGCCAAAGCTCTTAAACCGGCACATGAAGCGGTTCTCACGCCGCATGAAGGCGAATTCGCCCGGTTATTCAACGGCCAAAAGGAAATCATTGAGAATCCGTCGAAAATCGAGCGCGCCCGCGCCGCAGCCAAAGCCATCGGCCAGATAGTGCTCCTGAAGGGCGCCGATACGGTCGTGGCCGCTCCCGATGGCCGGGCAGCGATTGCGGCCAATGCGCCTGCGGACCTCGCGACGGCTGGTTCCGGCGACGTGCTGGCAGGCTTTGTCACCGGACTGCTCGCGCAAGGCATGCCGGCGTTCGAGGCGGCTTGTGCGGCGGTCTGGCTGCATGGCGAATGCGGGCAAATCGCCGGCCGCGGGCTGATTTCGGAAGATCTGCCGGAGGCGCTGCCGCACGTATTGCGGCGCCTGAATTAAGACGGCTGAGCCTCGGAATTATCCGGCTGCGGCTCGGCGGGGAACGCGCCGAAGGCGTGCTCCAGCATGCCGTAAGCGATTTCGCGTTCGCCCATGATGACGAAGTTGGCCTTGTGCTTCTCGAGATGCTCGACCTCGGCGTCGGAATGGGCCCGCGCGATGATGTCGAGTTTAGGATTGAGCTTGCGTGCTTGCTCTGCGACCTGGCCCGCTTCGAAGCCGTCGGGGATTGCGATGAACAACCAGCGCGCACCGGGCAAGTTGGCCGCCTTGATAATGCGCGGGTCGGCGGCATTGCCCTGAACGACCTCGATACCGCTCTGACGGATTGTCTCGGCGGCCTGCTTGCGGTCCTCGATGACGAGGTAAGGCTGATTTTCCGCCTTGAGGCGGGCGCCGAGAATGGTGCCGACACGGCCGTAGCCGACGATGACGGCATGATTGGTGAGGCTGGTCTCGGGAATTTCCTCCGGCTCCTCCGGCGGTGGCGGCGCCTTGGTGAGCACGGTTCGGTCGATGATCTGGAGGCGTTTTTTAAGATAGGTGACGGCTACGAAATAAAACGGGTTGACCAGGATGGTGATGATGGCGCCGGCGAGGATCAGATCCTCGCCTTCCTGGGGTAAGATTTTCAACGCTAATCCGAGTCCGCCGAGGATGAACGAAAATTCGCCGATCTGCGCGAGGCTCGCACCGATGGTCAGCGCGGTCGAGATCGGATGGCCGAACAGCCGAACAATCAAATAGGCGGCGATCGGGTTGAAGATCAGAATGATCGCGAGCGTCGCGAATAGCGGTCCCGGATGCTCAATGATGATCTTCGGATTGAACAACATGCCGACGGAAACAAAGAACAGCACGGCGAACGCGTCGCGCAGCGGCAACGACTCTTCCGCGGCGCGCTGGCTGAGTGTCGACTCGCTCAGCATCATGCCGGCAAAGAACGCGCCGAGCGCGAAGGAAATACCGAACAATTCTGCGGCGCCATAGGCGACGCCGAGCGCGATCGCGAGCACTGCGAGGCGAAACAGCTCGCGCGAGCCCATATGCACGACGTAGTGCAAAATCTCCGGGATGACTCGCCGGCCGACGACGAACATCAGCGCGACGAAAGCCGCGACCTTGGCGATGGTGATGGCGAGGGTTTGCGCGAGGTCGGAGACGTCGAAAGCGGTGCCGTTATTCACGACGCTCGCCATCGCCGGGATGAAAACGAGCGCAAGCACCATGACCATGTCCTGCACCACGAGCCAGCCGATCGCGATGCGGCCGCGCTCGGTCTCCATGATGCGGCGCTCTTGCAGCGAGCGGGTCAGGACGACGGTACTGGCGACGGAGAGGGCAAGGCCGAAGACAAAGCCGGTCGACCAATTCCAGCCGAAGAGCTTTGCCAGCAACATGCCGAGCAGGGTCGCGATGGTGGTCTGCGCCAGTGCTCCGGGGAGCGCGATGCCCTTAACGGATAGCAGGTCCTTCAATGAAAAGTGCAGGCCGACGCCGAACATCAGGAGGATGACGCCGAGTTCGGCGAGCTCTCCGGCAAGGCCCTGATCGGCGACATAGCCCGGCGTATACGGGCCGACGACGACCCCGGCGAGCAGATAGCCCACTAGGGGCGAGATTTTCAGCCTATTGGCCAGTGTGCCAAAAACGAAAGCCAGAACGAGGCCGGCGACAACCGTGCCAATTAACGGGGAATGATGCGCCATGAAAGGGGTTCTGGTCTCCTACCTCGGAATCAGGATAACCGGTTCCCCGGGGAAATTCCTAGTAAAAACACGGATTTCTGCCGCGCATTGTTTTTGCGCCGCCGATTGAGCGTGCTATATCCCCGCCGGGCCGGCGCTGGCGCTCGCGGCCCAGGCTTCACCCAAAGCTTCGCGGGCGTGGCGGAACTGGTAGACGCGCGGGATTTAGGTTCCCGTGACGAAAGTCGTGGGGGTTCAAGTCCCTCCGCCCGCACCATTTCCTATGGATTTAGAAAGAGAAGTTCGATGCAAGTTACAGAAACCGTGTCGGAAGGATTGAAGCGCGAATATTCGGTGGTGTTGCCGGCGGCCGAGCTGGACACAAAGGCGAACGAACGCCTCGCTTCGATCAAGGATCGCGTCAATATGCCGGGCTTCCGTCCCGGCAAGGTGCCGATGCAGCACCTCAAGCGCCTGCACGGCAAGGCGATCATGGGCGAGGTGATCGAGCAGGCGATTGCCGACACCAACAACAAGATCATTTCCGAACACGGCCTCAAGCTCGCGATGGAGCCGAAGATCACGCTCGCCAATGACAACGAGCAGGCGATCAAGGAAGTGATCGAGGGCAAGGCCGACCTTGCCTACACGGTCGCGATGGAAGTGCTGCCGAAGATTACACTTGCCGATTTTTCCAAGATCAAAATCGAAAAGCCGGTGGCGCCGGTCACCGATGAAGAAGTCGATGAAGCCATCGCCAAGATGGCGGAAGGCACGCGGCCCTACACCGAGAAGCAGGGCAAATCGGCCGATGGCGATCGCTTGACGATTTCATTCGTCGGCAAGATCGGCGGCGTCGAATTCGAAGGCGGCAAGGGTGACAACATTCCGGTTGTGATCGGCTCGAAGCGTTTTATTCCGGGCTTTGAGGAACAGCTGATCGGTCTCGCCGCCGGCGAGAGCGGCACCGTGAAGGTGAAATTCCCCGACGATTACGCATCGCCAGAAGTTGCCGGCAAGGATGCCGAATTTGCCGTGACCGTCAGCAAGGTCGAGGCGCCCGGCGAAGTGAAGGCCGATGACGAATGGGCGAAATCCCTCGGCATGGAGTCGCTCGACAAGCTCAAGCAGGTCACGCGCGAGCGTTTCGGTTACGAGCATACATTCGCTTCGCGCCTGAAAGCGAAGCGCAAGCTGCTCGATGAACTCGACAAATTGCATCAGTTCGCGGTGCCGCCGACGCTCCTGGAACAGGAATTCAACGGCGTGTGGCAGGCCGTGAACCGCGACATGCAGCAGCGCGGCTCGGACTTCGCGAAAGAGGGCACCACGGAAGAAGAGGCGAAGAAGGAATATCGCGAGATTTCCGACCGCCGCGTTCGCCTTGGCCTCGTGATCGCCGAGATCGGCGAGAAGAATGGCATCAAGGTTTCGGAGGAAGAGATCAACCGCGCGATCGTCGATCAGGCCCGCAACTATCCGGGCCAGGAGCAGCAGATCTGGGATTATTACCGCAAGAACCCGATGGCGCTCGCCGAGATCCGCTCGCCGATTTACGAAGACAAGGTCATCGACTTCCTGCTCGAGCTCGCCCAGGTGACCGAAAAGCAGGTCACCAAGGCCGAGTTGATGAAGGAAGACGACGAAGAGGGCGGCAAGAAAAAATAACCCTCTTTCGCTTTCGGCAGGCGCGCCCCATATCGCGGTTCATCGGCTATGTTAGATTTACGAAGAATCGCGATGTTTGGCGCGCGGAGGAATATTAAGCATGCGTGATCCGGTTGAGACTTACATGAACCTCGTGCCGATGGTGGTCGAGCAGACCAACCGCGGCGAGCGTGCCTATGACATCTTTTCACGCCTTCTGAAGGAGCGGATTATCTTCGTCACGGGCCCGGTCGAAGACGGCATGGCCTCGCTGATTGTCGCGCAGCTCCTGTTCCTCGAAGCCGAGAACCCGAAAAAAGAAATCTCGATGTACATCAACTCGCCGGGCGGGGTGGTGACGTCGGGCATGGCGATTTACGACACCATGCAGTTCGTCCGGCCGGCGATTTCGACGCTGTGCATCGGACAGGCAGCCTCGATGGGCTCGCTGTTGCTCGCCGCCGGCGAAAAGGACATGCGCTTCGCGTTGCCGAACGCGCGCATCATGGTCCATCAGCCGTCGGGCGGTTTTCAGGGGCAGGCAACCGACATCATGCTGCACGCCGCCGAAATCCTTGCGCTCAAGAAGCGGCTGAACGAAATTTACGTGCAGCACACCGGCCAGCCGCTCAAGGCGATCGAGGATGCGCTGGAGCGCGACAAATTTCTCACCGCCGCGGGCGCCAAGGAGTTCGGCATTATCGACAAGGTGATCGACAAGCGCCCCACCGAGGAAGCGCCGGCGAAGGCCTGATGTTCACACCAGCTTGATTGGCATTTGCATTCCGGAGTGCCGATCTAAATGCCGCTATGGTGTTCTCAGCCAATAGTTGCATTCGGGGCACAGGCTTGGAAAAAGGCCTCGGATTTGACTGTTTTGGTACGGAAAAGACGGTTCCCCTCGCAGTTCGGCATTGCCTTTACCGGCTCGAATGGCGAGGATTTGGGACGATTCCATGCGCTGAATTGGGATTTGTAGCGTTAATGGAATGTTGAGCGGGGCCTGACTAGCATGTCTTCGTGGTGTCATGCTTGTAAGGATTGGGAAGTAGATTCCGGGGGCGAAGCGCGGCATGGCCGCAAAGTATGAAGTCGAAGCGAAGCACTGAAGGAGAGACGGAATGAGCAAGGTGAGCGGGGAATCGAAGAACACGCTGTATTGCTCGTTCTGCGGCAAAAGCCAGCACGAAGTCCGCAAGCTGATCGCCGGCCCCACGGTCTTTATCTGCGACGAATGCGTCGAACTCTGCATGGATATCATCCGCGAGGAGAACAAGACCTCGCTGGTGAAGTCGCGCGACGGTATCCCGACGCCGAAGGAAATCCGCAAGGTTCTCGACGACTACGTGATCGATCAAGGGCACGCCAAAAAGGTGCTCTCGGTCGCGGTTCACAACCACTACAAGCGGCTGAACCACGCCACCAAGCACAACGACGTCGAACTCGCGAAATCGAACATCATGCTGATCGGGCCTACGGGCTCGGGCAAGACGCTGCTCGCCCAGACTCTCGCGCGCATCCTGGATGTTCCGTTCACGATGGCCGACGCGACGACGCTGACCGAAGCCGGCTATGTCGGTGAGGACGTCGAGAACATCATCCTCAAGCTGCTGCAGGCCGCCGACTACAATGTCGAGCGCGCGCAGCGCGGCATCGTCTATATCGACGAGATCGACAAGATCTCGCGCAAGTCCGACAACCCGTCGATCACTCGCGATGTGTCGGGCGAGGGCGTGCAGCAGGCGCTCCTGAAGATCATGGAAGGTACTGTCGCTTCCGTTCCGCCGCAGGGCGGCCGCAAGCATCCGCAGCAGGAATTCCTGCAGGTCGATACGACGAACATTCTGTTCATCTGCGGCGGCGCCTTTGGCGGCCTTGAGAAGATCATCTCGTCGCGCGGCAAAGGCACCTCGATCGGTTTCGGCGCGCAGGTTGCCTCGCCCGAAGATCGCAAGCCGGGTGAAGTGTTCCGTCATGTCGAGCCGGAAGACCTTCTGAAGTACGGCTTGATCCCGGAATTCATCGGCCGTCTGCCGGTTATCGCGACGCTCGAGGATCTCGACGAGACCGCGCTGAAGCGCATCCTGGTCGAACCGAAGAATGCGCTGGTGAAGCAGTACCAGCGGCTGTTCGACATGGAGAACGTGGAACTTTCGATCCACGAAGATGCGCTCGGGGCGATCGCCCGCAAGGCGATCGAACGCAAAACCGGTGCGCGCGGTCTGCGCTCCATCATGGAAGGCATCCTGCTCGATACGATGTTCGAGCTGCCGAGCCTTGAAGGTGTCGAAGAGATCGTCATCGGCCGCGAGGTCGTGGAGGGTGGAGCGCGTCCGCTCTACATCTACGCCGACCGGGCGAACGACAGCGGCGCGCCTGCCAGCGCCTGATCTCGGTGCCTTGCCCCTGACGCAAGGCTGGTAAGCATGACGGCGAAAAACGCCGAAAAAGGCTGGAAAATCGCCGGATTTCCGGCGGTTTCGCTCCTTGACACTGCTATAGTCGGTATCCACCTAATGGAGCGAAACCGATTCCGGTGGGGGTTTTCCAGGAGCTTCCGACCTGTAAAGGCGCCGCCTTATGGGGCGCACGAGAACTCTGCCGGGCAAGAAGAAAGGGGTCTCCATGACCACACAGAAGCCCCGTCCTCCGCTGAAGGCTGGCGTCGCGCAGAGTTTCCCGGTGTTGCCGCTCCGCGACATCGTGGTCTTCCCGCACATGATCGTGCCGCTGTTCGTCGGCCGCGAAAAATCCATTCGCGCCCTCGAAGAGGTCATGCGGAACGACACTTACATTCTGCTCGCGACGCAGATGAACGCATCCGACGACGATCCAGCGGCGGATTCGATCTACAAGATCGGCGTTCTCGCGCAGGTTCTGCAGCTTCTGAAGCTGCCGGACGGCACCGTGAAGGTGCTGGTCGAAGGCATCGAGCGCGCGCAGATCAAGAGCTACAGCGAGCGTTCCGAGTTCTACGAAGCCGAAGCGGTCGTGCTGCCGAGCGAAGTCTCGAGTCCGATCGAGGTCGAGGCGCTCGCGCGCTCGGTCGTCAACGAGTTCGAGAGCTACGTGAAGCTCAACAAGAAAGTTTCGCCGGAAGTGATCGGCGTCATCTCGCAGGTCGAGGATTACTCGAAGCTTGCGGATACTGTCGCATCGCATCTCGCGGTGAAGATCCCCGACAAGCAGGCGGTGCTGGAGCTGACTTCGGTTGCCGCGCGGCTCGAGAAGGTGCTCGGGCTGATGGAAAGCGAAATCTCGGTCTTGCAGGTCGAGAAGCGTATCCGCACGCGCGTCAAGCGCCAGATGGAGAAGACGCAGCGCGAGTACTATCTGAATGAGCAGATGAAGGCCATTCAGAAGGAGCTCGGCGACGAAGACGGCAAGGACGAGCTCGCGGAGCTTGAAGAGAAGATCAAGCGCACCAAGCTGACGAAGGAAGCGCGCGACAAGGCAAACCATGAGCTGAAGAAGCTCCGCCAGATGTCGCCGATGTCCGCGGAAGCGACGGTGATCCGCAACTATCTCGACTGGGTCTTGTCGATCCCCTGGAACAACAAGAGCAAGGTCAAGAAGGATCTCTCGTTCGCGCAGGATGTGCTCGACGCCGATCACTATGGCCTCGACAAGGTCAAGGAACGCATCGTCGAGTATCTCGCGGTGCAGACGCGCTCGAACAAGCTGTCGGGCCCGATCCTGTGCCTGGTGGGCGCGCCGGGCGTCGGCAAGACGTCGCTTGGCAAGTCGATCGCGAAAGCGACCGGGCGCGAGTTCGTGCGCGTGTCGCTGGGCGGCGTGCGGGACGAGGCCGAAATCCGCGGCCATCGCCGGACGTATATCGGCTCGATGCCGGGCAAGATCATTCAGTCGATGCGGAAAGCGAAAAAGTCGAACCCGCTCTTCCTGCTCGACGAGATCGACAAGATGGGCGCCGACTTCCGCGGCGATCCGTCGTCGGCCTTGCTCGAAGTGCTGGATCCTGAACAGAACGCGACGTTCAACGACCATTACCTCGAAGTCGATTATGACCTCTCGAACGTGATGTTCGTGACGACGGCGAACACGCTCAACATTCCGCCGGCCCTTCTGGACCGTATGGAAGTGATCCGCATCGCGGGCTATACCGAGGATGAGAAGGTCGAGATCGCGCGGCGCCACCTGATCCCGGCGCAGATGACGAAACACGGCCTGAAGTCCGAAGAGTGGTCGATCGACCAGGACGCGCTGCTTCTCCTGATCCGCCGCTATACGCGGGAGTCAGGTGTGCGCAGCCTCGAGCGCGAGATTGCGACTCTGATCCGCAAGGCGGTGAAGGAGATCATCGCCGAGAACAAGACCTCGGTCGCGGTCACCGCCGGCAATCTCGAGAAATATCTCGGCGTGCCGAAGTACCGGTATGGCGAAGCCGAACTCGAGGATCAGGTCGGCGTGGTCACGGGCCTTGCCTGGACGGACGCCGGTGGCGAACTGCTCACCATCGAAAGTCTGATGATGCCGGGCAAGGGCAAGATGACGGTCACCGGCAATCTGCGTGACGTGATGAAAGAGTCGATCTCGGCGGCGGCATCGTATGTCCGCTCGCGGGCGCCGGCTCTCGGCATCAAGCCGCCGCTGTTCGAGAAGCGGGACATCCACGTTCACGTGCCGGAAGGCGCGACGCCGAAGGATGGTCCGTCGGCGGGCGTCGCGATGGCAACCGCCATCGTGTCGGTGATGACCGGCATCCCGATCCACCGTGATATCGCCATGACCGGCGAAATCACGTTGCGGGGCCGGGTGCTGCCGATCGGCGGCCTCAAGGAGAAGCTCCTTGCGGCTCACCGCGGCGGTATCAAGAAGGTCTTGATCCCCGAAGAGAACGCCAAGGATCTCGCGGAGATTGCCGACAACGTGAAGAGCGGCCTCGAGATCGTGCCGGTCTCGCGTATGGACGAGGTGCTGGCGCACGCGCTCACCAAGAAGCCCGTCGCGGTCGAGTGGGATGAAGAGGCGGCTGCAATGCCGGTCGCCAAGCCTGAGGATGAAGATTCCTCGGGTGTTGTGGCCCACTAAGCGATACAAGGGCTTAGCGAAATAAGCGAAAGCGGCGGATGAACTCCGCCGCTTTCATTTTTACGGTGTGGTCATCAACAATCGAGGAAATTGGCGACTTTTTCGTCTGAACGGCCTTCTTTTCGCCCGGTAAACGGCCAACCTAACCGTCAACCAAGGCCGAAGCTGGAGATTCGCTCCAGTCTCGTATTGCAAAGGACCCCCCGATGACGAAGAACGAATTGATCGCGCAGGTTTCGGAGCGAACTCAGCTCAACCGGAACGACGCCACCAAGGCTGTCGAGGCGACGTTCGATGTAATCACCGGCGCCCTCAAGCATGGTGATGAAGTGAAGCTTATCGGTTTTGGCAGTTTCACCGTTGCTCAGCGCAAGGCGCGCGAAGGCCGCAATCCGCGGACTGGCGAGCCGGTGCAGATTGCGGCGTCGAAGGCGCCGAAATTCACGGCCGGCAAAGGCCTGAAAGATGCAGTGAATTTCCCGTAGACTGCGCCGAGGTTTAGGATTTATACGATCTCGTGCTCCCGCCACTGGCGGGAGCATTCGAGTTTTTGGGCGGTTAGCTCAGCTGGTAGAGCATCTCGTTTACACCGAGAGGGTCGGAGGTTCGAGCCCTTCACCGCCCACCAAAACCCTCAGGGAAGCGTCCTCAGACCCCCAAGTGGCGTTGCAGGATCTCCGGCTGCGCCTTGATCTCCTGAGCCGGGCCCTCGTGCACGATATGGCCGTTGTTCAGGATATAAACGCGCTGGGCGAGGGCGAGCGTCGCCGCGAGGTTTTGCTCGACCAGCACGATGGTCTGACCGGAATCGGCAAGATTGCGGCATGCTTTCATCAGATCGCGCACGATCACCGGAGCGAGGCCCTCGAACGGCTCATCGAGCAGGATGATTTTCGGGTCGCGCACCAGCGCGCGAGCGATCGCCAGCATCTGCTGCTCGCCGCCCGAAAGATCGGTGCCGCGGCTGGTGCGGCGCTCCTTGAGGCGCGGGAACATTTCGTAAATGCGCCCGAGCGGCCATTTGTTGGAAGCGGTGAGGCCCGCAAGGATGATGTTTTCCTCGACATTGAGGCTGCCGAAGATACGCCGATCCTCGTGGACGAGCTGCATACCGGCCATAGCGATGGCGTGGCTCTTGCGGCCCGCGACATTGGCGCCGTCGAACATGATTTGACCGGCACGCGGCGTGACGACACCCATCAGGCTTTTCAGCGTCGTGCTTTTGCCGGCGCCATTGCGCCCGAGAAGCGCCACCACCTCGTTCTTGTCGACGCGCAAGGAGACGTCGAAGAGGATATGGGAATCGCCGTAGTAGCTGTTCAGGTTGCTGACCTCGAGCAAACTCATTTTTCCATTACTCCGCCGAGATAGGCTTCCTGCACGACCGCGTTGCTCTTGATCTGTTCGGGCGTGCCCTCAACGAGCACGCGGCCTTCCTGAAGAACAGTGACATGCTCGACCAGCTCGAAGAGCGAGTCCATGTCGTGGTCGATGATGATCATGGTGCGCCCCTTGCTGATCGATTTCAGGAGCTTCACGGTTTCGACACGCTCGCGCGGGCTCATGCCGGCGAGCGGCTCGTCGAGCAACAGAAGGCTCGGCGAATTGGCGAGCGCAAGACCGATCTCGAGGCGGCGCTTCTCGCCGTAAGCAAGCTCGGAAACCGGCGTGTTCTCACGTTCGGTCAGATTGACCATCGCGAGCGTATGTTCGACCTGTTCATTGAGGCCGGGGATATTGGCCGGGTTCTTGAAGAGATCGAGCTTGAACTTGCCCCGCAGCTCGGCGAGCACGGCGACTTCCACGTTCTCGCGCACCGTGAGTTTCGTGAACAGCTGATTGACCTGATAGCTCTTGGTAAGGCCAAGCTGGCAGACGTCGGTGACATTCTTGCCGGTGATATCGTTGCCTTCAAAAATGATCTGTCCTGATGTCGGCATTACTTCGCAGGTCAGCATCTTGAAGAAGGTGGATTTGCCGGCGCCATTCGGGCCGATAATGCCGCGCAGCTCGCCGTAGTTGACGGTGAAGTCGATGTCGCTGTTCGCGGCAATGCCGCCGTAGTGCTTCGTCAGACCCTTTGCTTGCAGGATCGGACCTTTATAGCCCTCGGGAGCCCGGCGATGCGGAGGCATCGGCTCAGCTTCCGGTACTTTCTCCACAGCTGCTTCGGCCGCTGCCTGTTCTTCAAGCGCGGTAATGCCGGGTTGCGGCGTTTCCTCGACAGGCTCGGCAGGAGTCTTTTTGCCTGCAATCAGATTGTAGAGGTCGGCGATACCGCCGATCAGGCCGCGGCGCAGGAAGCAAACCAACAGCACAAACACGACGCCGAGCACGAGCTTCCAGGCCGCGCCGAGGTCAAGCGCCGCCTGCAGGAAGTCCTGCAGGAACAGCCAGACCGCGGCGCCGAGCAGGGGGCCGAACAGCGTGCCGATGCCGCCGATCGCTGCCTGCATGACCAGTTGGCCCGAGGTGTCGAACATGAAGGCGTCGGGCGGCATGAAGGCTTGCATGACGCCGAGGAGGCCGCCGGCAAAGCCGGCGTAAGCCGCGGCGATCACGAAAGCAGTCAGCTTGTAGCCGTGGATATTGTGCCCGACCGCGGAAGCGCGGAGCGGATTGTCTCGGATGGCGCTCAGGATCGAGCCGACCGGCGAGCGGACGATCCGCAGTGCAATGACGATGCCGATGAAATAGCAGAGCGCCAGGAACTGATAGAGCGACCAGCCGCTGGTAAATTCGAGCTTGATGAAGCCGAGATCGAAGCTCGGCGAAGGCACGCCCGGAAGGCCGTTTTCACCGCCCGTCCATTCGGACAGCGGATTGAATTCGACGAAGAAAAAGACTTCGGCGATCGCGATCGTGATCATCGCGAAGTAGATGCCTGTCCGGCGAAGCGCAATCAGGCCCACGAGATAGCCGACAATGGCGGCGGCAATGGCGCCAATAAAAATCGCGGTGACGACGTGCGGAAAGCCGGTGCGCGTCAGCAGATAGGCAGCAACAAAACCGCCGGTGCCGTAGAACGCCGACTGACCGAAGGAGAGGAGGCCGGTAAAACCGAACAGGATGTCGAAACCGATCCCGAACAGGCCCCAAACCAGAATTCGGTTCACCGTATTCGGCGCAAAACCGAGATAGGGCAAGATGAACGGTGCAACAATCAGGCCGAGAGCCGTCAGCGTTTCGATGAGATAAGGGCGTTGTTTTAACATTATAGAACCCGTGTCTTATTCGCGGCCTTGCGTGCCGAACAGCCCATAGGGCCTCAACACGAGGACCAGCGTCATGGCTGCGAACAGCATCACGTAGGCGTAACCGGGGTTCACCATGGAGGTGAGGCTGATGATTTCGCCGGCGATCAACCCGCCGATAATGGCGCCGGGGAACGACCCGACGCCTCCGATCACCACGACGACGAAAGTCTGCACGAGGATCGCTTCGCCCATGTCAGGCGTAAGAGATACGACCGGCGCATTGACGATGCCGGCAAAGCCCGCGGCCATAGCGCCGATGCCGAAAACCAGCATGAAGACGCGATAGACATTGATGCCGAGCGAGTCGACCATCACCGAGTCTTCAATACCGGCACGTACAATCATGCCGATGCGCGTGCGGTAAAGAACGATGAAGAGGACAAACAGCGCGATGGCAACGATGCCGACCAGTGCCAGGCGGTAGGTCGGATAGAACATGAAGCCAAGCGACGTAATGCCGGAAAAAATCGCGGGCGAAGGCACGGTCTGCGACAAGCTGCCGAAGAAGAAGCGGACGATTTCGACCAGGCACATGCCGATGCCGAAGGTGACCAGCAACTGATCCTCGGGCGGGCGCGTGTAAAAGTGCCGGATAATGACGCGCTCCATCAGGATGCCAGCGAACATCACGAAGAGCGAGCCGGCGGCAACCGCGACGATGAAGGATTGCGTGTAGGTGTAGGCGACAAAACCGGCGTAGCCGCCGAGCATGAACATCGCACCGTGCGCGAGATTCAGAACACCCAGCGTGCCGTAGATAATCGTCAGGCCCGATGAAATCAGCGCGAGCAGAATCCCGAGGACGAGCCCGTTGAATGCTTGCGAAACGAAATTTGCCCAGTTGATCACTTGTTTCCCGCCCACGAATTATTTGCAAGTGACGACGCCGACCATCGCCCCCAGCGATTCCGTCGGCGCCGCTTTTTTGCAGTGTGGCTGATAATTATTCGGGCCGACACCTGATACTAAGTCGTATCGGATGCCGGCGCCGTGTTCAGCGAGCGATCAGGTGTAGTCGCCGAGCTTGCAGCCGAACGCATCCGGCTTCTGCATGACGCCTTCGCCCGGAACCGTCTCGATGAGTTCCCAGAAATCTTCCTTGTTCTTCATGTCCTTCGGCGCTTTGCCGCGGACAATGAAGACCGGACGGACGCACTGGTGGTCCTCAGGACGATAACGCACGTCGCCGACGAGCGACGGAATCGTTTCACCCTTTTCCCAGGTCTTGATGACGGCCGGCGGATAGAAGGTGCCGGCTTCCTCGACCATGCGAGCCCAGTGAGCGAAGCTGATGTAGGCGTTCTCGGCGCCCCATTCGGGGTGATAGCCGAACTTCTTCTTGAACTCGTCATTGAACATTTTGGCGAGCGGATACTTGTCTTCGAGCGTCCACCAGTAGTCGGTCGCGGCATAGACGCCGGCCAACAGTCCGCCGCCGACTTCCGGCGCCAGGAACGGGATCTGGTAGGGCACCACGAGCTTCATCTTGTCGAGGATGCCGAACTTCTGCGCCTGCTGGATCGACAGCACCGCGTCGCGGCCCCAGTTGACGTTGATGAGAACGTCGGCGCCGGAGTTGGCGACGTTAAGCAGGTAGGAGCTGAAGTCAGGTGCGCCGAGCGGCGAGACCTGATCGGTCACCTGTGTCCAGCCGGCATTCTTGGTGAGGTAGTCGTTCACCGACTTCGTCACCGTGTGGCCGTAGGTGTAGTCCGGCGTCATGAACGCGGCTTTCTTGTTCTTGCCGAACTGCTTCACGAGCACGGGGCCGATCGCGTTCGCCGCCGTCTCGCCGTAGAAGTTCTGGCGGAAGCCGTAACGCACGCAATCCTTGCCGGTCGTGTCGTTGGAGCCGGAGATGCCGGCGACGTAAAGAACATGCTCGCGCTGGGCGAGCTTGTTGGTGGCGACGGCCACGGCCGACGACGTCGAACCGGTCAGCAGCACAGCCTTGTTCTCGGTGATCGCGCGCTGATGCGCCTGCACCGCGATGTTCGGCTTGGCGCCGGAATCCGCGACGATCATCTTTACTTCTTTGCCGAGCACGCCCTTTTTGGTCTTGGGCGAAATCTTCTTCAGAAGCTCATGACCGGAATTGATGTGTTCGACGGCGAGCTGCCAGCCCTTGAGTTCGTCTTCACCCTGCACGGCGTAGGCACCGGTGCGTGGCACGGCGATGCTGACGAAAACTTCGTTGCCCGTCGAGCCGGCAGGCCAGGTTCCGATCGGCGCTTCGTTCGCAGCCTTTGCCGTTGCGAAGACGAACGGCGTCTTGCTGCTTAGAGAAAGAGCGCCGATGCCGGCACCTGTCATCGCCGCCTGTTTCAAAAGTGTGCGGCGCGAAAAGCCCTTATTTGTAGGTGTTTTCTTTGATGTCACAGCATCCTCCCAAATCTGTTTCTTCTAAATTGAGAATCCAGTGGGAGGTAATTTGACTGCCTTTAGTAGGGCTAGCTTTGCTCAAGATTATTGATGCAGATTAATAGACTAAAGACGGCTGCAGTTCTTTTAGAAGGACATCATGCACGGTCCGGTCCGGGTCATTCCGGGGAGCAGATACGACGATCCGTTGTTCGCGCGGCTCGAGCGCTATCTCGACTTGAGCTCGACCGACGTCGACATGCTGCGCTCGCTGATCGAAACGGAAATCACCGTAAAGAAGCGCCGCGATCTTGTCGTCGACGGTTACGAGTTTCGCAAGCTTTGCTTCATCCGGGATGGTTTCGCGGCGCGCTACAAGCTGCTGCACAACGGCAAGCGGCAGATCATCAATCTTCTGGTGCCGGGCGACGTTGTCGGCCTGCCGGGCAGTTTTCATGACCGCGCGACTTATTCCGTCGTGGCGGTCAGCGAGCTCAAGCTCCAGATTTGCCCGCTCGATGCCTATGTAGAGCTGTGTTACCGGCGGCCGAAATTTGGCCTCGCGTTGAGCTGGCTGGCGGTCGAGGAGGCGACGGCACACGCCGACAGGATCGTCGATATCGGGCGCAGGACCTCGATCGAGCGGCTTGCGCGCTTCCTGCTCGAGATTCATGCACGCCTGCTGATTTGCGGCCGCGCGACCGAGGACGGCTTCGAGCTTTGCTTCTCGCAAGAGATCGTCAGCGATACGCTTGGCCTTAGCGTGCCGCACCTCAATCGCATGTTCGCACGGCTCCGCTCGGACGGTTTGATTACGCTGCAGGATCGATACGTAAAGTTTTGCAATCTGAAGGGCGTGCAGGCGCTGGCGCATTTCCGGCCGGTAAATCTCACGCGCATTCCCGACCATAATCAGTTGCTATCGGAAAAATCGGAATCCCGGCGTGTTTTCAAAGCCCGGGGGATTCGCTAGCGGCGCCTATCAGGACGACTGCACATTATAACGCGTCGCAGCCGGGAACCTTCGCAGGTATAGGCCATCCAATGGGTAATGTGCAGCAGAGGATTACGCCCATGCGCCCCATGCCCAGTACAAAGGCCGAGGCTGCGTTAGACGAGCGAGAACTTGCCCAGCGTTCGCTCGCGCGCGACGATCAGGCCTTCCGCATCATCATGTCGCGATATAACCGGCGGCTGTACCGGATCGCGCGCGGTATAGTGCGCAATGACAGCGATGCCGAAGACGTCGTGCAGGAGGCCTATGTGAAGGCTTTCATGCATCTCGCCGATTTTCGCGGCGAGGCGAGCCTGGCGACCTGGCTATCGCGCATCACCATCAACGAAGCGCTCGGCCGACTGCGCCGCAAGCGGACGAGGAAGGAGGTCGCCCAGATTGATGATCAGCGAACGCAGGCCGAAATCATCCCATTCCCGCAAATGACCACGCAGGAAGATCCCGAGAAGACAATGGCCCAACGCCAGATTTTGCAGCTCGTCGAACAGGCGACGGATAATCTGCCTGAAAATTTTCGCCTGGTATTCATTACGCGCGTGATCGAGGGAATGAATGTCGAGGAGACCGCAGAAATTCTCGGCATTCCGCCTGAAACGGTAAAGACGAGACTGCACCGCGCGCGCAAGCTCGTGCGCGAGCAGCTCGACAAACAAATCGGCCCGGTGCTGATGGATGCATTTCCGTTCGCCGGCAAGCGCTGTGAACGCGTGACCGAGGCCGTGCTGCGGCGACTCGGATTCACGGTCTGACCCGGGAACCATTTCAAGCAGGGCCCATCTAACTGACGTCTATCACCCGCTGGCACAGCAATGCAGCCGGCAAGAGGAGACGTCATATGAGTTCGAATGTGCGCGCGCTCGAAAGAGCCGCTTCCCGCACTGAGGTAACGAAGCCGGCGCGATCCGAAGTGGAAGATGCTTTTCGGATGATCCTGCGCTGGGCGGGTGAAGACCCCGAGCGAGAAGGGCTTGTGGAAACGCCGGCGCGTGCCGTGCGAGCGATGGAGGAATTCTTCTCCGGCTATGCGCAGAACCCGGCGGAGCTTCTGAAGAAGACGTTCTCTGAAATCGAGGGCTATGACGAAATGGTGGTGTTGCGCGGTGTGCGTTTCAACAGCCATTGCGAGCATCACATTGCGCCTATCTCCGGCAAGGCGTGGGTTGCCTATGTGCCGAGCGGGCGCGTTGTCGGCATTAGCAAGCTCGCGCGGGTCGTCGAAATCTATTCAAAACGCTTGCAAACACAGGAAAAACTGACGGCACAGGTCGCCAATACGATCGACGAGGTGCTGAAGCCGCGCGGCGTCGGCGTCATCATCAAGGCCTCGCATCACTGCATGATTACGCGCGGCGTCCAGAAGCCGGACACCGATCTCGTGACAAGCCGGATGCTCGGCTGCTTCCGCAGCGATCCCTTGCTGCGGCAGGAATTTGTGCGTCTCGCGGAGTGAACGAGAAGTGAGCGGGAACATGGAACAAACAATTCCGGCAGGGCCCGATCTCACGCTTGGCGTCGGTCCTGAAGCGTTTGCCGATGGCAAGCTCCTTGGTCATGTCGGCGGTGAGGAGGTGCTACTAGTGCAGGGTAGGGGCGGCGTATTCGCTGTCGGCCCCTATTGCAGCCATTACCACGCGCCGCTTGCCGAAGGCGTGGTTGTCGAAAACAGCATTCGCTGCCCATGGCATCATGCCTGTTTCGATTTGCGCAGTGGTGAAGCGACATGTGCGCCGGCGTTCAGTGCGCTTGACGCATGGCATGTTGAAGAGCGGGGCGGGCGCTTTTTCGTCTTTGCGAAGAAAAAAGCGAGAACAATCGCGCAATCGGCTGCGAATTCGAGCGTCAAGAATATCGTGATCATAGGCGGTGGAGCTGCTGGTTTTGCCGCGGCGGAAATGTTGCGCCGGCTGAAATTTTCCGGCCGCATTACTGTCCTGAGCAGCGAAGCATCGGCTCCGGTGGACCGGCCCAATCTGTCCAAGGATTATCTCGCCGGAACAGCGCCAGAAGAATGGCTGCCGCTTCGCCCCGAGAGTTATTATCTCGATGCCGACATTCAGCTTCATCTGCAAACCGAAGTCATTCGGATCGACACTGCGGAGCAGCGAGTATTCGTCAAGAACCGCGGCAGCCTTTCATACGATCGGCTATTATTGGCGACAGGTGCCGAACCAGTACGGCTCGAAGTACCCGGTGCGAGTGAGCCTTACGTTCATGTCCTGCGCTCGCTGGCGGATTGCCGGGCGATCATTCGCGCGGCGAAAGACGCGCGGCGTGCGTTCGTCATCGGTGCAAGTTTTATCGGGCTGGAAACGGCAGCGGCGTTGCGCGCGCGCGGCCTTGAAGTGCATGTCGTGGCGCCGGAAAAACGCCCAATGGCGCGGATTTTTGGCGCCGAGATGGCGGATGCCATCCGCGCTTTGCATGAAGAACACGGCGTCGTTTTCCATCTTGGGCAGAATGTCGCTTCGCTTGCTGGCGGCATGGTGAAACTCGCGAATGGCGAGTCGTTCGCGACAGATCTGGTGATTGTCGGCATCGGCGTGCGGCCACGGCTTGCGCTTGCCGAACAGGCCGGGATCGCGATCAATCATGGCGTGACGGTCAATCAATTCCTGGAAACGAGCGTGCCGGGCATTTTCGCAGCAGGTGACATCGCGCGCTGGCCGGACCCGCATTCAAACGAAAATATCCGCGCCGAGCATTGGGTTGTCGCCCAGCGGCAAGGACAGGTGGCGGCAATGAATATGTTGGGCGCACGAAAGGCGTTCGAGGCCGTGCCGTATTTCTGGAGCCAGCATTACGACATTCCGATTAACTATGTCGGACATGCCGAAGAGTGGGACGACGTCGAGATCGAAGGCGACATCCGTGCAAAGGATTGTCTGCTGCGTTACCGGAAAGACGGCCGCATCTGCGCGGTTGCGTCGATCTTCCGGGACACTGCCAATTTGCAAGCGGAAATAGAAATGGAACGGAATACGGCCGCGAAACAGGTCTTGCGTATTCGCGCCGTCTGAACTGCTCGAAAGAGAATTGCGCAAAAAGAAAAGGCCAAGCCCCGAAAGGCTCGGCCTTTTTGTTTCGGGCCACGCGAAGCGGTTTAGATCGCTTCCTTGAGTTCCTTCGCGGCGCGGAAGGCGACTTTCTTGCTGGCCTTGATCTGGATCGGTTCGCCGGTCGCAGGATTACGGCCCATGCGGGCAGCGCGCTTGCGGACCTGGAGTACACCGAGACCCACCAGACGAATGCGCTCACCCTTCTTGAGATGGCCGACGATGGAGTCGACAATGTCGTTCATCAGTGTCTCAGCCTGCTTCTTCGGCATGTCATGCCGTTCCGCCAGTTTGGCGGCGATGTGCTTCAGCGTGACGGTCGTAACCTTTGGAGACGTGGACATGGCTGCGTGACCCCCTTTTGCGGCTTGAGCCAGATTGCCTTCAGAAAAGGCCCTTTCACCGACCAGACTTATGCGATTCGTGGGCATTTTCGCTACAGAAGAAGCGCATCATCCGCAGAAAACAGCGGTTTATCGAGGTTTTTGTATCGTTACAGTCCGGCGTGACAGAATTGGGTTAATGCACAGCAATATCAACGCGTTATGATGGATTTCTTGGCGCCGGAAGGAGCGCGGCCGCGCCGAAATGCGTCAACACGGCGCTTTTGGCGGTAGAAAGACAGCGTTTGCGAAGCCGATCTTTCGCGCGTTCGGGGGTGTGATCGGCTCTCTACACCTGCCGCGATTTCGCGTCTTGAACAGAAAGACTGTTGCCGTTGATGCCATTTTCTTGACTTGCCGCAGCGCGCAGCTTAAGCGAGCGGCTCCCCAAGAAGGGGGCGTAGCTCAGTTGGTTAGAGCGCCGGCCTGTCACGCCGGAGGCCGCGGGTTCGAGTCCCGTCGCTCCCGCCAGTTCACGGATGCCGAACTGGTTTTCAGGCGCAAACCGCGCCGACATTACAAAAAGAAAATCATAATCGCACTTGTGCCGCCCTATTGCGGACATGAGTTGCCGCGTTGATATCGCCGTAACATAGGGGACGGCCATGCCAGCAGGATTCGGACGCAGCTTTCGTATTTCGGCGGGTGCTCTCGCAAGCATCCTTGCATTCACGAGCGTTGCGCCGACCGGCGTTCCCGGTTTCGTATCGCCCGCGCAGGCGCAGGCTTCCGGTCCGCAGCAGGAACAGATCGACTTCGACGCGGCGCTCGAAGGCTATGGCCACTGGGTGCAGCATCCGCGGCTTGGCGAAGTGTGGGTACCGGACAATGTTCCTCAGGAGTGGGAGCCTTACCGGATCGGCCATTGGCTCTATACAGATGAGTGGGGCTGGTACTGGAATTCCGACGAGCCGTTCGGCTGGATCACGTATCATTATGGCCGCTGGTATCTCGACCGCGAGATCGGCTGGGTCTGGATTCCGAACGACGAATGGGGTCCGGCGTGGGTGAACTGGCGGCAGGGCGACAACTTCGTCGGCTGGGCGCCGACGCCGCCGGATGAATTTATCGATGACGATGAAGCCTACGCCGACACCTACATGTTCGTGCAGGCGGGCGATCTCATGGCGCCCGAAGTCTATACGGTGTTGATCCCTTATCGCGAACGGCGCGACTATTATCATCGCAGCACACTGGTGAACCGGACGATCTACTTCGCTGATCGCCGTGGCGCGGTAAATCCGGGTATTCCGCCGGCCTATATCGCTTCATCGACGGGCCGGCCGTTTCATTCTTCGATCATCGCTCCGGTCGTGATTGCGGGAACGGTCGGCGTCGTGGGCGCGGTGATTCTGCGCAATAATTTTCGCGATCGCTCACGCACGCGTATCCACGTGCGGGAGTCGAGCCGCATCTATAATCCAGGCGAGCGCTTCCAGCGACTCCCCGGTTTGAACAAAGGCGAGCGAGGCCGCCTCGGCAAGAACGCACCGAGTGCGGCACGCGGCGGCACGCCGGTGTTACGGGTGAAAAGCGACGCTCAAACCAGGGGGCAGCGGCAGTTCCGGCCCCGGCCTATGGGAACACAACAGAGCGATCCGCAACTGCAGCAATCGAAGCAGATCAGCCCGAACAATCAGCGCTCGCCGAATGCGATGCAGCCGAAGTCCACGACGACGGCCCCGGCCGACAACAATCGCGGCAGGCAGTTCGACGGCAAGCGGCAAAATGAACGGAAGAATTTCGACCAGAAGAAGCTGGAGCAGAAGGGCTCGGATCAGAAGAATACTCAGTCGCGAAGCTGGCAGCAGAATCCGCAAAGGCAGAATAACCAGCAGCAGCTTCACAAAAACAGCGGCTCGACGAATACGCCGCCCGCCCGGACACAGCATAACAATGCACCGCGCAACATGCAGCAGCAGAATGCGCCGCACCAGAACATCCAGCAGCAACGGCAGAATCAGCCGTCGAATGTTCAGCGGCAGCAGCACAATTCCGCACCGCGCGTGCAACAACAGCAATCGCAGCCGTCTCGGCCTTCGTCGAAGCCTCAGGACAAAAAGAACTAGCTTGCTGGAAAGTGGAGAGCCTCGCGCAAGCTCTCCATTTCTTTGCCGACGGTTTGCAGCACGCTTGCCCAGTCGCCGAAATCGGGCTGGCGAAAGAGGCGCGTGCGCGGATACCACGGGCTGTCGGAGCGGTTGAGCAGCCAGCGGAAATCGGGCGAATGCTGCAGCAAGATCCAGGCGCGGCGGTCGAGCGCGCCGGCAAGGTGGGCGACCGAAGTGTCGACCGACACGACAAGGTCGCAGGCCGCGATCACGGCGGCGGTTTCGGCAAAGTCTTTTAACTCCGCTCCAACATGCAGAACGTCAGGATGAGTCGCGAGGATTGCTTCGTCGCCTGCGCGCAGGTCGCGCTGAATACTGATCCACTGAACCTCACGGCGGCCGAGCAACGGCTTCCAATTCTCGAGCGGAATGGAGCGAACGGAGTCGTGCTCGTGCGTCGCACTGCCGGACCAGGCGAAGGCGACGCGCAACTTACCGTTCGGGGGCAGCCGGGTTTGCCATTCCTGAACGCGATATTCGGGTGCTTTCAAATAGGGAACGACCGCAGGGATCGTTTCGAGAGTCGTATGGAGCGCGAGCGGCAGGCTCATGATCGGGCAGTGAAGGTCGAAGGCGGGGAGTGGTTCGTCATGTGCAAGCAGCACGGATGTGCCGGGCAGGGAGGCCATTAATGATTTGAGCGGCGGCTGTACTTCGAGCATGACCTTCGCGCCCATGCTCGCGAGCACTGGGACGTAGCGGACAAACTGCAACGTATCGCCGAATCCCTGTTCGGCATGAATGAGGATCGTCTTTCCCGCGACGGGCTCGCCACGCCATAGCGGTTGGGTGAATTTGCGGTCGTCGTAACCGGCGCGTTTTTTTCGCCACTCGTATTTTTCCCAGCCGCGCGGAAAGTCGCCGAGCAGGAGGCGTGTCAGGCTTTCGTTCCAGTGAATGTCGGCGTCGTCGGGCGCGAGTTGAATGGCGCGCGAATAGGCGGCAAGCGCTTCATCGAAGCGCTGCAACTCATGTAATATGCATGCGCGGTTATAATGTGCTTTTGCGTGTGCCGGATCGATCTGAATCAGGCGATCGAAGTTCGCGAGCGCTTCCGTGCGGCGGCCGAGACGTTGCAGGGAGGCGCCGCGCGTGAGCAAAGCGGGTGCATAGCCGGGCTTGAGGATCAGCGCGCGGTTGAAATACTCGATCGCTTCGCTGTCGCGTTTCAAGCGCCGTAGCACGACCCCATAATTCGAAGTGATTTCGGCGGAACCGGAATTCGATTTCATTGCAGCGCCGATGCATTCGAGCGCTTCGGCAAGCTCGCCGCGCGCCAGATGCACGGAACCGAGCTGATGCAGGGCCTGCCAGTGCTTTGGGTGGTTCTTTAGCACCGCCCGGTACAGCGCTTCCGCCTCGGCAAGCCGGCCGAGCCGCTGGGCAGCAATGCCCGCAGCGAGTTCGGAGGGAATTCCGGATGCTTTTTTTTGTACTTTTGGCGAAGGCATGACGTCGTCTGAACGAATCGGATGCAGTCCTGAAAATACCTTATCCGGTCCGATCAAACCCTTGAGAAAGCTGGGCAGACGCCGCCCGGTTGGTCTTGCTTAGCGGTATCGCGTGGGCTAAGGGCTAGGCCGCTTTCGAATTATTCGCATCTGCGGATCAATGGCTTACTCGTGCAGCGCTCGCTGCTTTCGCTGGCCAGGTGACCCGCGCGAGGAACTGATGGACGCGCTTCTTCAGGACTACCTGCCCATCGTCGTGTTCATTGGCGTGGCATTATTTATTGGCGTCGCGCTGCTGATTTCGCCGTTCATCGTCGCCTATTCGAAGCCCGACCCCGAAAAGCTCTCCGCTTACGAGTGCGGCTTCAACGCGTTCGATGATGCGCGCATGAAGTTCGACGTGCGATTCTATCTCGTCGCTATTCTTTTCATCATCTTCGATCTTGAAGTCGCATTCCTGTTTCCGTGGGCGATTACATTCGGGCAACTCGGTGCGCTCGGCTTCTGGTCGATGATGGTGTTTCTCGGCGTGCTGACGATCGGTTTCGTTTACGAGTGGCGCAAGGGAGCATTGGATTGGGACTGATGACTCCGGGCAAGCAGTTGATCGATCCGCGCACCGGCTCGGCCGTCGCAGAGAAGGATCCGTTTTTCTCCGGGCTCAGCGATGAACTCGGCGACAAGGGCTTCCTCGTCACCACGACCGACGACCTGATCAACTGGGCCCGCACGGGTTCGCTGATGTGGATGACCTTCGGCCTTGCATGCTGCGCGGTCGAGATGATGCAGGTTTCGATGCCGCGCTATGATGTCGAGCGCTTTGGTTTTGCGCCGCGCGCATCCCCGCGCCAATCGGACGTCATGATCGTCGCCGGTACGCTAACCAACAAGATGGCGCCTGCGCTCCGCAAGGTCTACGACCAGATGCCGGAGCCGCGTTACGTGATCTCGATGGGGTCATGCGCGAACGGCGGCGGGTACTATCACTATTCCTATTCCGTTGTGCGCGGCTGCGACCGGATCGTGCCGGTTGATATTTATGTGCCTGGCTGCCCGCCTACGGCGGAGGCGCTGTTGTACGGCGTATTGCTGCTGCAAAAGAAAATCCGCCGCACGGGCACAATCGAGCGCTAAAAATGACCGCGATCGACGAAAAGCTCCGCGAGATTGCCGAGCATGTTGGCCGTGCGCTGCCGAAGGCGGTGAAGGGCTATGACATCGCGCATGGCGAGCTGACCATCAACGCCAACGCCGAGGCGATCGAGGACGTCGCGCGCTTCCTGTGCCACGACCCGAAATGCTGGTTCTGGAACATCATCGACATCTGCGGTGTCGACTGGCCGCAGCGCGAGAAGCGCTTTGACGTCGTTTATCATCTGCTGTCGCCCAAGCATAACGTGCGCGTGCGCGTGAAGGTGCAGACCGACGAGGCGACGCCGGTGCCGTCGATCTGCGGCATTTATCCCGGCGCGAACTGGTTCGAGCGCGAAGCCTATGATCTCTACGGCATTCTGTTCACGGGCCATCCGGAACTTCGCCGGTTGCTCACGGACTATGGCTTCGACGGCTATCCGCTGCGCAAGGACTTCCCGCTGACGGGCTTCGTCGAGGTCCGTTACGACGACGAACAAAAGCGCGTCGTTTACGAGCCGGTGAAGCTCACGCAGGAATTCCGCAATTTCGATTTTCTCTCGCCGTGGGAAGGCACCGATTATGTGCTGCCCGGTGACGAGAAAAAGAGCGACGGCAAGGGGGCGGCATGAAAGCGAGCCTGCAGCCCGGCCTGACGCATAAATTCTCGTTCAAGGTGTCGGACGCGAAAACGGTGCCGCAGCTCTATCCGGAGTCGGCGATCTTCACCGGCATGCCGCGCGTATTTGCGACAGGTTATATGGTCGGTCTGTTCGAGTGGGCCTGCACGGAGTTGCTCGCCAAGCATCTTGAAGCCGGCGAGGGCAGCCTGGGCATACATGTCGATTTTTCGCATGAAGCCGCTACTCCGCCGGGCCTGACTGTGACGGTCGAAGCCAGGGTGATCGCAGTCGAGGGGCCGAAGGTCACCTTCGAAGTCTCCGGCCATGACGGTATTGACCGGATTGGCGGCGGCAGACACGAACGTTTCGTCGTGAAGTGGGACAAGTTCAACGCGCGGGTTGCCGACAAGGCAAGGCGCGCGCTGGCGGGAGTAGCGTGATGGCGGCTGAAGCTTCGCTTCGCAACTTCCAGATCAATTTCGGGCCGCAGCATCCGGCGGCGCACGGTGTGCTGCGTTTGGTGCTCGAGCTTGACGGCGAGGTCGTCGAGCGCGTCGATCCGCATATCGGATTGCTCCACCGTGGCACCGAGAAGCTGATCGAGGCCAAAACCTATCTGCAGGCGGTGCCGTATTTCGATCGGCTCGATTACGTCGCGCCGATGAACCAGGAGCATGCCTTCTGCCTAGCGGTCGAGAAACTCCTCGACATTCAAGTGCCGAAGCGGGCGCAGCTGATCCGCGTGTTGTATTCCGAGATCGGACGTCTCTTGTCGCATCTTCTCAACATCACGACGCAGGCGATGGATGTGGGCGCGCTGACCCCGCCGCTGTGGGGCTTCGAGGAACGCGAGAAGCTCATGGTGTTCTATGAGCGCGCGTCCGGCTCGCGCATGCATGCGGCGTATTTCCGGCCCGGCGGCGTGCATCAGGATCTGCCACCCAAACTGATCGAGGACATCGGCGAATTTTGCGATCCATTCCTCAAGGTCTGCGACGATCTTGAAGGGTTGCTCTCCGACAACCGTATCTTCAAGCAGCGCAACGTCGATATCGCCGTTGTGAAGCTGGAAGATGCCTGGGCATGGGGCTTCTCAGGCGTCATGGTGCGCGGCTCGGGCGCTGCGTGGGATCTGCGGCGCGCGCAGCCCTACGAGTGCTATAGCGAACTCGAATTCGACATCCCGGTCGGCAAGAACGGCGATTGCTACGACCGCTATCACATCCGCATGGAAGAGATGCGGCAGTCGATCCGCATCATGAAGCAGTGCGTCGAACGGCTGAAGAAAGAGCCGGGGCCGGTCGCTTTCCAGGACAACAAGATCGTGCCGCCGAAGCGCGGACAGATGAAGCGCTCGATGGAAGCGCTGATCCATCACTTCAAGCTCTACACCGAAGGCTTCCACGTGCCCGCCGGTGAAGTGTATGCCGCCGTCGAAGCGCCGAAAGGCGAGTTTGGCGTCTATCTCGTCGCCGACGGCACCAACAAGCCGTATCGCTGCAAGATCCGCGCGCCGGGATTTGCGCATCTGCAGGCGATGGATTTTCTGTGCCGCGGCTACATGCTAGCGGACGTGTCGGCCATTCTCGGCTCGCTCGACATCGTGTTCGGGGAGGTTGATCGCTAATGGCCGTCCGTCGTCTCGCCGAACAGCAACCCGCAAGCTTTGCCTTCTCGAAGAAGAATTTGGAGTGGGCGCGAGGGCAGATCGCGAAATATCCCGAAGGCCGTCAGGCTTCGGCGGTGATCCCGCTTCTGTGGAAGGCGCAGGAGCAGGAAGGCTGGGTGACCGAGCCCGCGATCCGCGTGATCGCCGACATGCTCGGCATGGCCTATATCCGCGTGCTCGAAGTCGCGACCTTCTATACGATGTTCAATCTCGAGCCGGTCGGAAAATACCTGATCCAGCTCTGCGGCACGACGCCGTGCATGCTGCGCGGCGCGGAGGACATCCGCAAGGTTTGCGAGCGCCGCATCGGCGCGCAGGAGCACATCACCAAGGACGGGCTGTTCTCGTGGCGCGAAGTCGAGTGTCTTGGCGCGTGCGTGAATGCGCCGATGGTGCAGATCAATTACGATTACTATGAAGACCTGACGCCGGAAAATTTCGAGAAGCTGCTCGACGATCTTGCCGCCGGCAAGAAAGTGAAGACCGGCCCGCAGATCGATCGTCAGTTTTCGGCGCCTGTGGGTGGTCCAACGACGCTATTGGATGCGGGTAACGCTGCTCTGCGCGCGGCTAAGCCGAAGCGGCCGAACGGCAAGAATTCAGATTCGAGGAAGTGATGCTCGCCGACAAGGATCGCATTTTCCAGAATCTTTATGGTCTCCATGATTGGGGGCTCAAGGGTGCGCGCGAGCGCGGCGCGTGGGACGGCACCAAAGCCATCCTGCAAAAGGGCCGTGATTGGATCATCAACGAGATGAAGGCGTCAGGCCTGCGCGGCCGCGGCGGCGCGGGATTCCCGACCGGCATGAAATGGTCGTTCATGCCGAAGGAATACAAGGACGGCCGTCCGGGTTATCTCGTCGTCAATGCCGACGAGTCCGAGCCGGGCACCTGCAAGGATCGCGAGATCATGCGGCACGACCCGCATCTTCTCATCGAAGGCTGCCTGATCGCCGGTTTTGCGATGGGGGCAAGCGCCGGTTACATCTATATCCGTGGCGAATATGTTCGCGAGCGCGAGCGCCTGGAAGCAGCGATCGAGCAGGCTTACGAAGCCAGGCTCATCGGCCAGAAAAACATCCACGGCTATCCGTTCGATCTCTACGTTCACCACGGCGCGGGCGCTTATATCTGCGGCGAGGAGACGGCGCTGCTCGAAAGCCTCGAGGGCAAAAAGGGCATGCCGCGTCTGAAGCCGCCGTTCCCGGCGAATGTCGGCCTCTATGGCTGCCCGACGACGGTGAACAATGTGGAATCCATCGCGGTCGCGCCGGACATTCTGCGGCGCGGTGCTGCATGGTTCGCGGGCTTCGGCGCACCGAATAACCTTGGTACGAAACTCTTCTGCATCTCCGGGCACGTCAACAAGCCGTGCAATGTCGAAGAGGCGATGAGCATTCCGTTCCGCCAGCTCATCGAAGAGCATTGCGGCGGCATCCGCGGCGGCTGGGATAATCTGCTCGCAGTGATCCCCGGCGGCTCGTCGGTGCCGGTCGTGCCAGCCGAACAGATCATCGATTGTCCGATGGACTTCGACTCCTTGAAGAATTTGAAATCCGGCCTCGGCACGGCGGCGGTGATCGTGATGGACAAGTCCACCGACATCGTGAAGGCGATCGCGCGCATCTCTTATTTCTACAAGCACGAGTCCTGCGGTCAGTGTACGCCGTGCCGCGAAGGCACCGGCTGGATGTGGCGCGTGCTGACGCGTATGGTCGAAGGCCGCGCGCAGAAGCGCGAGATCGACCAGTTGCTTGAGGTCGCGGGGCAGGTCGAGGGGCATACCATCTGCGCGCTCGGCGACGCTGCGGCATGGCCGGTGCAGGGTTTGATCCGGCATTACCGGCACGAAATCGAGAAGCGCATCGATCAATATGCGGCGAACCCGCATAGCGAATCCGTGCTGCAGGCGGCGGAGTAACGCGATGGCCGCGAAACGCATCGAGTGGTGGCAGAAATACGGGAACATTGCGCAGATCGGGTCGGCGCTGTTCGCCTTTCTGGGCTTTATCGCGGTGATCTATCAGCTCAACGAGATTAAAAATAACAATCGGGCAACCAGTGCCCGTCAGGTTTATCTCGCCTACGCGGATGTACAATTCAAATACCCGCTCTATGCGGATCCCGACTATGCAAAGCTGAAAGCAGCGGGGAAGGAAACGCTCTCGCAATACCAGGCTTACGTATCCTACATGTTATATGCGTGCGGAGAGGTGCTTCACGCATTCCCGAAAGATTCGGAATGGGAATCCTCGTGCAGCTACGATGTCGTCGATCACCTTCCTTTTCTCTGCGAAAAACAACAAGCCGACCACGAATTCATGAAAACTTTCGGATTGCGAACCCAGCAGTTCGTCAGGGAAGAAATGGCGCGCAACGGCGTTGCTCCGCCTGACTGCAAAGTGAGAAAGAGCTAAGCGATGGCAAAGCTCATCGTCGACGGAACCGAGATTGATGTGCCGCCGGAGTATACGCTCCTGCAGGCATGCGAGGCTGCGGGCGCGGAGATTCCGCGGTTCTGTTTCCATGAGCGGCTATCGATCGCCGGCAATTGCCGCATGTGTCTCGTCGAAGTGAAAGGCTCGCCGAAGCCGGTCGCTTCCTGCGCCTGGGCGGTGAAGGATTGCCGGCCGGGCCCGAACGGAGAACCGCCGGTCGTCAATACCAAAACGCCGATGGTTAAGAAGGCGCGCGAAGGGGTGATGGAGTTCCTGCTCATCAACCACCCGCTCGACTGCCCGATTTGCGATCAGGGCGGCGAGTGCGACCTGCAGGATCAGGCGATGGCCTACGGCGTAGACAGCTCGCGCTATAAGGAAAACAAGCGCGCCGTCGAAGACAAATATATCGGGCCGCTCGTCAAGACGATCATGACGCGCTGCATTCATTGCACGCGCTGCATTCGCTTCGCGACCGAAGTCGCCGGAACGCCGGAACTCGGCGCCATCGGCCGCGGCGAGGATATGGAAATCACGACCTATCTCGAGCACGCGATGACGTCGGAGCTGCAGGGCAACGTCATCGATTTGTGCCCGGTCGGCGCGCTGACCTCGAAGCCCTACGCTTTTCAGGCGCGGCCGTGGGAATTGATCAAGACCGAATCCATCGACGTGATGGATGCCGTTGGCTCGAACATCCGCGTCGATACGCGCGGCCGCGAAGTGCTGCGCGTGTTGCCGCGCCTCAACGAGGAAATCAACGAAGAGTGGATTTCCGACAAGACGCGTTTCATCTGGGACGGGCTGCGCACGCAGCGCCTCGACCAGCCTTACGTGCGGGAGCGCGGCAAGCTGCGCCCGGCGAGCTGGAGCGAAGCCTTCGCCGCGATCACGAAGAAGGTAAAAGGCACGAGCGCCAAGGAAATCGGCGCGATCGTCGGCGACCTTGCTTCGACCGAAGAAATTTATGCGCTGAAGGATTTGCTCGGGAAGCTCGGTTCGCCGAACATCGACTGCCGTCAGGACGGCGCGATGATCGACCCGTCGCTCGGCCGTGCAAGCTATCTCTTCAACGCGACCATCGCAGGGATCGAGGAAGCCGACGCGCTGATGATCGTCGGCTCCAATCCGCGCAAGGAAGCGCCGGTTCTGAACGCGCGCATCCGCAAGCGCTGGCGCGCAGGCAACTTCAAGATTGGCGTGATCGGCGAGCGTGCCGATCTCACCTACGATTACGAGTATCTCGGTGCGGGCCCCGACACGCTCGCGGCCTATAAGACCGGCCGCAACAAGCCGCAAAAGCCGATCTGGCTGATCGGTCAGGGCGCGCTGATGCGCAAGGACGGACAGAGCGTGCTTGCGGCGTTTGCCAAGACGGCGCTCGCGTCGGGCGCGGTCAGTGAGGGCTGGAACGGTTTCTCCATGCTGCACACCGCCGCGTCGCGCGTCGGCGCGCTCGATCTTGGCGCAGTGCCGGGCGAGGGCGGGCTCACCGCCGCGAAGATGGCGCAGGCTGATGCGCTGAAAGTTCTGTTCCTGTTAGGGGCTGACGAGATCAATGTCGATCCGGGTGCTTTCGTCGTTTACATCGGCACGCACGGCGATCGCGGTGCGCATCGCGCCGACGTCATTCTGCCGGGTGCGGCCTATACGGAGAAATCGGGCATCTACGTCAATACCGAAGGCCGCCCGCAGCTTGCCAACCGTGCGGCATTTCCTCCGGGCGATGCGCGCGAAGACTGGGCGATCCTGCGTGCGCTCTCCGAGCATCTCGACGCGAAGCTCTCTTACGACCGTCTCTCCGATCTGCGCGCGGCGATGATCGCGGCGTATCCGCATCTCGGCAGGATCGGCCAGATCGAGCGTGCCGATGCGAGCGCGCTCGCGCAGATCTCCAAACTCGGCGACAAGTTGCTCAAGGCGAGCTTCGCTTCGCCCGTCACCGAATTCTATCTCACCAATCCCATTGCGCGCGCTTCCGCCACCATGGCGGAATGCGCGGCGCTTGCGGCCGGACAGCCGCGTCAGGCGGCGGAGTAACGCGATGGATTTTGCCTGGCTGTGGTCCACCTATATCTGGCCGATCGGCGTGATCGTCGTGCAGAGCCTTGTGCTGCTCGTCGCACTTCTGGTCTTCATCGCTTACATCCTGCTAGCCGATCGCAAGATCTGGGCGGCGGTGCAGATGCGGCGCGGGCCGAACGTCGTTGGGCCGTGGGGCCTGTTCCAGTCGTTCGCCGACCTCATCAAGTTCGTGCTGAAGGAGCCGATCATTCCGGCCGGTGCGAACAAGGGCGTGTTTCTGCTCGCGCCGCTCGTGACCTGCGTGCTGGCGCTCGCGGCCTGGGCTGTAATCCCGCTCGCCAAGGGCTGGACGATCGCCGATATCAATGTCGGCGTTCTCTACATTTTTGCGATTTCGTCGCTGATGGTCTACGGCGTCATCATGGCGGGATGGGCGTCGAACTCGAAATATCCGTTCCTCGCCGCGCTTCGTTCGGCGGCGCAGATGGTGTCCTACGAAGTTTCGATCGGCTTCGTCTTCGTCGGCGTATTGATGTGCGTCGGCTCGCTGAACCTCTCGAAAATCGTCGAGGCGCAGAATGGCCCGCTTGGCATGTTCCAATGGTTCTGGCTGCCGCTCCTGCCGCTGTTCGTGATTTTTCTCGTCTCGGCGCTTGCCGAAACCAATCGCCCGCCGTTCGATCTCGTCGAGGCGGAATCCGAACTCGTCGCCGGTTTCATGGTGGAATATTCGTCGACGCCGTATCTGCTGTTCATGCTCGGCGAGTACGTGGCGATCATGACCATGTGCGCCATGGGCACGATCCTGTTCCTCGGCGGCTGGCTGCCGCCGTTCCCGTTTGCGCCGTTCACCTGGGTGCCGGGCGTCGTGTGGTTCGTTTTGAAGCTTTGCCTGATGTTTTTCCCGTTCGCGATGGCAAAAGCGATCGTGCCGCGCTACCGCTACGATCAGTTGATGCGCCTCGGCTGGAAGGTGTTCCTGCCGCTTTCGATTTTCATGGTGTTCGCCGTCGCGGCGGTGCTCTACGCCACCGGCTGGGCGCCGAAGTGAGGTTGGCATGAAACTCGGCTTTCACGCGCGCAGCCTACTTCTCCTCGAATTCATTTCGGGGACGATCTTGGCGATGCGTTATTTTTTCGCGCCGAAATCGACGCTCAACTATCCGTTCGAAAAAGGCATGCTGTCGCCGCGCTTCCGCGGGGAGCACGCGTTGCGCCGCTATCCGAACGGCGAGGAACGCTGCATTGCCTGCAAACTGTGCGAAGCCATCTGCCCGGCACAGGCGATTACCATCGAAGCGGGGCCGCGCCGTAACGACGGCACACGCCGTACGACACGCTACGACATCGACATGGTGAAGTGCATCTATTGCGGTTTCTGCCAGGAAGCCTGCCCGGTCGATGCGATCGTCGAGGGACCGAATTTCGAGTTCTCGACCGAAACACGCGAAGAGCTCTATTACGACAAGGAACGGTTGCTCGCGAACGGCGACCGCTGGGAGCGCGAGATCGCGAAGAATATCGCGCTCGACGCGCCGTACCGGTGAGGATGACATGAACCTCGCAGGGCTCTTCTTCTATCTCTTCTCCATCGTGGCGGTCGCTTCGGCCTTCATGGTGATCGCGGGCCGCAATCCGGTGCATTCGGTGCTGTTCCTGATTCTGACTTTCGTGAACGTCGCGGGGTTGTTCGTGCTTCTTGGCGCGGAATTCCTCGCGATGATTCTGATCGTCGTTTATGTCGGCGCGGTCGCGGTGCTGTTCTTGTTCGTTGTCATGATGCTGGACGTCGATTTCGCCGAGCTGAAGCAGGGCTTCCTGCAATATCTGCCGGTCGGCGTGCTCGTCGGGATGATTTTCTTAGTGGAACTTGTGCTCGTGGTCGGCGCGTGGGTGATCGGACCGGGCGTGGCTACGGCCATCAAGGCGCCGATCCCGCCGGCGGCGCAGGTCACCAACACCGAGGCCATCGGCCGGGTGCTCTATACGACCTATGTTCATTACTTCGAGATCGCGGGCATCGTGCTGCTGGTCGCGATGATCGGCGCGATCGTGCTGACGCTGCAGCACCGCAAGAACGTGCACCGCCAGAGCATTCCGGCGCAGAACGCGCGCAGCAAGAAGACCGCAATCGAAGTCCGCAAGGTTCAGCCGGGGCAGGGTATTTGAGATGGCGATCGGGCTTTCACATTATCTCACCGTCGGCGCGATCCTGTTCACGCTCGGCACGCTCGGCATCTTCCTGAACCGGAAGAACGTCATCATCATCCTGATGTCGATCGAGCTCATTCTGCTGTCGGTGAACGTCAATCTCGTATCGTTCTCGGCGTTCCTGAATGACATCGTCGGGCAGATCTATGCGCTGCTGGTGTTGACCGTTGCGGCGGCGGAAGCCGCCATCGGACTTGCAATTCTCGTGGTGTTCTACCGCAACCGCGGATCGATCGCGGTCGAAGACATCAACGCGATGAAAGGCTGAGGGGGCGGAGGGGATGTATCAAGCCATCGTTTTCCTGCCGCTCGTCGGCTTCCTGATCGCGGGCGCGATTTCGCTGATCGGCGCCCGCGCGCGCCATCCCGGCGGCATGATGGAAGGCGGGCACGGTCATGACGACGCTCATCATCATGCGCCCGCCGTTTCCGGCGGCGCGGTCGTTCAGCACGATCATCATGAGCACGACGATCACGGCCCGCAGGAGCCCGCGGCCTGGGGCTCGCGCCCGGCGGAGATCGTAACGACGAGCCTTCTGATGGTTTCGGCGGCGCTCTCGTGGGTGGCGCTGTTTTACGTCGCGTTTCAGGAGCACGATACGCGCGTGCCGCTGATGACATGGATTGCCGCGGGCGATCTCAAGGTCGAATGGGCGCTGCGCATCGACACGATGACGGCGGTGATGTTCGTCGTCGTGAACAGCGTCTCCGCGCTCGTGCACCTTTATTCCATCGGCTACATGAACGAGGAGCCGTACCGGCCGCGCTTCTTCGCTTATCTCTCGCTCTTTACCTTCGCCATGCTGATGCTGGTGACGGCCGACAACCTTGTGCAACTGTTCTTCGGCTGGGAAGGTGTGGGCCTCGCAAGCTATCTCCTGATCGGCTTCTGGTATCAGAAGCCCGAGGCTTGCGCCGCCGCGATCAAGGCATTCGTCGTCAACCGCGTCGGCGATTTCGGTTTCGCGCTCGGCATTTTTGCCGTATTTGCCATGACCGGAGCAGTTGGCTTCGAGACGGTGTTTGCTTCGGCAAAATCGCTCGTCGGCCAGCACATTATGTTGTTCGGCCACGCCTATGATGCACTGACTGTGATCTGCCTCCTCCTGTTCATGGGCGCGATGGGCAAGTCGGCGCAGTTCCTGCTGCACACCTGGCTGCCGGACGCGATGGAAGGCCCGACGCCGGTCTCCGCGCTCATCCATGCCGCGACGATGGTTACGGCGGGTGTCTTCATGGTGGCGAGGCTCTCGCCGCTGTTCGAGCTGTCGCCGACGGCGCTGACGGTCGTCACGGTTGTCGGCGCGATCACGGCGTTCTTCGCCGCGACCGTTGGCCTCGTGCAGAACGACATCAAGCGGGTCGTCGCTTATTCGACCTGTTCGCAGCTTGGCTACATGTTCGTGGCGATGGGCGTCGGCGCCTATTCGGTCGGCATGTTCCATCTCTTTACGCACGCCGCCTTCAAAGCGCTTCTGTTCCTTGGCTCCGGTTCGGTCATTCACGCGATGCATCACGAGCAGGACATGCGGAAGATGGGCGGCCTGCGTAGCAAGATTCCGTTCACCTACTGGATGATGGTGATCGGCACGCTCGCGCTGACCGGTTTTCCGTTCACCGCCGGCTTCTACTCGAAAGATGCGATTATCGAAGCGGCTGCGGCGGGGCACTCGAGTGCCGCGGATTTTGCATTCTGGATGACGGTGATCGCGGCGGGTCTTACCTCGTTCTATAGCTGGCGCCTCATTTTTCTGACTTTCCACGGCGAAACGCGTGCCGACCGTCACACCTACGAGCACGCACATGAATCGCCGCTGGTGATGCTGGTGCCGCTCGCGGTCCTCGCCGCGGGCGCCATTGTGCTGGGTTTCGCTTTCAAGGGCGTGTTCACTCACGCGCATGACGTTGCGGAATTTTTCCGCGCGTCGCTGTTCTCGGCGACGGCCAACAAGATTCTCGACGAGATGCATCACATCCCGGTTTGGGCGGTGTACATCCCGACCGCGATGATGGCGCTCGGCTTTATTGTCGCGTGGTGGTTCTATATCGCCAATCCGAGCCTGCCGAAGGGCCTCGCGGAGGCGAACCCGATCCTGTACCGCTTCCTGCTCAACAAGTGGTACTTCGACGAACTCTACGACTTCATTTTCGTTCGCCCCGCGAAGTGGCTTGGCCGCTTCTTCTGGAAGAAGGGCGACGGCTGGCTGATCGACGGTTTCGGCCCCGATGGCGTCTCGGCGCGGGTGCTTGATGTTACGCGCCGCACGGTGCTGCTGCAGACCGGTTATCTCTATCATTATGCGTTCGTGATGCTGATCGGCGTTGCGGCCCTGATCACCTGGTTCCTCGTGAAGGGAGCGACGGGATGAACAACCTTCCGCTTCTCTCGCTGACGATCTTCCTGCCGCTGGCCGGCGCGCTGTTCATTTTCCTGTTGCGCGGCGACGACGAGGCCGCGCGGAAAAACGCCCGTTGGGCGGCGTTGTGGACGACGCTGATCACATTTTTCGTTTCGATCTTCCTCGTCACGGGGTTTGATCGAGCGCAAGCCGGCTTTCAATTCGTCGAGGATCATCCGTGGCTTGGCGGCGTGATCCGCTATCACCTGGGCGTCGACGGCATTTCGCTGCCGTTCGTGATCCTCACCACCTTCGTGATGCCGATTGCGATCCTCGCCAGCTTCCGCGCGATCGAGATGCGCGTGAAGGAATACATGATCGCGTTTCTGGTGCTCGAGACGCTGATGGTCGGCACCTTCGCGGCGCTCGACATGGTGCTGTTCTACGTCTTCTTCGAAGGCGGCCTGATCCCGATGTTCCTCATCATCGGCATCTGGGGCGGCAAGCGCCGCGTCTATGCGAGCTTCAAGTTCTTCCTCTATACGCTGCTCGGCTCGGTTCTGATGCTGCTCGCCATCATGGCGATGTACATGGAAGCGGGGACGACCGACATCGCGAAACTGCTGACGCACGATTTCCCGCGTTCATGGCAGCCGTGGCTGTTCCTGGCGTTCCTCGCGTCGTTCGCCGTGAAGCTGCCGATGTGGCCGGTGCATACCTGGCTGCCGGATGCGCACGTCGAAGCGCCGACCGCAGGCTCCGTGATCCTTGCCGCGATCCTTTTGAAGATGGGCGGCTACGGTTTCTTGCGCTTCAGCCTGCCGATGTTCCCGCATGCATCGGAATTGTTCGCGCCGATGATGTTCACGCTCTCGGTCGTGGCCATCGTCTATACCTCGCTGGTCGCGATGATGCAGGAGGACATGAAGAAGCTGATTGCGTACTCGTCCGTCGCGCATATGGGCTTCGTTACGCTCGGCATGTTCTCGCTGACCAAAGAGGGGCTGCAGGGCGCGGTGTTCCAGATGGTGTCGCACGGCTTTGTATCGGGTGCGCTCTTCCTTTGCGTCGGCGTCGTTTACGACCGCCTGCATACGCGCGACATCGATGCCTATGGCGGCCTCGTGAATCGCATGCCGGCCTATGCCGCCGTGTTCATGGTGTTCACGATGGCGAATGTCGGCCTGCCGGGGACTTCCGGTTTCGTCGGTGAATTCCTGACGCTGCTCGCCGCCTTCAAGGCCAATCCGAATGTTGCGTTCTTCGCGACGCTCGGCGTCATTCTGTCGGCGGGCTATGCGTTGTGGCTCTATCGCAGGGTGGTGTTCGGCGCGCTCACCAAACCGAGCCTGCAAGGGATGCGCGATCTCACGCCGCGCGAGATCCTGCTGTTCGTGCCGCTCCTGATCCTGACGGTGCTGTTCGGCGTCTGGCCGGGTCCGATCCTCGATACCAGCGCCAATTCCGTAGCCTTCGTCGCCGAACGGGCCCAGACGGCCATTAAGGCGGCGCAAAAGACCGCCATGCTGATGGGGGTACAGTGATGCATATCGCGATCCCGATGTTTGGCCCCATCCTGCCGGAGCTTCTGGTGCTCGTCGGCGCGCTCGTGCTGCTGCTATGGGGCGCGATGCGCGGAGAAAATTCGGTCGATACCGTCGATTACGCCGCGATTGCGATCCTGCTCGTGACGACGGCTATCGTCATGCTGGAGCCGGGAACGCCGGTCGAGACGTTCAACGGCAGTTTTGTGATCGATAATTTCTCGCGCTTCATGAAGGTGCTGGTGCTGCTCGGCGCCGCCGCGACGATCGTGCTTGCCTTCGAGTATTTCCGACAACGCAACATCCGCCGTTTCGAATTCAGCATTCTGCTGCTGACGGCGACCGCCGGCATGATGATCATGATTTCGGCACGCGATCTCATCACGCTGTATCTCGGCTTCGAGCTGATGTCGCTTTCGCTTTACGTCATCGCGGCGATCGATCGCGATAATCTGCGCTCGACCGAGGCGGGGTTGAAGTATTTCGTCCTGAGCGCGCTGGCGTCGGGCATGCTGCTTTACGGCTCGTCGCTGATCTATGGCTTTACCGGCACGGTATCGTTCGCCGGCATTGCCGCGGCGGCAAAGGCGTCGACTTCCACGGGGCTGATCTTCGGTCTGGTCTTCCTGTTCGCCGGTATCGTTTTCAAGATTTCGGCGGTGCCGTTCCATATGTGGACGCCGGACGTTTACGAGGGCGCGCCCACACCGGTGACGGCGTATTTCGCGGCGGCTCCGAAGGTCGCGGCGATGGCGCTGCTCATTCGCGTGGCGCTCGATGCGTTTCCGACCATCGTGCCGCAGTGGAAGCAGATCATTATTTTCATTTCGATCGCGTCGATGATGCTTGGCTCCTTCGCGGCGATCGGCCAGCGCAACATCAAGCGCATGATGGCTTACAGCTCCATCGGCCACATCGGGTTTGCGCTCATCGGCCTTGCGGCCGGAACGCCGCAGGGCGTGCAGGGCGTGCTGATCTATATGGCGATCTATGTCGCGATGACGCTCGGTACGTTCGCCTGCATTCTCGCGATGCGGCGCAAGGGCGGCAATGTCGAGGATATCGACCAGCTCGCGGGCCTCGCGCGCACGCAGCCGCTCGCCGCGATGTTTTTCGCGGCGCTCCTGTTTTCGCTCGCCGGCATTCCGCCGCTCGCGGGCTTCTTCGCGAAGTTCTACGTCTTTCTCGCGGCGATCGACGCCAAGCTCTATACGCTCGCGGTGATCGGCGTCGTGACAAGCGTGATCGGTGCCTATTACTATCTGCGCATCGTGAAGATCATGTACATGGACGAGCCGGCGGAGCCGTTTCTGCCGATGCCGAACGGGCTGCGGGTTATTCTCGGCATATTCGGCCTGTTCGTGATTTTCTTCTTCGCCTATCCGTCGCCGCTGGTCGCGGCTGCGGAAGCCGCCGCTAAATCATTGTTCTGATGGGCGGATTCCCGGTCACCGCCGGTTCGATCCCCGTCCTTGCGCACGATCTTGTCGGCTCCACCAACGCGGAAGCGCTGGCGCTCGCTGCAAAGGGCGAGCGCGGCCCGGTATTCGTCGCCGCCCAGCGGCAAAGCGCGGGCCGGGGGCGGCGCGGACGCGAATGGGTGTCCGAGCCCGGCAATCTATATGCGACGCTGCTGATCTCGGATCCCGCGCCGGCTTTCGTCAGCGCGCAGCTCTGCTTCGTCGCAGCGCTCGCATTGCATGACGCGGTGCTGGATGGCTGTGCCGGGCTTGCACCGTCACGGCTGAAGCTGAAGTGGCCGAACGATCTCCTGCTCGATACCGCAAAGGTTGCCGGCATTCTGATCGAAGGCGTCGGCATTGCCGAGCGGAAGATCGCGGTTGCCGTCGGCTTCGGGGTGAATTGCCGGCATCATCCGCCGGAGACGCCATACCCCGCGACGGATTTTGCGGCGGCAGGGTTTTCACTCGCCCCAGGGAACCTGCTCGCGCAGCTCGGTGCACGATGGGAGCAGCGCATGCGGGAATGGGACCGGGGCGAGGGCTTCGCCGCGACCCGCGCGGCATGGCTCCTGCGCGCGTCCGGCATCGGCGAAGCGGTCGAGGTACGTTTGCCGCAGCAGACGCTTTCGGGCATCTTCGAATCCGTTAACGAGGAGGGGGCGCTTCTCTTGCGGCGGCCGGACGGCGAGCGTATCGCAGTCGCGGCGGGCGACGTTTTTCCCCTCAGCGCATAAAGGTCCAACGTGGCGGTTTACAAGGAACTCGTATTCGTACCGCTCGGAGGCGTGGGCGAGATCGGCATGAACCTCGCCCTCTACGGCTTGCGTTCAGGCAATGAGCGCGAGTGGCTTTGCGTCGATATGGGCATTTCCTTCGCGGATGCCGAGGTGCCGGGCGTCGATATCATCATGCCCGATGTGCAGTTCCTCGAGAAGGAGCGCCGCAACCTCAAGGGCATCGTCCTGACCCACGGCCACGAGGATCATGTCGGCGCGATGTACGATCTCTGGCCGCGGTTCAAGGTGCCGGTGTTCACGACGCCGTTTACCGCGGCGCTTCTCGACTCCAAGCGCGCGATGGAGCCGAACGCTTCGTCGATACCGATCACGATCGTGAAGCAGGGCGGACGGGTGCAGATCGGCTCGTTCGAGGTCGAATTCGTGCCGGTCGCCCATTCGATCCCCGAAAGCAATGCGCTCGCGATCCGAACGCCGCTCGGCCTTGTCGTCCATACCGGAGACTGGAAGCTCGATCCGCACCCCGTCGCGGGCGCGGTCACCGACGAGCGCCGGTTTCGCGAACTGGGCGAGGAAGGCATCCGTGCCGTTGTCGCGGACTCCACCAATGCAATTCGCGACGGGGAATCGCCGTCGGAAACCGACGTCGCCAAGAGCCTCGTCGAGATCGTCAGGAACGCCAAGGGCCGCGTCGCCGTCACGACGTTTGCTTCGAACGTCGCGCGCATCCGCTCGGCGGCGCTTGCCGCGCAGGCGGCGGGCCGTGAGGTTGTCGTTGCGGGCCGCGCCATGGAGCGCGTCATCAATGTCGCGCGCGAAATGCACTACCTCGACGGCGTGCGGCCGTTTCGCGGCATCGATGCCTATTCCAGTCTGCCGCGCAGCGAGGTGGTGGTGCTGCTGACCGGCAGCCAGGGCGAGCCGCGCGCGGCGTTGGCGCGTATCGCCAATGACGATCACCCCGATATCGAGCTTGACCGCGGCGATACGCTGATCGTTTCGGCGCGCACGATTCCGGGCAACGAGAAGCCGGTGAACAGGATTTTAAACGAGATGATCCGCCGGGGCGTGAAGGTCATTACCGACCGCACGCATCTCGTGCACGTTTCGGGTCATCCGCGGCGCGGGGAAGTCGCCCGGCTTTATCAGTGGCTGAAACCGCAGCTCGTGGTGCCGGTGCATGGCGAAGCGCTGCATCTCTCGGAACACGCCGCGCTCGCGCGTGAGCAGGGGGTGCCCGAAGTCGCGTTGTGCGGCGACGGCGACGTGCTGCGGCTCGCGCCAGGCCCGGCGCAGGTCATCGACGATGTGCCGACCGGCCGCGTTTATCGTGACGGGCAAATGTTGATCAACGCGGAATCGCTGACGATTTCGCAGCGGCGCAAGCTCAGCTTTGCCGGTGTCGTATCCGCGGCGATTGCGATCGACGGGCGCGGCGAGTTGCTGGGCGAGCCGGAGATCGACATTGCGGGTCTGCCTGAATTCGCCGCCCCGAACCAGCCGATGCAGAATTTCGTGCTCGATGCGATCTACGATTGCCTCGACTCCCTGCCGAAACAAAAACGCCGCGATCCGGAGGCCATCGAAGAGTCGGTGTCGCGTTCGATACGCAGCCAGGTGAACAGCATTTGGGGAAAAAAGCCCGTGTGCCATGTAATGGTGCTACAAGTCTGATCGTCGGAGGGATGCAATGATCGGCCGGCTCAATCATGTTGCCATCGCGGTGAAGGATATTCAGGCCGCCGCCAAGACCTACCGGGATACGCTCGGCGCGCAGGTTTCCGAGGCCGTGCCGCAGCCCGATCATGGTGTCACGACTATCTTTATCAATCTGCCGAACACCAAGATCGAGCTTCTCGAGCCGCTCGGCGCGAACTCACCGATTGCGAAGTTTCTCGAACGCAACCCCGACGGTGGAATCCATCATATCTGTTACGAGGTCGCCGATATCAAATCGGCGCGCGATCGGATGAAGGCGCAGGGCGCACGCGTGCTCGGTAACGGCGAGCCGAAAATCGGCGCGCATGGCAAGCCGGTGCTGTTTCTGCACCCCAAGGATTTCTTCGGCACGCTTGTCGAGCTGGAGCAGGCATAATGTTCAGCTCGATTGTTTTTGGCGCGGCCGTCTATCTCATCATCTGGTGGTTGACGCTGTTCATCATTCTGCCGATTGGCATCGAGAGCCAGGCCGAAAAAGGCAAGGTCTTGCCCGGTAGCGAGCGAGGGGCGCCCGCCAAGCCGGTGATGCTGAAGAAAGTTCTGATCACCACGCTGGTTTCCGCGGTGATCTTCGGAACGCTGTATGGGCTGTGGCAGGCCGGCATCATCGACCAGTATGTGATGCCGCAGAAATATCTTTCGGATCGTCTTCGCCCGTAAGCCGAAACATCTGCAAAAGAAAAGGCGAGCCCTAAGGCTCGCCTCAAAATAGTTTCCGCTTGTTTTTCCGCGCGGCTAGGGCGCGTTATGCGGATTTCCTCCCCCGACTTGGACCTCATCCGCTAGGCGGATCGGCGTTCGGCGTGAGTCAGTTTAGGCTGAAAAGCGAGCGCTTGTCATGCTGGTGCCGCAATTCATTATTTTGCAGTGCAGCAAATGGCGGGAAACCGGGCTAAGGCCCTTGTGATTCCGTAATCTTCCACGTTCACTCGCCGCAGTTTCATCATCCCGCGAATCGAAAAGCATTCCATGCGCCTGTCCCGCTATTTCCTGCCTATTCTCCGTGAGACCCCGAAAGAAGCCGAGATCGTTTCGCACCGCCTGATGCTCCGGGCCGGCATGATCCGGCAGGAAGCCGCCGGCATCTATGCCTGGCTTCCGCTCGGCTTCCGGGTGCTGCAGAAAATCGAACAGATCGTTCGGGAGGAGATGGACCGGGCGGGCGCCGTCGAGCTTTTGATGCCGACCCTGCAACTCGCCGACCTCTGGCGCGAAAGCGGGCGCTATGAGGCTTATGGTCCGGAGATGCTCCGGATTCAGGATCGTAACGAGCGCGAACTTCTATATGGGCCGACCAATGAAGAGATGATCACGGAGATTTTCCGGAGCTACATTCGCTCCTATAAAAATCTCCCGCTCAATCTCTATCATTTTCAGTGGAAATTCCGCGACGAGCAGCGCCCGCGTTTCGGCGTGATGCGCGGCCGCGAATTCCTGATGAAGGATGCCTATTCGTTCGATGTGGACGAAGCGGGTGCGCGGCTCTCCTACAACCGTATGTTTGTCGCCTACCTGCGCACGTTCGCGCGCATGGGCTTGAAAGCGATCCCGATGCGGGCCGAAACAGGGCCGATCGGCGGCGATCTCTCGCATGAATTCATCATTCTCGCCGAAACCGGCGAATCCGGCGTGTTCTGCGACAGGGATGTGCTCGATCTGCCAATTCCGGATGAAAGCATCGACTACAACGGCGATCTCACCCCGATCGTGCAGCAATGGACGAAGCCTTATGCCGCGACCGAAGACGTGCACGACGCTGCGCGCTTCGAACGCGAAGTACCGGCGGAGAAGCGCATCAACACGCGAGGCATCGAAGTTGGGCAGATCTTCTACTTCGGTACGAAATATTCGGTGCCGATGAAGGCCGGCGTGACCGGCCCCGATGGCGCCGATAAGCCGGTGCACTCCGGCTCCTACGGCGTTGGTGTCTCGCGTCTCGTGGGAGCGATCATCGAAGCCTCGCACGACGAAGCGGGCATCAAATGGCCCGAAAACGTTGCTCCTTTCAAAGTTGGACTTCTGAATCTCAAGCAAGGCGATGCGGCGACCGACGCAGCCTGTGAAAAACTCTACCGTGAACTGAATACACGGGGCGTAGATGTGCTCTATGATGACACCGACGAACGGGCAGGGGCCAAATTCGCGACCATGGACCTGATCGGCCTGCCTTGGCAGGTCATTGTCGGTCCGAAAGGGCTCGCGGATGGAAAAGTTGAGTTGAAACGCCGTTCGGACGGATCGCGCGAAAACGTCTCGCCAGCAGACGTGGTTGCGCGGCTTGCGCCCTAGCGGCGAGGGAATGGTATGGCGGCAAGGACTGGCACGTTACCTTTTGCACCTTTCGAATGGATGCTGTCGCTGCGCTATCTGCGCGCGCGCCGCAAGGAAGGGTTTATTTCCGTCATCGCCGGCTTTTCTTTTCTCGGCATCATGCTTGGCGTTGCGACGCTCATCATCGTCATGGCGGTGATGAACGGCTTTCGCAAAGAGCTGATGTCGAAGATTCTCGGCATCAACGGCCATGTGCTGGTGCAGCCGCTGGAGTCGGCGTTGACCGACTATGCCGAGGTCGCCAAACGCATCTCTGCGATCAAGGGCGTGACACTCGCAGTGCCGCTCGTCGAAGGTCAGGCGCTCGCCTCGTCGCCGTTTCAGGCGGGCGGCGTCCTGGTGCGCGGCGTGCGCGAGGAAGATTTGCGGCGGCTGCCGGCGATCGGCAGCGGGCTGAAGTCGGGAACGCTCGAAGGGTTCGACAACGGGCAGGGCGTTCTGATCGGCAAGCGTCTTGCAGACACGCTCTCGGTTCGCGCGGGCGATCAGATTACGCTGGTTGCGCCGCGCGGTGCGGTGACGCCGATGGGTACGACGCCGCGTATCAAGGCGTACAAGATCGCAGGTCTGTTCGAGATCGGCATGTCGGAATACGACC